>Ga0111145_1038_pt1 | contig 50238 bp, 45 predicted proteins | sample DeeMarSeWOR28_12_FD_80392 | JGI IMG/M metagenome (GOLD analysis project Ga0111145, IMG submission 80392) | Betaproteobacteria bacterium SG8_41 | reverse complement strand
CTGTTCTATTTCAACTATCCAAGCGGCACCGGACTCGTCTCCGGCGCGGTGTTCGGCCGGCTCGCCGGCGCGTCTGCCGCTGCCGCTGCCCGCAGGCGGAATGTTGACTGATGAATGGTGGATGCGGAGTTAAAAGCGGTTTGGCACGCAGGACACAATTCACTTTTTTTATCATTCAAAATTTAAAATCTAGCATTGAGTTGCCATGAGCCACGGAGCGACCACAGACAACCCGTATACCCGCGGCATCGCCGAATTCGTATCCGGCCTGCGCTACGAAGCAATTCCGGAGCAAGTGCGGCACCGCGCCAAGCTCCTCATGCTCGATTCGCTCGGCTGCGCGCTCTATGGCGCGGATCTGCAGTGGTGCCGCATCCTGCAGGACACGCTCGAGCGCGTGGACGCAACGCGCGCGTGCGCAGTCTGGGGCACGAACCGCAAGCTCTCGGCCCCGCATGCCGCGCTCGCCAACGGTACGGCAGTTCAGGGCTTCGAGCTGGACGACGTGCACCGCGCCGGCGTGCTGCATGTGGGCGCCGTGGTGCTGCCCGCGCTCATCCCTGTCGTGGAGACGCGCGGCGGCATGACCGGGCGGGAATTCCTGACCGCGGCGATCGCCGGCTACGAGATCGGCCCCCGCGTGGGTCTGTGCATGGGGCCGCAGCACATCGCCTCGGGCTGGCATTCGGGCGCCACGCTCGGCGTCTTCTCCGCCGCCGCCGGGGCAGCCCGGGGACTGCGGCTCGATGCGGGCAAGACGGTCCACGCGCTCGGTATCGCAGGCACACAGGCAGCCGGCCTCATGGCCGCCCAATTCGGCGCAATGGTGAAGCGCATGCACGCGGGGCGCTCTTCGCAAAGCGGCCTTTATGGCGCGCTCCTCGCCGACTCGGGGTTCACGGGCATCGTCAACGTCCTGGAAAGCGAGTACGGCGGCTTCTGCACGACGCTGTCCCAATCCACCGACAAGTTCAACCTCAAGGAACTCACGGCCGGGTTCGGCGAGACCTGGCAGACGATGGGCATCGCGCTCAAGTTCTACGCCTGCGTCGGCACCAATCACACGACCCTGGATGCAATCCGCGACATGCAGGTCGAGCGCCGGTTCGGCGCTGCGGACCTGAAGCGCGTCGTCGTGCACGGCTCGCTCGTCACCGTGAACCATGTCGGCTGGAAGTACGTGCCGCAGGGCCTCACGTCGGCCCAGCTCAACATGCCCTACTGCGTCGCGACGTGGCTGCTGGAGGGCGACTGCTTCGTCGACCAGTTCACCGAGGACAAGGTCGCCGACCCGGCGCGCATGGCGCTCTCGGAAAAGGTCGAGGTGGTGCACGACCCCGAGATCACGGCGAAAGGCGCAAAGTACCGCCACATGGTGCGCGTCGAGGTGCATCTGAATGACGGCACGGTCATGAAACGCACCGTGGAAGCCGCGCGCGGCAGCGAGCAGAAGTTCGCGTCCGATGCCGAGATCATCGAGAAATTCGAGAAGCTGGCCGTAAAGGCGCTCCCGAAGGCGCAGGTTGGAAAGCTTCGAGACGCGATGCTCGGCCTTGAAAAGCTTGGGGACGCGACCGAAATCGCGCGCCTGCTTGTTCGGAATTAACCGCGGATAAACGCAGTTAAACACAGATGGATCGACGTAAACAACAAGAACTGTTGCGCCTTCGGCCTTCAAGCATATGGCTTAGGGCTGGTCCGCCGCGGATGGACACCGATAGAACCGAAACACGATGATTCCCTGGGTTTTGTATCAGCGTGTATCTGCGTTTAATGTTTTTTGTTTTCTGCGGATGGGTTCATGAGGGAGGCTACGCAGGACGCCGTATCACGCGTTGACGAGGACCGCCTGTGGCGGCGGCACCTCGAGATGGCAGAGATCGGCGCCATCCCTGGCAATGGCGTCAATCGCGCGGCGTTCTCCAGTGAGGATATTGCGGCGCGCAAACGGCTCATCGCCTGGGCGCGCTCACGCGGCTTCTCCGTGTCGGTGGACGACATCGGCAATCTGTTCGTGCGCCGGTCGGGCCTTGATGCTCGCGCGGCGCCGGTCATGACCGGCAGCCACATGGACAGCCAGCCGCGCGGGGGACGCTTCGACGGGATCTACGGCGTGCTCGCCGGCCTGGAAGCGCTCGAGGCGATCGACGCGGCCGGTGCGAAAACGCAGCGACCGATCGAGCTCGTCGCCTGGAGCAACGAGGAGGGCGGGCGCTTCGCGCCGTGCACGATGGGCTCGGCGGTTTTCAGCGGCGCCCGCCCGCTCGCCGAATTCCTGAATGTAAGGGACAACGAGGGCGTTGTTCTTCGTGACGCGTTGCGTACTACGCTTGCGGCCACGCCGGATGCCGCGCCGCATGCATTCGCCACGCCGGTGGCGGCCTATGTCGAGGCCCACATCGAGCAGGGCCCGCGCCTGGAGACGGAAGGCAAGACGATTGGCGTCGTAACCGGGATCCAGGGCCTGCGCTGGTTCGACGTCGAGGTGTTTGGCGAGAGCGCGCACGCTGGCACCACTCCGCTCAATGTGCGCCGGGACGCACTGTGCGAGGCGATCGCGATCATCAACGCGCTGCACGCGCTGACGCGAGACGGGGACGACGCGCTGCGCTTCACCGTCGGCCGCATGCTGGTCACGCCCAACTCGCCGAACTCCGTTGCGAGCCACGTTCTGTTTTCGGTCGACCTGCGCCATCCCGACCCGGCGACCATCGGCAGGCTAGGCGACGCTGTCGAGCCAACCGTGCGCGGCGCCGTCAGGCAGTGCGACGTCAAGGTAACGCCCACCCTTCGCGACGATCCATGCATGTTCGATTCCGGCGTGGCCGACGCGATCGAGCAGGCGGCTGCCGGGCTCGGCATTGCCAGCATGCGCATGCCCTCCGGCGCGAGCCACGATGCAATGTATCTGGCGCGTGTCTGCCCCACCGGCATGATCTTCGTGCCCTGCGAGCGCGGCGTGAGCCATAACGAGGCAGAGAATGCGAAGCCCGAGGACCTTGCCGCCGGCGCGCGGGTGCTCACGGCGACACTGATGGAACTCGCGAACCGTTGACATTGGATGGAATGACGGGAGGAGAAAATCATGGTGCAGGCAGTGGCGGGCGCGAAGGCGCTCAACGGGCGGCGCAGGGTGAGATCCAATGGAACGGGCGAGGAGCACTGGCGCACCGATTTCATCGGGCAGCGCGGCGAAGGCGTCGCGCGCGAGGAGCCGCAGGCCTTCCTCATCGAGATGAGCGCGAATGAGGTGATCGTCCCGCATTTCCACGAGGTCGACCAGTTCCAGGTATTCGTCGCTGGCTCGGGCAGCCTGGGACGGCACGCCGCCGCGGGGCCGCTCGCCGTTCACTACACCGATCATCACACCGGTTACGGGCCGATCAACGCCAGCGCGCAGGGCTTCTCCTATTTCACGCTGCGCGCGCGCACCGACCCGGGCGCCGTTTATCTCCACAAGCCCGGCTATCGCGAGCGCCTGAAGCCGTCGAAGAAGCGCCATGGCGTCGCCGACGGCATAGCCCTCAGCACCGAGCCTGTGCTGATGAGCCGCAAGGAAATCGCCGTCGAGAAACTGCTCGCCGATCTGGACGGAAGCGACGGCCTTGCCGCCACGCTCATGCGCATGGGGCCCGGGATGGTTACCGGCGGACCTGATCCCTCCGCCACCGGCGGCCAGCACTATCTGGTCGTCAACGGCAGCCTCGAGACTGGCAGTGAAGAATACGCGGCGTGGTCCACCGTCTTCGTCCCGGCAACCGATCCGGCGCTGGAGCTTCGCGCCGGGCCCAAAGGACTGGAAGTGCTACTGCTTCAATATCCCCGCCCGCAAACCCAGTAATGCGTGATGGGCGCCCCAAGGCAGCGGTCAGAAGCTGCGGTTAATTACCTGGATCTGAACGAAGCCCGATTCACGATTTACGATTCGCGAGCAAGGCCCGCTCACTCCGTGACCTCATCGCCGGGCTGCAGGCGATAGTCGAAAAGGGCCAGGAGCTCGCCCACGTCCGGAAGCTCATCCAGCGCCCACGCCTTGCGCAGTATCCCTCGAATGCGTCCGGGCGGAAGCACTTTGCGCGCCAGCCCCTGGAACTTTTTCTCGATCTCCTCGTCGCTCAGGGGCCGCTTCGCGTGCCCCTTGAAGTGGCGCGCTTCCGCAACCTGTTTGTTCCCGCCGCGCCCGGCCAACTCGATGCGGCAGCGCCATTCGTCGGGATGCGCCTTCGTGTAGGCCGGATCCTCGCGCATCGTCGTGCGCTCGAGCAGGCGCGCGATGCGCGGGTCGGCGATGCGCTCGTTCGAGAAGCTCGCCTCCGTGATGCCGCCGTCGAGAAACGCCGCAATCACACAGTACGGAATACTGTGATCGGCGGTCTCGCGCGTCGCCGGTCGCCATAGCGCATTCCTGCGGTCTGCATAGCGCTCGGCAACCCAGTAGGTATCGATCGCGATCGCCTCGATCTCGTCGGCCGCGACCTTGCCGTGCAATTCGAGCGCGACCGTGATCGGCGTCTGCGCGTGAATCACCGCCGGGAAGTATTTGATGTGCGTGCCGGTGATGCGGAAAGGCACTCCCCTGCCGCCGAAAGGCTGCCAGCGGAACTGGCCCAGCGCGCGCCATAGGCCCCACTTGCCCTCGACCGCCTCGCCCGGACCGGTCAGCCCTTCCCTGGCCAGCTCCGCCGCGAACACGCCGTTGCGGGCGGCGTTCGGCGCCGCGCAGCCCTTCCACATGGAGAGCTCCCCGGTGCGCGTCTGCTCCAGTGCCATGTTGGGAATTACAGCCAATGCGATGGCGTTGGCCATCTGTTCGCCTTTGAGCCCGAAAACCTTGGCCGCTCCCACAGCGCTCGCGATGACACCGTAGACCGAATGGTCCCACCCCTGGTCGCGCATGACGTTCTCGGCCAGATTGCAGAAGACCTCGTAGGCGAGCGTGGCCGCCGTGATGAGCGTGCGGCCGTCGGCGCGCGCCGCGTCAGCCGCTGCGATCACCGCGGCGAAAATGTCGCTGGGGTGACCTGCCGACTTTCCGAACGTCGCGTCATTGAAGTCCAGGTAACGCATTGCGACACCGTTTGCGAACGCTGCAAGCTCGGGCGTGGTGGGCTCCTGGGTGCCGAGTATCCGCGCCGGGGGATTACCGACCGCGCGCTGCGCGATGTCACGCGCAATCTCGACCGGGCGCGCATCGAACGCGCCGGTCGCGCAGCCCAGCGTGTCGATCAGCCGGCGCTTGCATTCGTGGACGGCCTCCCGCGGCAACGCTTCGTAACGCAGCCCGGAGGCGTATTCCGAGAGCTGTTCGATCATTGAATCCATTGTGCTGCCTCCGGCGAGTGACAAATGTTGAATTTTGAACGGTGAATCAGAAGGGCAGGACCCGGCCCGACTCGATGACATGATTTCATTCTGCATTCATCATCAAGTATTCAGCATTCGGCCGGACTCGACCGCGGTGGTGGCGGCGATTCTAGCATGGAGGAACATGCCGGCCGTCAGTGCAGCGCGAAGCGCGCTCGCCGCCTTGACCGTGCGGAGAACCGCGACTTAACATCGGGCGACACGGTCGGATCCACGCTAGGAGAGTGCCATGGCTTCCCTCAATCTCACGATGGTCTCGCCGCTTCCCGTCTATCTGGACGAGAGCGGCCCCCAGAGCAGGCTCGCGCCGCGCCCCGCGAGCCTCGACGGCAAGGTCGTCGGGTTGCTGCCCAACTGGCGGCCGTCGGCAGTGGAAATGCTGCGGGCGATCGGGAAGCTGCTCCAGGAGCGCTACAAGCTCAAGGAGCTCGTGATGGAGCAGCCTGTGCGCGAGCTCCCCATCCGCACCGGCAAGCTCCTCGATACGATGCGCGAGCAGCTCGACGGCCTCTCGCGCCGTGTGGACGTCGTCATCACCGCCACCGGCGACTGAGGGTCCTGCACGACGTGGTGTAGCCACGTCACGCCGGCCCTCGAAGAGCGCGGGGTACCCACGGTGATGGTCGTCACCGATACGTTCTCAAAGTTTGCGCGGCGCATGTCGTCCACGCAGGGCTGGCCCTATGTGATCATCGCCGAAACCGGGAACCCCATCCGGCAGCTCGAGCCCGAAGCGCTGCGCGTGCGGGCCGAAGCCATGATCGGCACGGTAATCGAGGGGCTGACGCTGCCGCCCGCAGAGATCGAATCTCGTCTGCAGAAGGTCGCTCGAGGCGAGATCCATCCCGAAGGCGTAGTGCGCTCCGCGGTCCCCGTCTAAACCCTACTTGGCCTTTAGCCGCAGATGAACGCAGATTTATTTATTCAGAAAACAGAAACTCGATTCACGATTCACGATTCACGATTCACGATAATTGGACCACCGGCCGCTAAACATTGATCGATGGCACAACCCCGGGTAGACATCAGTGGAGAATCCGTAGACGAGCTGCTGCTGCGCGCCTATGAGCATGCGTATGAGCAGGGCTGGACCGATGGCTTGCCGATCATCCCGGCCACGCCCGAGCGCGTGAAGCAGTTCGTCGCTGCCTCGGGCCGGGCAGCGGATGAACTGATCGGTCTGCTGCCCCCGCGCAAGGGACGCGCGACGGTGGAGGCGATCGCCGTCAGCGCCATCATGGCCGGGTGCCGACCGGAGTACATGCCTGTCGTCATCGCCGGGATCGAAGGCATGATCGATCCGAGCTACCCGCTCGAATTCATGCAGGTCACGACGAACCCCATGACGCCGTTTCTGCTCGTCAACGGCCCGATCCGTAAGAAGCTCGAGATCAATTTCGGCACCGGCTGCCTTGGGCCGGGTTGGCGCGCCAACGCCACCATTGGCCGCGCCATACGCCTCGTCATGATCAACATCGGGGGCGCCCTGCCCGGCGTCTATTCCAAGGTGAGCTTTGGTTCGCCGCTTCGCTACTCCTACATCTGCGGCGAGAACGAAGAGGAGAATCCGTGGACGCCGTTTCACGTCGATCGCGGCTTCAAGCCCGACGACAGCACGGTCACCGTCTTCAAGGCCTCGAACTTCTGCAATATCTCCGGTGGCGAGGGCGTGGGCCCGGAAGAAATCCTTCGCCAGATCGCGACCAACATGCCGCCCATGTATGGCGGCGGCGACGGCGTCCTGCTCCTGCTGGGGGTCAACCACGCGACGTCCCTTTCCGAGGCCGGCCTGTCGAAGCGCGACATACAACAACGGCTTTGGGAAATGGCGCGCGTTCCTGTCAGCCATTTCGCGGAGGGGTTCGCTTCGACGGAGCGCGCCGCCGGCCGCGGCGACGGCGAGACCGTCTGGCGCGCACGCAGTCCAGATGAGATTTATCTCGCGGTTGCCGGCGGCCCCGGTCCGCAGGACGTCTACATCGGCGCGGGCATGCCCCAGACGCGCGTGATCCGCGCGCTCTAGGAGGTGATGATTAATGGTGATGAATGAGACCGAGGGTTCGGTCCGCTCACCACTCACGACTAACGACTAACGACTCACCCCCGTGTTTTGATCAGTGCGGGCGCTCTCCCGCCAGCGTGACGCGATGCATGATCCGCCGGAACCCGTGGTAGTCATTGACAGGGTTGTGCTGGGCGCAGCGGTTGTCCCAGAACGCGAGCGAGCCCGGCTGCCAGCGGAAGCGGCAGGTGAATTCCGGCCGCACCTGGTGCTGGAACAGATACTCGAGCAAGGGCCGGCTCTCGTCCTCGCTCAGACCCTTGAAATGCGTCGTGTGGCCGATGTTGACGAAAAGCGCCTTGCGCCCGGTTTCCGGATGCGTGCGCACGACGGGATGCTCCCCGACAAGCACCTTCGACTCCAAACCCGCGGCGCGCAGCCGGTCTTCCCGGGTGCGCGACGCATCAGCCTTGAGCGAGCTGTTGACGCCGATCAGCCCGTCGAGGAGCTTCCGGTACGCGTCGGACAGGGTCTCGTACGCGAGATACTGGTTTGCGAAGAGCGTGTCCCCGCCGTACGGCGGGATCTCGATCGCGTAGAGCATGCTCGCCATCGGCGGGCGCTCGAGGTAAGTCGTGTCAGAATGCCAGATGCCGCCGAAATTGACGCGCTCGTGCTCGAGCTTGACGACCGGCGTGATGAGCGGGCACTCGGGCAGTCCTTTGAGCTGCGGGTACTCCATTGGCTCACCTAAGCGCCGCGCAAAGGCAAGCTGCGCCTGCGGCGTCAGCTTCTGGCCGTGAAAAAAGAGGACGAGATAGTCGAGAAACGCGCGACGGATCTCGGCGACCACGCTGTCCTCCAACGGACGCGAAATGTCCACGCCAGCGATTTCGGCGCCGAGAGCGCCCGCAACGGGCGCGACGTCAAGGTGCTTGTAGCGGCGTCTCTTATAGTCGTTCATCGATCCTCGAGTCTCAACGTTTTGGATCGGGGGAAAAAGCGCTTTCGCGCGCACGCAAGCGGCCCCTGTACAGCGACCGGAATATTAAGCTCCCTGTCCCGGAAGCGCTATCGCAACGCGCCAGAGGGCGACCGCCATCACGGTTGCGGCAACGACCAGGACCACGGCAAATGCCCTGAATGTTCGACCCCGGCGCAAGGCGTCCGGCCCAACCAGAATGGGGGTATCGCGAACGACGGCGCACCCCGGCGGTGGAAACCGTTGCGCCCCCGTCACCGCTCCGCCGAAACGCCAGAGATAAACGGCCACCCCGTAGAGCGGCACGGCCATGAGAATAGCCAGAACGCCCAGAGCAAGCTTGATACGGTCCGCCCTCGGTTCCGACGCCGAAACGAGCCATTCTTGCAGCGCGTCCCGGTAGTGGCCCAAGCCCAGAATCAGCAACGCCCCGACAACCACCCCGGCTGCGAGGACGACGGCGGCACGACGCCGCGCCCGCGGGTCGGCCTTCTGGATCTCAATTGCCTTAGGCATTCGGACGTCAGTCATGGCGAGCGTCGGCAATGCCGCCCCGCCACTATCAGAGCGGGCATCACGCCGGCGTGGTCATGAGTCCACGCCTCGTGTCGCTTGGCTTGAACACGGGAGCAACCCTCGAGAACTACCGCTCCTAGCTCTCGGAAAGAAAAATGATCTCGGGCCGTCCCGTGACACCGGAAGCGGTCATCCTGTTCCTGATTTCGACCGACGCGGCGAATGCCTTGGCCTTTGCCAGGTCCGATACTTCGAACAGAAGGATGACCTCGTGCGGCTCGTCGGCATTGCGCCACAGGTTCAGTTCTTTCAGTCCCGCCGCTCGTCGCGCACTCTCGTCCGCGTCAAATGCCGGTTTCCATTTGGAAAAATCCTTTACCGCATGGCGCACGAACATGTAAAACACTTTCTACCTCCTCTAACGGTCTGCAGCGCCGCAGCGCGGCTCGCGAATCCCGAACGGGTGATGAGTCCTGGTGATGAGACAGGGTGATGATGACGCGTGATGCGCGACATTTCCACCGTTATCATCGCCGTTTTTCGTTCTGCGTGCTCGTCATTACCGGAAGCGCACCGAGACGCGGGGATTTCCGGGCAGGCCTTCGTAGCGCACAGTGACGGCGAGCCCCGGCGTGGGCGGCATGGGCGCGGTGAACGACCCCAAGCTCAGCAAGTCGCCCGCCTTCAGCCGCGCGCCCGATTTCTCCAGGTCCCGCACCAGCCAGAGGACGGCGTTGAGGGGGTGTCCGAGAATCGCCGCGCCATTTGCGCGTGCGAGCTCCTTGCCGTGCTGATCCGTCATGAGAACCCGCATGTCCGCGAGCCGAGCCGCAAAGTCTTCTGTTGGCTCGACTGGTATCCCCCTGCCGACAACGCCGAGGCGCGCGCCGACGTTGATGAAGACGATGAGCGGCGCAGTAAGCTTTTCGCCCTCGGCCACGAACAGGTCGGGCAGCTCGATGAAAGGAACGACCAGCGAGAGCGACCGCAGCGCCTCGAGCTGGGTCCGGGCCTGGTGAATATCCGAATCCTTCACCACCACCAGCAGGTCCGCTTCGAGCACCGGCCGTGCGCCAAACCGCGCCGGCACTTCTTCTCCCTCCTCGAGCAACATTTTCTCCAACAGCATGCCGCGCAACGGCGCCGAGACACCGAATCGCTTCTGGACGGCCGGATTGGTGAGCCCCGCCTTGTAGCCGACGACGCGACCCAGTGCCGGCTCAAGCTTCTGCACCAGGCGCTGGCGGCCGCACTCGGCGTCGCTCATGGAAAGGTCGGCTTGCAACCCGCGAACCGCCTCTCCCGCCTCCCAGGCCCGGATCATGGCGCTAACCTTCTCGTGGCTCGGGCACATGGCGCTGGCCGGGAGCGGAGCTGCGAGTCCGGCAATCATGGCAAGCGCGCAAAGAATCGCTCGGCCGCGCGCAGCGCGAAGCTCATTCATCCCTCATCCCTCAAAATCTGACGGCGTCGCGGTACCAGTCGTTGATTTTCTCCCCCGTCCAGAACACGACTCCTTTGTGCTTCTTGAAGTAGCGCAGCATCTCGTCGAAGTAGCGGATCCGGTGCGCTGCACCGCTGATGTAGGGATGCACGCCGAAAGCGATCACGCGTGCGCCGGTCCGGCTCTCGCGGTAGATCTGGTCGAAAGCGTCGCGGGCGCGCTTGAGCATGACATCCGATTGGTGCTGATGGGTTAGCATGATCGCGATGTCGTTCAACTCGACCGAATACGGCACCGCGACGACCGGACCGTGCAGCGTCTTCACATAGAAGGGTTGATCGTCCATCACCCAATCGCCGAAGTACTTGAAACCGGCCTCCGCGATGTAATCGAGCGTGGCATAGGTCTGCCCCCGCCCCGGCCCGAGCCAGCCGGCAGGCGCCTTGCCGGTGTATTTTCGGATGACTTCAACGCACTGGCGCATTGTGGCGCGCTGGTCCTCGAGCTTGTGGATCGGCATCTGGACGTAGGAATGCGCCATGAACTCCCAGCCGGCATCGCGCGCGGCCTCCGCGATGCGCGGGCGGGTCTCGCATACACGCGCGTTGATCGCAAGGGTCGGCGTGATTCGGTGCCGCTGCAACGATTCCATCAGGCGCCAGATGCCGACGCGCATCCCGTATTCGTGCCAGCCCCAGTTCTGAATGTCCGGCACGATCGGCTGGCCGCCAGGCGGCATCGAGACGCCGCGCGGCATCGGGCGCGTGATCTCCCATTCCTCGACGTTGACGACCGGCCAGATCACGAGCCGCGCGCCGCGCGGGAGCTTGAGCGGCCGCCGGTCCACGATCGCCGAGTACTCGAACCGCTCGTGCGGCTTCATGGCCGTTTCTTCGTCTTTGGAGGGGTTAGCCAGACTGGGTTGTTGCTCATTCACGAGCATTTCTCCTTAAAAACATGCTTCCCGATGACATTTTTCGGCGACAGCATATTCGGCTTTTGAAATGGCCTGAGTTGAAGATCGCACCCGAGGCCCCAATCTCGTAGCATACTGATCGCTACTCGGGAGAACAACGATGTCCCGGTTTCTGGGGCTATATTTGATTGTGCTGATGAGCGCGTGGACCCTCACCGTCCCGCACGCTGCCCATGGTCAGCCACAACCCTCTTCGCGGGCGCTTCCCACCCTCGCCCCGGTCGTCAGCAAGGTAACACCCGCCGTCGTGAACATCTCCGTCATCACCCGCTCGCCGATCGAGGACAATCCGCTCTTTCAGGATCCGTTTTTCCGCCGCTTTTTCAATCTCCCGGACCGCCCCCAGCGGCAGGAGCAGTCAGTCGGCTCGGGCGTGATTGTGGACGCGGCGCGTGGCTACGTGCTCACCAACAATCACGTCGTCAGGGAAGCCGAGAAAATCATCGTCATACTCGAGGACCGTCGCCAGTTCGAGGCGAAGCTCGTGGGAACCGACCCCGGAACCGATGTCGCGGTGCTGCAGATCCAGGCGCAGGGGCTGTCCGCGCTCCCCTTCGGAGATTCCGACCAGCTGGAGATTGGAGATTACGTCATCGCAATCGGCAACCCGTTTGGCATCGGGCAAACCGTGACATCGGGCATCGTAAGCGCGCTGGGCCGCACCGGCTTGACGCCGGAGGGCTACGAGGACTTTATCCAGACCGATGCCTCGATCAATCCGGGCAACTCGGGCGGGGCACTGGTCAACCTGCGCGGCGAGCTGATCGGCATCAACTCGGCGATCATCGGCCCCTCGGGCGGCAACGTGGGGATCGGATTCGCGGTTCCTTCGAACATGGCGCGCGGAGTCATGAGCCAGATCACTCGCTTCGGCGAGGTGCGTCGCGGGCGCCTCGGCATCACGATGACCGACTTAACGCCCGCTCTCGCCAGGGAGTTCGGGGTCTCCGCACGCACCGGCGCAGCGATCACCGCGGTTCAGCCGGGCTCACCTGCTGAAAAAGCGGGGCTACGCAAGCACGACGTCATTCTCGCGCTGAATGGGCGGCCAATACGCAGCTCCGGCTCGCTGCGTGCGCGGCTCGGGTTGACGCCTGTCGGCGAGGAAATCGAGCTTCGGATCGCTCGCGGGGATGATGAGCTCACCATTCGCACGCGCATCGCCGCACCACAGGCGCTCGCCGGCGTGGAAGGGCGCGTCCTGCAGCAGCTGCCGGGCCTGGCTGTGGTGGAAATCGAGCGTGGCAGCCCGCTCTTTGAGCGCCTGCAGGGCGGGGGGCTCGTGGTGACGGCAGTGAAGCGAGGCAGCCGCGCGCACCAGGTGGGGTTCCGGCAGGGCGATATCATCTATGCCGTCAACCGCCGGCGCGTGCAAACCATCGCTGACTTCCAGGGCCTCATCGGGCGGGCGCGCAATGGTTTCGCGGTTTCGCTGCTGCGCGGCGACTTCCAGGTCACCATCATCGTGCGATAGCCGGCACTGCCGGCAGCGGAGATGGATCGCATGAACGGCGTACGTGCTTTCCGGCATCGAGTGCTCAATACGCTGCACACCGTGCTGCTGCTCGCCGCCATTACGGCGCTGGCGGGCTTTCTGGGATTTTGGCTGCTCGGCGAAGAAGGCGTCGTCTGGGCCGCGCTAATTGCCGTCATCGCTCTCGTCTTCAGCCCGCGGGTATCGCCGCGCTGGGTGATGCGCGCATCAGGTGCACGCGAGCTCAGTCCGTGGCAGGCGCCCGCGCTCCACCGCGTGCTTGCGCTTCTCGCAGAGCGCGCCGGGCTCGCGCGGGCACCCCGCCTCTACTACCTGCCAACGCGCGTTTTGAATGCTTTTGCGACGGGCAGCATCCGCGACTCTGCGGTCACCGTGACCGACGGACTGCTGCGCGCCATGACCCTGCGCGAGCTTGCCGGCGTCCTCGCGCACGAGATCGCGCATGTTCGCGGTCACGACCTCTGGGTGATGAACCTCGCGGACGTTGTCGGCCGGCTCACCGCGTTGCTGTCTATGGTCGGCCAAGCACTGCTCATCGTGATGCTTCCGCTGAGCATTCTGCGCGGCTACGAGCTGCCGCTTCTGCCGATCCTGGCATTGATTTTTGCACCAACAGTCTCTCTGCTCCTCCAGCTCGCGCTCTCGCGCACGCGTGAATATCACGCTGATGTCGTGGCTGCGGAACTCACCGGCGACCCGGCCGGCCTCGCGCTGGCGCTCGAAAAGCTGGAGCACCTGCAGGGCGGGTGGATGGAGCGGATGTTCATGGCGGGCGGGCGCATGCCCCACTGGCTCCGCACCCACCCGCGGACGCAGGAACGCGTCCGCCGCCTGCTGGAACTGCGCCCCGGCAGGCCGCCATTGCCTCAGATAGCGATGCCGACGGAACCCGACCAATTTTTCGAGCTGCCAGTGATCACCCGCCGGCCATCCTGGCACTGGCACGGCCTGTGGCACTAGAGGCCGTAAGCGGTGAGTGGTAAATGGCGCCTGGTAACCGGTGAATGGAAAAACGAACCAGCACTCGTCCCCGGCCTCTGGTCACGGGTCACGGTATTACCTGGCCGCCTGCCGCACGACGTCGAGGGCGAGTTTCACCTGCTCTCCGCCTTTGCTGGCCGCGGTCTTCTGCACCCGCGCCGCAGGGACGGCAAGCGTCTTCACCAGATGATCGGAGACATTTTGCGCGCGGGCCTGCGCGATCTTGAGCAGTGCCTCCTCAGTAATCTGCGCGCTGTCGGTCAGCCGCTTCAGCACAGCCTCGTAGAATTGCACGTCGGTGCTGGGCTTGCCTGCAGCCGCCAGCAGGGCGTTGACTCGGCTCACTGGCTTGCCGCGTTCTTTTCCGAAATCCAACGCGAACTGCGTCAGCACCTTCGCGGCGTTGCGCTCGACGAACACTGCCTCGAGCGCGCGCTGCGTCTTCGCCTCCGCAGGGTTGACAGGAACGACCGGCTCGCCCGGTGCAACAGGTCGACCCAGCTTCAAGGCGACGGCAGTAGCGACGTCGCGCTGCCTCAAGGCAGCGCCGTCTTTCTCGCCGTACTGCCCTTCCAGGACGAGTTTGAGCTGCGGCCGCTTGCCGAGCGCAGTCGCAACGCGCTTGAGTTTCTCGCGTTCCGCCGGTAACAGCGCGTCCGCTCCCGGCTCGAAGCCGAGGCTGTCCAGGTTCTCGCCACCTCCGCCAAGTAATCCGCCCAGCGCGCGGAACGGCGCGGTCACGATGCCCTTGATGAGCGTTCCGAGCGCCTGCCCGATCAGATGGCCGTAGTCGAACTTCGGATCTTCCATGTTGCCGCTCACCGGCACCGCGACATTGATCTTTCCCTCGGAATCGGTGAGGAGCGCCACCGCGAGATCGAGCGGGAGGTCGAGCGCGCCCGGCGACTTGACCGGCTCTCCGAGCGTGAACTGCTCCAGCAAAATCTTGTTGTCGCCGGCGAGCCGGCTGTTCTCGATCTTGTAACGCAGGTCGAGCGTGAGTTGCCCAGTGGCAATCTTGCGGCCCGCGAAGGTCACACTGTACGGAGAGAGCGGTGGCATCGAGACCTTGCGGAAGGCAACCCCAAGGTCCATGAACGCCTTGGGCGCAAATGGATTGAGGCTTCCCTCGACTTGCGCTCTGCCAGACTCGCCGACACGGCCCTGGAGCTTTACCACCGCTCGGCTGGCGGAAGCGGACGAGATGCCTGCCACCGAGCCGAGCAGCTCTTCCACCTTGGCGGCAAACGGCAAAACCAGACTCAGGTCCGCGAAATCGACCACGCCCTTTTCGACGACGACCGCCCCAACGGCAATTTCGCTTGGAGCCCGGGAAGATGGCGGCCTAGAGGACGGCTTCTCGGCCGTCTTGCGCTCCTCCTCGGGAGATGGCGGGGCGTCCCGGTTTTGCTGCTTTGGCGCCGGCTCCAGCACCTTTGCCAGGTTGAGGCTGCGGTCCTTGAAGATCACGATCTTCGTGCCCGGCTCGACGAGCCTCACTTCCTCCACGTCGAGCTTGCCTGGATCAAGCCTGAAGCTCACGCCTTTTGCCGCGAGCGACTTCCACTCGACCAGGCGCTCGCCGCTGCTCGCTTCATTGAGCAGCAAACCGCCGACATCGAGCGCCCCCGTCACCTGCAGGTTGGGGCGGGCCTTGCCCGCCTGGTACGAAATTTTCGCGGTCGAGGAAACCACGCCGGATTCGAGGCGCAATGCGCTATACCGCGCCACCAGCGGCTGCAGCGGTTTTAGATTGAAGCGCTCGATTTTCGCGGAGGCCGTAATGTGCTCGCCGCCGGCGCCGACTTCCCCCGTCGCCCGCGCGCTTCCGCCCTGCGCGATACGGGCCTGCGCGTCAAACTGAATGGGGGTCTTGCCATCGCTGCGGATGTTCTTTACCGCGGCAGTAACGCCCTCGAGGTCGAATGCGATCGCGTCCTCGAAGCCCTGGTCAAGGAGAGCGACCCGCACGCCCTCGATGTCGAGGGCATCGAGGTCAAAACGCCATCCTTGCCCCTTCTCGCGCGCCCGCTCAAGGGCCGCCTCGAGCTCGCGCGCCACCTTGGCGGTCTTCGAAGCGGAAACCACTTCAACGATCCGCACGTTACCTTTACCGTCACGCGAGACCTTGACCATGCCTCCCTTAATGGCTACGTGCTTGACGGCAAAGCTTGTCTTCCTGAGGTCAAGAGCGCCGCCCGCAAGGGCGAGCTGATCGAGCACGACAAGCGGCTCATCCACGCCGGTTTCACGCCACTTCACGCCCGACAGCGTGATCGCGAGGTCGCTCATCGCGACCTGTGTTTCAGTTGCGCCCGCCTCCAGCACGGCGGTAACGCTGGCTTGCGCCCTTTCGCTGCTGACTGCAAGCGGTATGGCGCGGCTTTTGTCGGCGTAGTGCAAAGCCACATCCGCAATGCGAACCGAGTCGAGCTTTACTTTCCACGGTTTTCCTTGCCCCGCAGTGTCGGCAGACGGGTCGGAAGCGCTTGAGGTTTTGACGAGTTTCTGCCAGTTGAGCCGACCGTCCGTATCGACATCGACGACAGCACTGCCGCCGCGCACCGCTATCTCGGGAAGGGTGACTGCCCGGGCACCGAGATCGAACCGCCCGCCGGACGCCTCGATCACATCAAGCGCCAGGATCGGATCCTGGGCTCCGGCTGGCGTCAGCCCAATGCCCTTCGCGTTGACACGAATGTCCTCGACTACGAGTTGCAGCATCTCCTTTGCGTACGAGAATCGATAGCGGGCGCTGACATCGACTGCGCCCTTCGGCTCGGAAAGATGAGTCTCGTCGCGCAGGAAGCGCCAAACCGTCTCGGGCCTGCCGCCCTTCAGGTGAATTTCGCCGCTCGAGAAAATCGGGTGCAGCGACATCTCGCCGCTCCAGCTCAGAACGCCGCCACCCGGCAATTGCGCGCGGATCACGTGCGGTCCGCGACGCTCGGGCAGCGTGGAAATGCCACGTAACTCCAGGTTGATCGGCTTCAGAGTGGCACTGGCGTGCGTCGGATCGGAGTGGTCGCTGAACGTGACGGCCGCCCCGCTCAAGGCGATGTGCTGAAACAGCACCCGGGGCGGGGGCTGATCATCTGAACTGCCCCCTCCCCCCGTGCTCTCGGGTTTCAGAAAGCTCTCGGCCAGCAGTGCGAGGTTCAGCCTGCCGTCGGGCCGGAGCTCGACGTTCAGGTCGAGACCCTCGATGGCGATGCGCGAAAACGTCCATGCCCAACGCACCACGCTCGAGAGCTCGAAATCCACCAAAAGACGCTTGAACCCGACGATGGGCGTTCCGTTGTTCTCAGCCAGGGCAAGATCCCTTGCGTCGAGCTTCAGAAGAAAAGGATGGAAGCGGACCTTGCCGACGGTGGCCTTGCGCTGAAGGTGCTCCGCGGCGTAGTCGGGAACCGCCCGCTCGATGAGCCGCGGCACAACGAGGAAGCCCAGGACCGCGTACAACCCAACCGCCGCGAGCAAAATCGCGAGCGATCTTGCGTACGGAATTTTCCTGAAAATGCCGCTCATGATGCCGTGTGACGCATCGGAGTCTATTCGGGGAAGTGCACCGCCACTGCGAAGGAGCTTCGACTAAGAATATACGCCAATCGACTCCAGCGGGGCAATTAATCGATCGACACGGCGCGAGCGCACCGCCGCGCGCCGATCGTTGGCCGCACGCCGTCGCCAGAGCGAGAACGGAATTGCACGGCAACGCCGAAAAAATCGGCCGGCTCGTGCGCCCGCTTGAACCGGCGATCGTCTTGGCCGCCCTTTCCGAACCACACTATCGAGACGCTCCTCCCGCAGTCCCCTGCAACTGAACTCGGTCCGGCAGACTCTTGTAGTGCCGCGCGATCAGGCGCGGGAGCGTGAACCACGCCTTGCCCTTGCGCCTCAGCATGTGCCGCAGCGCGCGGCGCAGGTGCACGATGCGAAACGGCTGGCCCATGATGAAGGTGTGAATCGAGATCGCGAAAACCAGCGGCATCTCCGTCGACTTGCGCAGCAGCTCATCGAAGTTGTCCACGAGCATGTCCGCATACTCCGCAGCAGTGTGCCGGCGGTAAACCACGGCAGGTTGATCGTTGAGCTCGATCGGGTACGGCACCGCGAGCAGTGGGCCGCTGGCCGACCCGACCCAAAACGGTTGCTCGTCACAAATGCCCCAGTCGAGAATGTAGGAATAGCCGGCCTCCGCGAGCAAATCAGTGGTAGCGAGGCTCGGCGTGAGATAGGGGCTCAGCCACCCTTCCGGCTTGACGCCGTCCGCTTTCGTCATGGTCCCGGTGACCTCGCGAATCATGCGCCGTTCCTCGTCCGGCGACATCTCGATCTGGCGCTCTGCGTTCGAGCGTCCGTGCCCGATCATCTCGTCACCGCGCTTGCGGTGCGCGGCGATGAGCTGTGGGCAGTGCTGATAGTTTTCCGTGTTCGTGATGACGCCAACCGGCAGCTTCAGCTCATCAAAGAGGTCAATCAGCCGCCAGCCGCCGACGCGATTGCCGTACTCCCGCCACAGCCAGCTGCGCTGGCTCCAGGGCCGGGTCTCGCGATCAAGGTCCACGCCGACGGGCTCCCCGAACGGAAAATGCTCGATGTTGACGGCAATGTAGACGGCGAGACGCCTGCCCCGCGGCCAGGAATAGGACGGGCGCAGGTTGATCCCGGAATAGCCGAAACGTCCATGGGACTTGAGCATCGTTCTCCTCCGCCGGTAACCTCCAGGTCCTCAGGATAGCGCACCCATCCGTCAAGCGCTGGAGTCAAAAAAAGCCCCGCCGAAGCGGGGCCTTGTTGTTATTGAGCGCTCCGCGCTCAATAGTCCATTTCACCCATTCCGCCGTGCGCGTGGCCCGCTTGCGCCTTCTCTTCCTTCGGCGCTTCGGCCACCATCGCATCGGTCGTCAGGATAAGGCCCGCAACCGAAGCCGCGTTCTGCAGCGCGACGCGGGTGACCTTGGTCGGGTCGATAACGCCCATCTCCACCAAATCGCCATACTCTTCGGTCTGTGCGTTGTAACCAAAGTTGCCCTTGCCCTCCCGCACCTTGTTCACCACGACCGAGGCTTCGATACCGCCGTTGGCCGCGATCCAGCGCAGCGGCTCTTCCAGCGCGCGCATCACGATCTTTACGCCGGCGTCCTGGTCGTGGCTGTCGACCTTGGTTTTAACGTTGGCACGCGCGCGGATATAAGCAACACCCCCGCCCGGCACGATGCCTTCCTCGACCGCGGCGCGGGTGGCGTGAAGCGCATCTTCCACGCGCGCCTTCTTCTCCTTCATCTCGACCTCGGTCGCAGCGCCCACCTTGATCAGCGCCACACCGCCGGCCAGCTTCGCCACGCGCTCCTGCAGCTTCTCGCGGTCATAGTCGCTGGTGGTTTCCTCGATCTGCTGGCGGATCGACTTGATGCGGTCCTCGATCTGGCTCCGCTCTCCTGCACCGTCTATGAGAGTGGTGTTTTCCTTCTGCAACTCGATGCGCTTGGCCTGGCCGAGATCCTTCAATGTGACGTTTTCGAGCTTGAGGCCAAGCTCATCCGCGATGACCGTGCCACCGGTAAGAATCGCCATGTCTTCCAGCATTGCCTTCCGGCGGTCGCCGAAGCCCGGCGCCTTGACCGCGCAAGTTTTCAAGATACCGCGGATGTTGTTCACCACCAGCGTCGCCAGCGCCTCGCCTTCCACGTCCTCGGCCACGATCAGCAGCGGCTTTCCGGCCTTCGCGACCTGCTCCAGCACCGGCAGCAGATCCCGGATGTTCGAGATCTTCTTGTCGTGGAAGAGAATATAGGCGTCTTCCAGAACGGCGATCTGCTTCTCGGCGTTGTTGATGAAGTAGGGCGGCTCGTTCTGCAGGCTCTTGCCGTCCTCGACCGTGATCACCCCTTCCTTGCCCACCTTGTCCATCGCGTCCGCAATGATCTTGCCAATCTGCTCGTCCGCATTGGCCGAGATCGCGCCCACCTGCGCAATCTCCTTGCTCGTCGTGCACGGCTTCGAGATCTTCTTCAGCTGCTCCACCACCGCATCGACCGCCTTGTCGATGCCGCGCTTCAGATCCATCGGGTTCATCCCCGCCGCCACAAACTTCATGCCCTCCTGCACGATCGACTGCGCCAGTACCGTCGCCGTCGTCGTGCCGTCACCGGCCACGTCCGAGGTCTTGGAGGCCACTTCCTTCAGCATCTGCGCCCCCATGTTCTCGAACTTGTCCTTCAGCTCGATCTCCTTCGCCACCGAAACCCCGTCCTTGGTCACCGTCGGCGCCCCAAACGAGCGCTCCAGCACCACGTTGCGCCCCTTCGGCCCCAGCGTCACCTTCACCGCGTCGGCCAGAATATTGGCGCCAGCAACAATGCGATGCCGCGCCGCGTCATGAAATCTAACTTCCTTGGCTGCCATGATTTGCTATCTCCTGATGACTACTTGCCTTCGATCACACCCATGACGTCTTCTTCGCGCATCACGAGCAGCTCTTCACCCTGAACTTTCACCGTCTGCCCGGAGTACTTGCCGAACAGGATCTTGTCGCCGGCCTTGACATCAAGCGGGCGCACTTTGCCCTCTTCGCTCACCTTGCCTTTGCCCACGGCAATGACCTCACCCTGATCGGGCTTCTCGGCCGCCGTGTCGGGAATGACGATGCCGGACGCCGTCTTGCGCTCCTCTTCCAACCGCTTGACGATAAGACGGTCGTGCAACGGACGAATCTTCATAGCGAGTGCCTCCTAAACAAATTGCTTTCAGAAATAAGGGGTTTACCGTTAGCAGGAACCGCTAACTGCCGTGTTAATTGGGGCGGGCTGCGGATTTTCAAGCCCCCCTACGCCGCAGGCCTGGCAGCGGGTCAAGCCAAGCCCGAGAGAGAAGCCCACGCGCCCCTTGGGCGGCTTCACCCCTGCGAAGCGGCGCAGGCCGGCCGCATCCCCCGCCCTGATCGACTGACTGGTCCCGCGGGATCGATGCGTATGCCTTATACTCCGCGTTCTTTCTGCAGTCACGAATTTGGTCTTAACGCCGGGAGGACCCATGAAAATCAAGGCAAACGGCATCGACATCAATTACGAGATCGAGGGCGAGGGTCCGTGGGTCACGATGAGCCATTCGCTCGCCTGCAATCTGCATATGTGGGACGATCAGATGGCCGTTCTCACGAAGAAATACAAGGTGCTGCGCTTCGATACCCGCGGCCACGGGCAGTCGGACGCCCCTGCCGGCGAGTACACCCTCGAGCAGATGGCCGACGACGCGAAAGCCCTGCTCGACGCACTTCAGATCCGGCAGACGCACTGGGTAGGTCTTTCGATGGGCGGGATGATCGCGCAGGCTTTTGTGCTCAAGTATCCCGGCGTCTTTCAGAGCATGGTGCTCGCAGATACGACCAGCCGCCGCCCGCCCGACGCGGCCAAGATGTGGGGCGACCGCGTTACCGCGGCCAAGGAAAAAGGCATGGCCGCGCTTGTGGAACCCACGCTCGCGCGCTGGTTTACCGAGCCATACCGCAATACGCGCAAGGATGTAATGGAGCGTATCGCGAAGGACATCCGCAGTACTCCCGTCGCCGGTTTCGCCGGTTGCTGCCAGGCCATCTCGAAAGTCGATTACCTCGACCGCCTGAAGGACATCAAGGTCCCCTCGCTCATCATGGTCGGCGAGCACGATCACGGCACGCCACCGGAGGCAGCACGCGCGATTCAGCAGAATCTGGCCGGATCGGACCTGAAGATCATCCCATCCGCGGCGCACCTGTCCAACATCGAGCAAGCGCAGATTTTCAATGACGCGATGATGAGCTTCCTCGACCGCGTCTCCAAGCTCACCTAGGCTGCGCGCGCACTGCTGCGGTGGGTGTAGACGCTGCCGGAGAGCAGCAGCATCGAGATCGATGCGAACACGGGAACAAAGCCCAGCGCCGTCCCAATGGCTCCGAAGACGACGGGCACCACCAAGTGCACCACATTGTTGAACATGACCCGCACGCCAGCGCCTTCCGATTGACGGCCCGCCGGGGTGAGGCTGTAGATCAGGGATCCGGAAATCGGCTGGCCGCAGCCGCACCCCAATCCGAGCACGAACGCGACTGCCGCAAGCAGGAACGGGTTTTCGAGAAGGGGAAAGAGGATAAACGTGAGAGCGCCGACCCCGATGGCATAGATCAGAATGTCGGTCTCGGCGAACCGGCGCACGAGATAGGGCAACACGACGCGGATTGCGAAAACGCCCCCGGCAAAAGTGCCCACGATGATCCCGATCGTCGAGGCCGAGAGCCCGATGGCGTGGCCGTAGATCGGAAAGTAGAGTTGGTACAGATCGAACGCAGCGGAGATGAGGCCGCTCGCGATGAAGCTGGTGCGCAGCTTGGGAATGCGCAGCAGGTCGAGCGCGTTCCTTTTTTCTACCCCTCCCTTCGTTCCCGCGGTCGCCTTTGGCAGGAAATCAGGCCTGAGCCACAGCAGCAGCGCCGGCACGATCGTGCACAGGGCGAGTGCCAGGTACGCCGGGACGTGCCCGAGGTAATCGATTGAGAATCCGGCAATGAGCGGCCCGCACAGCGCGGCGAGGGAGAACCCGATGCTCACCCAGGTGTAGTTGCGCACGCGGTTCTCGGCGCCGCCAATGGCGCCCGCCGTGCCGTGCACGGCGACAAAGAAGAACTGGAAGGATGTGCCAAGAACGACGGCAGAAACATAAAGCGTCGTCAGCCCCGGGAAGAAGTAGGGCAGAAGCAGCCCTGCACCCGTGCCCACGGTTCCCGCGAGCATGGGCAAGCGCGGACCAACGCGGTCCACCAGCTGACCGGCATAAATCGCAAGGAACATCGGGCACAGCGCATAGAGTCCGATGATGATTCCCACCACGAACTGTCCTGCCCCCAATTCGAGTGCGTAGAGCGGCATCAGCACCCGGCTTCCGGAAAAGCCGGCATGATTCAGCACGCAAAGCAACGTTACGAGGTAAATCGCCATCCGAGAGGGCGCGAACCGCGGGGCAGCGCGGGCGCACCGGGAGTAAAACGCAGACGCTCATTCTACCGCGCCCGAGGAATGACAGGCCATGTATTCCGTATAGTGGTCATCGATGCGCTGCAAAATACTCGTGCACCAGCTCCGGGTGACCAAGATATGGACGACGCTTACGGCCGGGACAAAACACCCCCGGCGTCGCGTTCGAAGAACCGTCTGGGGAGAACCGCATTGCTCTGCATCCGCACGATCACTGAGGCCGTATATGTGAGTGGAGTCGTGATTTTGACCGCACTCACTTAACCAAACGGAGATGATGATGTTGAAGAAGATCACTTATGCCATGCTCGTTGGCGGATTGTTGCTGGCCCCGATCGGAGCCTCTGCGAACAATCCGTACCCCGATCAGTCGGACTCACTCGACTATGGGATTCAGGTCGCCAAGGCGGACAGCCGCAGCCCTTTCCCGTCCGAGTCGGATGTCGTGGACTATGGCGTCCCCATCGCGAGCAATCCTTTCCCGGCGGAGTCTGATGTCCTCGATTACGGTGCGCGGCTTGCGAAGACAGACAGCCGCAGCCCCTTCCCGGCCGAATCTGATGTCGTCGATTACGGGATTCGCGTGGCGGTCTAAGGCGGAAAAAACGCGACCAATGCAATTCGAATCGGAACCGCAAAAAAACCCCGCCTCGGCGGGGTTTTTCTTCTACTTCTGTCGACTCGGCGCACCCAACGCAATAAAACGCGCGCTCACCGCGGGCAAGACCTGTTACGGCTTTGCCTCTGGTTAAAGGGGCTTTGCCTGCCCCGGAACAGTTAGATAGTGCACGGAAAATAACTCGCGGGCGTCGGTCCAGCACGAATGTGCCACGAAACCCGCTGTTCGTGCCAGGTCCTGAAATTCGGCGATCGAGTACTTGTAGGAATTTTCGGTGTGAATGGTCTCTCCCTTGCGAAACGTGAATGTTCGATCGGAGATCACCACCTGCTGGTCGCGCAGACTTTCCAAATGCATCTCGATGCGGCCCGCTTCCGCGTTGTAGAAGGCACGGTGGCGGAATCCGGCAAGGTCGATGTTCGCACCCAGCTCACGGTTGATGCGCACGAGCAGATTCACGTTGAACTGTGCGGTAACGCCCTGGGCGTCGTCGTAGGCGGCGCGCAGCATCGCGGGGTCTTTCTTGAGATCGACCCCGACCAGCATGGCGCCACCCGGCCGGAGGATCGTGCAGGCACCCCTGAGGAAGGCCAGGGCTTCGGGCACCGTGAAGTTGCCGATGGTCGAACCCGGAAAGTAGATGACACGCCGGTTTTCCCGTAATCGCTCAAGGCCGGGTAGCGCAAAGGGGCGCGAATAATCGGCGCAAACCGCGATGACAGCGATGTCGGGAAAGGCGCGGGCAAGCTCGTTCGAACAGTCCGCCAACTGCGGGCCTGCGATATCGATCGGCACGTAGGCCGCGGGAGCGAGCGCCTCCAACAGAATGCGGGTCTTGCGGCCACTGCCACTGCCGTACTCGATCAGAACGCAGCCCGGCCCGAGTTGCTGCGCCATCTCGCTTGCGTTGTCCTGCATCAGCGCGACCTCGGTGCGTGTCGGATAGTACTCGGGCAGCTCGCAGATCGCCTCGAACAGCTGCGATCCACGTTCGTCGTAGAAAAACTTCGGGGAAAGGGACTTCTGGGCCCGGGACAGACCGGCAATCACTTCCTGACGGAAATCGCCGGCATCCGGGGCAAGGTCATGATAGGACACGCGTGAGGCGCTGCCTCGCACCATCGATGGTCTCTCCTCGGCACGAGCCGGAGATGGTTCGCCGGCCCTTTGTTATATGGACGGCGTCCAGGACGCCGGATGCCGCGCTACCGGTCAGCTGCCGGCAGAGTTAAGCGACAGGTTACTGCGCTCCATCCATCTTCTGATGCGGTTCGCGTCCCCGATTCGGGTGAGCTTGCCCCATGAGTCGAGCAGCACGATGATAACCGGCTTCGCGGCAATCGTGGCCTGAAGCACCAGGCAGCGCCCGGCTTCGCTGATGTAGCCAGTCTTGGAAAGGCCGATCGTCCAATCCGGGTTTTTCACCAAACGGTTGGAATTTGTGTAATGCAGTTTCTGACCGCTGAACAATGTGACGGTGTACTCGGAATCAGTGGTGAATTCGCGGATAACGGGATAGCCGTGCGCCGCCCGCACGAGCCGCGCGAGGTTCTCCGCCGTCGAGACATTGGCACTCGAGAGGCCCGTCCCGTCCACAAACTCGGTATTCCACATGCCGAGCTGGGTCGCTTTGCGGTTCATTGCCGCCACGAACACGCTCCGGCCTCCCGGGTACGCGCGGCTCAAGGCGGCGGCAGCCCGGTTTTCCGACGACATCAATGCCAACCTCAGCAGGTCACCACGCGTGAGCATGGCGCCGACGTGCAGACGCGACCGCGTGCCCTTGATCTTGTCGACGTCGTCCTTGGTGATCACCACCATCTCGCTCAGCGGAAGCTGGGCGTCGAGCGCCACCATCGCAGTCATGAGCTTGGTGAGTGATGCGATCGGGACTACCGCATCGATGTTCTTCGCGTAGAGCACCCCATCGCCGTCCTGATCGAGCACGAGCGCAGCGGACGACTTAAGGTTGAGCGTCGCCGGGCGCACGGCGACCTGAGGCTTCTGGGCATAGGCAGCCGAACACACCGCCAGACCCAGCGTAACGGCAACGATTAGTGGCTTCAGGCTACCCTCCCCCTGTGCAACCCGCGGCAGGGCCGCGATTCCAAATGCAGAATTATGTACGAAAATACAGGGTTAGCGTCAAGTTATCAACCAATTTTTTAACAATAAAGGGGGCGGGTGGGGACCGGGAGCCCGGCAAACCCCTCAAAAAAAACTCCGCGCGGGACAGTGTGGGTTGTCCCGGCGGAGATGAAAGAGGCCACGCAACCACCCGCTCAGCACGGGTCATTGCAAATGCCAGGCCTCCGAGGAGGACGGTTCAAACAGCTGAGTCTGGCAAGACGTGAACCTCTCGCGCCTCGCCCTGAATGGCGACACATTAGCGCCCCAGGCTTACGACAAACTTACAAACCGCACCCTTTCCCCGGCGGCGAGCAACTCGCGTGTCGGGAGTTGCGGACGAACCGCAGCAGAGGGTTTCCGCACGAGCACGTCTCCGAGGAACATCCGACCCCGCCTCGAGAAATTCACGAGCATCGGCACGAAGCAACGGTGGCGCACTGCGCTACACTTATCGTCTCTGGAATTCCAGGAAAACCAGCTATGCGCATTCTGATTGTCGAAGACGACCCCGTCCTTGCTGACGGTCTCACGCGTTCGCTGCGCCAGACCGACTTTGCAGTCGACTGCGTGAGCGATGGCGCCCAGGCCGATCACGTCCTGGCCAGCCAGAACTACGATCTCGTGATCCTCGACCTGGGTCTGCCCAAAATCGAAGGGTTCGAAATCCTGCGTCGCCTGCGCCGGCGCGGTTCACGCGTGCCGGTTCTCATCCTCACGGCACGGGACGTGCTCGAGGACCGCGTCAAAGGGCTCGATCTCGGCGCCGACGATTACCTGACCAAACCCTTCGACCTTCCCGAGCTCGAGGCGCGGGTGCGGGCGCTGATCCGGCGCGGGCAGTCCGGCGGCAGCTCGGTCCTGTCCTGCGGGCCGCTCACGCTCGACACCAGCGGCCGACGCGCGATGCTGCATGGCGAACCCATCGAGCTCTCGGCGCGCGAGCTCGGGGTCCTCGAAGCGCTGATGATGCGCAGCGGCCGCGTGGTCAACAAGGAGCAGCTCGCCGAGCAGCTTTACGGCTGGGATGAAGAAGTCGGCGCGAACGCCATCGAAGTCTACGTCCACCGGCTGCGCAAGAAAGTCGAACCTGGCGGCGTCTCAATTCGCACGATCCGGGGACTGGGCTACCTGCTCGAGAAACCGGGGCATGCGCCGGACTAGCACCCTTCGGCGCCAGCTGATCGCCTGGCTTTCAGTGCCCCTGGTGGTGCTGTGGTCGATCAACATCCTCGTTAATTACGACATCGCGAAGCAGTTCGTGAATCTCGCCTACGACCGCGCGCTGCTCGAGGTCGCGCTCGACATCGGGCGGAACATCAAACACGTCAACAATCAAAGCTACGTCGATCTCCCCGAGGTCGCGCTGCAGATGCTGCAGAGCCGGCAATCGGGCCGATTGCGCTACCTTGTGACCGGTCCCGGCGGGGAGTACATCAGCGGCGAGCCCTCGTTTCCCGCCCCCGAGGAGACCAGCGAGGACCGCGTGAGCTACTACGACGACGTTTTCCTCGGCCGCGATATGCGCGTCGTGGCGTTGCGTGTGCCGGTGCAACCGGGTTCGGGAAGGGGCGCCGTGCTGATCCGGGTCGCCGAGCGCGTGACGCTGCGCTCCGATTCCGCGACGGCGCTTCTCGTGCGCATGGTCCTGCCGCAGGCCTTGCTGATCTTTCTCGCCATTTTTGCCGTGTGGTACGGCGTGGCGCGAGGGCTGGCGCCGCTGACAACCCTCCGGCGCGAGATCGAACAGCGTTCGCACCGCGACCTGGCGCCGCTGACGGAGTCGACGGTGCCCCGGGAAGTGCAACCGTTGATCCAGGCAATGAACGACCTGCTCGCGCGGTTGAGCGCATCCATCGCGGCGCAACGGCGTTTCATCGGGGATGCGGCGCACCAGCTCCGCACGCCGATCGCCGGCCTCAAGACCCAGACCGAGCTGGCACTGCGCCAGACGCGCACAGAGGAAGACAGGGCCACGCTGAAGCAGATGTACACTTCCACCGAGCAGATAACGCGGCTCATCAACCAGCTATTATCGTTGGCGCGCGCAGAGCCGGATGCCGGGCGTGCCAGCGCGACTGAGCGCGTCGATCTGGGCAAGCTGGCCCGCGAAACCACGACTGACTGGGTGCCGCGAGCGCTCGCCCGGAACATCGACCTTGGCTTCGAGGATCAGCCGAGTACGGCAGGGGTTGACGGCGACCCTTTCCTGCTGCGCGAGATGCTGAACAATCTGCTCGACAACGCCATTCGATACACGCAGCCCGGGGGCCATATCACGGTCCGTGCAAACAGCGCGGACGGTGACGCGGTCCTCACTGTCGAAGACGATGGCCCGGGCGTGCCGGAAGCGGAGCGCGAGCGCGTATTCGAGCGCTTCTACCGCGTGCTCGGGACCGGGACCGAAGGCTGCGGACTCGGCCTTGCCATCGTGCGCGAGATCGCGGAACGGCACCAGGCCATCGTCTCGCTTTTCCCCAAAGGCGACGGCACCGGGACCATCGTGCGCATCACTTTCCCGCGCGCGGCGACTATCCGTTGAGCCGGGCCCGCTAACCTGCCGCCAGCCGCGCCTGTTCGGCGGCCTTTTCGTGCGCTGCGGCTTCCTGCTGCAGCGCCCACATGCGCGCGTAAGCCCCCCCCTGCTCCAGCAGCTCGCGGTGCGCGCCACGCTCGATGATGCGGCCGGCGTCGAGCACCAGGATCTGATCGGCGTCCATCACCGTCGAGAGGCGATGCGCGATCACGAGCGTCGTGTGCCCGCGCGCGATCCGAGCCAGTTCCTCCTGAATGCCCTGCTCCGTCGCGGAATCGAGCGCCGAGGTCGCCTCGTCGAATATCAGGATGCGCGGGTTCTTGAGAATGGCCCGGGCGATCGCAACGCGCTGTTTCTCCCCGCCCGAAAGTTTCAGGCCGCGCTCGCCCACTGTGGCCTCGTAGCGCTCGGGCAGGCTTTCGACGAAATCGTGGATATGCGCCGCCTTTGCCGCCCCGACAACCTCCTCGCGCGCGGCGTCGGGCCGGCCGTACTGGATGTTGTAATAGATGGTGTCATTGAACAGCACGGTGTCCTGCGGCACGATCCCTATCGTTGCGCGCAAGCTCGACTGCGCGAGGTCCCGAACATCGACGCCGTTCACCGTGATGCGCCCGCCGGACACGTCGTAGAAGCGATAGAGCAGGCGCGCGAGGGTCGACTTGCCCGCGCCGCTCGCTCCTACCACGGCGACTTTGTGCCCGGGGGGAATCTCGAAGCTCATATCGAACAGAATCTGGCGCCGCGGATCGTAGGAAAAGTCCACTCCCTCGAAGCGCACGCGGGCTGGGCCCGGCGGCACCGAAGCCGCACCCGGGCGGTCCTCCACTTCACGGTTCTCTTCGAGCAGCCGGAACATGCGGTCCATGTCGATCAGCGACTGTTTGATCTCCCGATAGACCATTCCCAGGAAATTGAGCGGGATATACAACTGGATCAGCAGGCCGTTTATCAGGACCAGGTCGCCCAGCGTAAGGCTGCGCGCCGCCACCCCTTCCGCCGCCAATATCATGAGCAACGTCACCGCCACCGCGATAATGAGGCTCTGGCCGATGTTGAGCAGCCCGAGCGACGCCTCGCTTTGCACGGCCGCTGACTCGTACTGACCGAGGTGCTCATCGAAGCGCCGGGCCTCGTACTCCTCGTTGTTGAAGTACTTCACGGTCTCGTAATTGAGCAGGCTGTCGATCGCCCGCGTGTTGGCTCTCGAGTCGAGCTCGTTGGCCCGGCGGCGGATGCCGATTCGCCATTCGCTTACCGCGAAGGTGAATGCGAGGTAAACGATGACCGCGGCAAACGTGACGCCCACGAAACGCCAGTCGAATTTTGCGTACAGGACTGCGGCGACGAGTCCGAACTCGAGGATTACCGGGATGATCGAGAACAGCATGTAGGACAGCAGCGTCGAGATGCCGCGCGAACCGCGCTCGATATCGCGTGACACGCCCCCGGTCTGCCGCTCGAGGTGAAACCTGAGGGAGAGCGAATGCAGATGCCGGAACACGTTGAGGGCGACGCGCCGGATCGCGCGCTGCGTCACGCGCACGAACACGACGTCGCGCAGCTCGGCGAACAGCGTTGTAGAGAGCCGCAACGCGCCGTAGGCGAGCAGCAGCGCGAACGGGACCGCGATTACCGCGCGTTCCTGGTCGAGCGCATCCACCACCTCCTTCAGCACCAGCGGCACGCCCACGTTGGCGAGCTTCGCTGCGGTAAGGAAGGCAAGCGCGAGCAGGACCCGCCATCGGTATTCCCACAGATAAGGCAGCAGCATCGGCACGACGCGCCATTCGCGGCCGCGGGAAGGCGCGCCGCGCGCAGGCGCCGCCGCAGGATGGGCTGCGTGATGCGCGCTCATGATGCGCAGGTCAGCGCACGCGCGCGGGCTAACCTTTCACTTGACGGCCGAGCCAGAACCTCGCGTTTATGCACGCCCGGACAAGCGCGCGCCGGCGAATACGGCGCACCGGCTGACAAGCGTGCGAGCGGCGTGACTGCGTCGCCCGTGGCGGTAGCGGATGGCATCGTGAAGAGTAATGGCTAATCGTAACACGAGGGGCAAGAGCGGCTTCTGTGGCGAGGCGCCTTGCCTGCGGTCCAATGATGTCGCCGGGCCACGACATCTTCAGCCAAAAAAAAGGGCGCGGGGGTTGGCCGCGCCCAAAGAAGTACCAAAGGAGGAGGATGAAAACACGGAGCGGGATCGCCCCATGCCTTCGCCCTCTCTATTGCAAGAGCGGTGCCAGCATCGGGGTCGCTCCAAATCAATGAGTTATGAATCGCAGCTTCTGCAAGAGTGTCGGGATTCTCCACACTCCTGTAGCGATCTCGACGCTTCGACTCGCCGCAGCGGTGCCAGGGTTAGGTCATCCGCGCGAATCGTCGTTTCCGCCCATGGTCATTTTTCAAAAATGTGACTTATGTAACCGTATGTAAAGAATGCGGCGCCGCGCTATCGCTTGCCTTCTAATAGGCTCGAAGGCGAACGGTGCCCCCGCCGCTTCGATCAGGGGCGGGAAAGCAGACGATAGCGGCCGCGCAGCTCGTGCGCGGGTATTGAAAGAAAGGATGCCACGATGAAAAAAACGATTTCGGTCGCGGTGCTGAGCGCTTTCACCGGCGCGGGCTTCGCGGCCCCCGATTTCACGGATACCGCCCGAGTCATTTCCTCGACTCCCATCGTGGAACGAATTTATGAGCCCCAACAATATTGCGAGCCCATCGCCACTGCGCCTGCGCCGGCACCGGTTGCGGAGCGCAGCATCATCGGTCCGATCGTCGGCGGCGTGGCGGGCGCTCTTCTCGGCAGTCGAATCGGCAAAGGCAGCGGGCGCAACGTCGCCACCGCGGCCGGCGCGGTAGTGGGCACGATCGTGGGAGATCGCGTTGCGAATCCCGACAGCGGGCGTCCCGTTACAGGCGCCGTGATCGGCGGTGCAGCCGGCGGGCTTGCCGGCGCGCAAATCGGAAAGGGAAGCGGCAAGACTGCGGCCGCCGGAGCCGGCGCAATCGCCGGCAGCATGATCGGGGACCGCGTGCAAAATCCGCAGCGGACACAAACTGCCGGCGCGCAACCGGCGGAGCGCTGCCGGACCGTTGAATCCGCGCGCGACGTGGTCACGGGCTACACCGTGGTCTATCGCTATAACGGTCATGACGTCACTACGACGCTGCCCTACGACCCGGGTAGCGCCGTGCGCGTCGGCGTCAGCCTCTTGGAAGGCAACGCCGCCGCGCCCGCCCCGCCTGCGCTGGATCCGCGGGCGCCGGTCGTGAGCCGACCGCTGCCACCGCTGCGCAGCACGCCGGTCAGCACCAAGGGGGGCTACACGTACCGCTACTAACCTGAACCCGTGACGGGTGAAGAGTGATGGGACTATCCGAAGTCAGAAGTCAGAGGGTGGAAAGGTTCGCGAGCAGTGTTCGGGCGTAGCTAAACACGTTTCACGAAGGTGTTTAGCCTGCCCACCGTTCACAGGTCACTGGTCACTGGTCACGGCTTTCAGGTGAATTCGTCCGCCCTGCCGTAGGCGAACAGGCCGGTCAGCAGGCGCGCGAGCCCGTAGGACAGCCAGGTGATGACCCGCACCGGAAACGGCTGACGCTGCCAGTATTTTGGCTCGAGCTTCCTCGAGCCTTCAGCCATCGCTGTGACCAGGCTTTCGCGCAATTGGCCGGCAAACGTCCGGTCCTCGATCACGATGTTCGCTTCGCGCGCGAGCAGCAGGCTGAAGGGGTCGATGTTCGATGAACCCACGGTTGCCCAGCAGCCGTCGACGACGGCCACTTTCGCGTGCAGGAAGCTCTTGTGGTATTCGTGAATCTCGATGCCTCCGTCGAGGAATGTGCCGTACAGTGCCCGCGATGCATAATGCAGCAGGACGTACTCCACCCTTCCTTGCAGCAGCAGCACCACGCGCACGCCGCGCGCCGCCGCGTCCATCAAGGCCCGCCGGAAGTGGATGCCAGGAAAGAAGTAGGCATTGGCCATGATGATTTCGCTGCGCGCGCCCGCGATCGCCGACAGATAGGCCTGCTCGATGTCGCTCCGATGCCTGATGTTGTCGCGCACCAGGAATGCCGCCCGCTGCCCGCCCCGCGGCGCGCTGAAGGGGCCCATCTCGCGCAGCCGCCGCCAGCCTGCGCGGAGCTGCGTCGCGGTCACCAGCGCCCACAACCGCTTGACCGCAGCGTGAACGCGCGCGACCAGCGGCCCTTCGACGCGCACTGCGTAATCGAAGCGTGGCGGAGTGTGTCCGGGCGTGTCCATGTCATCGATGATATTGATGCCGCCGACAAACGCGACGCGCGCGTCGATCACGGCGATCTTGCGGTGCAGGCGGCGCAGGCGCGCGCGCCGGAAGATCCATGGCGAGTTGTCGGGACGGAATACAAGAAAATTCACCCCGGCGCCCCTGAGCTCCGCAATGAATGCCGCATCCAGATCGCTCGAGCCGAAGCCGTCCACCATCACATTGGTCTCGACGCCGCGGCGCGCGGCGCGCGCGAGCGCGGCCCCGATGGCACGGCCAGCCACATCATTCTCGAAGATGTAGGTCTCGAGGTGAATTTCGTGGCGAGCGGCATCGAGCTCGGCCTCCAGCGCCGGGAAGTACTCGACGCCGCTTACCAGCAGCGTGACGCGGTTGCCGTCGACAGTCGCAGCCATGGCCGAGGCCTCAAGAACGCACCAACGTCGCCGCCAGCGCGGCGTGGTCCGAGATACGCGCCCAGGCGCGGCCGTGGTGAACGTGGGCATGCCGTACCTGAAAGCCGCGCAGGTAGATCCGGTCGAGCGCCATCAGCGGCAGCACCGCCGGGAAGCTTCGCGCCGGGACGCCCCTCACGAGCTCGAAGACCTCGTGCATGTTGAGGGGTTGGGCAAGCTCCTGGGCAACGCGGTAGCGCCAATCATTGAAATCGCCGGCGACGATCAACGGAGCCGTTGGCGGCACGAGGCGCTCGATCCGTTGACGCAGCAGCTCCAGCTGCCGGCCGCGCCAGCGGGCCAACAGACCGAGGTGCACGCACACGCAATGAAGCGGCTCCTTCCAGCGCGGCAGCTGAATTTCGCAATGGAGAAGGCCGCGCTTCTCGAGACGGTGGGTCGATACGTCCTGGTTGTCCCAACGAAGGATGGGAAATCTCGACAGGATGGCATTGCCATGATGTCCCTGGTCATAAATCGCGTTCTTGCCGTAGGCGTACTCGCGCCACACCGAGTCAGCGAGGAACTCGTATTGCGGCGCAGCCGGCCACTCACTGAAGCGGGAAGCGTGCCGCTCATGGCTGCCATGCACCTCCTGCAGGAACACGACATCCGCACCCAGCATGCGCAGTTGCTCGCGGACGTCGTGGATGACCAGACGTCGCTTAAAAAAGGAGAAACCCTTGTGGATGTTATAGGTGGCCACACGCAGGGTGCGAGTGCCGTTTCTCTCGGCCAAAGCAGAGACTTTCATGTCATGCAACGCGAATGGCTTCCAGCATATGGACGCGTCTCATGGAGCCAGGCGTTGACGCAAGCGCCCGCACGCCGGCCAGTACGCCATTAGCGTAACACCGCGTGCCGCCGTTGAGCTGCCGGGAAGTATTTAAGAGACCGCAAGCATGCGGTCGAGAGCGATACGGGCCAGGTCGGCCTCGCGCGCCGGCACCTTGATCTGATTGACGATCTTGCCTTCCGCCAGGTTCTCGAGCGACCAGGCCAGGTGCTGCGGGTCAATTCGCGCCATTGTGGAGCACATGCACACCATGGGCGACATGAACTGGACGATCTTGCCCTGCGGCCTGAATTGCTCGGCGATCCGGTTAACAAGGTTGAGCTCGGTGCCAACGAGCCAGCGTGTGCCCGGCGAGCTTGCGGCAATAGTGCGAATTATGAAATCCGTCGAGCCAACGTAATCGGAGAGCTTGCACACGTCGAACTTGCACTCAGGATGCGAGATCACCATCCCGCTCGGATTCTGATCGCGCCAGCGCAGGATGTGCTGCGGCTGAAACATCTGGTGCACCGAACAATGCCCCTTCCACAGCAGAATCTTCGCCATCTTGATCTGCTGCGGGGTGAGCCCGCCGAGCTCCTCGTCGGGATCCCACACCAGCATTTCCGCGAGCGGGATGTCCATGAGGTACCCTGTCCAGCGGCCCAGATGCTGGTCCGGGAAGAACAGAACCTTGTCGCGCCGCTTGAACGACCACTCGAGAATCCCGCGCGCATTGGACGAGGTGCACACGATGCCGCCGTGCTCTCCGCAGAACGCCTTCAGGTCCGCGGCCGAGTTTATGTAAGTTACCGGCGTGACGTGCTCGTCGGGATCGAGCACGGATGAGAGCTCGCGCCACGCGCGCTCCACTTTGGCCAGATTTGCCATGTCCGCCATCGAGCATCCGGCGCTCAAGTCGGGCAGGATCGCCACCTGTTCCGGCTTGGAAAGGATGTCCGCCACCTCCGCCATGAAATGCACGCCGCAGAAGACGATGTACTGCGCGTCGGTCTGCGCAGCGAGGCGGGAGAGCTGCAGCGAATCCCCGGTGAGATCGGCGTGCCGATAGACATCAGCACGCTGGTAATGATGGCCGAGTATGACCGCGCGCTCGCCGAGCTTCGCCCTCGCGGCCTTGATCCGCGGCTGGCACGCCTCGTCGGCCAGCGGCTTGAAACGTTCGAATGTGACCGTTGCAGCTTCCATCACGACTCGGGGTCTCTCAAAGAGTGAAGAAATTTACCATACTGTGACAAAAAATCCACCCGATTAGTGCCCGCAAAAAGAGAAGTCCGTATTCTGGTCAGGGTTTCTGTACTGTGCGCTGCGGCAATTCCTGTATTGCCTCGGCATTTGTCCAGGAAAAAACCTTTTGCGCAGCCGCTTCCCAAGGAAGCCACTGGTAGCGCAAATGCTCCCGCGGCTCGAGCGTCACCGGCAACGCCTGCGGCACGCACAGTGCGAATACGTGCTCGAGATTGTGCGTGACACCGGGCGCGTAACGGCTGCGCCAGCTCCGGAAAATCTCGAAGCGATTCTGCTTGTGCCAGTCGGTGAGCCCGTAGCGACCGGCCTCGAGGCCCGTCTCTTCCCGCAACTCGCGCGCCGCCGTCTCGGCAAGGCTCTCGCCTTCGTGCTGGCTGCCGGTTACGGATTGCCAGAAACCCGGGCGATCCGCGCGCTCGAGCAGCAGAACCTTCAGGTCCGGTGTATGCACCAGCACGAGAACCGAGACGGGTATCTTGTAATTCACAACCCAGGAAACGGCTGCACCGCCACGCCGCGGAGATCCTCGTCGAGCAGCGCAATGAACACGCGCCCGCTCTTTCTCCAGTAAATGGCGGCGTCGCAAAAAATTTCAAGGGCCATCGCAAAGTCGTCGGGAGCGGCGCTGGCAAGTGCGCTCGCGCCGCGCCACAGCACAACATAACCCGACGCCGGTTTCCACGAGAAGTCCTGCAGGCAATCGGCAAGCGCGTCCCAGTTGCCGCCGAACCCGTCCGGAAACTGGAGATCCCTCGCGCACGCCGTGAGAAACTGCATTTTGTTGCGCGCCGCCCCGGTGTCGAGCTCCATCCACGCCAGCGTGCTGCGCGTCGCGGCAGCGCGCAGCCTCGAGGCATCCGGCGGCGCGAGATACACGCCAGAGGCTTCGGGGTTCAGGCTCGAACCAGTATTTCGCTCACCGTTCACCGTTCACCGTTCACCCTTCGTGGGTGTTCACGAATACGCACGAAGCTGCGGTAATGATCGGCCGTGTAGTAGAGCTCGCCGCCGCGCCCGGCGACAATGCGGCGCGCGCCACGGGTCTTCGCGCCGGGCGTAGGCACCGTGTACTCCTGATAGTAGCCCCGCTCGCGCAACGGCAGCCGCTTTTCGAAGTTGCGAAAGACGGTCCCGTCGCGCTCGTACGGGAAAGGCCCTCCCTGCTTGATGAGCCTGATCGTCGCCCGCGCTTCCGCCGGCAGCTCTGCAATCGGAATTTCGTGGAGCGGCTCCGGCAAAGTGCCCCGCCCATGCGCAAGCGGCGCGAAGCCGATTAGCAACGCCAGCAGCGTGAGTCCGAGTCGTCGCATTCCTGGCGTCCTTGGCGCCTGGGCGGTTCAGTCTTTCCCTTGCTCCGTCTTCCGCAGCCGTATGTGCAGCTCGCGCAACTGCCGCTCGTCCACCGCGCTCGGCGCCTGCGTGAGCAGGCACTGCGCGCGTTGTGTCTTGGGAAATGCGATCACGTCGCGGATCGAGTCGACTCCCGCCATGAGGGCCACAATGCGGTCGAGACCGAAGGCGATGCCGCCGTGCGGCGGCGCGCCATACTGCAACGACTCCAGCAGGAACCCGAACTTGGCCTGCGCCTCGTCCGCTCCAATGCCGAGCGCACGGAACACCTTCTGCTGCACCTCCTGCCGGTGTATCCGCACCGAGCCCCCGCCAATCTCCCAGCCGTTCACCACCATGTCGTGCGCTTTGGCGCGCGCCGCCCCCGGGTCGGTTTCGAGCAGGTCCTCGTGCCCGTCCGCCGGCGAGGTAAAGGGATGGTGCATTGCGGCCCAGCGCTTTTCCGTGTCGTCGTACTCGAACATCGGGAAATCGAGAACCCACAGCGGCCGCCAGCCCGGCTGCGTGAGGCCGCGCTCGTGTCCCAGCTTCGCCCGCAGCGCGCCCAGCGCCTCGTTGACGATCTTCGCGCGGTCCGCGCCGAAGAAAATCAGGTCGCCGTCGCACGCACCGGTTCGCTCCAATATCGCCTGGATCGCGCCCGGCGAAAGAAACTTGAGGATGGGCGATTGCAGCCCATCAGACCCGCGCTTCACCGCGTTAACCTTGATGTAGGCAAGACCCTTGGCACCGAACTGTTTGACGTACTCCGTGTAAGCGTCGATCTCGCTGCGCGTCAGCGTTCCGCCCTGCGGCAGGCGCAGCGCAGCAACGCGCCCGTCCTTGAGCTGCGCGGCTTCCTTGAAGACCTTGAAGTCCACGTCCTGGACGGCGTCGGTGAGCTCCGTCAACTCGAGCGGCACACGCAGGTCCGGCTTGTCGGAGCCGTAGCGCGACATTGCCTCCGCATAACCCAGCCGCGGGAAGGGATCGGGCAGCTCGACGCCGATCACCTCTTTGAAGACGTGACGGATCAGCGTTTCCATGATGCGCGTGATCTCTTCCTGTCCGAGGAACGAGGTCTCGATGTCGATCTGCGTGAACTCCGGCTGGCGGTCGGCTCGCAGATCCTCGTCGCGGAAGCACTTCACAATCTGGTAGTAACGGTCGAAGCCCGCCATCATCAGCATCTGCTTGAACAGCTGCGGCGACTGCGGCAGCGCGTAGAACTGCCCCGCGTGCACCCGCGAGGGCACGAGGTAGTCGCGCGCGCCCTCGGGCGTCGAGCGCGTGAGCATCGGCGTCTCGATGTCGAGAAAGCCTTCGCGATCGAGAAAATTGCGCACCGACATCGCGGCGCGATAGCGAATTTTGAGATTTTGCTGCATGAACGGCCGGCGCAAATCGAGCACGCGATGCTCGAGGCGCACCGTCTCGGACAGGTTCTCCTCGTCGATCTGGAACGCGGGCGTGAGCGAAGGATTGAGGATCGTGATCTCCTGCGCCAGCACCTCGACTTCCCCGCTCGGCAGGTTGGGATTGACCGTGCCGGCCGGCCGCTCGCGCACCTTTCCCTCGACGCGGATCACGAATTCGTTGCGCACCCGGTCGGCAGTCTTGAAAGTCTCCGGGGTGTCCGGGTCACACACCACCTGCAGCAGACCTTCGCGGTCGCGCAGGTCGATGAAGATCACGCCGCCGTGATCGCGCCGCCGGTGGACCCATCCGCACACGTGCACCGTCTGACCGAGGTGTTTCCGATTTACCAGTCCGCAGTACTCGCTACGCATAAGGGCCGTGATGGGTGATGGGTGATGAGTGATGCGCAATAACCAGCAGCGCCTGAATTCCGAGCCCGTGACCGGTCACCGGTCACGCCCTTCCTTTTACTGATGAACCGCCTTTCGAGCAACCTCCGACGCCGCGCTGTGTGCGCGCGGAGCCCCGACCGGCGTCGCCACCCCCATCGAAATGATGTATTTCAAGGCGTCGTCGACCGTCATGTCGAGCTCGATGACGTCGGCTCGCCGCATCATGACGAAATAGCCGCCGGTCGGGTTGGGCGTCGTCGGCACGTAAATGCTGAGGAAGTCTCCCTCCAGATGCGACACGACGTCGCCCCCGGGAACGCCGGTGAGAAAGGCGATGGTCCACATGCCCTCGCGCGGCCATTGCACCAGCACTGCCTTGCGGAAAGCCTGGCCGCCCGGGGCGAACAGAGTGTCGCTGACCTGCTTCACGCCCTTATAAATGGAATTCACGACCGGGATGCGCGCGAGCAGGCGTTCCCAGAACGTCACCAGTCGTTGTCCGATGATGTTGGCTGCCAGCAGGCCGGTCACGAACACGATCAGCACGGTCATCGCGACGCCGAATCCCGGAACGTGAACACCCAGCCAGTTCTCCGTGCGGAACTGAGGCGGAAGCAGTTGCAGGATCTGATCCAGGGTGCTCACCAGCAAGTTGAGCACCCAAGCGGTGATTACCAGCGGCACCCAGATGAGCAGGCCGGTGATGAAATAACGTTTGATATGGCTGGTCTTGGTCATAGCGTGCCGGCGCTAAGCCGGCGCTCGGAAGGGGTCAGCGTGGCCAAACCGGCCATCGCCGCGGAAGGCAGTGCGCGCGCCGCCCGCGGCAGCAGAATCAATCGAGATACCTGGATTTGCGCCCGGGCCCTAGCTGCACGCCTGGCAAGCCCCGGTGCCGCAGGCGGCCTCGGCCTTTGACGAGTCCGTCTTCGGGCCATCCCCCCCGGAGCTCTCGGCAGGCTTGTCCTGCTTCGCCTTCGCGGCCGGTTTGGTGCCGTTGCTCTTGAAATCGGTCGCGTACCAACCGGTACCCTTCAAGTGGAAACCGGCAGCAGTGACCAATTTGCCCAGATCGGGTTGACCGCACTCGGGGCAATCCTTTAGCGGCGCATCATTCAGGCGTTGCAGAAATTCCTTCTGGAACCCGCACGCGCCGCAGCGATATTCGTAGATCGGCATGGCCTCTCCCGCGCAAACAAAAAAACGCTATAGCTTAACAGCTTAGGAACTGCGAAGCCAGATATTGGGACGGTTGGCGGGATTGCAAGAGCGGCGCGTCCCGTATAGCGTGGAGCCCAGGCAGCCGGCACGGGCCCGGGCATGCTTCCTCCAGGAGTCAAAAAGACCCATGCGCCGTCAACTCTATTTCTGCTGTTTGGCGCTGCTTGCAGGCTTTCACCTGCCTGCGCTGGGACAGGACCCGCGCAACGAACAGGACTCTGCCAACGTCTACATGACGGGGACCGAGGTGCGGCCTACGGGCCCCATACACGGCGACCTGGTCGCTGCGGCGGGCCGCATCAGCGTCGAGTATCCGATCGACGGGGACGCCGTCCTTGCGGCGGGCTCGGTCGATGTGCGAGGCAGGATCGGGGAAGACCTGCGGGTCGCCGGAGGATTCGTGACGCTCGCGGGCCCAGTGCAGGGTGAAGTCCTTGCCTTCGCCGGCAACATCGCGTTTGGCCCGGACTCCGAGGTCGGTGGGCGCGCCTGGCTCGCAGGCGGCGACGTCGCGGTTGCCGGTCGGTTTCGTCGGAACGTCAAGGTCTACGCACGGAACATCCTCGTGCTCGGCGAGGTTTCGGGTGACATCCACCTCTTCGGCGCGACGATCGAGCTGCTGCCGACCGCCCGCATCGACGGCAACGTCACTTACGTGAGCAATACGCCGATCAAGATCCACCCGGGCGCCAATGTGACGGGCAAGATTACGCGTGAACCCGGCCGGTTGCCCACGCTGCGAATGCCGGGCTGGCCGCCGTTTCGACCCCTGCTCATGTTTGGGCTGCTCGCGGCCGGCGCGCTCCTGTTGGCGCTCTTTCCGCGCTTTACCGCCTCCACCGTGCAGACCGTCCGCGGCTCGCCGTTGGGCAGCCTCGGCCTCGGAACCGCCATCTTCTTCAGTCTGCCGCCAGTGATCTTGCTGCTCGTCATCAGCATCATCGGCATCCCGATTGCGCTGGTGCTCGCGGGCGTTTACGCCGCCGCGCTCCTGGCGGGTTTCCTGATGGCCGCGTTTTTTCTGGGCGAGCGTTTGCTCCAACTCGCGCGGCGACAAGCCGTTGCGCCCGGCTACTGGGGACGTGTTGGCATGCTCGCCGTAGCGCTCATCATCTTGTGGCTTGTGCGACACATTCCTTATGCCGGCGGCCTGCTCATCCTGGCGGCCCTGGTGACCGGGCTTGGCGCAATGGCATTGCAGGCGTTCAGCCGCTACTCCACGCGCAATTGAGCGCCGAACGCCACCCCGCGCGATCAACCTGACACTATGAGCCGGTAATCGGGCGTCGTGTTGAGCGGGCAGGAAAAGAGATAATCCCCGGCCTTGAGCTCGATCGGATAATCCTGGGTCTTGCCGGTTGTCAGGCCGCCACCGGAAACGCTCGGCAAGGCCACCCGGCCTGAAAGCCCGGCCCCGCGCAGCCAGAAACCCAGCTCATAAGGAACGTCGCGGTTAGTGACCCGGAAGATGTACTGGCCGGGCTTGAGAACCATCGGCTTTGTCTGGGCCAGACGCTCTTTCGCTGTCTTGGCATTGATCGCCTCGCAGTCTTCCTTCCTGCTCGACCGGTAACCATGGTTCTTGCCGCCCTCGCTTTCGAGGAATTGACAGGGGACTTGCGTCAACTCGACGACTATCGGCCCAGCGCCAAAAGCTGCACCTGAAAACAAAGCCGCCCCCAACGCTCCAACGAGCGTCGCTCCCCACAAAGTGGGTAACGAAAACCTGCTCTTTAACATATCTGACTCCTTCAAATTGGCGGATTTCCTGTTCTTCTTCTCTCGTGGTCGCTGCTGGCCACATCGCCCGGCACGCGCCGAAGGTGCGCGCATGATAATCAGCGCTCGCCCTGACGCCGCGGCCCGACGGGGGGGCGGGAATGCTCGTCCCCGCCCCTGGTCCGTTTACAAGGTGGCGCCGGTTACGGTCGATCAGTAGCGCTTGGCCCCGCAGGGATTCTTGGCCGCGCACGGATTCTTCGCGGCGCACGGATTCTTCGCGGCGCACGGGTTCGCGCCGCAACGCGCTTTCTTCTTGGCGCTGCAGGGATTACACGGGTTCGCTTTCGCTGCACACGGGTTGCGCCCGGCGCAGGGATTGCGCGGCCCGCAGGCTGCGTGCGCAAGCGGCACTGCCATGGCAAATGCGGCAGCCCCGATCGCAGCGCGGACATTCTTGCGGTTGAGTCTCATCGATAAACCTCCTCTGGGGGTGAAATTTCCTTACGTGCAAGTCGTTTGCGCGCGGACTCCTGCCGGCGGCATCGGTTCGGTGCAGTCACCGATCGAGTGCCTGCTGGCGGGATACGGCCAAACACGGATCGAGGCGAGCCCCGACATCCCTGATACGGGGCCCGGGCTTCAACGGATGCGGCGATGCGCGCAAATGGCACCGCCGGCCCTCCGAAAGACAGCCGTGCCGATGGCCGGCCGCAATCCCTACGGGCCCGGTGCCGAAAAACTTCAAAGATTGAGAGAAAAAAGGCTGTGACCCGCGCCCTTAGGGGGCATTGAAGCCAAGATACGCGGGGGGAGGCCAGGAGGAGTGTCGCGCTCTTGCCAGCGCGCCGGAAACTGCAGCCAGCTCAAGAACAACACAGCCACGGAACCATACGGAAGCGCGCCGGATTGGTCATCCCACTCCGGCGCGCCTCCTGATTCACCTATTCGTCCGCGTAATTCCGTGTGATTCCGCGGTTAAGGACCCAGCGTTTTTACGGTTTTTCTCAGACCGTTTCTCGCTACGTCTTGGCGGTGATACTCCTAGAAAGGAATATCGTCATCCATCTGGTCGAAGCCGCCGCCCTTCTTGGGCTGCGGCTTGCCGCCGCCGGCGCCGGCCGTGGCGGGTTCACGGGACACAGGCTCCCCGCCTCCTCCACCGCCGCCGCCGCGCGAGCCAAGCAGCTGCATCCGGTCAGCCACGATTTCGGTGGAGTACTTGTCCTGGCCTTCCTTGTCCTGCCACTTGCGGGTGCGTATGCGGCCCTCGACGTAAACGGGCGAGCCCTTTTTCAGGTATTCCCCGGCGATCTCGGCGAGCTTGCCGAAGAACGCGATCCGGTGCCACTCGGTATGCTCCTGCTGCTCCCCGCCCTTGTCCCGCCATTTCTCGGTAGTGGCGACGCGAATATTGGTGACCGCGTCCCCGCTTGGCAGGTAACGGGTTTCGGGATCAGCGCCGAGGTTGCCAATGAGTATCACCTTGTTGACCGAGGCCATCTGGAATTCCTTATGAAGTCAGCAGATATTAACGTCCGATACGCGACCGGGGATGACAGGCATTTGCCGTAATGGGTAATGCGTTATGGGTAATGCGCCGTGGGGTCTGCTTGGCGCGCATCACCCATCACCCATTACCGGTTTTGGTCCCCCGCGATCAGCTTGAGCACATTTTCTTCGTCAAAGCCCGCGCTGTCCACCGTGAGATAGGCGTGGCGCTCGCTACTAACCACGCGCGCCTCGTGCACGCCCGGCAACGACCTCAGCCTTGCCGCTAGCCGATCGCCCTGCGCCGGATCGAGCGGCTGCAGGGTATACACGCGCGTGCCCCGCGCAGCCGGCGCGCGGATACCGCGCGCGATGGCCAGCCACAGTCCCAGCAGCACAACGTCGAATACGGCGATGCCTGCATCGCCCCAACGCCCGTACACATAACCGCCACCTGCGGCGCCCGCAAAAGTGCCCAGAAACTGCAGGCTGGTGAAAACGCCGATCGCGACGCCCTTGGCGGCCGGTGGCGCCAACTTGCTGACCAGCGAAGGCAATGCCGCTTCCAGCACGTTGAAAGCCGTGAAGAAAATGAGCAGCATCAGAGCGATCGTCCACACGTCTGACGAAAGCCAGGGCAGGAGGACCTGGCTCGTGAGCAACAGGGCGACGGCCCCCACGAACACGCGCTTTAGGCGCTCGGGGCGAGTGGTGCTCATGATGGCCGGCAGCATGAGCACGAACGATCCGAGCATGACGGGGAGATAGACCTGCCCGCGCGCAATTCGAGCGGCACGGCGATGAAGACCGCCATCAGCACCGCGTGCAGCGTGAAGATCCCGTAATTGAGACGGGCAAGCTGCGCATCGCGCAAAACATTCAGAAACGCGGTGACGCCGCCGCGGGCGACCCGCGGCTCCAGATGCTCCGGCGCGTCTGGAACGACGGCGTAGACGACCCAGATCGCGATCAGCACGAGCACCCCGGTCATAGCAAAAATGCCGGGCACACCCATCACGCGGTTTAACCAGGGCGAGAACACCAGCGACAGGGCAAACGCCGTGCCGATCGTCGAGCCGATGATTGCCATCGCCTTGGTACGGTGCTGCTCGCGCGTGAGATCTGCCGTCATCGCCATGACGGCCGCTGAGATCGCGCCTGCCCCCTGCAGCACGCGCCCCAGGATCACGACCCAGATATGGATTCCAAGCGCCGCGACAAAGCTGCCGGCGGCAAAGACGGCGAGACCGGCGTAGATCACGGGTTTGCGCCCGAATCGGTCCGACCACCAGCCAAAGGGAATTTGCAGGATCGCCTGCGTCAGGCCGTAGACGCCGATGGCGATTCCCACCATCGTCAGGTCATCGCCACCCGGCAGGCCCTCCGCGTAAATGGCGAAGACCGGGAGGATGACGAACATCCCGAACATGCGCAGCCCGAAAATGCTCGCCAGGCTCACCGCAGCCCGCAATTCCTGTGGGCTCATGCGATCGGGACGCGGCATCTCGGGAATCGGGCGGTTGGGAGAAGCGGAAAAACTCCGGTATATTAGCAGGTTTAGCTTCGTCCGCACCCGAACATTGTCAGCGAACCGTCCGACCGTCGTCCCGCTCCGGCCCTCGGGACCCGAGGCCGCGAAAAGCGCCGAGTACATCCGCGTCCGCGGCGCGCGCACGCACAACCTCAAGAACATCAACCTCGATCTGCCGCGCAACCGGCTGATCGTGATCACCGGGCTCTCGGGCTCGGGCAAATCCTCGCTCGCGTTCGACACGCTCTACGCCGAGGGACAGCGCCGCTACGTGGAATCGCTCTCGGCCTACGCGCGGCAGTTCCTGCAGCTCATGGAAAAGCCCGACGTCGACCTCATCGAAGGGCTTTCGCCCGCGATTTCGATCGAGCAGAGGTCAACGAGCCACAATCCGCGCTCGACCGTCGGCACGGTGACCGAGATCCACGACTACCTGCGGCTGCTGTTCGCTCGCATCGGCGATCCTCATTGCCCGGAGCATCACATCCGCTTATCCGCGCAAAGCGTCGGGCAGATGGTCGACCACGTGCTCGAGCTTCCCGAGGACACGCGCCTCATGATCCTCGCGCCGCTCATCGTCGGGCGCAAGGGCGAGCAGGCCGATCTCTTCGAGGAGCTGCGCGCCCAGGGCTTCGTGCGGCTCAGAATCGACGGCGGGGTTCATGAGATCGAGCAACTGCCCAAGCTTAAGAAAAACCTCAAGCACACCGTCGAGGTCGTGATCGACCGCCTCAAGGTCCGCGCGGACGCGAAGCAGCGTCTGGCTGAATCCTTCGAGACCGCGTTGCGCCATGCTGATGGGCGGGCGCTCGCGGTGGAGATGGACACCGGCAAGGAGCACCTCTTCTCGGCGAAGTTCGCCTGCCCGACGTGCAGCTACTCGCTTCCAGAGCTCGAGCCGCGCCTGTTCTCGTTCAACAACCCGATGGGCGCATGCCCCCGCTGCGACGGGCTCGGCACCGAGAGCTTTTTCGATCCGCGGCGCGTTGTTGCGTTTCCCGATCTCTCGCTCGCCTCGGGCGCAATCAAGGGCTGGGACCGGCGCAACCAGTTCTACTTTCAGATGCTGCAGTCGCTCGCCGGCCACTATGCCTTCGATCTCGAGGCGCCGTTCGAGACGCTGCCGGAGCAAGTGCAGGATGCGGTGCTGAACGGCTCCGGCACCGACAAGATCAAGTTCATCTATGCCGGGGAGCGCGGCAACCGCTACACGCGCGAGCATGCCTTCGAGGGCGTGATCCCGAACCTCGAGCGCCGCTACCGCGAGACCGACTCCATCGTGGTGCGCGAGGAGCTCGCCAAGTACCTGAGCACGCGGCATTGTCCCGAGTGCGATGGCACGCGGCTGCGGCGCGAGGCGCGCAACGTTACCGTCGCCGGCCGAGCGATCTACGACATCAGCGCACTGACGCTCGCGCACGCGATCGAGTTCTTCGAGAAGCTCTCGCTCACGGGAGTGAAGCAGGCGATCGCCGACAAGATCGTCAAGGAGATCGTCACCCGGATCACGTTCCTCAACAATGTCGGTCTCGATTACCTCTCGCTCGACCGCTCCGCTGATACGCTCTCGGGCGGCGAGGCGCAGCGCATCCGGCTCGCGAGCCAGATCGGATCGGGCCTGACCGGCGTCATGTACGTGCTCGACGAGCCCTCGATCGGCCTGCACCAGCGCGACAATGCGCGGCTGCTGGCGACATTGAAACGCCTGCGCGATATCGGCAACACCGTGATCGTGGTCGAGCATGACGCCGAGGCAATAGAAGCCGCCGATTACATCGTCGACATGGGCCTCGGCGCCGGCGAGCACGGCGGCGCCGTCGTGGCGCACGGCACGCCCGCAGAGGTCGAAGCGCACGGCGAATCGCTCACCGGACAGTACTTGTCGGGACGGCGCCGCATCGAGGTGCCGGCGCTGCGCCATCGGGTAAACGCAAAGCGGCAGCTCACGATCAGCGGCGCGAGCGGGAACAATCTGAAAAACGTCAACGTGAACGTTCCCGTCGGCCTCTTCGTGTGCATCACCGGCGTCTCGGGCTCGGGCAAGTCCACGCTCATCAACGACACGCTCTACCAGGCAGTCGCGCGGCAGATCTACGGCAGCACACTCGAGGCCGCGCCCTTCGAGTCCATCAGCGGCGTGGAGTTGTTCGACAAGGTCGTGAGCGTGGATCAGGGTCCCATCGGGCGCACGCCGCGATCCAATCCAGCGACCTATACGGGGCTGTTCACGCCGATCCGAGAGCTTTTCGCGGGAGTGCCCGAGGCGCGCGCGCGGGGCTACGGCACGGGCCGCTTCTCCTTCAACGTCAAGGGCGGGCGCTGCGAGGCCTGCCAGGGCGACGGCGTCCTCAAGGTCGAGATGCACTTTCTCCCGGACATCTACGTGCCGTGCGACGTCTGCCACGGTCAACGCTACAACCGCGAGACGCTCGATGTCCGCTACAAGGGCAAGAGCATCCACGAGGTGCTGCAGATGACCGTCGAGCAGGCCGCCGTGTTCTTCGAGGCCGTGCCCGCAATCGCGCGCAAGCTGCAGACGCTGCTCGATGTCGGGCTGGGCTACATCACGCTCGGCCAGAGCGCGACGACGATCTCGGGCGGCGAGGCGCAGCGCGTAAAACTGTCGCTGGAACTCTCCAAACGGGACACCGGCCGCACGCTCTATATCCTGGATGAGCCCACCACGGGGCTTCATTTTCACGACATCGATCTTCTGCTGCGCGTGCTGCACCGGCTGCGCGACCACGGCAACACAGTGGTCGTGATAGAGCACAACCTCGATGTCATCAAGACCGCGGACTGGGTGATCGATCTTGGCCCCGAGGGCGGCGAGGGTGGCGGCCACGTGATTGCTGAGGGCGCACCTGAGGACATTGCCAAGAACAAGGCCAGCTATACCGGCGAATACTTGAAGACTGTCCTGGGTTAGGATAGCCGTCGCGCCCCTTTTACATCCGATGACCGGTGATCGGTGACCGACACCGCGAACGACGACGTGCGAGACACGGATAGCGGATGACGGACAAATTTGTTCAAAGTTCCAAGCTCAAGGTTCCACGTTCCGCGAGCCCACGGCGCTCCCTCGCTCGTTGACCCTGGAACCTGAGACCTCAACCCTGGAACTGGAAACTCGAAACTCAAGCTCCGATCCCTCATCCCTCATCCCTCAACTGAGAGTCATGTCGCCGCGCGATCTTCTCCTCGGCAGTTTTCAGGCCGCCCTGGCGGCGGCTGACCCGCTGAAGATCGTACCGCAGCACATGCCCAAACCGCCCAAGGGACGCACGCTCGTGGTGGGTGCGGGCAAAGCCGCTGCGTCCATGGCGCTCGCCGTCGAGCAAAACTGGCCGGGCAAAGCCCCGCTCGACGGGCTCGTCATTACGCGCTACCAGCACGGGCTGCTCACGAACCGCATCAACGTCATCGAGGCGGCGCACCCGGTGCCCGATGAGCACGGCGAGATGGCGACGCATGAGATCCTGAAGCAGGTCAGGGCCCTCACCCCGAACGATCTCCTGCTGGTGCTTCTATCGGGTGGCGGCTCCGCCCTGCTCTCGCTGCCGGCGGAGGGCATCGGGATGGAGGAACTCAGGGCCACGACCCGCGCGCTGTTGAAAAGCGGCGCTCCCATCCAGGAGATGAACACCGTTCGCAAGCATCTCTCCGCGATCCAGGGCGGGCAGCTTGCCGCCGCCGCGCGCTCACCGGTGCTTGCTCTGATCATTTCGGACGTCACCGGCGACGATCCGACTCACATCGCTTCCGGACCCTGCGTCGCCGATCCCACCACCTATCAGGATGCGCTCGACATCCTCCGGCGCTACGCTGTCGACGCGCCCCGGGCCGTGCTCGACCATCTCGCGCAGGGCGCAAAGAAGAAAATCGCGGAGACACCGAAGCCCGGCAACCGGGTCTTCTCGCGCGTCGAGAACCGTGTCATCGCCACAGCGCAGCAGTCCCTAGAAGCAGCCGCGGGCTTTTTCACCAAGGAGGGCATTCGTGCCGCTATCCTTGGAGACTCGGTGACGGGAGAAGCGAGCGACGTGGCCCGGGTCTACGGCGCGCTAGCGCGCCAGGTGAAACACCGTGGACAACCGTGGGCTCCACCTGTAGCGCTCATCTCTGGCGGCGAGACCACGGTGACTGTCCGCGGAAAGGGCCGCGGGGGGCGGTGCGCCGAGTTCCTGCTCGCGCTCGGAGTCAATCTCGCCGGCGCTGACGGCATCCATGCACTCGCCTGCGATACCGACGGGATCGACGGCTCGGAAGACAATGCCGGGGCCCTGTTGGCACCGGACTCGCTGAAGCGCGCAGAGAAAAAGAAGCTCGATGCCGCAAGCCGGCTCAACGACAACGACGCCTACGGTTTTTTCAGCGGGCTCGGCGATCTCGTCGTCACCGGCCCCACCCGCACCAACGTCAACGACTACCGCGCCATCCTCGTGCTCTGAAAACGGGCACCGCTGATCGCGGCCCCGGCCCGGATTTGTAACTCCTGATCAATGGGCTGCTGGATGGCACCGGTCCTCCAGCCGCGCACCCACGCGCGCCGCGCGGACCGAAGCCGCAAGATGCTGCGATTCGTGTAAGCAGCCGCACTCGCGCGGGAAAGCCTCCCGCGAACCCCATGCCCTCATCGCGATCGGGTGGCTGGCTCGATTCCACCCTTAGCCCCGATTTTGGCGGCCTGACCTCGCTGCTTGAATCGCGATTATTCCGACCTATAAACAGCGGCTTACCTCATCACGCGCCCGGGGTTTGAGCGCACCCCTTTCCGCCGGTCGCGCCCATTACTGCTCTCCCTTAGAACCGTTCCCTCACAGCCTTGGCTGAGACTTCCGTCACGGCCTGTTTCATACGTAATTTCATTGAGTTAGGCACCTAAAATCCAGCCTCGCTTGCATGTTTCTTGCGAGAGCTTGTTGCGGAGGCGGCAACAGGGCTGGGAAAAGTGTGCAAAATTCCCAGTTTATTAGGAAAATACGTATAAAAGTGAATTAGTTAGCATCGTTTTTTCGAGTTTTTTGTCAAATTACGAAAAATCCCGGAATTTCAAAGCTGTCGGATTCATGACGACCTCGGGCAAAAAGAAGAAAGCAAGCACGAAAGCCAAGGCCAAGCGCCGGACGCACCGGCCTCGGCGCCAGCTGTTCGCGCTCGAGCCGCGCTTCCTCTTCGACGGCGCGGCCGCGGCGACGGTCGAGCAGCAGGAGGCAGCGCCGGCACCGGAAGTGCAGGAGACGCAGCCGACCGGCACGAAATCCGTCGCCGCCGAGCAACTGGTCCAGCCGGCCACCGCCGAGGTTAGCGAGTCGTCACTAACCGACCTGCTGGCCCCGGCCCCCGAGACGAGCGCAAGCGGTGGTGAGCTCGTATTCGTGGACTCGGCGGTCCGCAATCCCGCCGAACTGCTCAAGGGCATCTCCCCCGACGCCCAGGTCATCTTCATCGAAGCCGGCCAGGATGGCATCCAGCGCATCTCCGAAGTTCTGGCCGGCCGCGAAAACATCCAGGCAGTCCACATCATCTCGCACGGCGCCGACGGGGCCGTGAAACTCGGCAACCTCTGGTTGCAGGACAGCAATCTCAGTCAGCATGCTGAGGCAATCGCCGGGTGGGGCAAGGCTCTCGGCTCCAATGCAGATCTTTTGATCTACGGCTGTAACGTCGCCGCCACCGAATCTGGGCGCTCGCTCGTCGGCGCCCTAGCCGATCTCACCGGCGCGGACGTCGCCGCGAGCGGGGACAAGACCGGCCACGCCGACAAGGGCGGTGACTGGGCGCTCGAGTACATGACCGGTGCAATCGAGGCTTCGATCCTCGTCACCCAGTCCGCGCAGCTCGAGTGGTTCGGGCTGCTCGCGCCCGGGGTCACAGTCAGCCCGATATCGGGTCAAACTACCGAGGCCGGCGGCACGGCGACTTTCACCGTCGTTCTCGATGAAGCGCCCACGGCGGATGTCTTCATCCCGATCTCCTCGAGCGACCTGACCGAAGGCAGGGTCTCGACGACGCAGCTCGTCTTCACGACCCTCGACTGGAGCACTCCGCAGATCGTGACGGTCACGGGCGTCGACGATTCGCAGCCCGACGGCGACGTCAACTTCACGATTGTCACGGGCGATCCCACCAGCGCGGACGCCGGCTACGATGCGCTCACCGCCGCCAACGTCGCCGATGTCTCGGTGACCAACACGGACAACGACCGGGTGCAATCGAACGTCGTAGCCCTCTACACGTTCGAGGAGGGCAGCGGCGCGACGATCAATGACGTTGCTGGCACGAACCTCGCACTCACGATCAACGACACCGGAAATGTCACCTGGCAGAACGG
>Ga0111145_1024_pt1 | contig 50539 bp, 46 predicted proteins | sample DeeMarSeWOR28_12_FD_80392 | JGI IMG/M metagenome (GOLD analysis project Ga0111145, IMG submission 80392) | Betaproteobacteria bacterium SG8_41 | reverse complement strand
CTTCGGTGTAGTAGATCCTCGGTCTGCGCTCCATTGCAACATCCTCCCTCTCTCGTCAGAGAATAGAATGTTGCGATGACCGGTTGAAACCGCATCCAGAAGGAGACACTACCTGCCGGCCCAAATTTGGACTATTGCCGGCGATTACCGGTGGTCAGGCTGCCTTGGTTGCGGTGAGCTGCACGCTGACCACGTAGGAAAACGGCCGGTGGTCCGAAACACACACGCCTGAAAATCCCGCACCTTCGATCACGCGCCGCAGCTCGTCTTCGGCCATGACACCGCCCAATGAAGTCACGTCGGCCAACGGGTCTTCGAGAACCTCCCGGGGCAAGGGCTCTTCCAGCACCAAATCCCGGGCAGCCAACTGCCCACCGGCCCTCAGGATCCGGAATGCTTCCTTGAAGGCGGCGTCCTTGTCCACGGCCAGGTTGAAGGAGGCGTTGGCGAACGCCAGATCAGCGAGTCCTGAGGCAAGCGGAATACGCTCCAGATCCCCCGCGACAGGAAAAATAGAGGATCCGGCTGGGACTCCGCGCGCACTCGCCGGTCCCAGCACCCGCAGCATCCCTGTGGTCATGTCGACGGCAACGACCGCACCCTCCGCTCCCATTTGCGCGGCTGCCCACCAAGCGTCGATCCCGCTGCCGCACCCGAGGTCAACTGCAAAACGCACGTTCGCAAGGCTTACGTCCGCCAGTGGAAAACCGCATCCGCTGTAGGCCGCGGCAAGTTCGGGCGGCACGCGCTCGATCACGGCTTCCGGGTAACCGTCTTCCCTCATCCGGTGCGCGCGCGCCAGCGCCCCGTCGCCCGCTCGTGCAAGCCGCGCGTAGCGCCGGCGAATACGCGCCTTGATCTCGGCCGACCAGTCCATCCGGCGCGGGATGTCTGCTGCAGCGCGAACCAACGAGTCAGTGTGGCAGGTGCCCCGGATTCCAGAAGTTTCCGGTGCGAATCATGCTGGCGATCCGCTCACCGTGCTCGATCCACGAGTTCTCGTTGAACTTGGCCTGCTCCTCCGGATCGAACTCGACGCGCTCGACACGGGCTTCCCATTTTCCGTCGCCCAGATAGTCGACCACCGCGTAAGCTGGCCGGGGATCGCCGTCCCAGCTCATGCCGACAGCCGCGACGCATACCAGGATCTGGGTTTTGTTCGGCTTCTTGAGATAGCGCACCGACGGGCCGTGGATGTGGCCGTGCGCGCCAACGTCGAAGTCATCGTCCTTCAGCTTCTCAGCGATCTGCTCGTCCTTCAGGCGCGCAGGGAAGGCATCGTTGTCGCCGATGTCATGAGGCGTGCCATGGAACACGTGGAAATCGTGGCCGAGCTCCGGCGTGTAGGTCATCGAGAACGGGCGTTTCCGGATCCACTCCAGCTGCTCTTCCGTCATGCGCTCCCGCGTCATTCGGGTCATGCGGAACATCCATTCCTGGTGGTTGCTTTTCGGCTTGAGCTTCTCGTCAACTTTGTTGGCGACCCAGAGATCAACGTTGCCGACGATGACATCGATATGGGGACGGTCCATGAAGTGCTGCACGATCTTGTCCGGCTCCGGCCCGAGCCCTATGAGGTCGCCCGGCACGATCACCTTGTCGGGTTTCTCCTCGGCCACCGCGCGCTCGACCGCTTCGAGCTGCGGGACCTGGCCGTGAATGTCGGAGTAAAGGCAGTATCTGAATCGCATGGCATAACCTCCTTTGCGCTGAACGTTCGTTTAGATTCGAAAGTCGTACTCGACACGGAAAAATGGCGTCTTGAGGCGGCTCGCCGCCGTCATCTTAAATGGAACGCGCGCCGGGTTGGTCTCCGGCACGAGATCAACCACCAGCCTGTGCCGCACGCCGAACACCGCGTCCTGGTCGATGTACGGATCGTCAGCCGGGAAAATCTCCGTTGTAAGCGGGCGATAGCCCTCAGCCTTTATCATGAAGTGAAAGTGCGCCGGCCGCCAGGGATGACGGCCGGTTGCGCGCAGCAAGTCGCCGACCGGCCCGTCATCCGGCACCGTATAAGGCGCCGGCCGCACTGTGGTAAACCCATAGCGTCCGCCGGCGTCTGTCTTCATACGGCACCGCAGATTGCCTTCCGGTTGCGCCGGATCCTGGTTCGAGTAAAGGCCGTTCGCCGCCGTCTGCCAGATGTCGAGCACGGCGCCCGGCACAGGCGCACCGGACCGCGCATCGAGCACACGCCCGTAGAAGGCAACATGGTCTCCGTCGCCGGTACCGATCATGTCACCGCCGGGCTCAAGCCACTTCGCGTCGGCAATATGAAACGGCCCCAGGTTGCTGTACTCGGTGCGCTTGCCGCCGCTCCCGACCATGTCAACCACGGCGCTGAGCCCCAGGACGTCCGAGAACAGGATGAACTCGCTGCGCTCAGGCGATGAAATGCGGCCGGCCCGATAGAGGAGGTCCATGCCCTGCAGCCACTCCTCATGAGTAAGCTCAACCTCCTTCGCGAACTCGTGAAGATGCGCCGCGAGCCGCGAGAGCACGAACTTGAGGCGGGGATCTTTCGTCTTCCTGCAGTAATTGACGAAAGCATCAGTGATGGTGTCTTTGGTGACGGAACGCATGATAGTCGCTTAAATTAACGCAAGACTGAGACTGGGAAATAGGATGACCGCAACCAGGACGAGCAGCATGATTGCCGCGAACGGAAACGCTCCGGCGAAGATGTCGCCGAGCGAGACTGTCGGATCATTGATCGCGCTTTTGACGGTGAATACGGATAGCCCGAGCGGCGGCGTGAGCAGTCCAATCTCAGCGCCGATAACCGTGACGACCCCGAACCAGACCAGGTCGCCGCCAAACGCGACCACTGCCGACATGAACAGCGGCGATGCGATGAGAATAATGGATGCGGTGTCGAGGACGGTTCCCAGAATAATGAGCGTCATGACATAGATTGCCATGAGCTCGTTCAAGCCAAATTCCATGCCCTCGAGCCACTCGCTGAAAAGCGTCGGCAGCCCGGCGACCCCCAGCATGCGGCTGTACATATTGGCCGCGATGATCAACAAAAGCAGTGCAGCAGAGACGTAGCCGGCCTCGACGAAGATTTCCCACAGGCTCCTGCGATCCAGCGCGCGACGCAAGAAACCGATGATGAGCGCAATCAGTGCGCCCAGCGCACCAGCCTCGGTGGCCGTGACCACGCCGCCGTAGATACCGCCCAGAACCGCTACGACGAGCAGCACCACCGGCCCCAGCATTTTCGCCTTCCTGGCCAGCGAAAGGCTCGGGGTGTCGGTATCGGGCTGGCGGCCTCCGACAAAGCCCGGCGTGAAATGCGCCATCATCACGATGCCGATCGCAAATGATGCCGCGAGCAGCACGCCCGGAATCACCCCTGCGAGAAACATATGACCGACCGACTGCTCGGCCACGAAAGCGTAAATGATCATCATCACGCTCGGCGGAATGAGCATGCCGAGCACCGAACTTCCAGCAACGACACCGACGCAGAAGCGGCGCCCGTAGTTGAGCCTGCGCATCTCCGGCAGCGACACCCGTGTGAACACGGACGCGGACGCGATCGAAGAGCCCGTGACTGACGCAAACAGCGCATTCGCCGCCACGGTCGCGATTCCGAGGCCGCCCTTCACGCGGCGGAAGGAATCATTGGCGACATCATAGACGTCGCGCCCGATGCCGATGCGGCTTACGACCAGGCCCATCACCATGAAAAGCGGTATGGTCGCAAAGTTGTAATCGCCGACCGCGTCGCCGACCGCGAGCGTAAGGAGATTGATGGAAAGATCGAGGCGGTCGCGCATCAGCCACACGCCCAGAACCGAAACTACTCCCAGCGCCACCGGGACGTATAGCCCCGCGTAGATCAGCGCAACGACCAGCACTACCGACAATATGCCGATTCCGACAGGATCCATGTCGTGCTTCGTGAGGGAACGCTACCGCTCACCCGCTTCTCGGCGGCGGCCGGCGTGGAACTCGCGCCACACCGCCACAAGGAACGCCATGATGCCGGCGATCGCGCCGATGACGATGATCAGCTTCACCGGCCATTCCGGCACCGTGAAGACCTGCGACGTGCCCTTGAATTCCCCGCGCTCGTAGGACTCGATCGCCCTCGGAACGCCCCCGACGACGATCAGCCCGAAAAACGCCGCGGCGACGAGGTCAAAAATTATCCGCAGCGCCTGAGAGACCCTCGGCGCGCGGTCGCGGAGCAGCGTCAGCAACCCCTCCGAGCGCGTGAGGCGCCCGGCCCGTATCGCATCACCCAGCGCCAGAAACACGATCGCCACCAGCGAAAGCTCGACGATCTCGATGACCCCGAGAATGGGCGCGGAAAAGAGCGTCCGCCCCAGCGAATCCGCATTGATCAGAATGAGCAGACCGATAACCAGCAGGGCGCCGATCATGTTGAGCACGGCGAGGGCCCGGTAGAACCACCGGATCCCCGCGCCGTATCCCGCATCCACGCCCACGCGCTGTCGCCGGTTACTCGCGATCCCAGTGGCGCAGTGGCTTCGCCCCGGCTGCACGGAGCGCATTCATGTAAGCAGCAAGCACTTTGCTGCCTGGTTTGCCCTGGTTATCCAGCTTCGCCGCCCACTCCTTGGCGAGGTTGGGCAGGCCTTTGGCCCACGCTGCGCGCGCCTCGTCGGACATGGTCGTGATCGTGCCGCCGCGCTTCTTGAAAGCGGCCTCGGCAGAATTACCTTTTTCAGCTGCAAGCTTCGCCAGGTGATCGCGGTAAGCGATTGCGACATCCTGCAGCACCTTTTTCACTTCAGGGGGCAACTTTTTCCAGGTTCCAGCGTTGACCGGCACGACCTTGGTATTGACCGAGCCCAGGTCGGCCTTAAGCATATGAGGCGCCACTTCCATGAGCTTGAAGCGCACCGCAGCTTCCGGCCAGAGAAACGCCCCGTCGACGACGCCGGTCTGGACCTTGTTGTAGTAACCGGTCAGCGGGCCGGCGACGCCGGTCGCGCCGAGGCCGTCGAGATAGCGCAGGTTGGTGCCGGCGCCAGCGATCTTCAGACCTTTCAGATCGCCCAACTCCTTGACCGGCGGCTTGGTAAAGAGTTGATAGCTGTCAAGCACGACAGCGGTCGTGAGATAGACCTGTCCGTACGACTCGAACTCACCGGTGATGGCCGGGAACTCTTGCGCCAGGCGGTCGAGCGTGCGCGCAACCAGCGCCGGGTTATTAGTCACAAAGGGCGTCACATACGCGAGCGCCTGCATCGGAACCTTGTCGGTATGAAATGGCGTGGTCACGACGCCGATGTCCCCCAGGCCGCGCTGCAATCCCTCCAGAACCCCGCGCGGCTTCACGATCTGGCCGCCCCAAGCCTGGTTCCAGCGGATTTTGTACTTGCCGCCGGCAGCAAGCCGCTTGTCGACTTCCGGGATAAAGAACTCCGCGAACTCCTTCACCCACATCGCGCGGATTGGATAGCCGTCGATCGCGGTAAGGTTGATTGTCTGCTGCGCTGTCACGTGGCCCGCAAAACCGAGCGTGACCGCTACGAGTGGAATACACAACACACTGCGACGCACCGGCCAATTCTGGTTCATGGCACTCCTCCTTTGGGTCGATTGGTACAAATTATTCTTCGGGCAAGGTATAGGAATACCTCGATCCGCGTCAATAACGGATGCAAATCGCGCCGGACTGAACCCTCGCCCGGCGGCGCCCCCGCCCACCCAAGCGGGAAAAAATGGTGGAAGCCGCGGACCGCTCGCCGTCGCGATCCGCGATCTTCAGCGCCGCTCGAATTTGTTGTCTCGGGACCCCTCGTGATGGGTTACGGCGCCTGAGGCGTTAGGGTTTCTTCAACGCGAACGGGCCCGCTCGCGGCGGGCCCGTGGATCGATGAAGGTGACGGGCAATTGGCAAATCGTCCGTCTCCGCGATGCGATCGCTTACCAGTTGCACAGCACGACGTCAGGCGGCAAGCGCTACCGCCTCGGTCTTTTCAGCCGCCTCGCAATCGAGCACTGCAGCGGCCCCCTTCACCACCGCGGCGATTCGCACGGCAGCCTGTACCTGCTCGGCCGTGACCCCCGCTTCGCGCACTGCCGCCTCATGGGAAGCGATGCATGTGCCGCAACCGTTGATCGCCGACACGGCCAGACACCACAACTCAAAATTTGCCTGCGGAATGCCGTGGGTCGCGATGGCGTTCATGCGGAGCTTGGCCGGCATCTTGCCGTAGTCTTCATTTCCCGCCAGATGAAGAAAGCGGTAATACACATTGTTCATGCCCATCACCGCCGCAGCCGACCGCGCCGCCGCGACCTCCTTCGCATCGAGCTTCGAGGCAAACTCGGCAATGATGGCCGCTGCAACCTGCGGGTTGCCCGCCCCGAGCGCGGCCGCGATGAACGTGCCGGCTTTCTGCGTTTCGCCGAGAACCGTCTCCGATGCGAGCGAGCCCAGATTGAGACGAATATCCTTCGCGTAATCAGGCAAGCGATCCCTCAACTTCTGCAATGACATACAAACCTCCATTCATCATTTAACATTCAACATTCACAGTCAATCCGTGTCACGCCGCCTTGAGAACCCGGTCGCCCTTCTGCCAGTTGCACGGGCAAAGCTCGTCGGTCTGCAACGCGTCGAGGGTGCGCAGCACCTCTTCCACGTTTCGCCCGACGTTGAGGTCATGCACCGAGGCAAAACGGATCACCCCTTCCGGGTCCACGATGAATGTCGCGCGCAGCGCGACGCCTTCCTTCCGGTCGAGAATGCCAAAAGCGCCAGACAGCTCGCGCTTGATGTCGGCCAGCATCGGGAACGGCAGCTCCTTCAGGTCCGGGTGCGCGCGGCGCCACGCCAGGTGCACGAATTCGCTGTCGGTGGACGCACCGTAAATCACGGCATCCCGGTCATTGAATTCGCGGTTCATCGCGCCGAAGGCCGCAATCTCGGTCGGGCAGACGAAAGTAAAGTCCTTCGGCCAGAAGAAGACCACCCTCCATTTGCCCGCGTCCGACTGGTCCGTGATCCGGGAAAAAGCCCTGTCCTGGTCGGTGGATACCACCGCCTGAAGATCAAACTGGGGAATTCGGTCGCCTACTGTCAGCATGTTCGCAGCTCCTTTTATTTCAGTTAGAAAAACAGCTTTACGGGCCGCAGTGTGCAACAGCGATCGTGATCGCTCCAACGAGTTATATTGTTTAAAATGATCGGAAACGTCGATCAGACTGGAGAAACGCATGCCGGCACTGCCCTCGCTGCGCCAATTGGGCTACCTGGTGGCGCTCGCCGAGCGCCTCAACTTCCGCGAAGCGGCCGAGGCCCAGTTCGTCACCCAGTCGACGTTGTCCGCGGGGATCAAGGAACTCGAAAGCACGCTCGGCGTGCAGCTGGTGGAGCGCGACAAGCGCAACGTGCGAATGACAGCCGTGGGCGAGGAGACCGTCGCGCGGGCGCGCGCGCTTATTGCCGCCGCGAATGACCTCGCCGAAGTCGCGCGCATCGCGCGCTCGCCCCTTACGGGCGAGCTGCGGTTTGGGGCGATCCCGACTATCGCGCCGTTCCTACTGCCGGAGGTCCTGCCCCCGCTGCGGCGCACCCATCCGGCGCTTAAGCTCTACCTGCGCGAGGATCTGACGGAGCGCCTTGTCGAACGTCTGCGCGCTGGCAGCCTCGACATCGCGTTGATTGCCCTGCCGTTCGACACTGCGGAGTTGCACGTTCACGAGCTTTTCCGCGACGAGTTCTGGTTCGTTGCCCGCGAGGACGACGCGGCAGCGCGCGAGAAGGAGATCGCCGTGCGCAAGCTCAAGCCGGCCGACGTACTGCTGCTCGAGGAGGGGCACTGCCTGCGCGACCACGCAATCGCTGCTTGCGGCCCGCGCCGCGGCGCATGGCACTCGACCGTGGAAGCGACGAGCCTCTACACGCTGATCCAGATGGTGGAGGGAGGCCTGGGCGTCACGCTGCTGCCCGAGATCACGCTCAAGGCGGGCATCCTCAAGAACACGAAGCTCGTCGCGCGCCCTTTCACCGCCCCGGCGCCCGCGCGCACCTTGGCGCTGGTCGCCCGGCGCACCACTGCGCGGCTGCGGGACGTGGAACTGCTGGCCGAGATCATTCTCGAGAGTCGTCGCCGGTCAGGTCGGACCGGCATCCCTGGCCTGCGCAGCAAGGCACCGGCGAGCGGGAGATAGGCAATTGGAGATTGGGCAATGGGCGATCGGTGATCCGAAACCGGCGGCCTGATCCCGCGTCAGGCCCGATTTACGATTCACGACTCAAAGCCGTTTCCGCTCACTGCCAGCCAATTACGTCATACCCCCGCTCGCGCAGACAGCGCTGCACGAAACCGCGGTAGGGCTGGCTTGGCCGGTCGGAGCGCACCGCGCCGCGCACCGCACCGGCGGTCCCGCCGATCGCGGCGCCGGCAGCCGCGGCTTCGCCGACATTGCGCCCGCCAATTGCTCCGGCCACCGCGCCGGTGGCGCCCCCAACGGCGGCACCTTCACCCGCGCCACGGGCGACTTTTTCGCCGCCGCCCGGCGACACCCCGTATTGTTCCGCCATCCGCATGCAGTCATCGACGTCCCACTGCGCAGCCTCGTTTCCCACGCGTTTCAGCTTGGCGTTGGGATAGAGGACCGGGCGCTGCGTCGTGGCGCAGCCGGCGAGCGCGAACACGAGCAGCCAGCCAATGCAGCGTATCGAGAACACGGTGGGCAAACTTTTCATAAAGAGCTTCCGGAACAAAGGTCCTGTCGTTTTTTCCCATTCACCCTTCACTGGAACCGGTCCCGGAAACCTCGTAAACGCCAAAGATCATCAACCACGGAATCACACGAACGAAGACCTGGGCCGGCACGCACACTGTCGAGCAATCACAATTTTCATGTGCTTCGGTGGCTATGATGTTTATGAGACCGGCTGTATCCAACCGTTCAGCCGGCTCAGGACCGCGCGTGCCGCGCAGTGCGCCGCGGCAGATTCCCGCCGCGATCCGTGCCGTCGCCGCGTCCCACGACCTGCAGGCCCGGATCGGCGAAGCCCAGGCGCCCGCGCGCCCCGCTCGCCTGATAGTCGGCGAGCAGCGTGCCGCCGGCCTCTCCGCGCTCGACGCCCAGCTCGCCGGCGAGGAAATCGAACACGAACTGGTGGAGTCGCTCCAGCGCAAACTCGTGCGTCTTGCCGGTCCGGGCGTAGAGCCAGTCCGAGAAACGGAGAAAGCGCTCGAATGGGCTCTTGCCGAGCAGCAGCGGCAAGGCGCGCTGGAAGCGCCCCGAGTTCCCCACCAGCTCCCAGTAGCGCGCAAAGCGCGCAATGCGCTGCATCTCGCCGAAGCTCACACGATCGGTCGATAGCACGTTGTACGGCGCATCCGGATTGAAGCGCAGCGCGAACGCCTCGGTGTGACGAGCGATCGGCGCGCCGCGCAACCGCTTGAGAATCCCCACCTGAATTTCATGAGGGCCAAGCGCGTACAGGCGGTCGAACCCCCGGCCAAAGCTTGCCAGATCCTCGCCGGGCAGGCCGGCGATCAGATCCGCGTGAACGAACGCGTTCGAATGCGTTCGCAGCCACTTCAGGTTGCTTTCCGCCTTCGTGTTGTCCTGCCGGCGGGAAATGAGGGCCTGCACCTCGGGATTCCAGGTCTGAATGCCCACCTCGAACTGCAGCGACCCTCTCGGAAACCGCGCAATGACCTCTTTCAGTTGTCCCGGCAGGTGATCGGGGATCACCTCGAAGTGCAGGAACAGTCGCTCGTCGAGGCGCTCCAGAAAGAACTCCAGCAGCTTCGCGCTTGTCGCCACCTTGAGATTGAACGTGCGATCGACGAAACGGAAGTGGCGGGCACCGCGCGCGTGAAGCTTCGCCAACTCGGCAAGGAAACGCTCGCTTGCGAAGGGCCACGCCGTCCTGTCGAGCGCCGAGAGGCAGAATTCGCATTTGAAAGGGCACCCGCGCGAGGCCTCCACGTAGAGGAAACGCTTGGCGATGTCTTCGTCGTTGTAGAGCGCGAACGGCAGCTCGATCCGCGCCAGATCCGGCTGTTCGCCAGCAATGACTTTCTGCAAAGGCACCCGCCCGGCCAGCAAATCCGCGCACAGCCGCGGAAACGTGAGATCACCCCACCCCGTTACGACATGGTCCGCAAGGGCGCAGATGCGCTGCTCGCCGACTTCGTAGCTTACCTCCGGTCCGCCCAAGACGATCGTTACATCCGGCGCGACGCGCTTCAACTGGGCAACTACGCGCGTCGTCTCCTCTGCGTTCCAGATGTAGACGCCGAAGCCGACGATGCGTGGCGCCAGCGCAAGGATCTGCTCGACGATATCCGTGGCACGCTGGCCCAGGATAAACTCCGCGATGCGCGTCTCCCGCGCGAGCTCGCCCATGTTCGCAGCAAGATAGCGCAGGCCCAGCGACGCGTGCGCGTAACGGGCGTTGATCGTAGCGAGGACGATGGTTGGCACGTCGTTAATTCTGCCCGAAGTTCAAAGAAAACCAATTAACCGCAGATGAACGCAGATAGAAAATTCAAGTTAATCATCATCGTCAGGTTTCGACGACATCCATCGGCAGCCGAAGTTTCGTTGTTAGCCTGCTACTAGTCTAACGCGAGCGAGCCGCGCGAGCCCCCGTGGCTCACTTATGCTTCGCGTCAGCATGCAGGGCGCGCAGCACCCAGCCAATGAGGATGCCCGCCGCAAGGACAAAGATCAGCAGCAGCGCGTGGGGCAGCGCGATACGCCACATGAGAAAGCGCAGCTCCGTGACCTGGAAATTCTGAATGATGAACAGCAGGACCGGGGTCGCAACGAGCAATAGCAACAGCCGCTTCACGATCTACTCCTCTCGCCAAACCGCCATCGCGGCATAGGCCCAATCGCGGGATCTACCGCTACCATAGATACAACTCCTTCAGTTCCGCAAAGCGGCCAAGCGACCAGACGGTCTCGAGCACGCGCGCGCACTTCGCCTCGCCCAGGACCGGACGGCAATTGGACATGAACTTGTGCGCAAGATCGTCGTCCGACATCGGGTTCTCCCCTTCGCCCCTGGGATCGAGGACGCGCTCCTCGAGCTGCGAGCCGTCCCTGAATTGCACGCGTGCCACGCCGGAGCGGCGGCGCGGGTACAGTCTCTCACACTCGGGATCGACGACAACGGTCGTGGCATTGGAAATTCGCTTAACCTCGGGACTCTCGATATTGGCGCGATCGTAGCTGGCCGCTGTCACGTCGCCGAGCACCACTGCAAGCGCCGCCGACACCGGCGCGCTCATCTGCGCGTCCAGCAGGCTATAGGCGTGCTTGTGGTCATGGCCCTGCAGGCCGACGTCGTACAGCCCGATCTCGACCGACTCGACTTCCTGCGGCGCGAATGAGCGACGCTTGGAAATAATGCGTATGGCGTCCAAGGCCGAATGAAAATGCCGGCAAGCCGGATAGGGTTTGAAGTACGCGTTGCAGATCTCGAACGTGCTGCCCAGGCCCGCCGTGATGCGGCCCAGATCAGCGTTCCCGCCACTCACGGCCCCGGCGAAGCCGTAGCGCCCCTCGAGCACCGTGCTCGGACCGCTCAGCCCGCGCAGCGCCAGTTCAGCGCAGACGATTCCGTCGCGCGCGGCCTTGCCGGGGTGAATGCGTTTCACGTCGGCGCCCTCCGCGACATACTCGCGAAGCCCCCCCGCGAAACTGCCGGCCAATCCGAGGGCGTTCAGCGTGCGACCGGGATCCAGCCCCAGCAGTCTTGACGCGCCCGCCGCCGCGCCGAACACGCCCGCGGCCGGCGTGTTGTGAAAGCCGCGTCGGGCAGAATAGGGGTGCACGGACGCCGCGATGCGCAAGGTTATGTCGTACGCTGCCACACCAGCCGCAATCACGTCTCCAGCGTCTGCGCGAATGCGTTCAGCGATTGCCAGCAGCGCAGGAAACACGGCGCCGGCCGGGTGCACCGATCCCTGCGTGTAGCCGTCGTCGAAATCCAGGCCGTGAGCGCTGGTGCCATTGACGAATGCGGCGTTCGGACACGCGAGGCGCGCTGCGCTGCCCACAACGCATGCCTCACTGGAGCTGTCCCAGCTGCCCAGATAGTCCAGCACCTGCAGCGTCGGCCCCATCCGCGACCCGGAAACGGCGCAAGTGACATAGTCGAGCAAGGCACGGCGAAACGCATGCACCGCCGCGGCCGGCAGGTGCCGGAAATCGATGCCGGCCACGTACTCGGCGAGCGCCCTCGAAACTTCCGGGGCGTTGCCGGGCGATGCCGATTCGTTACTCATAGATCTGCGCTCCCGCTATGTCGCCACCCCGGCCGGCCGGGCGTGGCCGGCATGCTCAATGCTCCGCGATGCGCACCAGGGCGTCCACTGCCACGACGCCATCGCTGCGCACGATCAATGGATTGATTTCCGCCTCTCTCACGATGCCATCATCCGCGAGCGCGAGCAACGACATCAGGTGAATAACGCGCGCGAGCGAAACGAGGTCGCCGGCCGGACGATTGCGATAGCCGCGCACGACGGCAAGCCCGGGAACACTCTCGATCATCTCCAGCGCCGAATCGAGACTCACCGGCGCCAACCGGACAGCGTGCCCCGCGCACACTTCTGCGAGAATCCCGCCAACGCCAACCATCACAACCGGCCCCACGTCGCGATCGCGGCGAAAGCCGACGATCACCTCCCCGAGTCCGCGCTGCATCGGCTGCACCAGTACGCCTTCTATGCGCGCCTCGGGGTGCGCCAAACGAATTCGGGCAAGCATCGCATCGAAGGCGGCCGCGAGAGCCGAGGCATCCTCGATATCCAGCGCGACCCCGCCGGCCTCGGTCTTGTGTGGGATATCGGCGGACAGGATTTTCGCGGCGACGGGGAAAGGCAGATGCACCGGCTCCTGTGCCGAGCGAATGACCTGGGACGGCACGAAAGGCACGCCGATCCTCGACAGCAGCGTCGCCGCCGCGCGTTCGCTCAACGTGCCTCGCCCGGCGGCTGCAACGGCCCGGTCAAGAGCAACGATCTGTTGCGGCTCACCGGAGATGAGCGGCTGCGGCGCGCGCCAGTCGCAGTATGCGCGCACCGCATCCGCGCACGCTTCCGGAGTGCGGAACGCCGCCACCCCGCCCTCCTGAAGCACCCGCAACGACTCGCCGGCTCGCGGCCCGAGAAAAACGGCCAGCGGCTTGTCACCGCGCGGCGCCGCGAGGACCCGCTCGCGGACGGACTCCGCGGAATAGGCGGCCGTCGAACCTTGCACCGCCACCACGGCGTCGCAATGATCCGAAGCAGTCAACTCCTCGAGGATAGAGCCGTAGATGCCGCCTTCGGCGCGGCCCATGGGCAAGTCGGTCAAAGTTGCATCAGTAATCGGTATGTTCTTTGCGGCGAGGTTGCTGATGATCTGCGGCGTTGGCGGCACCACGTCGACGCCAGCGATCCCGAGCCGGTCGATGACCATTGCCGCTGCCCCACCGCTCACCGTGAGCACGGCAACGCGCCGAGCCTTGGGCGGACGGTGGCCGAGCACCAGCTGCGCCGCCTCGAACAGTGCCTCGAATATCTCCACGCGAATGATCCCGTTGGCGCGAAAGAAAGCCTCGGCGACATCATCAGCGCCGGCCAGCGCTCCCGTATGCGTCGTCGCGATCTCGCGTCCCACCATCGACCGCCCGAGCTTCAGCGCGATCACGGGCTTGCCGGCCTCGAAAGCGCGCCGCGCGGCGGCGCCCAGCACGGGCGCATCGCGGAACGCCTCCAGGAACAGCAGGATCACGCGCGTATCCGGATCGTCCACCAGGAGATCGACCAGCTCGCCCACGCCGATGTCGCACTCGTTTCCTACGGACACCAGCTTGGAGAAACCCAGGCCGCGCTCCTGCGCGCGCGTAATGATTCCGCCCAGCATCGAGCCGCTCTGGGAAATGACCGACAGTCCGCCGCGCAGCAGTGTCTCCTGCTCCAGCACCGCGTTCGCGGAAATGGTAACGCCGCCGCTGACGTTGATAATGCCAAGGCAATTCGGCCCTACCAGACGCACCCCGCCGCGCTTCGCCATAGCGACCATTGCGTCCTGCCGCCGGCGGCCCTCCTCGCCGGTCTCGGCAAATCCCGCCGTAAAAATCGTCGCCACCCTGACCCGGGCCGCGCAGCAATCGGCGATGACGTCCGCAACCGCAGTGGCAGGAACCATGACGAACGCATGGTCGATCTGGACCGGCGCGGCAGTCAGGGCGGGGTACGACCGTTCGCCGAGGATCTCGCTGCGAGCCGGGTTGATCGGCACGATCGCGCCCCGGTAGCCGTGCTTGCGAAGGACGCGTTGAGGCCGTGACGCGAGTTTCGCCTGGTCGGCAGACGCGCCGACCAGCGCGATCGTCCGCGGAGCGAACAGCGCATGCGCGAGCGCCGCGCGATCCGGTGCGGCCTCAGGTGATTCTGATTTCACCATCGCACGCGCGCTTCAGGATGCCCTCGCCCGCGGCGCGCGCTGCGAGAAGCGCCGCTCGAAAATGATCTCTGCCAGCCGATTCTTCATCATTTCGATGGAGCCGCCCGCGATCATCCATCCTCGGCTGCGCCGGAAGCAATACTCGACCAGGGTCTCCTGCGTGTAACCCAGGCCGCCCATGATCTGCATGGCCTCGTTGGCCACATTGAAGCCCGTCTGATTGCACGTCAGCTTGGCGACCGTGGTTTCCTCGGGCGCCGGAAAACCGCGATCCGCGTTCACCGCCGCGCGGTAGAGCAGAAGCTGGGCCGCGTCGAGTTGCACTTTCATCTCGGCAAACTTCCACTGGATTCCCTGGAACTCGCACAGAAGCCGGCCGAACTGCTTCCGCACTCCGGCATAATCGCGGGCGGCGGTATAGCAGTAACGGCCGAACGCAAGGGAACGGGCCGCATTGCCGATGCGCTCCACATTGAAAGACGCGATCTGTTTCTTGAAACCGCCTTCGCGCAGAAGCACGTCCTCGGGGGGCACGTAAACGTCATCGAAATACAGCGCAGCCCAGTCGGCGCCCGAGAGGAACTTCGATGGCTTTCCCAGCGTGAATCCCGGAGCGCCCTTGCGCAGCAGCACCGAGCCGATGCCCCCGACACCCGGCCCGTAGCGCACGTAAACGACGTACTGGTCCGCATGCGGATTGGGGAACACCTTTTGTCCGCTGATGCGAAAACCGGCCCCGTCAGGCTTGGCCGACGTTTCGAGGTCAGTCACTGCGGAACCGGCGTTGGGTTCGGTCATGGCGACCGCAATGATTTCCTCGCCGCTGAGAACCTTGGACAGGTAGCGGCGCTTCTGGTCGGCGGTGCCGAAGGCGGCCAGGACGCGGATCGCGCCGAAGTTACCCTCCTGCAGCACGTCGGCGCTGCGCGGGCAAGCGAGCGCCACCTGCTCGATCGCGAGCACCGCGTCCATCAACGTGCCGCCCATGCCGCCATCCGATTCCGGCAACGTGATGCCGAGCAGCCCGGCGCGCGCCATCTTCAGCGCGATATCTCGAGGGAATTCGCTGACGTGAGCCCGATGAAAAGCGCCCTGTTCGAGCTCGCGGCGGGCGAATGCTCGCACGCTCTCCTGAAAAGCTCGCTGCTCGTCGGTCAGATTGAAGTCCATGCGGAAATACGAAGGGATCCACCGTCCTGCCAGCACGATACCCCGCATTGTTGACGCACATCAAGATGCCCCACAACTTCAATACGATATGCTGGTTCAATGTTTCGTGCCACGCAGGAGCGCGGTTGCCCCGCGCGCGCTCCCCCAACGAACATGGATCGAGCCCGGACCGAAGAGATCATTCGCTCGCGCGAGCGATTGCCGCGCTACCCCCATGCGCTAAGCACCGAGCAGGCTCTCGGTGCGCTCGACAGCTCGCTGCGCGGGCTCACGACAGCGGAGGCGCGCGAGCGGCTCGCGCGCTTCGGTCCCAACCGCCTCACGGTGCGACGCGGACGCACGCCCGTCGAGCGCTTCCTGCTGCAGTTCCACAACGTTCTCATCTACGTGCTGCTCGGCGCAGCGGTCGTGACCGCCGCGCTCGCGCACTGGGTCGATACCGGCGTGATCATCGCCGTCGTTCTTGTAAATGCCATCGTCGGCTTCATCCAGGAGGGCAAAGCCGAGCGCGCGCTGGAAGCGATCCGCCGCGTGCTCTCGCTGAAGGCTGTCGCACTGCGCGACGGGCATGCGCTGACGGTCGCTGCAGCGGATCTCGTTCCCGGCGACGTTGTCCTGATTCAATCCGGGGACCGCGTGCCCGCGGATCTGCGCCTAGTTGCCGTAAAGAATCTCCGCATCGAGGAGGCCGCACTCACGGGCGAATCAGTACCGGTGGACAAACGCCTCGAGGCCGTCGCATCGGATGCATCGCTCGGCGACCGCTACTGCATGGCCTATTCGGGCACGCTCGTTACGTTCGGGCAAGGTCGCGGTGTGGTGGCTGCCACCGGCGACGCGACGGAGCTGGGCCACGTTTCGACGCTGCTCGCCGAAGTGGAGCGGCTGGAGACACCTCTGCTTCGCCGGATCGCGATATTCAGCAAGTGGCTTAGCGCAGCAATCGTTGCCATTGCGGCGGCCATCTTCGCGATTGGCATCGCGCGCGGCTATCCGGTAGCCGAAATGTTTATGGCAGCGGTTGGCCTAGCCGTGGCAGCCATTCCGGAGGGATTGCCGGCGGTCATGACGGTGACGCTCGCCATCGGCGTCCAGCGCATGGCACGCCGCAACGCCATCGTGCGGGTGCTGCCCGCCGTCGAAGCGCTCGGCAGCGTGACGGTGATCTGCTCGGACAAGACCGGGACGCTCACACACAATGAAATGACGGTTCAAACCATCGTCACGGGCGATCGCTTCCATTCGGTGACGGGCGCCGGCTATGAGCCGCGCGGCGAATTCGGCACGGACGAAGGGCCGGTGGATCCGTTGGCCGATCCCTCGCTGGCGGAGATCCTGCGCGCCGGGCTCCTGTGCAATGATGCGCGACTGGTCGCGCGTGACGGCGAGTGGACCATCGAGGGCGACCCCACCGAGGGCGCGCTGGTCGTTGCAGCCAGCAAGGCGGGCATGGATCCCGCGCTGGAAAACGAGCGCCTGCCGCGCCGAGACGTCATCCCCTTCGAGTCCGAGTACCGCTACATGGCGACGCTGCATCACGATCATGCCGGGCACGCGTTCGCATACGTGAAGGGCGCACCCGAGCGCGTGCTCGAGATGTGCCGCCACCAGCGCCATGGCGGCGAGGACCGGCCGCTCCAGCGGGCGCAGTGGGAGCGCCACGCCCACGCCCTCGCCGCGAAGGGCCAGCGCGTGCTCGCCCTTGCCTTCAAACCACTCGAGCACGGTCAGCTCGACCTGTCGTACGACGACGTGGTGAACGGCCTTTCGTTGCTGGGATTGATGGGCATGAGCGACCCGCCGCGCGAAGAGGCGATTCACGCCGTCTCCGTCTGCCGGCAGGCCGGCGTGCGCGTTCAGCTCATTACCGGCGATCACGCCGCCACTGCAGTCGCCGTCGGCACCCGGCTCGGCATCGGCGACGGCGAAACGGTTCTCACCGGAACAGAGCTCGAAAAAACCGACGAGGAGACGCTGGGGCGCCTGGTGCCGCAGGTGGACATCTACGCGCGCGTCAGCCCGGAGCACAAGCTGCGGCTTGTCAAGGCGCTTCAGGCGCGCGGCGAAGTCGTGGCGATGACCGGCGACGGCGTGAACGACGCGCCGGCTCTGAGGCGCGCCGACATCGGCGTCGCCATGGGCATCACAGGCACTGAAGCTGCCAAGGAAGCGGCGGAAATAGTGCTCGCCGACGACAATTTCGCCTCGATCGAGCATGCGATCGAGGAAGGCCGGACGGTCTATGACAACCTGCGCAAGACCATTCTCTTCATGATGCCGACCAATGGCGGCGAGGCTGGTACGCTAATGACCGCGATCGCCCTGGGCATCACGCTCCCGATCCTCCCTGTGCAGATCTTGTGGGTGAACATGATCACGGCCGTCACCCTGTCGCTCGCGCTCGTTTTCGAACCGATGGAACCGGGCGTCATGCGCCGCGCACCGCGCGACCCCGCTGCGCCGATCTTCTCGCGCTATTTTCTGTGGCGAACCGCCTTCGTTTCGGTAGTGGTCAGCGCCGGCACGCTAGGCATGTTCCTGTGGGAGCAGGCACAGGGTGCAAGCTTGGAGGTGGCGCGCACGGCCGCGGTCAACACACTTGTCGTGTTCGAGGCCTTCTACCTGTTGAACGCGCGTTTTCTCCTTGCGCCGGCGACGCCGCTCGCAGCGCTCACGGGCAACCTCTACGTGCCCCTGATGATCGTCGTGGTTGTCGTCTTCCAGGTCGTATACACGTATGCGCCCTTCATGCAGACGCTCTTTCATTCTGCCGCAATCAGTCCGGAGACCTGGCTGCGCGTCACTCTGATCGGGCTGTCGGTCTACGTGCTCGTGGAACTCGAGAAGTGGGTGGTGCGACTCACCCGCTGGCAGGTCCTCTAGACACGCCGTGCCCGGCAAAATAATGGCACGCCGCAGCGCGCGAATCCTGATCGGAACCTCAGGGTGGTCCTATCCACACTGGCGCGGGCCGTTTTATCCGCGCGACGTCGCGCATGAGACCCAGCTTGCGTTCTACGCAGAGCATTTTGAAAGCGTCGAAATCAACAGCACCTTCTACCGCCTGCCCGGGCGTAAGGCGCTCAGAGCCTGGCATGACGCAGTCCCCGGGAATTTCGTATTCGCGGTCAAGGCGAGCCGGTTCATCACGCACATGAAAAAGCTCAAGACGCCGGCTTCGGCATTGAGAAGCTTCTTCAGGCGGATCGACACGCTCGGTGACAAGCTCGGGCCGGTGCTTTTCCAGTTGCCCCCGCGCTGGCGCTGCAACCGCGAGCGCCTCGTATCGTTTCTCTCCTCCCTCAGCCGCGATTTTCGCTACGCCTTCGAGTTCCGCGACCCCAGCTGGCTGACGCCCGAGATCTACGATCTGCTCGCGCGACAGGATGCGGCGCTCTGCATCTACGAGCTTGCCGGGTATCGCTCTCCGAGCGTCATCACCTCAAAGCTGGTCTACATCCGGCTGCACGGGCCGGAGGGGCCATACCAGGGGTGCTACAACCGCCGCGCGCTTGCCAGCTGGGCGAGGAAAATCCGGGCATGGTCCGCGGAAGGAAGATCAGTTTGCTGTTACTTTGACAATGATCAGCTTGGCTATGCAGCCCTAAATGCAGGCGACCTCGCGCGCAGGGTGTCAGCAGCCGCAAAGGCGCGCGCCCCGGCCGCCGATATTGCTGCTCATGCGGCAAGGCCGGCCATCCCTTATACTCGGTAGGTTTTGCCGAACCAGTAACCCGAGCGCTCGACTTCCCTTCCCGCGAACCAGGAAAACATGTCTTGAAACCCGCTACCGTAGTCGCCGCCCTTGTCGCCATCTTTTCCATGGTTCCCGGCTTCGCGCAGGAAACCGAATGGCGAATTGCTCCCTATGCCTGGATCGCCGGTCTCGACGGCACGGTCGGCGTGGGGGACCGGAACGGAGGCGACCGACTCGACGGAAACTTCGGGCAGCTCTCGAGCAACATGGAGCTTGGTGGGGCCATGCTCTACGCCGATTGGCGCCGTGGACGGTGGTCCGTCTTCGGCGATTGGACCTACGTCAAGGTCGAATCAAATGCGTCCTCGCCGCTCGGCCTGCTCTACGGCGGCCTCGATGGCGAAGTCAAGGGCCACGTGGTTCAAGGCGCCGCCGGCTATGAAATCCACAGCGAGGGCGGATCGCGTGTCGACGCCCTCGCCGGCATCCGGTTCTACGACCTCGACGGAACGGTGGCACTTCAGCCTGGGTTGCTCGCGGGCCGTCGGGCTTCGCAACGTAAAAGCTGGGCTGACGGAGTAGCAGGCCTGCGCTGGCAAGCGCGGCTCTCCGATCACTGGGATCTCGGCCTGTACGGGGACGTCGGGAAAGGCGGATCCGACTTCACTTGGCAAGCATTCGCTTCGATCGGCTACCGGTTCTCATGGGGCTCGATCGTTGGCGGCTGGCGCCACCTCTACGTCGACTATGACGAGGACAATCTGCGGATCGACGCCGCGATCACCGGTCCGTTCCTGGGGGCGATGTTCCGCTTCTGACGGGGAACAGCGTCACGCGCGGCCGGGTCCGCCCTCGCTGCATCGACTCCCGACTGGAGCCGGTTCGTCAACGCAAATCAACGGAACAAGCGCAACCACGCAATTCATCCGCTGCGGCGCCAGCGCTCGAGAAGCCGCCGCTCCCGCTTGGTGGGGCGGCCGTGACGGCCTGCCGCCGGCTCCGACATGAGCCTGCGGTTCGCCACCTGCTCCTGGCGCCGCGCGTGGCTGGCGGGATCTTCCTCGTAGAGCGTGCGGGCAACCGATGCCGGGCCACGGCGGTCGGACAAACGCGCCACGACAATCACCCATTCGTGGTCGCCGATGTGGATGACCAGCGTGTCACCAGGCTTGAGGTCGCGGGCGGGTTTGGTGCGCTCACCGTTCAACTTTACCTTGCCGCCCTCGATCGCCTGCTGCGCGGCCGACCGCGTCTTGAAGAAGCGCGCGGCCCACAACCACTTGTCCAAGCGCACCATCGATCGGCTCCATGAATCGTGAATCGTGAATCGTGAATCGAAATCAGACTCTTTCCGCGCGCTCGGTGGTTCACCTATTATTTTCTGCTCGGCGCTTTCGCGGTTCAGTCCTTTCCCTTATCAATCACGGGTCACGATGTCAGGCCGGCGGGATCACCGGCAAGAGAACATGCGCCGCCCGGTCCGGCCCCACGTGCAGCGTCACCTTTCCGTCGAAGACCGCGGGCGGTCGGTCGGTGGGATCGTCATGGATGAACGGCCCGCAGCCGCGCATCGGGTTCTTCATGTTCGAGAGCGTCGCTGCCGCGCCTTCGTGCTCATAGTCCCGCCCGAGTATCGTCAGCCCAATGCGGTAGCCGCGCGGCACGACGATGCACGTGGGCCAGATTTCGATGTCGAGCTCGACCATTTCCCCGGGCTTCAGCGGTTTTTTCTCATCGTGCGTGTGGTAGGGGCGGTATGGCAGCGAGCGCTGCGGATCGAGCTTGCGGTGCGAGGCGCGCAGCCATCCCTGCCCGATGGGCGTGTTCGGATCGAGCGCGCCCTGGAACAGAACTTCCTTGTCATCCGGCGCGAATACGCGCAGCACAACAAACAAATCCGCATCGCTGGTGGACGACGAGATCCACAGCTTGAGCGCCGAAGGTCCGGTGATTTCGGTTTCCTCCTCGAGGGGCGGCGTGGAGAAAGTGACGCCCTTGCCCATCGCGTCGTAGGCGACCGTCTGGGTCGCCGCCACCGGCTTCGGCGACAAGCGCATCCCCTGCGGGTCGAGATAGAGCCGCGTCCATTTCGTGCGCGCGAGCGGCCACTCGTTCTCGTGCCGCAGGACGTACTTCTCGCCGGGATGGCGCACGTTCAGCTGAACGCGCGGCTGCTTGTCCCAGCCGTTCTGAGCCCCCTTGAGGAAATAATCGAAGAAGCGTTTCTGCAGCGCGACGCCATAGTCCGTGTAGAACGGCGCCCAGTGCGAGCCGCCATGGATCTCCAGCCACTTCTGCTTGGAGGCCGCGCGCATGAAACCCTCGGAGTTGCCGCGCATGTGCAGCCCCTGCCCGCCCCAGTTGGCCGCGGACAACACCGGGACCACCACCTTCGACAGATCCCCCGAGCGCTCGCGGTAGTACGGCCCGTCGAGCGGATGCGCGAGCACGTCGGCCCACATGTCGGAGCGGTTCCGCGCAAGCTCCTCGTCGGTCAGCGTCTCGGGTCCGCAAACGAGGTCGCCGGTGATGGGGTTTTTCGGCCCGCGAGTACCCATGCCGTGCTGCACCGTCTTGACCTGCATCTCCTGCCAATGCTTGCGAAACGTACAGACGATGCCGCCATGGTGGGTCGAGTCGCGGTAGTTGTCCGCCCACCCCTCCCACACGCAGATCGCCGCCAGATGCGGCGGCTGCAGCGCCGCCGCGCGCCACTGCCCGCTTCCATAGTAGGAAATTCCGTTGAGCCCGACCTTGCCGCTGCACCACGGCTGCGCCGCGGCCCATTCGATGCAGTTGTAGAAGTCGCGGTTCTCGCGCGCGTTGTTGTGATCGAGAAAGCCCGGCGAGCGCCCGGCGCCGCGCGAGTCGACGCGCACGCAGGCGTAGCCGTCGGGCACCCACTTCTCGGGATCGACGACTTCCCAGTTCTGGTACTGGTTGGTGGTACCGCGCACGGCATCGGGGAAGTCGCGACACATGATTTCCCACGCGGTCTTGTAGCCTTCCTGGAACGCCAGTCCCTTGCCGTACGGCCCATAGCTCACCAGCGCCGGATGCTTCCCGTCGCCCACCGGCCGGAATACGTCCGCGCGCAGCACGACGCCGTCGTCCATGGTTATCGGCACGTCCCAGTCGATGCACATGCCGTCGCGGACCTCGCTTTTGTATTGGCTCATCTTGTTTCCTTTTCCCTCGGGTGCGGCTCGAATGACGACCGCGTGACAAAAACTGCAGGCGCAACCCCAGCCCATTCTACGTGAGTCACGTCGAAAACACGCCGGTGCCGCCTGCAAGCAGAGTCGTGCGATAATTTCGTTTTTCTGCATGACCGGACTGATGATATGGCACAGAAACCCGAAGATCGAACCGCCGACCCGAAGATGGACCCCGCAACGCTCTACCGTGAGGAGGTCTATACCGACCGGAAGGTCGGCACCATCCGCACGCTGACGCCAGTCAAATCCGACGGCTCGAATGACGCGAGCCGCACCGTGGTCTACGTGGGCGAGGCCCAGCTTCTCACGAGCATGGGAGCGGTTCCCATCACATTCGAGATTGATGCAGGCTCGCTCGACGAGGCCGTTAAGAAATTTGCCGAGCACGCCAAGGAGGCGGTGGAGCGCACAGTCAAGGACATTCAGGAAATGCGCCGGCAAGCTGCTTCTTCCATCGTCGTCCCGCAAGGCGGGATGGGCGGCATGGGCCCCCCTGGCGGCCTGCCGGGCGGCGGCAAAATCCAGATGCCGTAAACCGGCAAACGGTGACCCGTGACCGGTGATCCTGTGCCGACTCGAGTGCTCGCCAGACGCTATCTATGACTGAACACGCCAGAACGCAGAGAAGACAAGTTCGCGCGGACTTCTCGTCGGCGCTCATCGGTATTCATCGGTGGCTGGCCGTGCTGCTGCTAGCGGGCCTGGCGGCACACGCTGCGGCGCAATCGGTCGAGCACCACCAGCACCCTTTCTCCGGTGCGGACCGATGGGCAGAACTCTTCGATGACCCCTCGCGCGATGATTGGCAGAAGCCGGATGAAGTCTTGCGCGCGCTCGCGCTCGCGCCGGACGCCAGGGTTGCCGACATCGGCGCCGGCACCGGCTACTTCGCGGTGCGGCTCGCGCGCGCCCTGCCGCAAGGCCATGTCTATGGCGTAGACGCTGAACTGGACATGGTGCGTTATCTCGGCGAACGGGCGAACCGCGAGAATCTCGGCAATGTCACCCCGGTGCTCGCCAAACCGGATGATCCGGGCATTCCGGTTGCGGTCGACGTGGTAATCCTGGTCGACACCTACCACCACATCCCCGATCGTGAGCGGTACTTTCGGGCGCTGCAGAAATCGTTCAAGACCGGCGGCAGGCTTGCCATCATCGACTTCACGCTGGAATCGCCCGTCGGGCCGCCGCCGCACTCGCGCATCCCGGCCAGTCGGGTCGAGCAGGAGCTGGGGCGCGCGGGCTACCGTCTGCTCGAAGCGCACAAGTTTCTGCCCAACCAGTATTTTCTGGTGTTCAGGCCCAACGCGTACCGCTGACCGCCGTCGTACTTTACATTTGGCAAAAAAAGGGGGGGAAGGCACCTTGAATTCCGGCAGAGGCCGATCCGCCGCCGGCATCGCCGCATTCTGCGCTTGAAGACAATGGCGGAGTTCCGCCGAATCGGCAGACAACGTTCTTCAAATTGATATGGACGCGTGGCTTACTTTCTTGCAGGAATTTTTGCGGCATCCACGCCAGGTGGCGTCCGTCGTGCCGAGTTCCCGTTTTTTGGAGCGTCGCATTGTCGAGGCCGCCGGAATACGCTCGGCAAGGACCATCGTCGAGCTCGGCCCCGGAACCGGCGGCACGACGCGGGCAATTTTGCGAGCGATCGGGCAAGACGCCCGGCTGCTCACGATCGAGCTCAATCCCCACCTTCATACCCTGGTGAGCCGCATCGAAGACCACCGTCTCGTCGCACACCTTGGGGACGCCCGGGCGCTGAAAGACATTATTTCAACTCATGCGCTGGCCGCGCCGGAGGCCGTGATTTCGGGAATTCCCTTTTCCACCATCAGCCCGCAGACGGGATGCGAGATCCTCGAGGCAATCCACTCGGTGCTTGTCCCCGGTGGACGCTTCGTGGCCTATCAACTCAATAGGCGCGTCGCTTCACTGAGCGAGTTTTTCCCGGAACCGGAAGACACCGAGATGGAGCTGTGGAACCTGCCCCCATTGCGCGTCTTCCGCTGGGAAAAGGACGGCGTCCGTCAGTAGCGCGCACCTGAACCTGGTTCTCGCCGCGTCTCACCTGTCAGGCAGCGCCGAGGAATGGCGCAAGCCAGTCCGCGATGTAGTCGATACCCACCTGCCGGTTGTCGACCTGGGCGTGATACGAGCCGCCCTCCTCCGCGCTGAAGATCTTGAGGTGCTTTTGTTGCGAGCCAACCGCATCGTATAGTTTCGGCGCGTTGGCGACGGGCACGACGCCGTCGTCGCCCGCGTGCACGATGAGGAATGGACAGGTGATCTTGCCCGCAATGCCAGCCAGGGAAAATTTCTCCGCCTTCTCGATCGCGGCATTGCCGTCATCGATGCAGCCCATGATCCAGCGAAAGTGGAACGCGGACTGCGCCGTCGATTTCGGGTCCGCCTCCTGCTTGCGCTTGATCTCCGCCTGCCAGCCGGCAAGATCCCAATGCAGCGCGCTCATTGCCACTCCCGCGCAATAACGTTTCTCGAAGGCAGCGATGCGCGCCGCGTAATAGCCGCCGAAGCTGTAGCCCATGACGGCCACTTTCTTCGGATCGACATCCTGCCGCGCGGCGAGGCAGTCATACGCCGCCGCGCCCGGCACCTCGTAATCGTGACGCGCGTAAAGGTTGCGCAACCGCAGCGATTCTCCCTGGCCCGGGCCGTCGATCGCGAGCGTGTGCCAGCCGCGTCTGGCAAATTCCAGGCCCGCAAACAGCACGCTCATCTCCTTGCAGTTGTCCATGCCGTCGAACACCACTACGACCGGCGCACGGCCTGACGCTCCTGGCGCTTTCATGAATAGCGCCGGCAGTGTGGCGCCCTCGAACGGCACCTCGACGCGCGCGACATTCGGATGGCGCCGCTCGATGCCCTTGGTCTGCAGCTCGATCGCCTTGCGGCCAATCTCGCGCTTCTCCTCGCCGGGATGAACGAAGCGCTCGCCGGTGAAGTAATACATGCCGGCCCGCAGATAGTAATCACCCGCCGTGATGCGATGCCCCGCCGCCTCGGCGGCATCGGCCGCCTTCTCGAGGCGCGCGCCCATCGCACACCACTCCTCCCGCCACGCGTCCGGCTCGCTCTGGCGCTGCCGCAACCGCTCGCACACCTGGTCGATCTCGCCGAGCGCCACCGCGCCGTAAGGCGCCATGCCCTTGGTGACGAGGCAGGCGTTCGACCACACCATATTGCCGGGAAAATGCTCGATCCAGGGGCCCTTTGCAGACATTCATGCTCCTTCGCGCTGCGCGCCGAGACTGATGCAGTGATGGTAAATGACCATGAATGGGGTGATGATTTAATGGTGATGGGAAAAACGGCTCTGCCGGCCGCGGCACTGACGCTTATCACCAGTACTCATCACCATTTCTCATCACCAGTAATCATCACCAGGCGACCGAGCGAGCTGTCACTGAATCGCGAGTCAAGCGTCGCCGAGCCTGGAGTAGATCCACCGCGCCGCCGCGAAGAGCCGCCGGTCGTTGCTCCAGCGGGCGATCAACTGTGCGCCCATCGGCAGGCCGCTGGCGCCTTTGAACACCGGCAGCGTCACGGACGGCACGTGCAGCGCGGTCCACATCATGTAGACCCAGGGGTGCGGCACGGGATCCCATCCCACCGGGGCCTCGCCCTGGGCCGAAGCAGCGAGCAGCACGTCATGGCGCTCGAACAGCGGCGCGATCTGCCGCCGGCAACGGGCGACGAAGTCGCGCATTTCACAGTAGCGCTCGTAGGAGCACGCGAGCCCGTCTTTCAGACGGCCGTTGCGTAACTTCTCGCTGATCAACTCGGCGCGATTCTCGATCTCCCAGGCAAGATTGCGCGCCATCTCGAAACCGGAGATCCAGCGGTGCGCCGCTTCGAGTTCCTCGAACTCGTCCGGCAGGCTCACTTCTTCGACCGTGGCGCCGGCGCGAGCGAGCCTCTGTGCTGCCTCTTCGAGCCGCTCGCGCGTCGCAGACTCGAGCCGATCCCAGAAATAAGTACGGCAAAAACCGACGCGTGGAGCCGGCAGATCGTCGGCGACAGGCTTGGGGTCGACCCCGAGCAGCACGTCGCGGTAGAGCGCGACATCCTCGATCGACCGCGCGAGTATGCCCAGCGTGTCCAGTGATCCCGACGCCTCCATGACGCCCGTGGGGCGCAGGTCGCCCCAGGTCGGACGGTAACCGAATACGCCGCAGAACGACGCCGGGCGGGTCGTCGATCCCGTCGTTTGCGTGCCGATTGCCAGCGGCACCATGCAGTCCGCCACGGCGGCGCCCGAGCCGCTCGAGGACCCGCCAGGCGTGCGCGTCGGGTCGAGCGGATTTCGCGTCTTGCCCGGAGTGACGTTCGCGAACTCTGTGGTAACCGTCTTTCCCATCAGCACGCCGCCCGCCTTGCGCGTGAGCGCCACGCAGGCCGCGTCGCTGGCTGGCCGATGCCCCCGGTAGATGGGGGTGCCGTACTCGGTCGGCATATCGCAGGTGTTAATGATGTCTTTCACGCCAAACGGCACGCCAATGAGCGGATCCTTGCGGCCGCTTCGATCGAGCGCGCGCGCTTGCGCAATCACTTTGTCCGGATCCAGGTACTGCCACGCCTGAACCACAGTTTCACGCTCCGCGATGCGATCGAGACAGGCGCGCGCGACCGCTTCGCACGTCGTCTTTCCGGCACGGATTGCGGCAACGATCTCGTTGGCCGTCCATTCGTTGAGGCGATGCGCAGTCTGCGGTGCAGTAATCGGCATGGAGGAACTCAGCTCGCGAGTGGCCTCAAGTATAAACGGCGCGGCAGTGTTGCAACCCGCAGCCCCTGTTATATGATGCACAAAAACCCGGGGAACAGCGATGCTCGACCACACCCGCAGGGGACAGAAGTGGATCACCGAGGAGTTCTACAAGGTCCTCGACGTGTTCGGCTTTCGCGCCGTGATGTTCGTCGAGTGGGGGTTTCGCCCGGCCGACGTGCGGCGAACGACCGAGCGCATCAAGGCCCCCGCCGCGGTGGTGAAGGAATGGGTGCGCACCGCCCGCCAGGAGGAAGAGCTCGCGCGCGAGGCCGAGGCCAGCGGCCACAGGGAGAGCGCCGCGGAGTTCTTCTACCGAGCCGCGCTCTATTACGGTCCGGCCTGCGGCGTCATCCACGAAAATACGCCGCGAAAGCTCGAGCTGTACCGCCGGCTCGTGCACTGTTACGAGAAATTCATCGAGCTCTTCGACGAGGCCTTTGTGCACCGCGTCGAGATCCCGTTCGAGAATGGCAAGACCATCCCTGCAATTCTGCAAACAGCGCCCGGCAACCGGCCGGCGCCCTGCGTGCTCGTGGTTCCCGGCATGGACACGATCAAGGAGTACATGCCCAGCCCCTACCACAATCACTTCCGCCGGCGGGGAATGGCCACCTTGACCATCGATGGGCCGGGCCAGGGTGAGAGCAACATTCGCGAGAACTGGGTGACGCTCGACAATTTCGAGCGGGCCGGCTCTGCTGCCATCGATTTCCTGCAGGCGCGCCCCGAAATCGATGCGAGCAGGATCGGCGTCTACGGATGGAGCATGGGAAGCTACTGGGGTCCGCGCATTGCGGCGCACGACCCGCGCGTCAAGGCCGTGGCCGGCGCGATGGGGGTCTATCTGCAGAAGGACACCATCTTCAAGCACGGCAAGCCGGCCTATCGCGCGAACTACAAGTACATGTCGAACATCTACGATGAAGACGCGTTCGACGAGATGTCGGCCCGGATGACTCTCGAGCCGCTGATTGAAAACATCCGCTGTCCCACGCTCCTCGCAATGGGAGAGTTCGACGAGCTCTGCCCGCTCGAGGATGCGGAGTCGCTGTTCGAGGCGCTGCGCTGCCCGAAAGAACTCTGGGTCTACGAGAACGAGACGCACACCTTCGGCAGCCGCCTGCCCGACTTTTATCTTCAGGTGGCCGACTGGATGCGGGACGCCCTGCAGGGCCGGTTCGGGCCCGGTCACGCCCGCCGCGTCGATCATCCCGCCCGTTGAGCCAAGGCGGCCGGCTCACGCGCCCATAACAACTGGCGCCGCCACACTCACCATAGGAGGAGAGTAATGAAAACCTGGAATCTTCCGCTTCCCCGCGCCGCGACGGCGATTTTCGTCGCCTTTGCTTTATCGACATTGGCCGGACCAGCAGCGATGGCGCAGAAACACGTCACGATCAAGGGCGGCCAGATCGGGGGCGCGTTCAACCGCTGGACCAGCGCCTGGTCGATCCTCCTCAGCAAGGAAATTCCCGGCATCAGGTTCTCGTCCGAGTCCTCGACAGGTTCGCCCGAAAACGTGCGCGCGGTCGCCGCGGGCTCCGCCGGCACGGGGCTCGTGTTCGCTAGCGATCTCTTCAATGCCTACCGCGGACTCGATCAGTACAAGAAGCCTCAGACCGACGTTGGCGCCATGACCTACGTATTTGCGTCCGTCGCCCACTTCATTGTGCCTGCGGACAGTGATTTCAAGGCGCTCGAGGACATCAAGGGCAAGCGCGTCTCGCTTGGCGGACCCGGCTCCGGCTCGGCCGTGAACCTCACGCTGCTGCTCAAGCAGATGGGGTTGTGGGAGGACTTCAAGCCGGTATACCTCGGCCGCAAGAGCCCGGAGGCGCTGCGCAACGGCGAGATCGCTGCCTACAACTGGCATCCCGGGCTTGGCAACGCGATGATCCGGGACACGGCCACGATGATGAAGGTTCGGTTCATCAACCTCGATGAGCCAGCGCGGAAGTCGGGTTTCTACGACAAGTACCCCTACTTCGGAAAGATGACGATCCCCGCCGGCCTGTATTCGGGCGTTAACGTGGACACGCCGACCTTCGGCACCGGGTCCATCCTGGTTGCGCACAAAGGTCTTTCCGCCGACCTGGTCTATCAGATCCTCAAGACCATCTACTCCGACAAAGGCCGCGAGTACATGCGCGGCGCGGTCGGGAAAGCGTCCGTCGAGCGGATGACCAAGGAGAGCGCGTTCAATTTCATAACGGTGCCGTTGCACCCCGGCGCTGAACGCTTCTGGAAGGAACAGGGCGTGACGATTCCCGCAAACCTGCGTAGCAAGTAAGCCGCAAGCGGCGCTCTCGCCGTCGCCTGCGGCGGCAGCGAGTCCCGGCCCTGACCGAGCACGTGGCCGACGTGACAGGAGAAGCGCAGCCCCCGGCGGCCGCCGGGGTGACCGGCAGCTGCCGTGCGCAGCTGCCGCGAGTCTGGTCGTGGTTCTACCAGGGCTGTGCGGTGGTGCTGGGCGGTTTTGCGCTCTGGTCGGCGGGGCCTGGCATACCCGAGGAGCACTTTCAGCTCTCGTTCTACACGGTGCTCACGTGGACCCTCACGCTGCTGATCTTCCCCGAGCGGCGAAGGGCGCCATGGCATTCGCCGAACCTGCTTGACTGGGTGACCGCGGCGGCCGCGGTGGGATGCGGGGCTGCCGCAATCCTGCGCGCCGAGCGGGTCGCCCAAGCGGGGGCGGCCGGCGCCGACTGGGCAATCTGGGCCGGGGGCATCCTTGCCGCGAGCCTAGTCCTGCTGCGACCGCGTGCGCGCAACCTGGCGCTCATCGGGCTCGCGATCGCCTGTTTCGTCTACTACGAATCGCAGTTCGACGAATTGATCGTCCGGCCCGGCGCTTGGACGCGGACCGATTTCTGGGTTGCGGTGGTAGCGATCGTCCTCGCCATCGAGGTCGCTCGACGCGGGCTCGGCCTGTGGATTCCGGCGGTGGCGCTTGTCTTTTTGGCTTACGCCCACTTCGGCTACCTGATGCCAGGCGAGCTATCGCACCGCGGCTCCACGATCGAGCAGATCGCGAACTACACGCTGTACTCCCAGGAGGGGATCTTCGGCGTGATGACGTCGGTGATGGCCAATTACGTCCTGGTCTTCATTTTCCTGGGCGCGTTCATGGCGCACTCGGGCATGGGCCGGTTTTTCATCGAGCTTCCCCTCGCGATCGCCGGGCGAACCGCCGGGGGCCCGGCGAAGGTGGCCGTCCTGGCCTCCGCACTATTCGGTTCCATTTCGGGCAGCAGCCTCGCCAACATCGTCTCCACCGGCACCTTCACCATTCCGCTGATGAAGCGGGTCGGTTTCCGGCCCCACGTGGCGGGCGCGGTGGAGAACACCGCGTCACTTGGCGGGCATCTGCTGCCGCCGGTGATGGGCTCCGGCGCCTTCGTCATGTCAGAGATCACCGGGGTGCCGTATGTGGAGATCATGGCGATCGCGGCGGTGCCGGCGCTGCTCTACCTGCTGTCCATCGGCATCATCGTGCACATGGAAGCCAAGCGGCACGGCATCCGTGGCATGGAACCGGGGGAGCTGGACCGACCGATCGTGGTCCTGCGCCGCGGCTGGTTCCACCTGGTGCCCTTTGCCGTGTTGCTCGGTTTTCTCATCGCCGGCTACTCGCCCGACTGGTGCGCGGTGATGGCCATCGGATCGATCGTGCTCATCAACTGGGCGCGCGTGGCGCTGGCAGCTTTGACGCCGGACAAATTCGAGCGCCCCGACCAGGTGCTCGGACTGCGCGGCATCCGCGACGCGCTCATCGAGGGCACGGAGAACTCGCTGGTAGTCGGGTCGGTGGCTGCAGCGATCGGCATTGTAGTCGGGGTCGTGGCGCTCACCGGCCTCGGGCTCAAGATGAGCTACCTGCTGGTGAGCCTCTCGGCCGGGAGCCTGCTGCTCGCGCTCGCCCTGATAGCCGTGGCCTCGCTGGTGCTGGGCATGGCGCTTCCCATCACTGCGTCGTATCTGGTGCTGGTCGTGCTCGCCGGTCCCGCGTTGCAGGAGTTCGGCGTTGCGCTCATTGCTGCGCACATGATCGTGTTCTGGCTAAGCCAGGACTCGAATATCACGCCGCCGGTGTGCCTTGGCGCGTACGTGGCCGCCTCCATCGCGGTGGCCGACCCGTGGAAGACCGGTTGGACCAGTTTTCGCTTCGCAAAAATGCTGTACGTGATGCCGCTGCTCTTTGCCTACACGCCCATCCTGATGACGGGCACGCCGGGGGAGACAGTGTGGACGATGATGACCGCGACGGCTGGCACCATCGCGTTTGCAGGATGGACCATGGGCTGGCTGCACCGCGGCACGTCGTGGCCGGAATGGTTGCTGCTTGGGATGGCAGCGGCAATGTGCTTCCTGCCGGCAGCGCTCGTCTTGCCCGGCGATCTCAGCGGCGGGCAGCTTAACGTGCTGGGCGTACTGGCGCTTGCCGCGCTCTATGCGTGGCAGCGGACCCGGCCCGCGCGCGCCATCGCAACACCCGCCATTCGCGGTTGAAGGCGGGCCTGCTGGCAAGCGGGTGGCGGAAGCCCGAGCAGAACAGCCTTGCCCGAACCGGCTCGCGCCCCCACGTGCTCTACGTCAACCCGCTATTGCCGCGAGAACGCGCTCGCGCGTCAGGGGAAGATCGCGCACGCGCACGCCGAGGGCGTTGAAGAGCGCGTTGCCGATCGCCGCGGCGGTGGGCCCTTGCATGCCCTCGCCGACGCCGAGCGAGCGCTCCTCCGGCCGGTCGAGCAGAACGACTTCGATCGCCGGCGTCTCCTCGAATGTGAGAATGGGATAGTCATCCCAGGTTCGGCTCGTGATGCGCGTCCGGTCGAAACGCACCTGCTCCTTCAATGTCCAGCTCACCGCCTGAACGATGCCGCCATCGGCCTGGTTGATGACGCCGCCCGGGTTGACGATGCGGCCGCAGTCGATGGCAGCCACCACTCGGGGCACACGGACGACCTCTTCGACGATCACCTCGGCCACGACCGCAACGTAGTCGCCGATATTCTTGTAGCGGGCGAAACCGAGGCCCATACCGCGCGTGCCATCCCCCTTCGCGCCCGGCTTCCAGCCGGCCTTGTCGGCCGCGGCTTGAACGACCGCGCGCGCGCGCGCGTCCGTGAGATGGCGCAAGCGAAATTCGACCGGGTCGGCGCCCGCGGCGGCCGCAAGCTCATCCATGAAACACTCGATGGCGAACACGTTGAGATATGCCGCGAGCGCGCGCAGCACGCTCACGCGCACGGGCTCGGCCGTGACGATATGATTCAAGACCAGCTCGTCGGGAAACTCGTAGTACGGCACGGCATTGCGCTGGCTGCCGCCGCCCATCGCCAGCGGAAAATCCACGGCCGGCGGCGGATCGAAACCCTGCTCCAGATGCCATGACGCGAGCAGGCCGGGGTTTGGGTGGCGCCCCGGCCGCGTGATGTGCCGGTTGCCCCACAGCTCCTCCTTCCACGACGCGACGCGGCCGGCGCCGTCCACGGCGCCCTGCATCTTCACCACCATGGCGGGCCCGAACGGCTCCCAACCGAACTCGTCTTCGCGCATCCATTGCACCCGGACCGGCCGGTCCTTCACCGCGCGCGCGAGCAGGACGGCATCGAACGCGACGTCATCGGCACCGTTCTGCCCGTAGCAGCCCGCTCCCTCCGCGTGCCGGCAAACGATATCGGACGCGCTCATCTTCAGGATCTTCGCGATCTCGTCGCGCAGGGGATAAATTGCCTGGCTGTGCGACCATACCTCCAGCTTGCCGTCATGCCACCAGGCGATGGCGCATGAGGGGCCGATGGAGGCGTGCGCGAGATAGGGTCGCGTGTACGTCGCGGTGAGATGACTGCCTGCTTTTGCGCCAGCGCCCGTTATCTCGACGAGGATCTCGTCCTCCGTCCGCTGCGCGCGCAGGAAATCGTGAATGGCGTTGTCGCCGGGAAGATCGGCCTGCTCGCGCCATTCGCAGCGGCGCGCGAGCGCCTGCATGGCCCTGATCGCCTGTTCTTCGCGCTCGGCGATTACGCCAAGGAAGCGGCCATCGCGCACGACCGCGCGCACGCCCGGCATCGAACGCACCGGCGCCTCATCGATTGAGACGAGCTGCGCGCGATAGGAAGGCGGCCGCACGACGCGTCCGTGCAGCATCCCCGGCAACTCGAGGTCCTGGATGTACGCTGCCCCCGTGACCTTGCCCGGTATGTCGAGGCGGGGCAATGTCGTGCCGACGACGCGGAGGTCCTCGGCATGCTTGGGCCGCACCTGCCCCGTCGCTTCGCGCGCGAGGTCGACTGTCCGCGCGAGTTCCCAGTAGGTCACGGTCTTTTCGCCGCCTCGCACACGGACCGTGCCGTCCGTCACCGCCAGGCCTTCGATCCCCGCACCCAGCCTGCGCGCTGCGGCGTGCACGAAAAGATCGCGAATCTCGGCGCAGGCCTGCCGAATCGACTCGCCGCCCTCCTCGACCGAACGGCTGCCCGTGGTCGAGCCCTCGTTGGGGCTGATCGTGGTATCGACCGCCACCATGCGAATGCGTCCGTAATCGACGTCGAGCTCCTCGGCGGCGATCTGCGCCATGGCGGAGACGATGCCCTGCCCGATTTCGACCTTGCCGGTGCGGACCGTGACCGTGCCGTCCGCGTTGATCGTCACCCAACGGTCGAGACGGTTGTTCGCGGCAAGCGTCCCCGGCAGCTTGACTGAATTGCTCACGGTCAACGCCTGACCACAAGAAGGCTAAGGATGGGGGTGGAAGGATGAAGGACGACTGCAATAAAACCGGCGCGCAGGGTCCGTTTCGCCATCCGCCATCCGCCCTAGAAATAGGCCTGTCCAGGCTTGACCGGCGGCGTCCAGTCGCACTTGCCCCACGGCCCGTCGCCCTGCTCGCGGATGTAGGCGATGCGCCCGCCCTTCGTGGGTTTGCGCTTGCCGGAGAACAGCATTTGCAGCCAGTCCATCACGTAGTCATGGCAATCCATGCCGCCGAGGTTCGGGATTCCCCAGAGCGGGTGGTACTGATTTTCGATGACCCACATCTCCTTCGGCACCTTGAGATCGCGGAAAGCCTCGACCGCGTCCTCGAGCGGGCACAGGGGATCGAACTCGCCGGTAACGAGCAAAGTCGGGCACTTCACCTTGCCGAGATAGCCGCGCACTGTCATCCCGCTCGCCACGTCCTTGTCGAACTTCGCCTCGTCCTCGTAGCCCGCCATGTACATGAACATCTGCTTGAAACGCGGCGAGGACTGCGTGAAGATCGTGTTGTTGGGATTGAAGCACGCGACCGAGCTCACTACCGCCGCCGCGCGGTGATCGTAGCTGGAGAGCCGCAGCGACCAGTAGCTCCCCATGCTGATGCCGTAAATGGCGATTTTCTTCGCGTCTACCTCTTTGCGCTTCTGCAGATAGCCGATTACGGCCGCGCCGGCGCGCTCGTAGTTGTCCTTCACCGCGCGGATTTTCTGCATGTTCGAATTGCCCTGACCCGGGCCGTCCATCGCCAGCACATGGAAGCCGCGCGAGAGCGCGATATTGTGAAACGCCTTCGGGAACACTTCCTTCGTCTGGTCCATCCCCGGCACATAAATGACGCAGGGCGCCTTGCGCCGGTCAGGCAGCAGGTGCAGCAGGCAGGAGATCGTCTTGCCGCCGCCAAACGGCACCTCGACACGCTCGATCGGGTAGCTTGCCACCTTCGAGCGGCGGTCCACCATTTCGGAGAGCTTCTTGTAGAGGGACTGCTTGACGGGATGATCGTCGAAGAAGATCGGGTGCTGGGCCATGCGGTAGGACTCGATCGCATGATCGTAATGATAAGTGGCGACTTCCCTGGCACCCACGGATTCGGCGCGCCGCGCGAGCTTCTCGTGGCGTTCGCCCGCCTCCCGCCACACCTTGGGCAGCATGCGGTACACCCGCCCGCGCATGTTGAGCGCGAGATCGAGCATCCACTGCTGGTCGTCACGTTGCGTTCTGAGCTTTCGCAGCATCTTCTCTCTCCACTATCACGGTTTTTCGGTTAGGCAAGCACTTCGCGCCCTCGCGCCTAAACTGGTGATGAATGATGGTGACGAAGAACCGCCTCATGAACCCATCACCGGTAGTCATCACCATTTTTCATCACCCGTGCTCATCACTTATTGGTCCGCGTTGTAATCGCCGTGGTAGTGCGTGTAGGGCGCGCTGCCGACGCCGTCGCGCGGCTGCACGTCGAGGCGCAGCTTGTGGCCCTTCTTCAGCACGATGCAGGTGGGCCAGATCTCGACCTGGCATTCCACCGGCTCATTCGGCTTCAGCCACCAGCGTTCGTTGTGCGGATGATACGGACGGTACGGGAGCGAGCGCTCGGGATCGAGCTTGCGGTGAGAAGCGCGCAACCAGCCTTTGGTAAGCGGCACCGGCTGGCCATGCTGGCCCACCTCCCAAACATCCTTGCCGTCCGGCCCGACGTTGCGCAGCGTCGCAAAAATATCCATGTCCTCGGTCGTGCTCGAAACCCATAGGTTCAGCACGAGCGGGCCCGTAATTTCGGTGTCCTGCTCCATGGGCGGCGTCTCGAATGAAATCCCGGTACGGCCAGCGCCCCCGTGCGTCGTGGACAGCGACGAGCCCGACGCAACCCCGGCGCGGGTCACCCCGCTCGCCGGATAGGTCGCCTTGCTCAGGGCGTGCGGTTTCGGGACGAGCGCGCCCTCGATGCCGTGCTCATCTCCGGAGGGCTGGCGGTCGATCTGGAGATACCACTTTGTCCATCGCGTGCGCGCCAGCGGCCATTCGCGCTCGAAGCGGAACGGGTAGGGCCGCGCGCTGCCACCAGTGCGGATCTCGAGCTTCACCGGGGGCTCTTCCATGATTCCGGTGTCGAGACCTTTCAGCCAGTGGTCCATGAACCGCAGCTGGTCGAGGCGCCCCTCCTCGGAGTGGAACGGGTGGAAGTGGGTGCCGGTGTGAATGCGCAGCTTCTTGTGCTTCGAGGCCGCATTCATGAAGCCCTCCGTGTTCCCGCGCAGGTGCAGCGAGTAGCCGCCCCAGTTCCCCACGGTGTAGAGCGGCACGTCGATGTTTTCCCACCGCGCGCTGCACAGCCGCCACCACTCGGAGTCGAGGTCATTGCGCATCATGTTCCACAGCATGTCGTTCTGGAAAGCGTCCGGGTTGTAGCTGCGCGGACGACCGAGCAGGTGATGCGCGGTGTGCGTAAGCCACCAGTTGCCGACAAAGCCGAGCGAGAAGATGCCACCGTGGTAGGCCTGGTCGCGGTACTGGTCCGCACGGCCCTCCCACGGCATGATGCACTTCAGCGACGGCGGCCGCAGGTTGGCCACGCGCCACTGCGAGCTGGCGTGGTAGGAAATGCCGAGCGTTCCGATGTTGCCGGAGCACCACGGCCGCTTCGCAATCCACTCGATCGCATCGTAGAAATCGAGCGACTCCTGATAGGAGCTGGGATCGGATTTGCCGGGCGACTTGCCGGTGCCGCGCGAGTCGACGCGCACGCACGCGTAGCCGCGCGGGCACCACCACTCGGGGTTGACCGTCTCCCAGTTCATGTAGGGGTTCGCCTTCTCCTCGAGATCCGCCGGCGGGATCCAGAGCTTGTCCTTCTGGTAGACGCTGATGTTCATGATCGCCGGAAAGCGCTCGCTCCCGCCGTCGGGTCGGAACACGTCCGCATAAAGGATCGTCCCGTCGCGCATTGGGACCTGCACATCCTTCTCGACGATCAGCTTGTAGTCTTTGGGCTGGGATACGTTCTTCGACTTGTCGGCCATCTCTTGCTCCAAAAGCAGAATTGGTGATGAGTACTGGTGACGAGAAATAGTGATGAGAAGTGTTGACGAATACTGGCGACGGGTTGCTTAGAAAGGGTTCTCCATCACCATTTCACATCACCAGAACTCATCAACATCAATCATCACCGTCACCCCGCCGGGGGGAGGCAGCTAGCTTATCACTTCGAGATGGTCGGCGAGAGCGGCGCCGGCCGCGATGTGGACTCAGGCGACACCGCAAGCTCAGATCAGGACCTGGCCGCCGTTGACGTGAATGTTCTGTCCCGTGATGAACCGCGCTGCCGGCCGGCAAATGAAACACACCGATGCGGCGATGTCCTCGGGCGCGCCTTCGTACCCAACGGGAATCTCCACGGGCGGCACTTCGCCCGAGGTCTTGGAGCGTTCGCCGCCGATTCGTCCCGGCGAGACGCAATTAACCGTGATCCCCTGCCGCGCGTATTCCATTGCGAGCGCGCGCGTCAGCCCCTCCAGGCCGGCTTTCGCGGTCGCGGCGTGCGCCCGCCCGACGTAGCCGGGCAGACGGTGGCTCGCGCCGCCGATGTTCACGATCCGGCCCCACCCTCGTTTCAGCATATGCGGAATCGCCGCCCGCGAGCAGAGAAAAGCGCCATCAAGGATGATGGACACGATATGACGCCACTGTGCCATCGTCATCTCGGTGAATTTCACCCGCTCGCGGTCCGCGGCGTTGTTGACGAGAATGTCGACGCCGCCAAACCGCGCCCGGATCGCATCAAACATCCGCGCCACGGCAGCCTCGTCCGTGATGTCAGCGACGCACACGAGCGCCTGCGCGCCCGCCTCCTCCAGCTCAGCGCGCACCGCTTCCGCCTCCTCGCGCGAGCGCCGCGTATTGATCACGATCGCCGCGCCCTCGCGCGCAAGCGCGTGCGCAATCGCGCGCCCGTTGCGGCGCACCGCCCCGGTGATAAGCGCGACCTTGCCGTCAAGCTCCCTTGCCATGTTTATTCCCTCACGCTCGTGTGTTGGTGTGCTTGCCCAGTGCCACGATTCTACCGGACGCGCGCGCTGCCCCGTGTCCGGTATCGTCCCGATGTGCTAACTTGCCAGCGTTCACCAGGCGCCCCGGACACCATCACCACGAGAGGAGAATCGTGTCGAGAGTACCCATCACCGATCCGCTCACCGCAACCGGCGAGACCGCCCGCTTTTTCGAGGCATCAAACCAGTTTCGCGGTCGTGTGCCAAACTCCGCACGGGTCTGGGGGCACATTCCGCATGTCGCGAAATTCCAGCTCCTCGCGGGCATCGGACTGCAGCGCGAGGGCGGCGGCGGCATGCTCTCGTGCCGAATCAAGGAAATGGCTGTCCTCAAAACGAGCCATGTCAACGGCTGCGCCTACTGAATTGCGCACAACACGGCGCTTGGTCAAGCGTCCGGCATCACGAGCGAGCAAGTCGCGGCAATTAGCCTCGACGACTACCTGAGCTCGCCGCACTTCTCGCCGCGGGAGCGCGCGGCGGTGCTCTGGGCAGAGCATGTCGCCCGCAACACGGCACGCGTTCGCGACGACGTCTTTGACGAGGTCAGGCGCCATTTCGACGAGGCCGAGCTCGTCGAGCTGACGGGCGTCTGTGGTCTGTTTGCGCAGTCGAACCGCTTCCAGGATTCACTGCTGCTGCCGATCGAGGAGCAAGGCGAGGTCAACAAAATCGGGCTCTCGGTCCGGGTCGACACGGATCGCCTCAAGGCTTACGTCGAGCGCATTGTCGCCACCTGGCCCGGGGAGTTTCCCGCGCCGGAAAGCAGCGCTGCGCCCGCAGCCGGAGCCCGGGCGCGCACCGCGCCACAGGCCGCCGCGCCGCCGAGCCGGCAATGCCGGATCACGCTGCCCGACTCAGCGGCGCAAAATGATGCCGGATGGTTTCTGCGCGCGGCCGGGCGTTTGCTCGGGGGCGCGTCAAACGCGGTCCGCCTTTGGGCGCACATTCCTCACCTCGGCAAGCTGTTTCTGCCTTTCCATGTCGCGTTCGTCTACGAGGGCGTCGGAAGCCGGTTGCCAAGCACGCTGAAAGCGCTCGTGCTCGTACGCACAAGCCACGTCAACGGCGCGCCCTACTCTCTTGCCCACCGGTCCGCGCTGGGCCGCGCGGCCGGCCTGGCCGAAGAGCAACTCGAGCGGGTTGCCGCGGACGATTGCGCGGCCTCACCGAAATTCTCGGCGCGCGAGCGCGCGGCGCTCGCCTGGGCCGCGGAGGTGGCGTGCAACACCGCGAAGGACCGAGACGACATCTACCAGCAACTGCGGGGGAATTTCAGCGATGCCGAGATCGTCGAATTGACCGGGCTTTGCGCCGTCTCGTGCAAGGTGGACCGGATCCAGAATGCCCTGCGGATCCCCCTTGAAAGCGATGCCGAGATCGCGGCGCTCTATCCAACGGCTCGTCTCGACCCGGCGCGATTGAAGAGCTACCTCATGGATATCGTCGCGAACTGGCCCCGCGAATTTCCAGAGCCGGTTTAGCGCCCTCTGCCCCGCCGCACCGCAGCGGCTCAGATGTGACTGGCGGTGACGCGCTCAAAGTGCTCGGCGACCGGCGGCTGCGCGAAGAACGGGCCCACCAGCGCGCGGAAGTCCTGCAATTTCGGAGACTGCCGGAAATTCACCATGTGCGCCTCTACGCTCTCCCAGCGAATCAGAAAGTGATAGCGCCCCTTCGTCTCGATGCAGCGCTGCAGCTCGTGCGAGATATAACCCGGAATGCTGCTGACAATCGCCTCCGCCTTTGGAAACGCAGCCTCGAACCTGGACATCTCTTCGGGCTTGATGTGCAGAATTGCAACTTCGAGAATCATGCCCCCTCCTCCTAAAGACCGTGAATCCTAAATGGTGGATCGAGTTCCGTTTAGAAACCCGATTTAGCCGCAGATAAACGCCGATACACGCAGATAATTCGAACATTGAACCGCGGACACACGGAGAACTTCATACAAGAATCAAAACCCTTTAACCTTCTGCCTTCTGCCCTTTGGGCCGGCGCTCCGCCCTCATCCTTCATCCCTTTCCTTTTTTGCCTTGGCGGCATCTTCCTTGAGGACCTCGTCGTACTGAATGATCGCATGCGCAATGGCCGGCCAGCCGGCGTAGTGCCCGACGTGGATGATCAATTCCATGATCTCCTCGTGCGTGAGCCCCAGGTGCTTGGCGCTGCGGTAATGCGAGTGCGTCCCGTGCGGGCGCGCCAGCGCGATGTTAGCCGCCATCGTGATCAGCTCCCGGTCGCGGATGCTGAGATGCGGCCGCGACCAGATCTCCCCGAAAAGATAGCCGACTGACAGATTGTAGAGATCAGGATAGAGCTCCTTCTGGTTCATCATCGTGTCCTGCCGCCCCATCTGCTTCAGGATCTCCATGCCTTTGTTCCAGCGGTCCTGCTCGAAATCGCTCATCGCTCGCCTTCCTTTTCTCAGTAAGTCAACACATCTCGAATACGTCGGGGCATCCGTGCAGCCGCCGGTGAACACCGGTCAGCATGTGTCTCGGCCCCGATCATTCTGCGTTTACCGGCGTTTAACTGAAGTTACGCGCGGCTCCTTGCGTCAGACTATCGGGGTCGCCTCCAGGCCTTCTTGCCCCCGGCCCTTCTTTGCAACCACCGAGGCGATACGGACCGCCACGACGGGAGAGCCCGGAGCGTGCAACAGCTTTCGCACCAGGGTATCGGTCCAGGCCTGCATTTCGGGGTTCGCCTTCTCGTGGTCGGGAAAGTGCGTGTTACGCGCCTCCAGCGAGACGAATTCGTAGAGCACGCCGTGCTTGGCCCACCCCGAAACAGACACCAGCTTGCGGATGCCGACACACCCCGGCAGCCTGTTCATCGAGGGCAAGCGCCATTGCGCGTACCACGCGAGAATCTCGTCCTCGTCCGCTGCGCCAGCGTTGAACGACCCGAGCTGGATACACGGGCTCAACGCCTCCGTGCGCTTTCGGTACCTTGCCTCGGGCCCGCCGATTCTGTCCTCGTCGATCATGATATTCACGCGCTCGCCCGCGCGTATCGCCAGCATCTGCTGATCGAACTGCGACAGCGCCTCATGAAGCTTGCGTGGTGTCGGATGGGCGAACGTGTGCGGCGTCTCAGCGCCAAACACGAGAACGTACGCGTTACCTTTCGGAATCGAAGGGTCGTCGGTACGGCGCAAGCGCCCCGGCGCCCCCGCCGGCACACCAGACTGTATCGGCTTGTCCTCCGTCTTGAAATGCGCGGCCCACAGAAAGCCCGGGCGTTCGAGCATGGCCGGCATATACATCTCATGCGCCCATTTCAAGTACGCCTCACGCCCGTGTTCGGGCAGGTCATACCACGAAATCCAGAGTGCGCGATCCAAAGCGTTCCCCCTATTCGAGCTGTTGATCGTCCGCATCACTCAACAGTGCCGCGGTGAAACAGGAAACGACATCCCGTATTATGGGACCTGGTCCGCACTGTTGCCGTAAAATACGCCCGACGCAACGCCCGCGCCGTATGCCTGTTCGATCCGAGGGCGATGTGCCGGTATGATATGGATGCTGGAACAACAACAGGAGGAGGATAACCCATGGCGTTTGGAACCCGCTCGTTCACGATCTTCGCCACCGCGCTCGCGTGCGTGGCGTCCGGCGCTTTCGCGCAGGGCAATTACCCCAACCGCGCGGTGCGCGTGGTCGTCCCATCCTCTCCCGGTGGCGGCACCGACACCCTCACGCGCCGGATTACACCCGCGTTCTCGCAGCGTCTGGGTCAAAGGGTCGTCGTCGACAACCGGCCAGGGGCAGGCTCGATCATCGGCAACGAGCTCGTTGCCCGCTCGACTCCCGACGGTTATACGTTGCTCATGGGCATCTCGACGCTTGCCATATTGCCCTCGACTTACAAGAAGCTGCCGTACGATGCGCTCACGGACCTTGCACCCGTTACCCAGACCATAGCGGCGCCCAACATTCTCGTGGTGCACCCATCGCTGCCGGTCACGACAGTGAAGGAGTTGATTGCTCTCGCGCGCCAACAGCGTGGCGGGCTCGACTACGCCTCGGCGGGCACCGGAACCAATCCGCATCTTTCGATGGCGCTCTTTCTCAGCATGGCGAATATCAAGATGGTCCACATTCCCTACAAGGGACTGGGGCCGGCCCTCGTTGATGTGATGACCGGCCGTGTTCCCGTGGTGGTGGGAACCATGCTCTCGACGCTGCGGCATGTCAGAAGCGGACGCCTGCGCGCGCTGGCCACGACCGGCACGAAGCGGTCCAGCGCGCTGCCCAAGACCCCCACTGTCTCGGAAGCAGGAGTCAAGGGCTACGAGGTGACGCAGTGGTACGGGCTGTTCGCGCCCGCCGGCACACCAGGGCCCATTATCGACAAGTTGAACAGCGCGATGGTTGGCGCGCTGCGTGCCGAGAGCGACAAGTTCGCGCGCGATGGCGCCGACGCCGTTGGCAATTCCCCCGAGGAATTCGGGCGCATCCTGAAGGCCGAGACCGGGAAGTGGGCCAAGGTCGTGCGGGCCGCGGGCGTCAAGCCCCGCTGATGACCACTGGTGATGAAAACTGGTGATAGGTCGCTTACAACCGATTCTTATCACCAGTAATCATCACCATCATTCATCACCATTTTTCATCACTTCTGGCCCCTTTCCTCAGGGGCCATGTTTCCCGACGCGCCAGCCATGGCGCGCCAGGTGCTTCTCGCCAAACTCGATCGGCTCGTGCTCGAGTGCCGGCGCCATGGTGTCGTTCCAGCGATTGAGAAAACCGTTGATCGCCACGGCGCCCGCCAGCTCCACGATCTGTCCCTCGGTCCAGTGTTTTTTCAGCCGCTCGAAGAGCTCGTCGGTCACGGCATTGGGCTGCGAAGCCGCTGCCACGGCGAAATCGAGGGCGACCCGCTCGGCCTCGCTGAACAGCGGGCTCGTGCGGTAGTCGACCACCGCCTCGAGTCTGGCGTCGTCGATGCCGGCACGATGCGCGGCCTCTGCCGCGTGCGCCATCGAGTAGTTGCAGCCGTGCGTTCGGCTCGCCATATAGGCAACGAGCCGCTTGAATCCGATATTCACCTCGCTCGCCGGATCCCAGACCGAGGAGGCAAGCTGCGCGAGCGCTTTCACCATCTTCGGGCGGCGCTGCATGATGAGCACGCTGTTGGGCACGTAGCCCAGCAGCTCCTGGTAGCGTTTGAACGAGTCCAGCAGATCGGGCGCGGCGTCTGCCGGCAGCGCGGCGAGTCGTGACATGAGGCCTCCTTGCGATTGGTCACCGGCGAGATTGACGATCGGCAACGGCGCATAGCATAAAGGGTAAGGGGCGGAGGCGAAACCTTGCCGCCACAGAGCGGCGCCGCGCGCCCTAGGAGCGAGAATGGCCTGCCACCACAGCGGTTGTCTGGTTCGTCGGTGACAAAAGGCGTACCATTCCTCGCCCGACGAGCATTCAATCAGCAAGAGGAAATGAAATCGTGACCTACGACGTGGTATGCCTGCGGCCCGAGGCGGATTTCTTGCGGGCCGGCGTGACGCCGCCGGCGGCGTTGAAGATTGTCTACCGCGCGCACGACGCCGCGGACACCCCGGCGCTCGTGGCAGCCGCCCGGGCGGTGGTCATGGCTGCGATGGGACCCAAGCTGCCGGGTACGCTTTTCGAGAATAGCGCCGCAAGGATCGTGCAGATCACCGGCGCCGGTGTCGATCGACTCGATGAGGCGGTGCTGAAGCGCCGCGGCATCGCCGTGTGCAACGTGCCCGGCGGCAGCAACGCGGCCGTGGCCGACTATGCGGTTGCCGCGGCCTCGGTTCTGTTGCGCCGCTTCGCGTGGGCCGACCGCGAGATCCGTGCCGGCAACTACGCGAAGTTCCGTGGACGAATGATGGCCGACAACCTTTCCGGTCTCGACGGTCTGGTCATCGGCATGGTCGGCCTGGGCACGATCGGTCTTGCGGTAGCGCGCGCCTATCACCAGCGCGGCTGCACTATTCAATACTTCGATCCCGCGCCACGCGAGAGGACCGCCGCGGACGCCATTGGTGCGAAAGCGGTTTCGCTCGGCGAACTTCTGCGGACAAGCGATGTCGTGAGCCTGCACGTGCCACTGCTTCCGGCCACCCGGGGAATGATCGGCGAGGCGGAGCTTGCCGCGATGAAGCCCGGCGCCATACTCATCAACGCTGCGCGTGGAGGCATAGTCGACGAGGCGGCGCTCGCGCGCCAGCTTGCCGCTGGCCATCTTGGCGGCGCGGCGGTTGACGTCTATTCGCAGGAGCCGCCTGCAGCAGACAATCCGCTGCTCGCCCTGCAGGGCGAAGCGGCGGAGCGCCTGCTTCTCACACCCCACGTCGCCGGCGTCACGCGCCAGGCGAGCGCGGTGCTGTTCAAGACGGCATGGGACAACGTCGAGGCGGTTCTGACAAAGGGGGCCGAGCCCTTGAACCGCGTCTACTGACGGCCAAAATGGTGATGGAAGAACGCCCTGCCACCTATCACCAGTACTGATCACCAGTACTCATCACTCGTTTCAAGCAGCAGTGAGGCCGCCGTCCAGTATCAAGGTCTGCCCCGTGACATAGGCGGCTGCGGGGCTGGCGAGATAGCTCACCATGCCGGCCACCTCGTCCGGCGTCGCGAACCGGCCCACCGGCACCCGCCGGAGCATCGCCTGGTGCGTTGCCGGATTCGCCGCGAAGAATTCGTTGCGCGATGTCGTCTCCACCGTGCCCGGCGCGATCGCATTGACACGAATATCGTGCGGCGCCCACTCGATCGCCAGCATGCGGGTCATCTGGATGAGCGCGCCTTTCGACGTTCCGTAGGAAAGCCGCTGGGGGAACCCGATCAGCCCGTGTGTCGACGCGATGTTGATGATGCATCCCCCGCGCTTGGCGGAAACGAGGTGCCGCGCCACCTGCTGGCTCATGAGGAGCGCGCCTGTCACATTGACGCGAAAGATCTCGTTCCATTCCTCCAGCGTCACCTCGAGTGCCGGCGTGCGTGCCGTGATCCCGGCGTTGTTGACCAGCACATCGAGACCGCCAAGCGACTCGACGGCCTTTGCCACGGCCTGCTCGACGCTTGTCACCGAGCGCACATCGAGCGCGAGCGGGATCACCCGGCAGCCCGTGGGCGCGACCGCGGCGAGCGTGTCGGCCAGCCGGTCGGCGTTCGTCGCGGTGACCGCAATGTCGAAACCGTCCCGGGCAAGCCCAAGAGCGATTGCGGGGCCAAGCCCCCGGGCTGCGCCGGTCACCAACGCCCTTTTTGTCGCGTTTTTCGGCGTATTGGTCATGTCCTGCCCTTTCTCCTTCAACAACCTCAAATGGTGATGAATGGTGGCGATGATTACTGGTGATGAAAAATGCTGATGGAAAAACGCCTTCCTGCCTATCACCAGTATTCATCACCACTTCTTATCGCCACTCCGGACCACGCGAGCACGGGGCCACCGCGGTTCGCACTCGGTGTTCAGAACCGCTTGCGGCGGCGCCATTTCCGCGGGTGGTCGCCGGGAAACGCAAGACCGCTCGCGTCGAGCCCGAGGCTCACCATCGTCTTGGCCAGCGAGATGGCGCAGCTGTAGCCCTCGAGCACCGGCACCTCCCAGCCGATCTCGGTGAGGCGCCGCTGCACGAACGGCCGCATCCAGAACGTGGCCGAGCACCCGAACGTGATCACTTCCGCGCCGTCCTCCTCGATCGCGGCAAGCGCCTCCGTCACGGCGGCCTCCAGCATCGTGGATTTCTCGCCGCGCGCGGCCTTTGCTTTCTCGTCCTGGATATTGGGGACGTCCGGATGCGCCGGGCGCGGCAGGGGGAAATTGATATTGCGGATCGATGCGCAGCGGTCGGCAAACCCGTGCTGCCTGACGAGATCGTAGTAATACATGTTGTGGATCTCGGCATGGTCGATCACACTGAATCTGTGCCCCAGCATGGAAGCGATGTGCATTTGCGCAAAGGCGCACGCCGTGACCGGCAGGCCGTACTGGCGCGCAATCTCGCGCGACTCGAGAAACCCGGGCTCGCCGCCGCCGAGAAGGACGATCGCGTTGTATTTCTTGCTGGCGCACGCCTCGCGCACGATCGGCAGCCTGCCCGCTGCGACCAGGCAGAATTCCTCCCGGCTTTCCACCGGCCAGTTGCCGTAAGTCGCCAGCGGCCCCGGATGAAGAACCCACTCGACGTCTTCGAGCAGGTGCTTGACGTTGTCGTAGTTCATCAGGCGCGCCTCCTTGGTCCCCTTCACCGGGCGGTGCAGGTACGGGGAATCCTCGGGCAGATGAAACGCCTGGGAAAAGAAAAATCGATAGGGTTTTTCGTCTGTGGCCATGGCTCAAAGCGTGACGCGGTCAGGATGAAGGAAAGCAGCTTGTCTGTTCGATCGAGATTTGCCGTGCTTGCGGCGATCCTCCGGATTATGCAGCAATGGGACCGCCTTGGGCTCGACCGAGGGTCACATTGTGAGCTTGCGGGACGACATCTGGCATGACGCCGGGCAATGCTCTTCAACGAGAGCGCGCGAAGCGGGGTGAATCACTGTTCTCCATCCACTATTCTCCATTCACCGCTCACGGCTTCGATGCGCCTTGGCGTATTCAAGACACATCGGGACCAGGACGACCGCAAGATTACCGACGATCAAGTCGTCGAAGAGCTGGTGCAAATCCTCACGCTGCGCGAGGAAGCCGGCGACTTCGGTGAGCTCGTCTATGCCGGCATGAACTGGGTCGACCCGGCGTTGGGCAAGCGCTCGATGGAGCTCATGGCAAACCAGGTCATGCCGCGCGTCAACAAGGCAATCGGCGCTGTCGCGTCGGCGCCCGCGCGTCGTGCGGCGGCCATTGCGTGGCGGCAATTGGGAGCCGCCGCGGAATCCAGCGGAGTCATCGCGTTAACTTTTTGTATGACTTGGAGAAATCCGCGGGGCTGACAGGCCGCCGCCACTCACTCATAATGGCGATTCGTTGCACACCGCGTTGCTTTGCAGGAGGAGGATTCTGCTCGGCCCCGTGAGTTTGTATTGTATTCTGCGCCCGGACGTGTCGGCGCCTGGAACCGACGTACTATCACCGTAAGGAGGACGTCAAGATGAAACCTGTCGATGAACAATTTCCGAACCCCGATCTGGACCTGGACGAGGAGCCGTCCATCGTGTGCGCCGATCCGCGGCGCCGCAGCTTTCTTGCGGGCGTGGGCGCGTTGGGCGCGGCCGCGTCGATGCCAATGCTGCTCAACGCGGGTCCCGCGCGCGCTGCAAAATTCCCCGAGCGTCCGATCACGCTTACGATCATGTATTCGGCGGGCGGCGGCACCGATGTCGGGCTGCGCGCCATCTCGACCGAAATGGCCAAGGCCACGGGATGGGACATCAACGTCATCAACAAGCCCGGCAGCGTGGGCGCAATCGCCACGGCCTTCGTGCAGGACAAGCCGGCTGACGGGTACTGGTGGCTGGGCGCAGCCAACTACAACAAGTTCGTGCGTGTGATGGGACATTCGAAGACGGTAGCCTGGGAAGACTGGCAGTACATGCAGGCGGCGAACTCGCTTGCAAGCTGGTCGGTCAAGCCTGATTCACCGTTCAAGAGCTTCGATGAACTGGTTGCGTACGCGAAAAAGAACCCCGGCAAATTGTCCATTTCAACCTCGGGCACCGGGGGGCTCTGGCACGAGCTTGCGGCGATCATCGCGCAGGCCGCAGGCATCAAGCTGCGCTTTGTGCCCTACAAAGGCGGCAAGCCCGCCACGCTCGCTGGCCTGCAGGGCGAAGTCGACATCGCCGGCGGGGGCGTGCATGAGCACATTGAGTTCATCAAAGCGGGCAAGCTGCGCTGCCTGCAGCAGACCGGAACGAAAGACATCGACGTGCCAGGCGGGCCGACCCTGCCCACAGTCGGTAAATTCCTGCCGCAGCTCAAGTCGTCGCTGCCGGTGGGCGGCTGCTACAACCTCGCGGTGCGGCGTAACGTGCCGGTTCCGATCATCAAAGAAATCGAAAAGGCGTTCGTCACCGCGGTCAACTCGCCGGGCTTCGGAGCGATGGCCAAGAAGCGTTACTTCGATATCGACATCCGCACTGGCGAGGCTGCGGATCGCCGCGCCGCGCAGCTCGAAACGATCACGACCCACACCTTCAACCAGGTCAAGGAACAGATCGGCAAGAAGGTCCTGTCGGCGAGCGAGCTGGGCCTGCCCACGCCCGACAACTTCGACAAGTGGTGGCCGCCCAAGGGCTATAAGCCTCTCGCGTAGGCCCAGGGCGTTCGCAGTCAGTGAGACCAGGCGCCCCCGCCCAAAGCGGGGGCGCTTTTTCTGGGGAAAACCAGCCGCATGAGCACGGAAAAGAACGGTGACGCGTTCATAGAGAAGGCGAAAGCCCGTCTTGCGAGCGGTTTTGTGGGCGAGGAGGACCTCGAAGAGGCATCCACGCCCCAGAAGGACCTAATCTCGGCGTGCGTCATCGGCGCGGTGGCGATCGGTGCGATGGTGCTCGCCTGGCAGATGCCCGACCCCGGCCGCTCCGTCTTCACTCATCCAGGGCTCCTGCCCTTCGTGGTGAGCCTCACGATGCTGGCGATGGCGATCGGTCTCGCCGTACGCGCGCTGCGCGAAGGCGGCGCCACGAATTTTCTCAGCGTCTTCTCGCGGTCGAGCGATCCGGAGGAGCGGGAATACGGCTGGCGCTCGTGGCTGCTGATCGCGTTCGTCATCGCGCTCGTGGTGGCAATTGACGTCGTGACCTTCCGGATCCGCATTCCGGTGGGCGGCATCGAGCTGCGCTTGAGCAGCTTCGAGTGCGTGGCGATCCCGATCGTCACCGTGATCATGAAGATCTATTGGGGCCGGTCGTGGTGGCGCTGCTTCGCGGTGGCTGCGGCCGCTGCGCTGCTTTTGGCGAGCGCGTTCCGCTACGGTTTCAGAATTCCGATGCCCGGAGTCTACTAGGCCGCCATGATTCTCGAGCAACTCCTCCTCGCTCTCACGCCGTACCTTATTTTTGTCTGCCTAGTCGGCGTGACGCTCGGCATCCTCTGGGGTGCCATGCCCGCCCTGTCGACGACGATGGCAATGGCGCTGCTGATCGGCCTTTCCACTGGGATGGGCCAGGATACGGCCATCATGTTCATGCTGGGGGTGTTCACGGGGAGTGTTTTCGGCGGGACGATTACCGCGGTGCTGATCAACATTCCCGGCACGCCCGACGCGGTTCCTACCATGATCGAGGGGTACCCGCTCGCGCGCCGCGGCGAGGGCGGGCTCGCGCTCGGCACGGCGATCGGCGCCTCGTTCATGGGCAACTGGATCGGCATTCTGCTGCTGATCGCCTTCATTCCGGTTGTGCTGGCGCTCGCCCTGCAGTTTCGCTCGTGGGAAATGTTTCTGCTCGCGACGTGGGGCATCGCCATTTGCGGAACCATGTCCGCGGGCAAGCGGCCGCTAAAGGGCTGGATCTCGGGCTGGATCGGGCTCATGGTCTCCTTCGTCGGCCTTGAATCCATCCACGCGACGCCGCGCTACACATTCGGCTTTGACGTCCTGGAGGACGGCATTAGCTATATTCCCGTGCTGATCGGGCTCTTCGGGCTGTCCGAGATACTGCGGGTGCTGCCGCGCAAGGATTACGTCGGTATTCCCGAGGCGGTCGGACGTGTCGTCCCGCCGATAAAGACGCTGTGGAAGCATGCGCGCACCGCGCTGCGCTCCGGCCTGATCGGAACGATCATCGGCGCCATCCCCGGCGCCGGTGCCAACGTGGCTTCGTTCCTTTCCTACGACATTGGGCGCCGACGCGCCTCGCCGGCGGAGCGCGCCAAATGGGGCACCGGCAGCTACGAAGCGATCGTATGCTCGGAGGCGGCGAGCAATGCCAACATCGGCGGCTCGATGCTGCCGACGCTGACGCTCGGGATTCCCGGGAGCGCGGCGGCCGCGGCATTCCTGGCCGCCCTCGAACTGAAAAATGTGATCGTCGGCCCAACGATGCAGATCGAGCACCCCGGCTTGATTTATTACATCTACTGGTCCCTCATCATTGCCAATTTCCTGATGTATGGGATGGCGATCGTGCTGGTGAAGCCGTGCGTGAAACTCTTCAGCCTTCCGCTTGCCCTTCTGATGCCGCTGATCCTGCTGATCTGTGTCCTCGGCTCGTACGCCGTGAGCTTGAGCTACTTCGACGTCTATGTCATGCTCATCGCCGGCCTTGTGGGCTACGTCATGCGCCGGTTTGGATTCCCGCTCGCGCCCCTGGTCCTGGGCGCCATCCTTGGCCCGGTCGCCGATGAGAATTTCCGCCGCGCGCTGCTTGTGTTCGAAGGCAAACCGGCGTGGACCGTCTTCACTGACCACCCGATTGGCACGGTGCTCCTGATCGTCGTCCTTTACACCTTCTACGACGGGATTTTCCGCCGCCGTTGACCTGCGCGTATCGGAACGATACGCGCAGAATCTGGTGAT
>Ga0111145_1027_pt1 | contig 56333 bp, 55 predicted proteins | sample DeeMarSeWOR28_12_FD_80392 | JGI IMG/M metagenome (GOLD analysis project Ga0111145, IMG submission 80392) | Betaproteobacteria bacterium SG8_41 | reverse complement strand
AAGTCAGAAGTCAGAAGTCAGAAGTCAGAAGTCAGAATGCCAAAAGCCGGGAAGTCGAAAGGCGTTGGCCTTCCTCATTCATCCCGCTGGCTTCTGACTTACTTTTGTTGCTCGGCAGCCTGCCGCTCGCGCTCGGCAGTAATCCGCGCCTGTTCCTCGAGCCACCTCTTCTTCATGAGTCGCGGGAAGTAGAAATCCACCGCCGCGAAGCCGAAGAAAAAGCACACCAGGAGCAAGGTCGTGCCTTGTGGCAGGAAATTTCTGCCGTGAATCAGGATATACCCCCCGAGCACCGCATTAAAAATGCCGGCCAGGTAGAACAACATCATCCGCTTCTTCAACCGCGGGTCCATTGCTCCCGTGTCCATTGGGTTCATTTCAATCCCCCGTTGCTTGGTCGTCTTGCCCTGCACTCACGCGCGCGAGCGGCACTGCGCGCTCAAGCCGGCTCCTGACGCGCGAATACAGCAGGTACTGAAACGGTGCGGCGACGAAGACGAGCACGGCAGCGATCAACTGGGCGGGAGTCAACTCGAGCCCGGGCACGCGCACCGCCGGCAGCACCCGATCGCCCCACAGAAAAGCCGCCGCCCCGATGGCAACATCCGCCGCGGCGCCGAACAGAAGAATTCGGGACTGCCTGCCCAGCTTCTGCTGATCTCCGATCGCCGTTGCGCTCATGACACAGCCTTCACTTCCGCCTCCCGCAAACGTGCCGCGAGCTTGTCGAGCACGCCGTTCACGAAACGATAACCGTCCGTGCCGCCGTAGGTCTTCGCCAGCTCGACCGCCTCGTTCACGACCACCCGGAACGGCACTTCCGGGTGGTGAGCGAGCTCGTAGCCGGCAAGCAGCAGAATGCTGCGCTCGACCGGGCTCAACCGCGCGAGCTCGCGGTCGAGAAGGGGTGCAATCTCGCGCTCCAACTCCTCCGCTGCGGCCACGGCGCCCTCCAGGAGATCGCGGAAATACGCCGCATCGATCTTGTCAAAGCCCCGCGCCTCAGCAAGCTGCCGCGCAATGACGGCGGGGTCCGTCCGCGTGAGCTGCCACTGGTAGAGGCCCTGCATCGCAAATTCGCGCGCTCGGCGGCGGTCAGTCTTCATCCAGCCTCTTCAGCAGGTTCGCCATCTCGATTGCGGCCAGGGCACACTCGGTCCCCTTCTGCGACATGCGCGCAAGCGCCTGGTCCTCGTCCTCCGTCGTAAGAATGCCGTTGGCAATCGGCACGCCGGTGTCGAGCGTGACCGCGGTGATGCCGCTCGCCGATTCGTTGGCCACCACCTCGAAATGATAGGTATCCCCGCGGATGACGGCGCCAAGCACGACCAATGAATCGAACCAGCCCGAACCGGCCATTTTCTGCAGTGCGATCGGCGCCTCCAGGGCGCCCGGCACGCTCACGATGAGGATATCGGACGTGCTCACGCCCTGCCTGGTCAGCGCCGCCGTGCAGCTCGACAGCAGTCCCTCGCCGATTTCCTGGTTGAAACGGCTCATGACGATGCCGATCCGCAGACCGGTGCCGTCGAGATCCGGCTCGAATTCCTCGATATTGTCGTAGCGTGCCATAGGGTCCGTGAAACGTGAATCGTTAAACGTTAAACGTAAAGTCGGGTCGCTGTCGATTCATAAACCGATTTCCTGGTTCCGATTCACGTTTTACGTTTCACGATTTACGACTCCTTGGGGTGGAGATAGCCAGTCACCTCGAGATCGAAACCCGCCATGCTCGGCATGGGCCGCGGCACGCCCATGATCCGCATGCGCCTCACCCCGATGTCCCGCAGGATCTGCGCGCCAATACCGTAGTTTCGCAAAACCGCGCCGCCCGCCGGCACGCCGCCTTCATGCGCCCGTGCCCGCTCCAGCAGATCGGCCGCCGTCTCCGAACGGTGCAGGAGCACGATCACACCGCACTCCGCGCGAGCGATCGCCGCGAGCGCGTCGTTGAAGTTCCAGGAATGACTGTGGCTGGCCACGTCGAGCAGGTCGATCACCGAGAGCGGCTCGTGCACGCGCACAAGAACCTCGCGATGCGGCTCGGGTCGCCCCTTGACGATCGCGAGGTGCGTCGCGTTGCCGATGCGGTCGCTGTAGACGAGGAGCCGGAGCTTCCCGTGCGTCGTCTCGATGTCGCGCTCGGCGACCCGTTTGACCAGCGACTCCGTGCTGCTGCGATAGTGGATGAGGTCGACGATCGTGCCGATCTTGAGGTGGTGCAGCGCCGCGAACTCGATCAGGTCGGGCAGCCGCGCCATCTCGCCGTCCTCCTTCAGGATCTCGCAGATGACCGCTGCCGGCATAAGCCCCGCGAGCCGCGCGAGATCGCAGCCCGCCTCCGTGTGCCCGGCGCGGACGAGCACGCCGCCGTCCTGCGCCATGAGCGGAAAGATGTGCCCGGGCTGCACCAGATCGGCGGGGCCGGCGTCGGGACGGATCGCGACCTGTACCGTCCGCGCGCGGTCGGCTGCGGAAATGCCTGTTGTCACGCCCTCGGCGGCCTCGATGGAAACCGTGAAGGCGGTGCCATGGGCGGCGCGGTTGACGGCGGCCATTGGCGGCAGGTTGAGGCTCCGGCACCGCTCCTGGGTCAGCGTCAGGCAGATCAGGCCCCGAGCATGGCGAGCCATGAAGTTGATCACCTCCGGCGTCACGAACTCGGCTGCGATGAGCAGGTCACCCTCGTTCTCGCGCTCTTCCTCGTCGACGAGCACGACCATCCTGCCCGCGCGCAGCTCGGCAATGACGTCGGTGATAGGGCTAATCAGCGTTTCCTGCCTGGAAGTCATCTCAACAATCCGTAAATAGGTAATAGGAAATAGGGAATAGCGGCCCTCAAGGCCAGCGCTACGTGAATTTTTCGTCCACTATTCACCATTCACTGTTCACCGAAGTTCATGCAGCCGCTCGACATAACGCGCCAGCATGTCGACTTCGAGGTTGACCCCATCGCCAGTCCGCGCAGCCCCAAGATTAGTGGCTGAGAGGGTGTGAGGTATGAGGTTTACCGTGAACTCGGAACCGCTTACCTCGTTTATCGTCAGGCTGACTCCGTTGACTGCTACCGATCCCTTCCTGGCAAGATATTTCGCCAGGTCGGGCGGCCCCGAGACCGCCAACAGCCGGTTATCGCCCACCGGCTCGAAACGGGATACGCGGCCGACGCCGTCGACGTGACCGGTCACGAGGTGCCCGCCGAGCCTGTCCGCAAGCCGCAGGGCCTTTTCCAGGTTGACCCGGTCGCCGACGGCGAAGCCCGCTGTGCACGCGAGCGTCTCGCGCGAGACGTCGGCCTCGAATGTTCCCGCATCGAGGCCCACGACCGTAAGGCACACGCCATTCACGGCGATGCTGTCGCCCAATACGACGTCGGAAAGATCCAGATCGCCGCTGGCCACCCGCACCCGCAGCCCGGCACCGCCGGGCGTCGCTTCCGCCACCGAACCGACCGCACCCACAATACCCGTGAACATTATACGAACCTTGCCACAATCCGAATATCCGCGCCGATCATGCGCACGTCCCGGATGTCGAGGCTGCGGCGCCCCGCCAGGTCATGCAGCTCCGGCAAGTCGAACATTCCGCGAGCCGCGTCCCCGAGGAGGCTCGGCGCGAAATACGCCACCAGCTCATCAACGAGGCCCGCGGCAACCAGCGATCCGTTGAGCTTGTGACCCGCCTCGACGTGCACCTCATTGATCTCCCGGCGGGCCAGTTCCCGCAAAAGCTCGGCCAACTCGACCTTACCGGCACCATTGGGTATCACGACCACTTCGGCCCCCACTGCGCCCAGCGCGGAGATCGCCTTGCGATCCTCGCGCGCCCCTGCGATCAGCGCGCCGCCGCCTTCCAGCACTCGCGCTGCCGTCGGAAGCTCGAGCCGGCTGTCCACAACCACGCGCAGGGGCTGGCGGCTCGTCGCCACCTCCCTGACGGTAAGCCGCGGATCGTCATCGCGAACGGTGCCGATTCCCGTCAGCACCGCGCACGCGCGTGCACGCCAATGATGAGCATCGCGGCGTGCGGCCTCGCCGGTAATCCACTGGCTGCGCCCATTGTTGAGAGCGGTCTTGCCATCGAGACTCGCCGCGAGCTTCAACCGCACCCATGGCCTGCCGCGCGTCATACGGCTTACAAACCCTATGTTGAGCTCGCGCGCCTCCGCTTCAAGCAACCCGGCGCCCACAGTAATCCCGGCCTCGTGCAACCGCTCGAGCCCGCGTCCGCTGACCAGCGGGTTCGGGTCCTGCAAGGCGGCTACCACCCGCGCAACGCCGGCCCCGATCAGCGCCTCCGTGCACGGACCGGTGCGCCCCTCGTGCACGCAAGGCTCGAGCGTAACGTAGGCCGATGCCCCCCGCGCCTGCGGGCCCGCCGCCTCCAGCGCGCATATCTCCGCATGCGGTCTGCCGGCCCGCTCGTGCCAGCCCTCGCCGACAATCGCGTGATCGCGCACGATTACGCAGCCGACGCGGGGGTTGGGCGCGGTCGTATACAAGCCGCGGTGCGCGAGCTGTAGCGCGCGCGCCATGTGGCGATGATCGTCAGCCGAAAACACTTTGACTAGGTGACTAAGTGACTAGGTAAAACGCCTTTGCATCTCGTTTGCGTGGTTACTTGGTGACGCGCCGACTTAGTTACTTAGTCACCCAAGCACCTAGTCACTCACGTTCGCGCTTACGCGCAGGCGGCGTCTGCACTTCCTTGATCACATCGCGGAAATCATCGACGCCCTCGAAGCTGCGATAGACCGAGGCGAACCGGATATAGGCGACCTCGTCGAGCTTGTGCAGCTCGCGCATCACCATTTCGCCGATGCGGCGCGAGTCGATTTCGCGCACCCCAAGAGCCAGCACTTCCTGGGTGATCGTAGCAACGGCCTCGTCCACGAGCTGGGTCGGCACTGGCCGCTTGTGCAGTGCCCGCATAAATCCGGTGCGCAGCTTCTGCAAGTCGAATTCGGCGCGGCTGCCGTCCTGCTTGACCACCTGCGGCATGCGCAACTCCACGGTTTCATAAGTCGTGAAGCGCTTTTTGCAGGCGACGCACTTGCGGCGCCGGCGAATGCTGTCCCCGTCGTTCAAGTTTCAAGTTTCAAGTTTCAAGTTTCAAGTTTCAAGTTTCAAGTTTCAAGTTTCAAGTTTCAAGTTTCAAGTTTCAAGTTTCAAGTTTGGACGGCTGTCGAATGTGAAGTTCCCTGCGTTGAACATTGAACGTGGAACGTTGAACCGGCGTCAGCCGTAGACGGGAAACTTGGCGCACAGCTTCTTCACCTCGCCGGCCGTGCGCTTGAGAACCTTGTCGTCAGCCGGAGCCTCGAGCACGTCCGCAATGAGGTTGGCCAGCAGCTCGGCCTCGATTTCCTTGAAGCCGCGCGTGGTCATGGCCGGGGAACCGATGCGCACGCCGCTGGTGATCATCGGCTTCTGCGGATCGTTTGGCACGGCGTTGCGATTGACGGTGATACCAACCTGGCCAAGAACGTTTTGCGCGTCGCGCCCGGTAATCCCCTTGTCGCACAGGTTGATCAGGAACATGTGGCACTCGGTGCGGCCGGACACAATCCGGAATCCCCGCTCATGCAGCGCCTTGGCCATCACCCGGGCGTTGTCCAGCACCTGTTCCTGGTAGGCCTTGAACCCCTTCGTCATTGCCTCCTTGAACGCGACCGCCTTGGCGGCGATCACATGCATGAGAGGACCGCCCTGGGTACCGGGGAACACTGCAGAGTTGAGCACCTTCTCATGCTCGGCACTCGCCAGTATCAGACCTCCGCGCGGCCCCCGCAGCGTCTTGTGCGTTGTGCTCGTCACGAAATCGGCGATCCCGACCGGACTCGGGTAAAGCCCGGCAGCGATCAGTCCGGCGTAATGCGCGATATCCGCCAGCAGGAGCGCGCCCGTTTTGTCAGCGATGGCCTTGAACCGTTTCCAGTCGATCACGAGTGAGTAGGCCGAGGCGCCCGCCACGATCAGCTTGGGCTTCTTGACATGAGCGAGCTCCTCGACCTCGGCGTAATCAATCGCCTCGGTCTCCGGATTCAGCCCGTAGGTGACGGCATCGTAGTAGCGACCGCTCAGACTCACCGGTGCGCCGTGGGTAAGGTGGCCGCCGGCATCGAGCGCCATGCCCAGAATCACATCGCCCGGATGAAGCGCGGCGAAGTACACCGCGGCGTTTGCCTGAGCACCCGAATGCGGTTGCACGTTAGCGTAGCCGGCGCGGAACAGCTTCTTTGCGCGGTCGATCGCCAGCTGCTCGGCAAGATCGACAAATTCGCAACCGCCGTAGTAGCGTTTGCCGGGATAACCTTCCGCGTACTTGTTGGTAAGCACGCTGCCCTGCGCCAGCATCACGCGGGGGCTCACGTAGTTCTCGGACGCAATGAGCTCGATATGGTCTTCCTGCCGCTGGCGTTCCAGCCCGATCGCGCGCGCGAGCTCGGTGTCGATGCTTTCGATGGTGTCTTTTGCTGAATACATGCGCCAAGTGTCCTGCTGTCTAAACCGTTGATTTTAGCACTGAAGAACCGCGACCGGGGCACGCGCGTTCAGCGCCCGGCGCTGGCCGCCTTGGCCCGCTCGACCGGTTCCGGCAAAATCCTCGGCTTCCTCCCCGGCCGTTGATGATCATGCGTTTTCTGCTCGCCTGCTCGCGCTGGATCGATGCGCTAAACGAGCGCGCGGGCCGCTACGCCGCGTGGCTGGTGCTTGCCTGCATCCTGATTAGTGCCGCCAATGCAGTCGCGCGTTACGGCTTCAACTTCAGCTCAAACGCGTTCCTCGAAATCCAGTGGTACCTCTATTCAATTGTGTTTCTCTGCGCAGCCGGCTACACGCTCAAGCACAACGCCCACGTGCGGATCGACATCGTCTCGGCGCGCCTTTCGAGCCGGGCGCGGGCGTGGATCGATCTTCTCGGCGGGCTGTTTATGCTGTTGCCGGCAGCGGCGATCATGCTCTGGTTTGGCTGGAGCGCATTCCTCGAGTCCTATCGTATCGACGAGGTTTCCGCCGACGCGGGCGGCCTCCTGCGCTGGCCGATCAAGTTCGTCATCCCGCTCGCCTTCCTGCTGCTCATGCTGCAGGGCGTGTCCGAGAGCATCAAGCGCATCGCCTTTCTGCGCGGGCTCGCTCCCGCAGAACAAGCGCGGCGTGATCCGGAGCACGAGCTGTGAGCAGAATGTTTTTTGCCGCAGATGAACGCAGATAAACGCGGATCAACCCTGGCAATCGCGATTGGCTGAACCTCAACACACAGGTTGTGCGGTGTTTCCATTCACGATTCACAATTCACGATTCACGGGGGTCAGACAGTGGCATTCGAGCTGATGGCCCCTCTGATGTTTGCGTGCCTGGCCCTGCTCCTGTTGCTCGGCTACCCGGTTGCTTTCGCGCTCGCGGCCAATGGCCTGCTCTTCGCCTTCATAGGCTTCGAACTCGGGCTGCTGCAACCGGAACTGCTCCAGGCCCTGCCGCAACGGCTGTTCGGCATCATGCAGAACCAGTTGCTGCTCGCCATCCCTTTCTTCACGTTCATGGGACTGATCCTGGAGCGAAGCGGTATGGCCGAGGACCTTCTCGATACCGTCGGCCAGCTCTTCGGGCCGGTGCGAGGCGGTGTCGCCTACGCCGTGATCTTTGTCGGAGCCCTGCTCGCAGCGGCGACCGGCGTGATCGCTGCGTCCGTTATCGCCATGGGTCTTATTTCGCTGCCGGTCATGCTGCGCTACGGCTATTCGCGCCGCCTATCAACGGGCGTAATCTGCGCTTCGGGAACGCTCGCCCAGATCATCCCGCCGTCGATCGTTCTTATCGTGCTCGCCGACGTGCTCGGCGCCTCGGTGGGCGACATGTATCTCGGCGCGCTCGGGCCGGCGGCCGTTCTAATCGGCCTGCTTGCGATATACGTCGCGCTGGCGTCCTGGCTCAACCCCGCGGCAGCGCCCGCCTTGCCGCCCGCTGCCCGCACCCTCGCGGGCTGGCCGCTCTACCGGCACGCCCTGTTCGTATTGGTGCCGCCGATCGTGTTGATTTTTCTCGTGCTAGGCTCGATCTTCATGGGCATTGCAACGCCTACCGAAGGCGGTGCGATGGGCGCGGTCGGCGCGATGGCGCTGGCGGCAGCGAAGCGCCGGCTCAATGCTCGCCTGCTGCGCGAAGCACTGGACTCCACCACGCGCCTCGCGAGCTTCGTCATGTTCATCCTGATCGGATCGACGGTCTTCGCGCTGGTCTTTCGCGCCGTCGACGGCGACTTGTGGGTAGAGCGTCTGTTCATGATGGTGCCCGGCGGGGTGTGGGGATTCATTATCACGGTCAATGTTCTGGTCTTCGTCCTTGGTTTTTTCCTCGATTTCTTTGAGATCGCCTTCATTCTGCTGCCATTGCTCGGCCCGGTCGCGGCAAAGCTCGGGCTTGACCCGGTTTGGTTCGCGATCATGATCGGCCTCAACCTGCAGACCTCGTTTCTGACGCCCCCGTTCGGGTTCTCGCTGTTCTATCTGCGCAGCGTTGCGCCGGCCGGGATCAAGACCAGCGAAATCTACCGCGGCATCGTTCCCTTTGTCTGCGTGCAATTGATCGCTCTCGGGATCGTGATTGCCTACCCGCGACTGGTGACTCACGTCACCGAGCGTGCCGGGCCGGATCCGTCGAACATCGAGATCCGGATTCCGTCGGTCGAGCCGGACGCCCGAAAGGAACCGAAGCAGGCACGCCCGGCTGACGGTCAGATGAGCGAGGAAGACAAGGCTAACGCGGAGATCGAGCGCATGCTTCGGGAAAATCGATGACGCGCGACCGGTGACCAGTGTTGAGGGATACTCGCCCGAACTCCGATTCACGTTTGACCAACATTGATCGGCGTGTATCTGCGTTCATCCACGGCAAAAAAACTATTTCTTAGCGGGGCGGCGAGTCGCTGACTGGAAAACAAAATTGTCATAGGCCGATTCCGCGACCCGGAACCAGAGGAATTGATCAGCGCGGAAACGGCTCCAGCCTTCAAAGATGCGCTTGAAATGCGCGCTCTTCGCGGAAAGTTCCGCATAGAGCTCATTCGCCGCGTCGAGGCAGGCTTCGAGCACTGGTCGCGGAAACACGCGCAACTGCGCGCCACCTCCGACCACCCGTCGCAATGCCGCAGGGTTGCCAGCATCGTAGCGCGCGAGCATGTGCACATTGGATTCGGCACACGCGGCCTCGAACACGCCCCGGTACGCCTCCGGCAGCTCCGCCCACTTCTTGAGGTTCACGATGAGGGAGAGCTGCGGGCCACCTTCCCACCAACCGGGGTAGTAGTAATACCGGGCAACCTTGTGAAAGCCCAGCTTCTCGTCGTCGTATGGCCCCACCCACTCGACTGCGTCGATCGTGCCGCGTTCGAGTGCCTGGTAGATTTCACCGCCCGCGATCTGCTGCGGCACGACGCCAAGCCTGGCAAGCACCTGCCCGCCCAGGCCGCCGATGCGCATCTTCAAACCCTTGAGATCCTCGACGCTCTGGATCTCCTTGCGGTACCAACCCCCCATCTGCGCGCCCGTGTTGCCCCCGGGGAATTGAATGCAACCATACTCGGCAAAAAGATCGGCCATCGCGCGCATCCCGCCCCCGTAATACATCCAGGCGTTCTGCTGCCGCGCGTTCAGGCCGAACGGGAGCGCTGTAGCGAACGCAAAGGCGGGATCCTTGCCGATGTAGTAATAGGGCGCTGTGTGCCCGCATTCCACCGTACCATTCTGTACGGCATCGAGAACTTGCAGGCCCGGAACGATCTCTCCGCCCGCAAAGAGCCGGATCTGGAACTTGCCGGCGGTCGCCTGCGCAACGCGTTTGACGAGCAGCTCCGCGGCCCCGTAAAGCGTATCGAGGCTCTTGGGAAAGCTAGACGCCAGGCGCCAATGAATCTGCGGCTGGGACTGTGCAATGGCCGGCGCAGCGACCGCGCCCGCAGCGGCGCCCGCCGCTGCCCGCGTCAGAAATACGCGTCGCTTCATAACGTCCTCCGTTCCTTCGGAGTTCAAGGTTCAAGGTTCAAGGTTCAAGGTTCAAGGTTCAAGGTTCAAGGTTCAAGGTTCAAGGTTCAAGGTTCAAGGTTCAAGCAAGATTGCACGGCAGCGGTTTGCGAAGTTCCTCACTTTTAACTTTGAACATGGAACATTGAACTTTGAACGCTGAACGGCTTTGAACTTTGAACCCGGAACATTGAACACGGAACTCGGAACGCGGAATGTCGCTTGGCGACCTAGTCGCCCGCGACTGTCATACGCTCGATGAGAATCGAGCCGCACTGGCGCGCGCCGCGCCGCACGATGTCGTTGCCCACTGCAACGATCGCGCGGTACATGTCCTTCAGATTTCCCGCGATCGTGATTTCCTGAACTGGATAAGCCACCGCGCCGTTCTCTACCCAAAAGCCGGCAGCGCCACGCGAGTAGTCGCCGGTCACCGAGTTCACGCCTTGACCCATCAACTCGGTCACGAGCAGCCCGGTCCCCATGGCCTTCAGCAGTCCTGCAAAATCGGCGCCCGTGTCGCGCAGGATCAGATTGTGAGTCCCGCCGGCGTTGCCGGTGGTTTTCAGCGCGAGCTTGCGACCGGAGTAACTGCTCAGGAAATACCCCTGCACGATGCCGCTGCTCACGACGTCGCGGCTCCGGGTCGCCACGCCCTCCTCGTCGAACGGGGCGCTCGCCAACCCCTTCGGCACGTGCGGCTGCTCAGCGATGTTAACGTTGGCGGAGAAGACGGGCTTGCCGGCACTGTCGAGAAGAAAGGACGATTTCCGGTAAAGATTGCCGCCCGAGACCGCCGCGGCAAAATGGCCGATGAGGCTCGATGCCAGCGGCGCCTCAAAGAGCACCGGCGCCTGCCGTGTGGTGATCTTGCGCGCGCCGAGCCGCCCCGCCGCCCGCTCTCCCGCCCGGCGCCCCACGCTTTCGACTGTTGGCAACTCCACGCCGTCGCGGGCGGTCTCGTACCATTCGTCGCGCTGCATGTCGTCGTTTTTTCCGGCAACGAGAGCGCACCAGACCCCGTGGCGCGAGCTCGGGTAGCCCGCGAGGAATCCCAGTGAATTGCCATAGATAAAATGGGATTCCTGCGTCGAGACGGTGGCGCCCTCCGAATTGGTCAGTCGCGAATCGGCGGCGAATCCGGCCTGCTCGCACGCCTTGGCAAGCTCGATTGCGCGCTCCACCGAGAGTCCCCACGGATGCCAGAGATCGAGATCCGGAATCGATCGCGCAAGCATATCCTCGTCTGCGAGCCCGGCGCACTCGTCCGTCGCGGTAAAGCGGGCGATCGAGAGCGCCGCATCCACGGTGTCGCGGACGGCCTGCGCCGAGAAATCCGTCGTGCTGGCGTGCCCGCGCTGCTTGCCCAGGTAGACCGTGACACCAATGCCCTTGTCGCGGTTGTATTCGATCGTCTCGACTTCGGCCTGCCGCACGGTGACGGTTTGCCCGAAACCATCGCTGACTTCCGTCTCCGCGGCACTCGCGCCACGCTTCATGGCGTGTTCAAGCACGTCGCGGGCGATCTGCCGCAGCTTATCGTCGCCGTGGGCAAAGTGGGATTCGGACATTTCGACGCGGTCAGTGGTGAAAAAATTCATCGGCCAGCAGCCTACGGCGCGCAGGAATCGCGTGCAGGCAGCCGCCGACCACCGGAAAAGCGCTTATCATATCAGCCCGCCCGGCCCGAATTCACGCCTTTTCATGACCGAAGAGACCCCGAGCAAGACCCGCCGCAAGAGGGAGATGCTCGCGCTGCAGGAACTTGGCGTCGAGCTCGTGGAGCTGCCCGATGAGCAGCTCGCCGCCCTGGACCTCCCGGACGCCCTGCGCGACGCGGTCGCGCAGGCACGGAGCATTACCCGGTTTGAGGCAAGGCGCCGCCAGCTCCAGTACATCGGCAAACTGATGCGCGGCGTGAATCCCGAGCCGATCCGCGCAATGCTAGACGAGCGGCGCGCGCGCGCGCACCGGCAAACCGCCTCGCTCCAGCGCGTCGAGGCCTGGCGCAAGCGCCTGCTCGACGACCGGGACGGTCTCGCAAGGCTGCTCGCCGAGCGGCCCGACGCGAACATGTCCCGGCTGCGCGCGCTCATCGAGGCTGCGCGCAAGGAGCGCGCCGAAAACAGCCCCCCTCGCAGCTCCCGGGAACTTTTCAGGGCGCTTCGTTCCTTGCTTGAAAAGGGTGATGATTGATGGTGATGATTGATGGTGATGATTGATGGTGATGATTGATGGTGATGATTGATGGTGATGATTGATGGTGATAGGAGCCCAGCGGCACCGGCTGCCTCTGCTCATCACCAGAACTTATCACCAGCACTCATCACCATTTCTAATCACTATTTCTCATCACCAATGTTCATCACTTCGTTAGCGCATCGCTGATATACTTTCTTTCCCATGTCCGCAGCCAATGAAGAACTCGTGATCGGGCTGGTTTCGATCAGCGACCGCGCCTCGCAGGGCGTCTACAAGGACGAAGGCCTGCCGGCGCTCGAGGACTGGTTCGGTAAAGCGATCACGTCACCACGATGGAAGACGATGAAGCGGCTGATTCCTGACGAGCGGCCAGCAATCGAGGCGGCGCTGAAGGAGCTTGTTGACCGCGAGGGTTGCCATCTCGTTCTCACGACCGGCGGCACGGGGCCGGCTCCGCGCGATGTGACCCCGGAAGCGACGCTTGCTGTCGCCGACAAGGTCATGCCGGGTTTCGGCGAGCAGATGCGGCAGGTGAGCCTGCGGTTCGTGCCGACCGCGATCCTTTCGCGCCAGGTTGGCGTGATCCGCAAACAGGCCCTCATCCTCAACCTGCCGGGACAGCCGAAGGCGATTCGCGAAACGCTGGAGGGAGTGAAGGGAGCGAACGGGGAACAGGTCGTTCCAGGCATTTTCGCGGCGGTGCCCTATTGTATCGATCTCATCGGCGGACCCTATATCGAGACGAACGACGCAGTCGTGAAGGCATTCCGCCCGAAATCCGCTATCCGTCCCGCGAATGCGTGAATAGCGAATCGTGAATCGAGTGGTTCGCAAGCATTGAGTCGCAGACGGTTTCTGTCCCTTCACCATTCACTGTTCACCACTCACGCATCTTCCTCGAATGCCAAACCTGCTGGAAGCCATTGAAGTCGAGACGGACACGAATCCAGCGGCTTCTGTCATATGGATGCACGGCCTGGGCGCCGATGGCAACGATTTCGTTCCAGTCGTGAACGAACTCGATCTCTCTGGCGCTCCCGCGATTCGCTTCGTGTTCCCGCACGCGCCGATGCGCGCGGTGACGATCAACAACGGCTACGTGATGCGCGCCTGGTACGATGTCTCGCCCGATGACCTCGCCGGTAACTCACGCCGAGCCGACGAGCGCGGCGTGCGCGAATCGCAGGCACAGATCGAGGCGCTCATCGGGCGCGAAACCGCTCGCGGCATCGCGCCCGGCCGGGTGATCCTCGCGGGCTTTTCTCAGGGCGGGGCAATCGCGCTGCAGACCGGATTGCGCCACACTGAGCGGCTGGCGGGAATCATGGCGCTCTCGACTTATCTGCCGCTGGCAGAGAGTTTTCCCGGGGAGGCCGCGCCAGCCAACAGGTCAACGCCCATCTTCATGGCGCACGGTACTTTTGATCCGGTGGTTCCGTACGCGATGGGAGCCGGATCCATGACCTATCTCACCAGCCTCGGCTACTCCCTGGAGTGGCACCAGTATCCGATGCAGCACTCGGTGTGTCTGGAGGAAATCCAGGATATCGGCGCCTGGTTGCGTAATGTGCTCAGAGGATAGGCGGTGAACGGTGAGCGCTGAGGAGCGACCCGGCTAGCACACCTCGGACGTCGAAGCGCAAGAAACTTCCTTCACCACTCACGCCTTTTTCTGCTTAACGCGGAACGCAGCCCAGTCAAAGTCCTCGCCGCCTTCGACCAGCCGGACGGGCTGCAGGAAATAGGACTTGCCGCCAATGGTCATTTCCATTGCGTCACGCACGCTGAAAATGCCTTCGCGCATGATCATCCCGATTTCGCCCTGCGCGTCCGGAGCCGTGGCAAGCAGGATCGCCGGTTGCGGCGTGCGGCCCAGGTTGAACAATGAGCCGGTGACGCCGGCGCGCACGACCCTGACGGGTATCGCGGTCCTCGACAACGTCTGGATGCCGACGTGCCGCTGCTTGTGCTCGTCGGACGCGATGCGCCGGATGAGTCCGATCATCCAACGGCTGCTGTGCTCGCTCTGCATGCCGATCAGCGTGCCGACCCGTATCCAGTCGCTTTTCAAGCCGGGAATGATGGCGCCGTAGCCTCCGTCGCTCACGTTGACCACGATCCAGCTCTCCGCTGGCTCGTCCTGACTGAAATCGAGTTCGTCGCTGGTGCTGGGATCGAGCGCCTGCATGGCATCGCTGAATCCGGGCACTACCGTGATGCGGCCTGTGATCAGCCGCCGCTCGGAGCTACGCCCTGGCGGATCCGCGTTCCAACACAGCTCAAGGTGCTGGAGCGCGCCCACCACCGCGTCCAGGTGGTAGCTGCCACCCAGGTCGACCTCCGGAGGAACTTCATGGCTCCGACGGATCCTCTCCATGAGTTCCGCGAGCGCAGCAAACGCCTTGCCCGCGCCAAAGAAAAGCTGCCCGGTGACGGACTCCGCGCCCTTGTAGATCCGCACGGGCGCTTTCGGCGAGACGAGGCCGAAACAGTGGGTGCACCCGTCGGGCCGCTTCGACAGCTGGAACATGCTGGAAAAGTGAGCCACTACCCGCTCCGCAATCTCCTGACGCATCGGCGACAGCCCATCCATGGACGAGACGGACAGCATCATGGCTTTTAGGAATTCCCATCTCATCGAGCCAGCATGGCGGGAACCCGGGTAGATCTCGATCGAGCTGCCGGTAAAACCCCGCTTATCCGCGATCTGGTAGAGGCGCGCCATGTCTTTCCAGATTCGCGGCTCGACCGGACCGTATCGCAGCAGGAACCATTTGACCTGGTTGGTTAGCGCGCGCTGGGCGCGCGCCACGATCAGCGGCAGGCTCCTGCGAATCAGCGTCAGACCGGCGGCGGCGCCTACGTACTGATCGGCACACGCGAGATACGCGGCTCCCAGCTGCTCCCAGAAACCGAAGATCGTGGTCCACAGCCGGATTTCCTGGAACTTCATCTGGCGGGGCATGGACAGGTAGTCGAGCGAGAGCTTGCGCACACGCTGCTTCGCCGCGGCGTCGAGGAGGCTCACATTGTCAAAGCGCTGGTCGACCTTGAAACCGGGTGTATGGCTGATGGACTCCAGCCACTCGGTAATCTCCTCGAGCGCCTTGGCGTCGTTGACGGGCAGTTCCTCGATGAGCTGGCGCGCCCGCTTCGGATCGGCCATGAGATGGTCGACTTTTTCCCGGCGCCACTTGAAAACCATCATCGATCCCTGGCTGGCGGCGAATGCCGCTGCAAATTCATCTGTCTATTCGTCCGGCCGGAAAGATTGTAGTGGAACGGCAGGGTGTGAAGCCAGCGAACTTGTTCACGGCACGCGACTCAGCAACCCGGTGTCTCAAGCGCCGCGCTGCGCCCGCGCTGCACATCGAGGCCAACGAGGACGGCGATTCCGATCAGAAAAAAAACGCCCGTGACGAGCATCGCAAATCGATGATCGCCACCGGTGACCCAAGTGACCACGCCATAGGTGACGGGCCCCAGGATCGATGACAGCTTGACTGCGAGCCCCCACAATCCGAAGAACTCCGCTGTGCGCGCGGGCGGACTCAGGTAGCCCACGAGCGCGCGGCCCGCGGACTGCGTGGAGCCGAGACAGATGCCAACGAGATTCGCGACGATCCAGAAGAGCGTAGCGCCTTCCGCCACCCAGGCGAGAACCACCGCAACGAGCCAGCCGATCAGCGTCAGGACCAGCGTGCGCACGTGGCCCAGCCGGTCCTGGATTTGCCCGAACGCAAAAGCGCCGGCCGCGGCAGTCACGTTGACGACGAGAATCAGCAAAAGCGTACCGCGAGTCGTGAATCCCATCACCTGCTGGGCGTATACGGCTGCGAGCGCGACGACGGTTTGGATGCCGGCCTGATAAAAAACGAGAGCAGTCAGGAAACGCCACAAATCCTTGTAGCGACGCGCGCGCCCGAGCGTCTCCGCGAGGCGCGCGAAGGTGCTGCGCACGAGCTCGCCCGGACGCGCCACCGGCATGGCACGCTCTCGCAGAAACAGAAACGTCGGCAGACTTGCCGCCGCAAAAATCGCCGCCGTAATGAGCATCGTTCCCGGCACAAACTGGGTCGCATCGGCGCCCTGCCCCTGCGCCCATGCGACGTAAACCAGACAGGCACCAAGGGAGACCAATCCTCCCAGGTAACCAAGGCTCCAGCCCCAGCCCGAGACGCGGCCAAGCGCTTCGCCGTCGGCGATTTCGGGCAGGAACGCGGCGATGAGGTTCTCCCCGGTGCCAAAACAGTAGTTCGAGAGCACGATAAGGGCGACCCCAAGCGCAATGTCGCCGCGCCCCACGGAAGACAGCCCGGCCGTAAAGATAATGCACCCGGCCGTGGTGGCGAGAAGCAAGCGCTTCTTAGCCGCGTGAGCATCTGCATAGGCGCCAATAAGCGGTGCGGTAAGCATGATAAGCGCAAAGGAGACAGCAAGCGTTGCAGTCCACGCGAATGTCGCCCACGGCGCATTGCCAGCGACCTCGGCAACAAAGTAAGCGTTGAAGACCGCGGTAATGACGACCGTGGTATAGCCTGAGTTGGCGAAGTCGTACATCGCCCAAGAAAAAACCTCGCCCGATCTCACTCCAGGAGCGAGATGTTTTCTCGGGGAAGCGCTACTCAAGAGCGCTTTCCGCAGAAGAGACTGCCGGGCACGGTATTCGCGGCAAACCCGTCCCAAGCGATGCGCAGAACCCACCGCCGCCACTCATCACTCATCACTCATCACTCCAGTTGGATCATGCGCTGGCGGGTCAGATCACGCCGTCATGTTTGAGCTTGCGGATCTGCTCCTGGCTGTAGCCCAGCGCGCCCAGCACCTCCTCCGTGTGCGCACCCAGCGCTGGCCCCAGCCATTTCGTGTCCGCGGGGGTCTCCGACAACTTCGGGACGATGCCGGGAAGCTTCAGCGTCTTGCCGTCGTCGAGCTGATGCTCGCGGATCATTTCGCGCGCCGCGTAATGCGGATCGTTCACGACATCGGCAATATCGAAGATCTTGCCGCTCGGCACCTCGGCTCGCTCGAGTACCTTCAGGACATGATCCAGGTCGTTCGCTGCAACCCAGTCGCCGATGGCTTTCTCGATTGCTTCCGTGTGCACCACGCGGCCGTCATTGTGCGCGAGCTCCGGATCGTCAGCGAGATCGGCGCGCCCTATCGCATTCATCATGCGCTTGAAGATCGAGTCCGCATTAGCCCCGATGACGACGTACTTCCGGTCGCGCGTGACGTAGGTATTCGACGGAACGATACCCGGGAGCGAAGCGCCACTGCGCTCGCGGATCAGGCCAAACATGTCGTACTCGGGCAGTACGCTCTCCATCATGTTGAACACGGCCTCGTAGAGCGCCACGTCCACGAACTGGCCGCGTCCGCCGTTGACCTCGCGGTGGCGCAGCGCCATGAGTGCGCCGATGACTCCGTGCAGCGCCGCGATCGAATCACCGATCGAGACGCCGACCCGGACGGGCGGGCGGTCGGGGTAGCCGGTTACGTAGCGCAGCCCTCCCATGGATTCGCCGATTGCCCCAAAACCGGGCCGATCGCGGTAGGGTCCGCTCTGGCCGAAGCCCGAGAGCCGCACCATGATCAGACCCGGGTTGACGCGCGCCAGTTGCTCCCAGCCGAGGTTCCACTTTTCCATCGCCCCCGGCCGAAAGTTTTCCACTACGATATCGGCGCCGGCAACGAGCTTGCGCACGATTTCCTGCGCCTCCGGGCGCTTGAGATCCAGCGTCACCGATTTCTTGTTGCGCGCCTGGACCCGCCACCAGAGCGAGGTGCCTTGATACAACGTGCGCCACTTGCGCAGTTCAACCTTGATGACCTCGGCTCCGAATTCGCCAAGAAGGCGCGCGCAGAAGGGCCCGGCGATCAGCGTTCCGAGCTCGATCACCTTGACACCCTGTAGGGGTAACCGCTTGTCTTCACTCATCGCAGCGATGCAGTCCTCGTCGATTCCTCGCAATGATCCCGCTGCTCACGCGTCGCGCTCCAGCGACATAAAACAACTCTTTTATTCAGCTAGTTACTGCGACGGCGCCGAATGCCGTCGCCTCCTGGCGACATTCGCCGCGCGAGGCGAAGCAGGTCAACACTCTAACACTCTAAATTAAAGAGTTATTTTTACCCTGGCACGCCCTATGCTCAAGATGGCTCTGTCTAGATTCAAGCTGCATCGGTTGCCGGACGCCACAGGCGCACCGGCTCCAAAGATCATGTGCGCGCCGGCGCTGTTTTCCGGCGAAGGGCCGACCCGTCCCCTGTTTTCCCCGGCGTTTGCCGGGGTTTTTTTGTACGGCCGTCCGCGGCAAACGGGCTGACAAGACACGATCTCCTGCCCTTGCTCATCCGTCGATTGCCTTCCGCTTGTTCAGTCAGGCTGCTCACCCTTCCCAATCACGATTCTATCGCTCGACTCACGGCGCGAGTATTGCCGAAGCACGGCACATAAACGGAGTGCGTGCCGGGTCCGCCGGCGACGACGATCTGCACGTCTTCGGGCCGCGGTGAAACGGGAACCAGGGTCTCAGGTGCAAGTTCTCCCAGCTCATGCGTTCTGGAATCGCGAGCGCGCTGCAACTCCTTCGTGCTAAGCCGTCCTGCAGGCATTCTGGAGGCTTCCCACAATGCCCGCTTCAGCTGCGCTTTGGTTAGCCCGCCGCGCCTGAACACCTCGGCGTGCTCCGGGCCGAGCAGCAGCCACGGCTCGCCACCGTGGACATATTCGTTGCTTGGGGGATGAATGATCGTCTCCGCGATGACGCGCACCAGCTCCGGTGCGTCCTTTGAGTGGGTGTTCATATTCACGGTGCCCTCAGCGCCCACGACGGTCACGGTGCTCTCCCGGGGGCCGAATCCGCGCTCGACATGAAGCGGCTCCCAGGGGTTCGCCTCCTCGTTCTCGGCGCAGCAGAAGCTGTACTTGCCCGGCTGCCCATGCGTTGCACGGTCCATTTCGCCCGGCAACGCGCCGCCGATGTTCTGAAGGATCAGGCGCATCGCCCGGCCGATGGTCGCGTTCGCCCACACGCCCTGCCCGATACAGTTGAAGGTCGAATTGATGCCGAGCCGCTTCGCGACGGGACCGTTCAGGATCACCCACACCGCGACCGGATTGGTTGTCGCCTGAATGCCTTGCAGGTTGAAGATCGGGTCCGCAACGGCCTCGGTTGCCGCAACCAGAACCGGGAGATACTCCGGGTCGCAACCCGCCATGACCGCGTTGACCGCGATGCGCTCGATCGTGGCGGCGCCGTATCCCGGCGCAACTCGCGCGACAATGTCGTATCGCCCTCGGCCCGCATGTCGCAACATGCGCTCGACCCGCTCCGCCGTCGGAGGGGTGATGGGCAGCCCGTCACCCCATCGCCGCTCGCGATAAAGCCGGTTGATTGCTTCGAAATCGTCGGCCGCCTCGAAAGTCGCCGCCCGCTCGACCACCGGCCCGCTCACTCCGCGCCCCGGTTCACGAGGCGCGCGATGTCCTGCGCGCACTGCTCCGCAATCTCTCTCACCTCTTCGCGCGTGCGCAGTCCGAAGGGATGCGGAATGACGGCAATCGGCAGGTCAGGCTTGCCCAATGCACGCGCCTGGGCCTGGCCGAGCGTGGTAAATGCCGTCGAGCACACGGTCACGGCAGCCTTGCCGCGCTTCGCGATCTCGACACTGTCGTGGACACTCCACGACGCGCAGGAGCCTCAGTCACCGGAACCGGCAATCACCACGTCGCATTCGCCGGCGAGCCCCTCCAGCAATTCCGGCTTGGCCGGGACCGAGGCAGAAGGTTTGCGGCGCTTGACCACGCGCCGAGCGCCATAGCGGCCAACCAGGATCTCGGCAAGATCATCCACAAGATGATCGAAGTTCGGCTTCGCGTTGTCGATAAACCCGATGACTGCACCTGAAAGCCCGGCGACTCCCGTACGCGCCGATTCGGCTTCCGATTCTTCCGCTGGCGCGGTAGGGTCAAAAAGAGTGACTGCCTTCACGGAATTGACCCCGCTGATCTGGGAGTTGAAGAAAAAGTGATGAGCGGCCGCTGTGGCCTCTCACCCGTGAGGGACCCGGTGCAACGACGAACGATTGGCACAATAAATCCGCGTTCATCTGCGTTTATCGGCGGCTAATGAATACATTTCACGATTTGCGTTTTGCGTTTCACGTTTCACGAACACCGATGGGCGTTCATCGGCAGCAAAAACAGTTCACGAATCTCGGCATTTTACGCCCACGCCAGGGAACATGCCGAACTCAGGCGCCGCGCGGATCGATCGGCGTGAGCCCGGCAACGCCGAACAGCGACTCGAGATACGCTGCGGCCGAGATAAGCGCCTCCTCGCTCCGCGCCCGTCCGATGGCTTGCAGCCCTACCGGCAGACCCGCCGCAGTGAAGCCGCACGGCAGCGCGACCACTGGACACGCGGTCAGCGTGATAGCGCAGCTCAAAACCAGAAAACCCATGTAGCCCTCGAAGCACACCCCCTCCACCTCCGTCGGATAGCGCATGTCGACGTCGAAGGGCGGGCATGTCACGGCCGGGCACAGCAGCAGATCGTAGTCGTCGAAAAAACGCGCGACACGCCGAATGAGTTCACCTTGCGCCATCTCGGCCGCGATAATCTGCCCGGGTTTCAGGCGCAGCCCGAACTCGGTGTTCTCGATGATCTCCGGCTTGTACAGATGCCGATTCTTCTCGAGCAATGCAGCGTGGCGCGCAATGAACACTGCTCCACGCAGCGTATGAAATGTCCTTTCAGCGTCGCCAAGGTCTGGATGCGCCTCCTCGACGACAACGCCGTCACCGGCGAGCCTCTCTGCAGCCGCGCGGCACAGCGCGCTTACCTCGCGATCAACCACGCGCGCAATGCCGAGATCGACGCTGAAGGCGACGCGGCGCGGCTTGCCAGGGCGCGCGGCCGCGCCGGCGAAGCTCGGGTGCGGCCCCAACTGCGACAGCGGATCGAGCGGGTGCCAGCCGGCCTCTGCGTCGAACATGAGCGCCATATCGGCGACATTGCGTGCCATCGGCCCCTCCACCGATAACGGATTGAATGGCTGGCGCTGCACTCTCGGCACCATGCCGGGACTGGGCCGCAGTCCCGTGATGGAGCAATAACTCGCCGGGGTGCGGATGCTGCCGCCGAAATCCCCGCCCGTCGCAAGCCAGACCTGGCCCGCGGCGAGCGCTGCCGCCGAACCGCCGGAAGAGCCGCTCGCGCTCATGCGTGTGTCCCAGGGATTGCGCGTGGCGCCGAACACATCGTTGAAGGTGTTTCCGCCGGCCGCGAACTCGGGTAAATTGGTCTTGCCGATTACGATGGCGCCATTCGCCTCGAGCCGCTCCACGACAATGTCGTTCGCCGGCGCAATGCGTTCAGCATAAATGCGGGAGCCGGAGGTGCAGCGCACGCCTGCGACGTCGGTGTTGTCCTTGACCCCGATCGGCAATCCGTAAAGAAACTGCGGCGGAAGGTCCGAGCGATCGATCTTTTCCATCCGCACGGCATGCTGGCGCGCGCGCTCGAGACACAGCGTCACCATCGCGTTGATGCGCGAATTCGTCGACTCGATGCGAGCCGCGGCAGCGTCGACGAGCTCGCGCGGGGCCACTTCGCGATTTTTCAGCAGCGCCACGGCCTCCTGTGCGGTCAGCTTCCACAGTTCACGCATCACCGCTCTCCCTGGCCCGGGCTACCCGAGCAACCCTGTTGCCGTGATTCTAGCGCGACGGCGATTGACAGCCGCCCGAGTGCTGCTTACAAAAGCGGTTCCCCCCTCTTAACGGGATCCTTCGCTATGGAAGCAGGCGGTCACGGGCCCCTCGCGGGTCTCAAGGTGCTCGAATTCGGGCAAATCGCGGCTGGCCCTTTTGCAGGCTCCTTGCTCGCGGATTTGGGAGCCGATGTGGTAAAGGTCGAGCGTCCGGATGGCGGTGATGATATGCGACGCTGGCCTCCGATCGTGGCGGGCGCGAGCGGCGAGGGCTACAGCGAGAATTTCGCCTCTGTAAACCGCAACAAGCGCAGCATCGCCGTCGACCTCAAGGACTCGGTGCAGCTTGCCCGCCTGAAGCAGCTTTGCCGCCAGATCGATGTCGTTGTCGAGAACTTCCGGGCCGGCGTTCTCGAACGGCTCGGTCTCGGCCACCGCGAGCTGGCGCAATCCAATCCACGACTCGTCTACTGCTCGATCAACGGTTACGGCCAGAGCGGCCCTTACGCCGGGAAAGGCGCGTTCGATGCGACGGTGCAGGCCATCAGCGGGATCATGAGCGTCACGGGCGAAACCGAAGGGCCGCCGGCGAAATGCGGTGTCCCGGTGGGCGACTTCGGGGCCGGCCTCTATGGGGCTTTCTGCATTCTCGCCGCGGTACTGCGGGCGCGCGAGACAGGACGCGGCGCGTTCATCGACTGCTCGATGATGGCCGGCCTGCTGGGCATGGCCGCATTGCAGACGAGCGAGTATTTTGGCACCGGCGAGACGCCGCAGAGGCTAGGCTCGGCGCACCCGCGCGCCGCCCCCTACCAGGGTTTTCAGGCAAAGGACGCGCCGTTCGTGATCGCCGCCGGCAATGAACGACTCTGGCACGAAGTGTGCGACGCGGCGGGTCTGCCGGAACTCAAGTCGGATCCGCGCTTCAATCCGCAATCGCAACGCGCGAAAAATCAGAAGCAGCTTGCGGCAATCCTGCAGCCGGTGTTCGCCACCCGCGGCAAGGCGGAGTGGCTCGCCGAGTTCGACCGGCGCGGCGTGCCCTGCGCGCCAATCAACACCTATCCCGAGATTCTCGCCGATCCGCAGGTTACGCACCTCCGGCTCGTGCAGGATATGACGTTGCCCAACGGCAAGCGCACCCGGACCGTCGCCTTCCCGATGAAGATGACGGGCTACGAATTCGCGGTCTACCGTCACCCGCCGCTGCTGGGCGAGCATACCGAGGAGGTTTTCGCCGATTGGCTTAAGAACTGAAGCGCGGCCACACCGGCAAAAAGAGCGGCACTTGCGGCCAACGCCGTTCGAGTCCGACCCTGTCGGCGTTTATCTGCGTTTATCTGCGGCTCATGTTTTGTTCTTGGTTTTACTTGGCGGCCTTGGCGGACCGACTCCGGTCTTTAAGCGACGCCCAACGTTATCGCGCAGCGACGAGTTCCGCCGCCCCCCACGCAAGCAGCAACACCCAAACGATCACGTACAGCCACTGGCGCCTCAGCATCTCCGGCAGCGATTGTGTCTCGAGCCACCCGAACAACTGTCCCGCGTAAGGCGCCACACCGACCATCAACAGCAACGCAACGAACACGGTCACGGCAAGCACCTGAACGATCGTCAGGCCGGACTGCAGCAGGAGGTAAAGAACGAAGCCGGCAAGAAGCAGCGCGACCCAGGCAGTCACGGCAGGCATCGCGTAGACGCGCCTTGCAATTTTAAGCCACACCCTCGCGTCAACGAAGACCACCGCGAGCTTGATCCCTGCCAGCACGATCAGCAGGCCCGCCAGGATCTCGATCGTCGAAAATTTCATGGTCATCTCCTTGAAATGCCTACCACGCTGTCAAGCGAGAACCTTGCCAAGACCGTCCCAAACGAGCTTTGCGCCGACGGCAAACGTCAGCGCATACACGATCCGGTAGAACCAGACTGGATTGATCGTCCGGTTGATCCACACCCCCAGACGCGTGCCGATGGGCGCAAGCGGCAGCAGCACCAGCGCCGTCAGCAGGTTGCGGGAATCGAGCTGGCCGAGCGCGCCGAAGGGAAGCAACTTGGCATAGTTCATCACGCCCCAGTACATGGCAGCGGTGCCGACATAGCGCGCGGGTGCCATCCGCTGCGGCAGGAGATACATGCTTAGGGGTGGTCCCCCGGCGTGCGCGACAAAGCTCGCGTATCCGGCCACGGCGCTGCAGACATAACCCTTTATCCGTGTCGGCGAGCGTGGCGCAACGGCATGCGGCCCGAGCCAGTGATGCAGGGTAAACAACATCGCGATGCCACCAACGATCACCTTTATGGCGGGAGTTGAAAGCGTCCCCGCACTCAGCCAACCGACGCCGATGCCGACAAAACCGGCGGGCAGGATAATGCGCAGATTCGTCCGGTCCCAGTGTCGCCGATAGGCCCACATCGCAAAAAGATCCATCACGCAATAGACCACCAGCATGATCGCGACAGCCTGCAGCGGCGGCACCGCGAGCGACATCAGCGGCACGGCCAGCACGCCGAGGCCGCTCGCAAAGCCGGTCTTGTTGATCCCGGCCAGCAGCAGCGCGGGGATGGCGACCGCGTAAAAGAACGGATCGTCTATCATCTGGACGCTGCCATTGCAGCAGGCCGCGCGCCGCGTTGCATTGAGTTAGATCAAGTGCGCGCGTTCGTGGTAGATTGGAGGCGCCGCGTGGGGCGGCGCTTCCTCCTCGGGCAGCCATCCATGAAACCTCGTGAATCCCTCGCGCGCACCGGCGGGCAACTTCTCGTCGACGCGCTTAAAGTCCATCAGGTGGATCTCGCCTTCGGAGTCCCGGGAGAAAGTTATCTCGCCGTGCTCGATGCGCTCTACGACGCGCGCGACCAGATCCGTTTCGTCATCTGCCGCCAGGAGGGCGGCGCCGCCAACATGGCGGAGGCCTACGGCAAGCTCACGGGACGGCCCGGCATCTGCTTCGTCACGCGCGGCCCCGGTGCAACCAACGCCGCAATCGGCCTCCACACGGCCCAGCAGGACTCGACGCCGTTGATCCTTTTCATCGGGCAGGTCGGCAACGATTTCGTCGAGCGCGAGGCATTCCAGGAGATCGACTATCGCCGCATGTACGGCCAGATGGCGAAATGGGTCGCGCAGATAGACCGCGCCGACCGCGTTCCCGAATTCATAAGCCGTGCTTTTCACACCGCGGTATCGGGTCGCCCCGGTCCCGTCGTGCTCGCGCTGCCCGAGGACATGCTCACCGAGACCGCGACGGTGGCCGACACAGGCTGCTACCAGCGCATCGCGGCGCACCCGGGCGAAGAGGACTTGCGCAAGCTGCGCGAGATGCTGTCACAAGCGAGGCAGCCGTTCGTGATTCTTGGTGGATCGATGTGGGACCCGGAGGCGTGCGCCAACATTCGCGGCTTTATTGAAGCCAACGATCTTCCCGTCGGCACGGCGTTCCGGCGCCAGGACCTCTACGACAATCGATTGCCGAATTTCTCTGGCGACGTCGGCATCGGCGTGAATCCCGCCTTGTCCGAGCGCATCAAGAGCTCGGATCTCCTGCTCGCGATCGGGCCGCGCCTGTGCGAGATGACGACCGGCGGCTACACGCTCGTCGATGCGCCCAGACCCAGGCAGAAATTCGTGCATGTGCATGCAGGAGTGGAAACCCTCGGCCGGGTATATCAGCCGGACCTGCCGATCCTCTCGGGCACGCGCGAGTTCGCCCGGGCTGTCCGCAAGCTCCCGCCGGTCGAGTCTCGCCCGTGGAAGGAGTGGACGCGCGCCGCGCGCGCCAATTACGAGGAATGGATACGGCCAGGCGAGACGCCGGGCGACGTGGATCTGGGGCAGGTAATGGTGTTTCTGCGCGGCCGGCTGCCCGACGAGACGATCATCGCCAACGGAGCGGGCAATTTTTCCGCGTGGATCCACCGCTTCTACCAGTATCGCGGCTGTCGCACGGAGCTGGCGCCGACGAGCGGCGCCATGGGTTACGGCGTTCCCGCCGCGGTCGCGGCGAAGCTCGTCCATCCCGACCGGCCGGTGGTGTGCTTCTGCGGGGACGGCGATTTCCTCATGACCGGCCAGGAACTCGCGACCGCAGCGCAGTACGACGCCAGGATCGTGTTCCTGGTGATTAACAACGGCATGTACGGCACGATCCGCATGCACCAGGAACGCGAATACCCCACCCGGATCAGCGGCACCGAGCTCAAGAATCCCGATTTCGCCGCCCTGGCAAAAGCGTACGGCATGCACGGTGAGATCGTGGAAAGGACCGCTGACTTCGAGCCCGCGTTCGAGCGCGCGTGGAAGGCGAAGACCTCCGCACTGCTCGAGCTGCGCATCGATCCCGACGCCATCACCACGCGCACGACGCTGACCGCGATACGTGCCGCCGCCCTGAAGAACAAGAAGGCGTGACCGGTGACCCGTGAACCGCGCACAGCTCGCGCGCTCCGGACGGTTGCCTCCAGCAAGCAGTGTCTCGCGGGGTGAGGACAGGCAGGTCGAAGCAGGCCACGTTTGGAATGAGCGCTTTAGGTTTTTGTCCAGTCACCGGTCATGGGTCAGCGGTCACGTTCTGGGACTGAAAAGATGGTGCGCTATCTAACCGAAAACGACATCAAGCAGCTCATCACCGTACCGATCGCGCTGGAATGCGCCGAGCAGGCGCTGCGCGCCCGCGCGCTGGGCGAGGCCATCGACGTGCCCCGGGCGCGGATCCGTCTCCCGACGGGCACGCAGCATGTCCTTCAGGCCGCGGCGCCCGCGCTCAAGTGCATCGGGTTCAAGTACTACTACACGACTCCGCACGGCAAGAGCTTCTATGTTCATCTCATCAATACGGAAAGCGGACGGCTCGAGGCGATCATCGAGGCGATCTGGATGAGCATGGTACGCACCGGCGCCGCGAGCGGGGTCGCGACGGATCGCCTGGCGATCAAGGACGCGAGCGTCGTCGGCCAGATCGGCGCCGGCTTCCAGGGCATCGGCCAGCTCGAGGCCGTATGCAAAGTGAGAAAGATCCGCACGGCGCGCGTTTTTGCGCGCAACCGCGACCGCCTTCAGGCTTTTTGCTCAAGCCTTTCACAGAAACTGGGCATCGAGGTCACGCCGGCTCCGAGCGCGGAGGCGGCAGTACGTGGAGCGCATGTCGTCAACGTCATCACGAAATCGGCCGAGCCGGTGCTCAAGGGCGAGTGGCTGGAGCCCGGACAGCACTTGAATGCCGCGGGTTCCAACGCGCTGAGCCGGCGCGAGCTTGACGATGTGGCCGTCAAGAGGTGCGATGTGATTGCCGTCGACTCGCGCGGCACGGCCAGCAAGGAATGCGGCGACCTGCTCTCTTCGATTGAGAAAGGGTGGCGTCATTGGGATTCGCTGCCGGAACTGGGCGAAATCATTGCCGGCACGGCGCGCGGACGCTCGTCGCCCGGCGACATCACGCTCTACGAATCGCACGGCATGGGCATACTCGATATCTGGGTCGGCGCAAGGATGCTGGAGCTCGCGCGCGAACGCGGCATTGGCACCGAGCTGCCGATCGGGGGCTAAGGCTCAAGAAAAGCGCCAGACACCTTTGTTATCGTTTCTCACTCGCAGTCAATCTTATTGGGCTCGTCATATGAATACTGCCATCCGCAAAATCGGCTTCGTCGGCATCGGCGCCATGGGCACGCCCATGGCCGGACACCTGTCGGATGCCGGCTACCAGCTCGCCATTTACGACCTCGATCCGGCGCGGGTCCGTGCCTTTGTCGCCTCAAAGCAGGCCTCGACTCCGTCCAGCCTCACCGACCTTGGCAAGCACTCGGAGCTCGTCATCACGATGCTTCCCGACGGTGGCGTCGTGAGAAAAGTCATTTGCGGGGAACAGGACTCGATGCGTGACTGCGTGGCGGCAGGACTCTCAAAGGGCGCGGTCGTCCTCGACATGAGCTCGTCTTCGCCTGTCGCCACGCGGGAGCTTGCGCCGCTGCTCGAAGCGCGCGGCATCCGGCTGATGGATGCCCCGGTCTCGGGCGGAGTGAAGCGGGCCGTCTCCGGCCAACTTGCCATCATGGCGGGCGGCGACGGCGGCCTGCTAGAAATATGCCGGCCCGTTCTCGAAAAAATGGGCAAGCAGATCTTCCACGCCGGGCCGCTCGGCGCTGGCCATGCGATCAAGGCGCTCAACAACTACGTCTCGGCAGCAGGGCTGATCGCGGCGTGCGAGGCTGCGATCGCGGCACAGCGCTTCGGCATCGATCCCAATGTGCTGGTTGACATCCTGAATGCGTCCAGCGGCATGAACAACACGACCGCCAACAAGATGAAGCAGTTCATGCTGTCCGGTGCGTTCAATGCCGGCTTCTCGACGGGGCTGATGGCCAAGGACCTGAGAATGGCGCTCGAAATCGCAAACGCGACCGGCACCGCCGCGCCCCTTGCCGAACCCTGCGTCAGGATCTGGAACGAGATGGAACAGGCGCTCGGCGCCGGAAGCGATCACACCGAGATGCTTCGCTTCCTCCAGAATCTGCGCGACAATGAGCACCGGGGTGGCCAGGGCGCCAAGAAAACCCGGTAACCGAGCCGCAGATAGACGCGGATATGGACAAGGTCAGGATCCTCGATTCACCGCTCACTGCCAACGGAGACAGACGATGGAAGGCAATAACCGGGCGCGGGTGGTAATGCTGGCAGGGTCGTTTCGCATCAAGGGTGAGATCGAACTCGTGCCGGGGGCGCGTGTCACCGACTACATGGTCGAGTCGAAGCCGTTCATTGCAGTCACGAACGCCGAAGTCTGGGACATGGAAGGACGCCGGATCATGGTCGTCCCTTTCCTAAACGTCAGCCGCGATCACGTAGTCGTCGTGGCGCCCGACGCTTGACGCCGTTGGACGGTGAACCACGTAGGCGCGGAGCGACGCGGATTTGAACCGCCAAGGCGCGGAACACGCCGACAACACTGAGTATCATAGCCAAGGCGCAACGGCCGGCCGGGGGACGGTCGGCCGTTCGTCATCTTGGGGTCAGGAACCGTCCTTTGCCTTGCCAAGCCTGCTCACCTCGCAACTGGAACCGGTTCCTGATACCTTTGCCGTGACTCGCACCGAAGGACGGTCCAGCCCCGTCTGGCTTCTTGGCGTGCTTGGTGTTTCGTATCAAGCCGTGGTTTCTCTCCGCGCCTCCGTGGTTCAATTCAACTGCGCGTAAAAAAAGGGGTCTGACCCCTTTTTTGACCATCTGCGTTCATCTGCGTTTAATCAACGAGTTCGCGCATGACCGCGTAAAGCGCATTCTGCGCCTCGAACCCGATTCCCGGCCGCTCCGGCAGCTTCAGGAAACCGTTCTCGACACGCGCGTCATCGGCAAAGCCCGCGAAGATGCCAAACACGCCCGGATAGGCCTCGCATCCGCCGAGTCCGAACCCGCCCACGATGTGCAGCGTCATCTGGTTGCCGCCGTGCGGAAAAAAAGACTTTCGCTCCCAGCCGTGGCGTTTCACGGCTTCGAGCGTGCGCGAGAACTGCACGATGCCGTACGATTGCGGAACGTCGGTCTGAATGATGTCGCGGTCTGGGCGCAGCCGTCCGAACCGGACCAGGTTCTCGACGTCCTCGGTCGAAAACAGGTTCTCCCCAGTACCAATGGGTGAATCGTACTCTGCCGCCACGTCGGCCAGCAGCGCGTAATCGAGCGGCCCGGTCGGCTCCTCGAACCAGCGCAACCGGAACGGGGCCAGCGCCTTGGCATAAGCCAGTGCGCGCGTGCGGTCGAAGCCGGCGTTGGCGTCAACCGCGAGCCGGTCGGCAGCGCCCACCACGGCGAGCGCCGCCTCCACGCGCTTCACGTCTTCGGGAATGGCCGCGCCCCCAACCTTGATCTTCATCGTGGTATAGCCCTGGTCGAGCCTGGCGCGGATCTCGTCCTGCAGCTCCTTTACGCCCTTGCCCGGCTCGTACCACCCGCCGCCGACGTAGCACGGCACCCTCTGCGGCGACCGGCCGCCACTGTATTTTTCCGCGAGAACCCGGTGAAGCGGCTTTCCCGCAATCTTGGCGATCGCGTCCCAGACCGCCACTTCGATCGTGCCAATGGCAACCGAGCGCTCCGTGTGCCCCCCCGGCTTCTCCCGTTGCATCATGCACGCGAGAATCTTCTCCGCATCGAGGTTGTCTCCCGCGTCATTGAGCAGCGAGCCGGGCGGAGCCTTGCGCAGGCGCGGAATGAAGCGATCGCGCATCTGCGCGCCGCAGGCGTAGCGGCCCGTTGAGTTGAAGGCAAAGCCGGCCACCGGCCGGCCTTCGCGGACCACATCGGTGATGACGGCGACCACTGACGTCGTCATCTCGCTGAAGTCGAACACCGCGTTGCGCAGGTCCGACTTCAGTGCAACGGCTGTCTCCCGGATATCCGTTATGCGCATTCACTCACCATTCACGATTTACGACTCACGGCTTTCGCCCAAACTTTTCTTCGATCCGGCGCCAGCGGTCGATCCCCACGATCTTCGTGTATTCCTCAAAGGGCGCGCCTGTGCCCACGAGCTCGAGGTCATCGCTCTTCAGGTCGGCAAGCGCCATCTGCATGGTCCTGGTCACGCGCAGCAGCAGTGTAATGCCGTAGAGCGCGATCTTGTAGCCCATCTGCCCCAGCACTGAGGGCTTGAGGATCGGCGTCATTCCGCCTTCCAGCATGTTCGCCACATGCACGGTATCGACTTCCCTAACCGCGCGCGCGATCTCCTCCTCGTTGAGCATGGATTCGATGAATATCCCGTCGGCGCCGGCGCGCACGTAGCGCTCGGCGCGGCGCAGGGCCTCGTCCATGCCATGCAGCGCGCGCGCATCGGTGCGCGCCACGATAAAGGTGTCCGGATTGATCCGGTTTGCAGCCATGGCGCGCAGCTTCGCTTCCATCTCCTCGCTCGGGACGATTCGTTTTCCGGCCATATGGCCGCAGCGCTTGGGCGAGACCTGATCCTCGATGAACATGGCCTGCACGCCCATGCGCTCGTACGTATTCAGAAGGTGCACGCAATTCTTGACGTCGCCGTAACCGTTGTCCGCGTCGACCAGTACCGGCAGGTCACACGCGTTGATGATGTCCCGAAATGCCGCGGAGAACTCCCCGAGCTGGCACAGGCCGATGTCCGGCAGTCCGTAGCGCGCCCCGGCGGTCTGGAAGCCGCCGATGAAGAAGCCTTTGAAGCCGGCCTGCTTGATGAGCAGCGCCGACAGGGCGTCGTGCGCGCCGGGCAGGACGAGCGGTTGTTCTGTTTGCGCTAGCTGGCGGATGGTTGGTGATGTCATGGGAATCCGGATTGACTTTGAAGAAACAAGCGACGGAAGGCGTGCAGATAAAGGAATACAGCGATCGAAAACGTTTTCCCAAAAGACGCGAGACGGGGGAAAAGTTTCCCCGTCTCGCGTGTCCAGCCCAGCCGATCAGGACCGGTGTCTATCGGGGCTTGATCCCCGCGTCCTTGACGAGTTTAGCGTAACGAGGAGTTTCCTCGGCAATGAAGCGGGCGAACTCTTCAGGGGTACTGGTGCGCGGAGTAATGCTGATATTCACCAGACGGTTCTTCAGCTTGGGCGCGTTCATCGCTTTCCGAATCTCGGCGTTGAGCCACTGAATGCGATCCGCGGGCGTCCGCGCGGGCGCGAAGATCCCATACCACAGCTGCACGATGTAGTTCTCCACCCCCAGTTCCTTGGCAGAGGGCACATCGGGGATAGCCGCCGCGCGCTCGTCGGCGAAGACGACCAGCGCGCGCGCCTTGCCGGCCTTGATTTGCGCCTGCGCCGCCGGCACCGTCATGATCAGGAGATCGATCTCGCCCGCAATCAGTGACACCAGCGCCAGGCCCGAGCCCTTATACGGGATGTGCAGCATCTTGATCTTGGTGATGCTCATGATCCGCTCAGGCGTCAGGTGCGTGGTCGTCCCCACGCCGCCGGAACCAAACGTGAGTCTTCCCGGACTGTTCCGCGCGAGCGTGATCAGTTCCTTCAGATTTCGCGCGGGCACCGACGGATGCACCACCATGACGTTGGGGATCTCGGCAACCAGCGAAATCGGCGCAAGATCGGATTGCTTGTAATTGAGCTTCTTGTACATTGCCGGCGAGATCGCAAAGGCCGACGAGCTGAGCCCGATGGTGTGGCCGTCCGCCGCGGACTTTGCAAGAATCTCGAGCCCGAGGTTGCCGCCCGCACCCGGACGGTTGTCCGGCACAAACTGCTTGCCTACCTGGTCAGAGAGCTGCTGCGCGATGGCACGGCCCAGAATATCGGTTGGCCCCCCAGGCGGGAACGGCAGGATGAAACGTATATTGCGAGAAGGGTAACCTTGAGCGACCGCCGCACCGGAGATTCCAACAACGACAAGCGCAAGCAGCGTACAAAAAAGTCTTGATGAAGCAACCATAGAAACCCCCTTGTTTAGAAAGCGCCAGCCGCCACTGACTCTTCTGGTCGCCCGCGGTGCCCTAACCGCCCGGTGCCGGGAATTTTTATAGCCAGCAACGCATGCGCGAGGGCAATGTTGCATGCCATTTGCGCCTTGTCAACGAGCTTCCTGTTTCCATATCCCGCGCAGCATTGTCTGAAGCCCCACGCGGGCAGCATGCAGGCGACTCGGCAGCCCGCGGGGGGTACGGGTAGAATAGGCGCCCCATGACGAACCCGCGAATAGCGCTGATCCATGCGACCCCGGTTGCGATGCAGCCGATCGGGGACGCCTTCGGCCAGCTCTGGCCGGCAGCGCGCATAACGCATCTGCTCGAGGACTCGCTCTCAGCCGACCTTGCGGCGGAAGGCCGGCTGACGAAGCGCATCATCGAGCGCTTCGTGACGCTCACGCGCTACGCGCACGGCTGCGGCGCGGACGCCGTCCTGTTTACCTGCTCGGCGTTCGGGGTGGCGATCGAAGCCGCGGCTTCCGCGGTCCCGATTCCGGTATTGAAGCCAAACGAGGCGATGCTCGAGGAGGCGCTGACCGCCGGCAGGCGGATCGGCCTGCTCGCGACCTTCGAGCCCAGCATTCCCTCGCTCCAGGCCGAGCTTGAGCAAATGGCACAGGCGAAAAAGGTCGCGCTCGAGATCACGGCACGCGTGGTTCCAGCCGCGCTGACCGCGCTTCACGCGGGCTGTGCCGCCGACCACGACCGCCTGATCGCCGACGCCGCGCACGAGATCGGGGATTGCGATGCGCTGATCCTGGGTCAGTTCTCGATGGCGAGCGCCGCCAGCGTCATTCCGGCGCGGCCCCGGCGCAAGGTGTTGACCAGCCCCTACTCCGCTGTGACGCGCCTCAAGCGGCTGCTCGCAGCCGGCGGCGGATCAGCCGTGATCGCCGCCGCGCGCCAGAGCGCGGTTCGAAGCAGCGAATAAGACGCCCGCCCGGATCGCACCCGAACGCCGTTACGCGGAGGTTCTCTCGCTCCCGCGCCGGTTCCGCATTCTCCGGTGCCCGAACGCGATCCTAAAATAGGAAACAGCAGGCGTTGCCGCACGCCGATAGAAGCGAAAAAGGACAAGTCGGTGGGTTCTTGCTATCGGCGTTTATCCGCGTTTATCTGCGGTTAAATATCCGGATCAGTCCTCGCCAAACAGCCCTTTCGCTGTCAGCTCGCAGATCCATTCCCGCTCACCCGCCGTGAGATCGGGAATCGCGTCGACCGCCCCGATCGGACTGTCCGGCCCCATATCGAATGGATGGTCCGTTCCGATGACGACGTGGTCCGCGCCCACCATGTTGATGAGGTGCCGCGCCGCCTGCGGATCGTGGGTAAGCATGTCGAAATAGAAACGCTTAAAGAATTCGCGCGGCGAGGTTTTCGTGTTGACCTTGGGCTCGGCCCTGACCTTGTGACCATGCGCAAAGCGCCCGATCTGATACGGCACGTAGCCGCCGCCGTGCGCGAGGAGGAACTTGAGCTTCTTCAGATCGTCGAGCGCCCCGCTGAACATGAGGTGCGCCACCATGAGAGTAGTGTCGAGCGGAAAACCGATGAAATTCTGCAGGTAATAATCGTCCATCGCGCCCTGCGCAGAGCAGAGGTACGGATGCGCGAAGATGAAGCAGCCGAGCTGCTCGATCGTCTTCAGCACCTTGCGAAATTTCGGGTCCGAGAGCTGCACCCCCTCGATCGAAGTGCCGAGCTCGACCGCCTTGAACTTGTATTCCTTCACCGCGCGCTCGAGCTCGGCAATCGCCGCATCGGGATCCTGCATGGGCAGGTGCGCCATGCCGCGCAGGCGCGTCGGGTACTTCGCCACCATCTGCGCAATGCCGTCGTTGGCAAGCCGCGCGGACTCCAGGCCCACCTCCGGCTTCAGGTTGTAAAAATAGATCGGAGGACCGACCGAGATCGCGGACATGTCAATCCCGACGCGGTCCATCCAGGCGATTTTGGCGTCGACGTTGCAGAACTCCGGCAGGAGCTGGGCCAGTTTCCCGTGGGCATTGAAATAGGATTTGCCGTCCCGTTCCTCGATACGCGTACCGAAGCGATCCGGGTTGGCCCGGATCGCGTCGACAACACCCTGGGGAATGACGTGATTGTGCAGATCGATATTCATTTTTTGCCTTTCGGAAGTTCAGTGACCGGTCGCCCGGTATCAGGCCTGAAGCAGTGGCCGGAGCTGCCGCACATCACCCACGCGCTCGATGCGCCACACGGTGTCGATCAGCCGCTGCGTGCGCCGGGCGCCGATTACCGGCACGAGCAAATCCCGGCTCTTCGCCGCCACCTCGTCGCGCGACATCGGATTCGTCGCCGTTCCCCGAACCGCGCGGGTGTGGTGCCGCAGCCGCCGCCCGTCGCGCGTGACGATCTCCACGATCGCCTGCGTTGTCCTGGCGCGCGAAAGCGCGGCGCTTCCCGCGAGCTCGATACGTCGCTTCAGGCGGAGGATCTCGGGATCATGCACGCGCGCCTCGTCGTGCGCTGCCTCGAACGTGATCTCGCCGTCGACCAGCATCATCGCGACCAGGTGCTGGATATTTATGTTCGCCATTTTGCGGCGATTGACGGTGCGCGCGCCCTGCTCGTCGATCGTCACCACCGCGCGCTCCACATCCGCGGCCCGAACACCATGCGCTGCGATGAGATTCGAGACGGCATCGAGCGGCGCCTGGATCGGGTAGCCCACGGGCCAACGCTTGATCGCGGTGTTCATGAGCTCGTATTCGCGGCCCAGGCCTTCCACGAGCCGCTGCGGCCGCGCGGTTGCGCCAAAAGCATGAAAAAAGCTCCGATCCCCCGAGAAGACATCTTCCACCGCGGTGAACCGCATGCCAACCATGATGGCGGCCGTTACCCCGTTTCGGGCCGGCATGCCGCCGAAATGGAACGCCTTCTCGATGTGCTCGGTGTCGCGGGCCCAGCATGACAAGCCCGAGGCCTGCTGCGCCGCGTAGGACAGAAGGTAGCGAGCACGGTCGGCGTCGAGACGGGCAAGCGCCCCCGCCGCCGCCGCCGAGCCGAAGGTGCCGCCAAAACTGTGGGTCGAATGGCCGCGGCTGCGGAAACGCTCGAGGCCGAGCGCCTGTGAGACGCGCGCGCACAGATCGTAGCCGAGCACCATTGCGCGCAGCAGCGCCGTGCCGCCCGCGCGCTCGCGCTCGGCCATCGCGAGCGCCGCGGGCACGATGCTGCACCCGGGATGCACCAGCGCAAGATAGTACGTGTCGTCCGTCTCGTCCGAGTGGCCATGCATGCCGTTCGCAAGCGCCGCGTTCACAGCCGACGTGACAGTGCAGCTGCCGATCACACATGCCTCGCGCGCGCCGCCCTGCGCTGCGGCAAAGGCGATCGCCCGGCGGCCCGGAAGCAGCCGCGAGCCAGAGAGCATCGCCGCCAGGGTATCGAGCAGATGAAGTTTTGCGCGCTCGGTGACCGCCCGCGGCAGCGCGCGGCGCGGTGCACGGGCGATATACGAGGCGAGCTTGCGGATAAGCGGAGAGATTTCCTCACCGTGCCGTGCGGCAGCACTCACGGCATCAACCCGCTAACGTTCACGCCACACACGTCAGCCATCACCGGCAACTTCCCCGGCGCTACTTGATCGCAAGCGGATTGGCGGGCGAGCCCACTGCCCCCGTAATCGGCAGCGCCGGCGCGACGAACATGAATTCGTAGCGCCCGTCCTCCGCGCAATCCTTGGCAAGATCGGCAAGATAAAAGATCTCTCCGACCGTCAAACCCATGATGGGAATGGCGATCCAGTGCCAGGGCTGATTGGTGTCCTCGGCCTCGTTGGGACGCACCTCCACGCCCCACGTATCGGTGACGATCGCAGCCACTTCCTTCTGCTGCAGCCAATCGAGCGTCTCGAAGGCGAGCCCCGGCGCGTCACCTCCCGAGTAACCGTCCCAGCTCTTCGCCGCGAGGCAACGCTCGATGTGCCCCGTGCGAACCAGGAGGTAGTCGCCACGGCGGACGACGACGCCAAGTTTGTCTGCCGCATGGTCCAGGACTTCGTTGGTGACGGCAAAACCATCAGGCAACCATTTCTTGCCAAGGGCTCGCGGAATGTCGAGCAGCACGCCGCGACCGACCATCCGGTCCTTGGTCTTTTCGATCCCGCCCTTCTGCGCGCCGCCCGAAGTCACATTGCGGCAGTCGTAGCCGTTCCACATATGGTCGTAGTACATGATGTGGCCCAGGCCATCCCACTGGGTGCCGCACTGCAACGGCATGATGATGATGTCGTCGGTGCCGCGGATCTTGCGGTGGTCGAGCACCCCGGAATAGGCGTCCGTGCCGGTGCGCGTCATCATGTGGATTGGATTGAAGCGGCCCAGCGACGGATATTTGCTCTTGCCGCCCTGCGGGCCGTACTGGTCATAGTTCAGCGCAAGCGAAATCACCTTGCCCTTGCGCACGAGCTGCGCCGCCGCGACGATATCCTCGGGCGCCACGTAGTTCAGCGTCCCGACTTCGTCGTTCTTCCCCCATTTTCCCCAGTTCTTCAGCCGCTTTGCCGCAGCGTGAACGTCTTTGCGGGTCAACTTGCGGTATTTCTTGTCGCGGGTGTCCTTGAGTTTCAGCTTGGCTGCCATGCGAGAGGTCCTTCTTCTGTTGAGGCGGAGGAGCTTGGCAGTCTATCCAGCCGAAATGACGCGGTCAACGATGTCGCAGGCCGCGGAGCGACACACCGCATCTTACATTGTGGACGCATCACCCATCGCCAAAATTACGGGCAACAAGCCCGCAACAACCAACAGCCGAAACGCACCGCGCGCGCGTTATCGCGCGTCCAGCCAGGCGCGCTCGACCAGTGGAAGCGCCGTTTCAGCGCGCCGCGCGATCTCCTCGTCCGTTAGCGAGGACAAAGGGTGCGCGATGACCACCGGCTCCAGCGCGGTCATGCCCAGGGCATCGCGCTGCGTGCGCGCTTCGAGCAGGAATTCGGTTGTGACGATGACCGCTGTCGGGAGACCGCGGGCCTCTAGATCCACCGTGTCGTGCATACAGCACGACGTGCACGAGCCTCAGTCTCCGATCGCGGTGAGCACGATGTCGTTGTTGGCTGCGATCTCCGCGATCAGCTCGGGCGCGGCGTTCTTCGAAAAGCTCTCTTTCCGGTAGTAGTTCACCGCGCCAAACCGGTGCCTCGCAGCAAGGCCGTCGCGCAGCCCTCGCAGCAGCTTGCTGGCATTCCATTTGGTGTTGTCCAGGATGCCGAGCCGCAGGCCCTCGAGCCGCTTGGCCCGGGGCGCGGTTGGCATGGGGTTCGCCTCGACCGTTCCCCGCGGGTCATATACCTGCACCATCTTGCTCATCTCGCCCCCCTAACTGGTGATGATTAGTAGTGATGAGTACTGGTGATGATTACTGGTGATAAGAGTTGGCTATGGACAATCGCAGTGCAAAACAACCTATCACCAGTTCTCATCACCAGTTCTCATCACTTTCTCTAGAGATAGCAGGTTCCATCCACGCACTGCGCTCCCGCTTCCGCCGGTCCCGTGCCGCCAATAGCCCGGAGCACCGGCGAGGACATGTGGCCCCAGCCCGGGATGAAGGCCGAAAAGCGCCCGGCCTCCCCCCCCGCGACAAAGAGATGAATGTTGTCCGGGCCTGGCACGATGGGGGTGCGCGCCTCGGGCTCGCGCTTGTACCACACCGGCAGGTTGCGGTTATAGATCTTGCCGTAACGGCCGTCGCCGTAGAGATCCTTCCACTTGTTGCCAGAGTGCGCCCAGAGATAGTAGCGAATGTCCTGCCGACGCCAGCCGTGTCCCGCGATCGTGCGGGCGTGCTCCGGGCAAAGCACGACCGCGCAGTGTCCGGCAGACACCGCGTTGTTATTGCAGATAGTGCTCATCGCCGAGCAGATGCTGTCGAGGATCCCCTCCGGATCGTTCGCGAAATGGTTGGTGACGCTATGCGGGGGCTCGGCGGCGATTACGAACACGGTCGAATCCTCCGGCTTGAAGCCTTTTTCCACATGGTAGGGGGCGAGCGGGCTCTCCTCCTCATTCTCGGCAATGCAATAGGTGTACTTGCCGGGGTGGCCGAGCGTGCTTTTGTCGAGGAGACCCGGCCAGCCGCCGCCGACGTTGAGGAGCACAAGCCGCAAGGCCCGCCCGATGGTAGCGTTGGCGCGATTCCCCGACCCGAAGACATTGCACCCCGCATTCATACCGATCTCGCGGCGCACGGGACCGTTTACAACCAGCAGCGGGCTCGCCATATGAGTCGTTGCCTGGACGCCGTTGAGATTGAACGGCGCATGACACAAGGCGAGCATCGCGGCCTCTGCGACCGGGGCATATTCCGGCCGGCAGCCCGCCATCACCATGTTGATCGCGAGCACCTCGCGGGTGAGGCCGCCCCAGCGCGGCGGCACCTTGCACAACAACCTTTTCGCATCACCGCCCAGCGCGTCGACTGCGGCGGCAATCTTTTCTGCCGTGGGCGGCACGAGCGGAAAGCCGTCCGAATAGCCGCGCTCGTAATACCACTCGATGAGATCCGTGCCTTCCGCCACCTCGGCAATATTTCCGGGTCGAGGCGCTTGTGTGGCGGTCTGTGCCATATCCATGCTCCCGGCGGACTACTCGTGAAACGTAAAACGCAATCAGGTGTTCTCTGCGGCTCAACTATTGAATCATCTGCGTTTATCTGCGACCAAGCACGATTTGCGATTTACGAACGCGATCGGCTTCTATCGGCGCTCATCGGCGGCCACGTAAGCGTGTTCGGGGTTCAATGTTCAGTGTTCGGGGTTACGCGCTGGAAATCTGCGTGTATCTGCTTTTCTCTGCGGTTAAGTTCGGGTTCAACGAGCCAGCGGCAGCGTCACCGGCCGCCGCGCCGCCATCGAATGCTCTATCGCGAGCGTCGCCTCCAGTGTGGCGCGCGCCTCGCGCGGCGTCGCCAGCACGCACGGCCGGCCCATCGAGAGATGGTCAAGCCACGCGCGCGTTTCGTTCGCGATCGGTCCCCAGAAATCGCCGAGCGCCCAGTCGCCCGGCGTTCCGCTCTGCAGGAACACCATGTTGACCGGCTGGTCCGGCAGGTAGACATGCGGGATCCCCTTCTCCGTGTACATCAGCTGGTCGGTGTGATCGTCGTCCAGAATCATCACGCCTTCCGTCCCCAGCACTTCAACGCGCGCCGCATGCCCGCGCGCAGGATATTTTTCCGGCAGCGCATAGCTGATGCCGAGGTTGATCACCGTCCCATCGGCGTAGGTAAAGACCGCCCAGCTCACGTCATCGACGTCGTAGCCGGCCTCCTTGAGGATGCCTTTCTGCCCTCGCGCGTAGACCTCGGCAAGCGGCGAGCCCCCTTGCAGCCAGCTCATGAGATCCACATAGTAGGTCAGTGCGTCGACCACTGGCGTTGCCTCGCGGTGGCGCTTGAGAATCGCAAGCGCCTGCGCGCGCGAGTTGTAGACGCGTGCGGCAGCGCCCGTGATGCGGCCGATGCGGCCTTGCGTGATCTGTTCCTTGGCAATCAGGTAGCGCTCTTTGTAGCGCCGGCTGTATCCGACGTGGACACGTGCGCCACTCTTTTCGATCGCCTCGAGCATTGCGTCAGCATCAGCCAGCGTCAATGCGATCGGCTTCTCGACCAGCACCGCCTTGCCCTGCCTGATCGCTTCAAGCACCGGCGCCATGTGCTCGCCTTCGCTGGTGGAAACGATGACCGCATTCACCTCCGGGCGCGAGATGACTTCCAGGTTGTCACCCGAGTACACCTCGCCGCCCACCTGGCCCGCCAGCTGCTTTGCGCGCTCGGGTTCCCGGTCGGACACCGCAATAAAGCGCACGCCCGGATGCTGCGCCGCAAGTCTGGCTCGCAAGGTACCAATACGGCCCGCGCCGATGACTGCCAGCCCGATGTCTTTTCGCTCAAGTGCTATGACGCGCTCCTTCTACAAGTTGGCTAAAACCAATATAGCCGCAGATAAACGCAGATAAACGCTGATGCAACCGGCCAAAAGGCAACATGCTTTCTCCATGCGCCTTGTGTTTTGTTGCGCCCCAAAAATGCTGATATTTTCGTGAATCGTGAATCGTGAATCGTGAATCGTGAATCGTGAATCGTAATTGGATGTTCCCGGCGCCCCGGGGGTTCATTTATCGAATCATCTGCGGCTACCTAACGGTGTTCAAGGTTTAACGTTCGATGTTCCGTGCTGTACATCTGCGTGCTGCGTTCATCTGCGGCTAAACCAGACAGGAACTCAACGGCGCCGTGATTTCCCCGTGCCGGACGCCCTCGATCTTTTCGGCGCGTCGAGCTCGTCGTACACCTCCTTCATGATGCGCAGCGCGTCGACTCCCTTGGGATAACCGCAATAGATCGTGCAATGAAGAAGCGCCTCGGCAATTTCCTTGCGCGTCAGGCCGTTGCGCAGCGCGGCCCGGATGTGGATCTTGAGCTCGTGCCGCATGTTCATCGCGGTCATCGCCGCGAGGTTGAGGAAGCTGCGAACCTTGCGCGGCAGGCCGGGACGCCCCCAGATCATGCCCCATGCGGTCTTGGTCGCCAGCTCTTCGAACGGCCACGTGTACTCGTCAGCCTGGTCGAGCCGGCTCTCGATATATTGCGCGCCGAGCAGCGCCTTGCGGATCCTGAGTCCTTTCTTGAACAACGGGTCTTTCGTGAATGCGGGGCGCATCGTTTCTCCTTCAGATTCCGCCGAGTCGCTTCATTGCAGCTCGAGCCTCGCGGCCATCCCTCCCGGGCTCAATCGATCCTGGCGCCGGCCGACTTGATGACGCCGGCCCATTTCACCATCTCGGTCTTGATATACGCCCGGAGCCTCTCCGGCGAGCTCCCAATGGGTTCGATCGCGCTGCCCAGCAGGAACTTCCGGTACTCGGGATGGTTCAGCGCGCGCACGATTTCGCGGTTCAACCGTGTGACAAGCGCGCGCGGTGTTCCCGCTGGCGCCACGTACGCGTACCACGGGCTTGACTCGTAACCCGACACGCCTGCCTCCGCGATCGTCGGGATATCGGAGATCGCCGCGGGCCGTTTGGCTGTCGAGACCCCCAGCGCCCGCAGCCGGCCGGCAGCAATGTGCCCTTTGGATGCCGCATAGGTCGCGAACAGCGTTTGCGCTTCCCCCGACAGCACCGCGACCAGCGCCGGGCCACCGCCTTTGTACGGTACGTGCAGCAGTTTGGTCCCGGTCATGCTCATGAGCAATGCGGCCGAGAGATGCCCACCGCTGCCATTGCCGGACGAGGCCATTATGAGCCCGTTCGGCTTCGCGCGCGCGAGCGCGATCAGTTCCTTCACCGACTTCGCCGGCACCGCGGGATTCACCACGAGCAGGTAGCACCCGTCGGCAAACAGCGTGAGCGGCTCAAAATCCTTTACCGGATCGTACGCCAGCTTCTTGTAGAGACCGGGGTTGATGGCAAGCTGGGCGCTCAGCGCAAACCCGATCGTATAGCCGTCAGGACTTGCGCGCGCGACGATCTCCATGCCGATCGTTCCGTTCGCGCCGCCACGATTGTCGACCACCACCTGCTGGCCGATGTTCTCGGAGAGTTGCCGCGCAAACGGTCGCCCGATCGTGTCCATGCCGCCGCCCGGCGGATAGGGAATCACGAGACGGATCGGCTTGCTAGGAAAATCACCCGCGCCCTGCGCCCACAGGGGCGCTACCGTGGTCGCAAGCACTGCGCCCAAAAAACCCAGAATGGCTGCTTTCATCGTCTTCCTCCTCGTATCAGGTCTAGCTACTTTATTAGCCGTCACGGCCCGACTGTTACGGGCTGGCCTTTGCGAGATCGGTCGCCCGTTCCCTGAGCGTTGGATCCGCCCTGAGGGTCATCTTCGCGACCTTGTGGGTGGGTGTGTGCGGAAGCGCTTCAACGAACGCGACGTACCGCGGCACCTTCATCGGCGCGAGTCGCTCACGGCACCACTGCGCGACCTCATCGGCGGTTACATCGTAGCCGGGCTTTCTCACCACGGCAACCAGGATCTCGTCCTCCCCGAGCTCGGCGGCAACGGGAATTGCCGCCGCTTCGTGCACGCCCGGGTGCTCGCCGATCACGCGGTCGAGCTCAGCGCCTGCAATGTTCTCGCCGCGGCGCCGGATGATGTCCTTCTTGCGCGCAACGAAAAAGAAGTAGCCGTCGGCGTCACGCCGCACGAGATCACCGGTTTGGAACCAGCCGTCGACGAACGCCGCCCGCGTCTGCTCGGGGTCGTGGAAATAACCCTGCATGACGATCGGCGTCTTCACCAGCAGCTCGCCCACTTCGCCGTTCGGCACATCGCGCCCCTCGTCGTTCACGACCCGGCATTGCGCCCATGGCCGCTGCGGATCGGGGTGGCGGCCGATCGGTCCCATGCTGCCCGGCTTGGCCGGTCCCTCGAAGGGATTACAGGTCACACCCGGGATCTCCGTCATGCCATAGCCCCCGATGAGATGGGGAATGCCGAACTCCTCGCGAAAGGTCTGTGCGACAGCCTGCCGCACCCCGTAGACCTTGCGGATGCGGTGCTCCGGCCGGAACTCGGAACGCGGCCGGTTCTTGAGGATCGTGCCAATCGCCTCGATGATATTGACTTCGGTTGCGCCGCTGTCGACAGCGGTCTGCCAGAACGTCGTCGCTGAAAACTTGGGCACGATGACCATGCTTGCGCCCGCCGCCAGCGTTCCCGCAACGGAGTAGAAGAGCGCATTGATGTGAAAGAGCGGCAACACGATCATCACCCGCTCGTCGTCCTGGAGGTAGACGCGCTGGACGAATGCCTCGCCGCCGGTCACAAAGCTTCTCTGGCTGTGCATCGCGCCTTTCGGGAAACCGGTCGTGCCGGAGGTGTAGACGATCAGGCAGGTTTCGTCCGGCGAGACGTCCCGGGGAAGCACAGCCTCCGGCGCGCGCGCGATCAGGTCCTGCAGCAGCGGCACGTCGTCGCGGCCGGCATCGAGGAGGATGATCCAGGGCGCCACCGCAAGCCCTTCGCACGCCTTGCGCGCAATATCTAGGGTGTCGCTGCCCGCCGCCACGGCGCTCACCTCGGCATGGTGCAGCACGTAGCGCGCTTCGTCGACGCCAAATTCGGGATTCACCGGCACCATGATCGCGCCGATGCGCGCGAGCGCGAACAGCAACAGGACGTGGCCGTCGCAGTTTCTCGCCATCACGCCAAAGCGGTCGCCCTTGCGGATGCCGCGCGCCAGCAGCAGCCGCGCGGCGCGGTCCACGGCCTGCTGGAACTCTCGCCAGCTCCACGTCTTGCCGCCGAACAGCAGAAATGGCCGCTCTGGCGCACGCTGCGCGCGGCTCGCGAAGGCACCGGCCAGCGTGTAGTCGTGCCGCGGATAGAGTGCGAGAACTTCGAGCGGTTTCTTCATCGGTCGGGGCAATTGACTGCTAACGAATGACGGCTCAAGCGGTTCAAGCGACGCGCGCGGCGTTCCACCTGCAGAAAGCGGAAAGCCATGTGCGGAAAACGACGCCGTGCAAAAGCTCGCAGCTGCCGCGGCTGATTATAGGCGCCGCTTCTGGGCGCGAACAGCGCGAAAGTCTATATTGTGACAACCTCGCACTCTGGTCGAACAATGCGCTGCCATCCCCGGAGCCACCGGCGCCGACACAGGGACTCTTGGAATAGAATCGCGTGACGGCCTTTCACTGATCTGCGCGCCGGCCGGGAATCGCTGTGCGCAGGTCTCTATCAAATCGAGGAGAAGAATGGATGTTCGCTGCGCCACCCATCATCGAAACCGACGTTTTCACCGAACTCCCGGCGTCGCTGCGCATCAGCGGCCGAAAGTCGAAGTGGGTCGAATTCAGGAAGAAAGGCCAGCCCGTCGACAAGCCGGAGGTCATCCACTCCTATCTCGAAGGACCCTCATTCGACCGCGATGGAAATCTTTATTGCGTCGACATTCCCTACGCTCGCATCTTTCGCATCTCGCCCGCCGGTGAGTTCACGGTCGTCGCCGACTACGAGGGCGAACCCAACAGCCTGAAGATCCACCAGGACGGCCGCATTTTTGTCGCCGACCGGCTGCACGGCATCCTGCTGCTCGACCCTGCCTCGGGCAAGATGACGCCAGTGGTCGAGGAAGCGGCAGGCGAAGGTTTCAGGGGCATCAATGATTTCGTCTTCGGCCGGAACGGTGACATCTACTTCACCGACCAGGGCAATAGCAGCATGAACGACCCGAGCGGTCGCGTGTTTAGGTGGCGCGCAAAGGACGGCGAGCTGGAACTCATCCTTGACAAGGTGCCAGGACCCAACGGGATCGCGCTCAACCCGTCCGAGACGCTCCTCTTCGTAAACGTCACGCGCATGAACAACGTGTGGCGCATCCCGTTGCTGCCGGAAGGTGGAATCATGCAGCTGGGAGCGAAGATCGGCATCTTCATCCAGCTGACGGGCAGCCTGTCCGGTCCCGACGGCCTCGCGGTCGACTCGGATGGCGGCCTGGCGGTATGCCACTCCGGCCTTGGCACCGTGTGGCTGTTCAGCAAGCTCGGCGAGCCGGCCTACCGAATTAGATCGTGCCGCGGCATCCGCACGACCAATTGCGCCTTCGGTGGGCCGGATTTCAAGACGCTCTTCATCACAGAATCGGAAAGCGGCAGCATCCTGAGAGCCGTGCTGCCGATCGCAGGTCACCCGCTCTACTCACACCGGTGAGCGCATGAGAATCGCCTCGATACGCAGCCACGCCGCCGCAATCCCTTACAAGGTTCCGCGCGTCACCGCGCACGAGCCCATGCGCGGCGTCAGCGTTGTCCTTGTGGAAGTCGTTACCGACGCGGGCGTCACCGGCGTCGGCCAGATACACGGTGCGCCATTGAAGGAAATCTGCGAGTGGGTGGCGCGTCTCGGCGAGATCGTGATCGGCATGAACCCGCTCGAGCATATCGCGGTCTGGGAGAAGCTCTTTGCGCTTACCTGCCCGCGGCCGGGAGGATTTCTTGCGCAGGATGGCCTGCCGTCGCCATTGCCGCGCGCGGCTCGCCCGCAGATTACAGCTGCGATCGGGGGCATCGATCTCGCGCTGTGGGACATCAAGGGCAAGGTGGCCGGCTTGCCCGTGTTCCGTTTGCTGGGCGGGGAAAATCGCCCTGTGCCGGCCTACGCCACCGGCGGTTACTACCGCGATGACGGCGAGCCCGACGGCATGGCGGAAGAAGTCGCCTCGTTCGTGGCGAAAGGCTACCGCGCCGTCAAGATCAAGGACGGGGGTGGAACGCTCGCCGAGGACATCGAGCGTGCCCGCCTCGCGCGAGAAGCGATCGGCCGCGACACCCTGCTTCTGCTCGACTGCACTGCTGCCTATGATCTCGAAACCGCCATTGCGTTTTCGCGCGCGGTCGAGCGTTATGAACCGTTCTGGTTCGAGGAGCCGTTGCGCTGGTACTTTCAACCGGCGGACTTCCGGTGTCTCGCCGCGGCCACCTCGATTCCGCTCGCTCACTGTGAGCGTGACCTTCATCGCTTCACCGTGCGCGACTTCATCGTCAGCGGCGGCGTGCGCTATGTCCAATTCGACTCCACGCGCCATGCTGGCTTCACCGAGTCGCTCCGCATCGCGGCGCTGGCAGAGCAACACGGCGTGAGAATCTCGCCGCACCAGGTGCCGGAGCTGCACGCGCATCTTTGCGCAGCCTTCCCGGGCGCGAGCTTCGGAGTGGAGTCGAACGGCGTCCCCGACCCGCTCTGGTCAGGGATGTACAAGCGCCGCGCACAGCTCAGGGACGGCTATGTCCACCTGGATGAGACACCCGGCTTCGGTATCGAGATCGACTGGGATTTCATCAAGCGCCATGCTGCCTGATGCTGAAACGCGTGACCAGTGACCAGTATTTGGTCCTCGTGTTACGTTTCACGTCTCACGTTTTACGTTTCACGACTCACTTCCCGGTTCGAAGGTAGTCGCGCTGCCACTGCTTGTAAACGGCGCCGTTTACGAGCTCATCCATCTCCCTGGACGATGCAACCTTGTCCTTGAGCTCGGCGGGCGCGCCGCCGCTGAAAAGATGGGCGTAGGTTTCCCGCAGCGCCTTCACTGCCGCAGCCACTGGCTGATGGCCCTGCAAAAGAACGCGCGCGCCTGCGGCGGCGAAATCCTCGCGCTTGATCGAAGCCGGGGCCGATCCAACCATGACAGGAAGCTTGGCGGCCTCGTGCACCGCCCTAACCTGGTCCACCGATTCGACGCCGATGACGAAGATCGCATCGACGCCGCATGCAGCGAACGCTTTCGCCCGCTTTATGGTGCCTTCGGTTCCCTCAACCTTCAATGCCGCTGTCCGCCCCAGTATGACCGTCTCCGGATCGCGGCGGGCCGCGACGGCCGCCTTGAGCTTGCCCACCATCTCGTCGAGCGAGATCAATTCGTCCGTGCCCTCGGGCTGGCCAAACCGCGTCGGCAAGGCCGTATCCTCGATGCTCATGCCGGATACGCCCGAGTGCTCGAGCTCCTCGACAGTGCGCATGACATTCAGCGCGTTGCCATAACCGTGGTCGGCATCGACGATCAAAGAGAGCCGACTTGCGCGCATGATGCGCCGTACCTGCTCGGCGAACTCGCTGAGCGTCAGCACGATGAGGTCCGGCGCCGCGAGCGTCGTATTCGACGCCACCGAGCCCGCGAGCATCCCAATCTCGTAGCCCACCGCCTCCGCCACGCGCGCCGAAAGCGGATCGTACACGCTCGCTGGCGACACGCATTTCGTTCCGGCAAACACGGCACGCAGCCGCTTGCGCTGTTCTGTATGAGTCATCCCCTCTCCGTTTCAGGTTTCAAGTTTAAGGTTTCAGGTTTAAGGTTTCGCTTTTCACGAAACAGCGCTTAGCGGCGGCGCCATAACAGGAGGCAATCTCGATTCCGCCACGAGCCGAAACAGAAGCGCCGGCGATTGCTCGCGGTATCGAGCCAATCGCGTTCGATCGCAAGATTGGCGCCGTCTTCCGCAGGAGGCCGGATGCTCCTGATATGCCCGCCGCGCACACGAATCGCGTGCCGCCAGTACGGATCGAAAAAATAGAGCCGCTCGTCATCCGCGCGCAGCGCAAGCAGGTAATGCCAGTCGCCCCGGTCATAAGTGATGTTGCACAGCGCGACGCCGCCGTCGTTGAGGCATTCGACGATGCGATTGCCGCGGCCCAGGTTGACCTCACGGCCGGTGAGGAACTCGGTGCCGAGCCGAAACGTCTTGGTCGTGAATTGCCGAAGCCACTCGGAGAGCAGGCGCACGCTCTCATCGGAGCTGCCGCGGCCGGCCGTCCCCCGCCGCCCGACACCGTCGAGCGTGTACAGGTAGATGCGCTGCAGCACCTCGGGCGGCACCTCGTGGCGCTCGTACAGATACGCGATGGCGTTGCTGATGGTGGTCGGCACGCAGTCGTACTCTGACAGCTGGAAGCGGAAGGGAATGTGTCTCTTGGCTTTCACGGTATTGGAGGGACGCGAACCGGCTATGCGATAGGTTCCGGGATGCCCGCCCTACAGCGCCAGCAGGCCCATGAACTCATCGACCGGCATTGCTTCGAGCCGCTTCTGGTCAAGGCACACGCGGAGGATCGCGTCGCGCTGCCGCGGCGCGAAGACACGGGCGACGTTCGTTTCGAACTTGTTCATCAGCACCGGGACGGCCTCCTTGCGCCGGCGGCGATGGCCCAGCGGATACAGTACTTCCGACAGCGGCAGACTGGCGCCATCCCGGAAATGCACTTTGATGGAATTCGAGTTGGTGCGCTTGGCGGGGTCGAGATAGTCCCGACTGTAGGTCTTGTCCTCGCGCAGCGCCATCTTGGCCCGCAGCCGGTCGATGCGCGGATCCGCCGCGATGTGGTCTTCGTAGTGCTCGGCGGTCATGTTGCCGAAGATCATCCCGATCGCGATCATGTACTGCATGCAGTGGTCGCGATCAGCGAAATTGTGGAGCGGCCCGCTCTTGTCGAGGATCACCATCGAGGAGTTGTGGCAACGGACGTCCACCCGCTTGATCTCGTCGAGACGGTCCTTCACCAGCGGGTGGAGCTTGATTGCCGCCTCCACCGCGCTCTGCCCGTGGAATGCGGTGGGATACGGGATCTTGAACAGCACGTTCTCCATGACGTAGCTGCCGAAGGGGCGCTGGAAACGGAACGGGCGACCCTTGAAGAGCACATGGTAGAAGCCCCAGGTCTTCGCCGTGAGCGCCGCCGGGCAGCCGATCTCGCCTTTCACCGCCATCAGCGCGAGCCGCACGCCGCGGCTGGCGGCATCCCCTGCTGCCCAGGACTTGCGCGGACCCGTGTTCGGTTTGCGGCGGAAGGCGGCCAGCGGGTGGCCGTCGAGCCAGGCATGGGACACCGCATTCACGATCTCCTCGCGCGTGCCGCCCAGCATCCGGGTCAACACCGCGGCGCTGGCGATCTTCACGAGTATGGTGTGGTCGAGCCCCACCGCGGTGAAACCGTTCTCGATGCCGAGTCCGCCCATGATCTCGTAGGACTTCACCGCGGATTCCAGGACCTCGCGCATGAGCATCGGCTTCTTGCCCGCCGCGACCCGGGTGCGGGACAGCCAGTCCGCCACGGCGAGGATGCCCGAGAAAGTGTCCGAGGGATGCATCACGGTGGCGCCGTAGAATGCATCATTGAAGTCCAGCCAGCGGACAAGGGCGCCGATGTTGAGCGTCGCGCGCTCCGGATCGAGGACATAGGCGGTGCCGGGAATCCGGACGCCGTTCGGGACGACGGTGCCCGGCACGATCGGCCCCAGCAGTTTGGTGCAACCGGGGTAAGACAGCGCCTCGAAACCGCAGCCAAGGCTGTCGATCAAGGCAAGCCGCGCGGTTTCGAAGGCGAGCGAGCTCTTGACCCGATAGCCTTCCGCATAATCGGCGATACGGACCAGTACCGCGTCCGGCGCGGGACGCGCATTGTTATCGGTTTTGGGCATGACAGACCCCGGAGGTTTGGGTGGCGGGTGATCGCCCGAAATTATATGACAGACCCCGTGCCCAGCCGGTCGGTCGGGCCGGCCGCCGCCGGGCTCGTTATCGCAGCGGAATGTTTCGCGCCTTGATCAAGGCTGCATATTTCTTGATATCGGCCTCGAACTGGGCCCGCAGCTCCTCCGGCGAGCCGCCAACCGGCACGATGCCCTCGCGCGCAAAGAATGCGTCGATCTTCTTGTCGCTCAACGCATTCTTGATGAGCCCGCTCAACTTGTTGACGATGTCGGGAGGCGTGCCTTTCGGGAAGAACATCGAGTACCAATTGCCGATCACCACGCCCGGCACGATGGTGCTGATTGCGGGAAGGTCAGGCAATGAGCGGTTCCTCTCTGCCGTTGTCACCCCAAGACAGCGCACGCGCCCGGTTTTGAGGGCACGGGCGGCAACCGGCCCCGTGGCAAACAGCATGTCGATGTCGCCCGTGATCAGCCCGGCCATCGCGGGTCCGCCGCCGGTGTAAGGGATGATCACCGTCTTGATGTTCGCCTGCTGCGCGAAAAGCTCACCGGCAAGGTGGCTGGTGCTGCCGGGAGTGTTTGCCCCGTTGTTCAGCTCGCCCGGGCGCTTCTTGGCAAGCGCGACCAGTTCCTTGACCGACTTCGCCGGCACCGCGGGATGCACGCAAAGGACGTTCGGCGCATTCGATACCCAGGAAGCGGGCACCAGGTCGGTCCGTGTGTTGAACTTGAGCCGCTTCGCGTACAACGTCGTGTTGATCGCCAGAGTCGCCGTGGTAAAGAGAAAGGTACTACCATCGGGACGCGACTTTGCGACGAGCTCCGCCCCGATCAGGCCGCCCGCGCCACTGCGGTTGTCCACGATGAAGTTCTGGCCGGTCTGTTGCCGCAAGTTATCGGCAAGCAGCCGCGCCTGGATGTCGGTGCCGCCGCCCGTGCCGAACGGCACGATCAACCGAACCGCCTTGTCGGGCCACTCCGCCTGAGCCTGCGCGGAAAAGACCATTGCGGCGGCGAACACTGCCGCACCCGTACGGCGAAAAACACTGCGCATTTCCATGAAACCTCCTCCAACGACTGTTATTTACGGGAGCCGTGTCACAGGCCTCGCCCGCTCGCACACGGCGGACACAGGCACCGACACGACGACATTGCTCGACACCTCGAATTCCGGCCTTGAACAGCCCGCAGAAAAATTGCCCTGGGCAGGCGTGCCCAAGTGAGGACAAGATCTGGGAAGACTGCGAAACGAGACTCGCGCCAACGCGTGATAGTTCCACAAGCTGGACTCGTTTTCAACCCCTGAAGCTGAAATTCGGCCCAGCGGCGTTATTAATTAAATTCAGAAGGTTACATCCATTTTTTGGGCGAAGCGGCCAAGGCAGAATCGGGCCGATCTGAAAATAAGCTTGCAGGACGAGAAAATCGCGCCGCGGCGGAAGCCGCGGCGCGGCACTGCGAGGGACTACTGGACCGAGATCTTGCCGGCTTTGATGATCTTCTCGTAGCGCGCGATCTCGCGCTTGAAGTTGGCATGCAGTTCCTCGGGTGAACTCGCCACGGGGTCGAGTGCCTCGCGCCCCATGAATGCGCGTATGTCGTTCGCCTTGAGCGCCTTTGCGATCTCTGCGTTCAGCTTGTCCACGATCGGCTTGGGCGTGCCCGCCGGAAAGAACATTGCGTACCAGTTATCCGATTCGAAACCGGGATAGATCGAGCTCATGGTCGGAAGATCCGGAAATGCCGACGATTTTTTCGGCGTCGTGACCGCCAGCGCGCGCACCTTGCCGGCCTTGACCTGCGTCGCCGCCACCGGGCCGGTCGCAAACAGGAAATCCGTCTCGCCGCCCATGAGCGCCGCCATCGACGGTCCGCCGCCCTTGTAGGGGATGTGGGCGACATCGGCTCCAGTCGCCTGTTTGAGCATCTCGACGGAGAGATGGCTGGTCGTGCCCGCGCCATTGGAGGCAGCGTTCATCTTGCCGGTGCGCTTCGCGATCGCCACCAGCTCCTGCACGGATCTCGCCGGAACGCTGGGATGGACGACCAGCACCAGCGGAGTCGAGGAAATCCAGCTCACCGGCGCGAGGTCCTTGAGCGGATCGAACTTCACCCGTTTGCCGTAAAGCGTCACGTTCACTGCCAACGACGCCGTGGTGAACAGGATCGTGTTACCGTCGGCCGGTGCCCGCACGGCAAGCTCCGCGCCGATGATGCCGCCCGCACCGGAGCGGTTGTCGACGATGAATGTCTGTTTCATGCTCTGGTTGAAGTTCTTGCCGAGCAGCCGCGCCTGGATATCGGTGCCGCCTCCTGCACCAAATGGCACGATGATTCGCACCGGTTTCGTCGGCCACTGCTGTGCGCCTGCCGTGAAAGGGATAAGGAGCGCTGCGGCAGCCAGCGCGGAGGTGCCGAACCACCGTCCAATATTCATTGCGGTTTTCTCCTGAATGTACGTGCCGCCCGGGTGGGCAAGCGATGCACGCAGTATCAGGGTCGCGGCTTACGCGCACCTTACCGCATCCAGGCGTCGTCCGAAGACTGCAACTTATTGTCGGAGATAGGAAATACGCGGGACAGGCCAGCCAATCCCGCGCGGCGGAGCGCGATGCTCCGTCGCGCGCGAGGCGGTGCGACTGTCAGCCGCGATAGATCGGCTCGGGCTGGGTAAAGAACGCGTGCAGGATGTGGTAGACGGTCAGGTAGTTGATCTGATGGAAGCTCGCGTGCGAGATGCCCGGCATCACCGCGAATTGCTTGTCGGGGTTGGGCAGGCGCTTGAAGAACTCGACGAGGTCGTCGAAACCCGCAATGCCGTCGAACTGCCCGCGCATGATCAGCGTCGGCACGTCGATCTTCGCCGGGTCCACCACGGGCAACTTCGAGCACATATCGACATAGGTGCCGGTCGGGACCGAATCATCGAGCTCGAGAATCGCGTCGGCGAAAGCCTCGATCGTCTTTTCGTCGGCGCAACCCGGATGGTCGCGGTTGAAGATGCTGTGAACGAACGCGCGATCGATGGGGCGGCGGTTCTTGCCTATCATATCGGGCAGCTTCTTGCGCCGTTCCGCGAGCGTAGGGCTGCCTTCCCCGGTCCATACGAACGCGTCGAGCGCGAGGCGCTGCACGCGCGCCGGCTGCCGCTGCGCGAACATGGCCGCCCGCAGCGCGCCCGAGGAAATTCCGTAGACGAGAAACTGTTTTACGTTCGCGGCCTTCATGATGTACTCGGTGGCGACCTCGAGATCGTCGGCGCCGTTAGCGATGTCGCAGTTGATATTGCGCTTCTTGTCCGAGCGGCCGTAGCCCTCCATGTCCATGCACCAGGTGTTGAAACCCTGCGCCGCGAAAAAATCCATGGCGGACGAATAGGGGCGTCCCGGCACCTGCAGGTCGAACGTGGGCTGCGAGCCCATCGAGGAGCCGTGAACGAACAGAACCGTTCCCCGCGCGGGCCGCGCAGCCGGCGTGGCCTTCTCCCACAGGAAGAGCTTGACGTCGCCCTTTTTGGTCCAGTGTTCCTTGCCGGAAATCTTGGGCTGAGTGGCGGGCAGATCCATGGTGAGCTCCGTCGTTCGGGTTGCCGGGGAACCGGCAGTCTAGGCCAGCACTTCCCGAGCGTCAATTTTCAGTTTCCAGTTTCAAATTTCAAGTTTCAGGTTTAAGGTCGCATGTACAACGTTTCACGATTTACGACTTACGATTTACGATTCACGATTTACGGTTCGCCGGAAAAATGGATTTCAGAATCAGTGAAGAACAGCGCGCCTTCGTCGAAGTCGTGCGCCGCGTGTGCCAGAAGGACTTCAAGGCGCGCGCCGTGCGCTATCTGGACGGCACCTGGCCGGACGAAAACATGAAGCAGCTCGCCGAGATCGGCGTGCTTGGAATGGCTGTGCCGCAGGAATACGGCGGCTCCGGCCTCGGCATTCTCGACACGGTGCTGGTGCTCGAGGAAATCGGCAAGGTCTGCTACGTGACCGCGATGGCGGCGCTGGGCGAAGTCGGTGTCCAGACGCGCATCATCTCCACCTACGCCCCCGAATCGATCAAGCGCCGGGTGCTGCCGCGCGTCGTCACCGGCGAGGCGATCCTGGCCATCTGCATGACCGAGCCCGATGCGGGCACGGACGTTCCGAGCTACAAAACCAACTGCGACATCAAGGGCGACCGCGTCGTGCTGAACGGCGTGAAGACCCTCATTTCGCGGGCTGACATCGCAGAGATGCTGGTCGTTTTCACGCGCGTCAACAAGATGCCGGGCGCCGCGGGCATCGGGTGCGTGCTCGTGCCCGGCGGCGCAAAAGGCTTCTCCGCCAAGGCGAGTTACCACACGATGGGCGGCGAGTATCTTTGCGAGGTGGTGTTCGACAATGTCGAGCTCCCGCTGGAGAACCTCGTGCTGCGCGACAACGGCATGAAACGGCTGCTCTCGGCGTTCAATACCCAGCGCTGCCTCAACCCGGCGATCTGCCTGGGGCTCGCCGAAGGTGCGCTCGAGGAAGCGGTGCGTTACCTGCGCGAACGCTCGGCTTTCGGCCGGAAGATCGGCGATTTCCAGGGACTGCGCTGGAAGGCCGCCGACATGTTGATCGAGATCGAGGCGGGACGCGGGCTGCTCTATCGAGCCGCCGTCAGCGGCGATCCTTTCCCGGACCCCGCGCTTGCGGCGATGGCCAAAATCTACTGCAACGAAATGAGCATCCGGGTCACGTCGGAGGCCATCCAGGTACACGGCGGCTACGGCTTCACCGACGAGTTCCCGGTGTCACGCTTCTTCCGCGGCACGCGCTACGGCAGCCTCGGCGGTGGCACCACCGAGACGCTGCGCAATCTCGTGGGAAGGAAGCTCGTGGAGCAGATGGATCTCGCGACGGGCGTCCTCGGAATGAGGACCTTCTAGCCGTGCTCAGAAACCGGTGACCGATGAGCGGTAAGCGGTAAGCGGTAAGCGGTAAGCGGACCCGCTCCGCGCCAGGATGTTCATCGACTTACGACTTACGATTTACGATTTACGATTCACGATTTACGATTCACGCAAATCAGTAAGTCGCCGTCCTGAAATAGCTGGCGCGGTCGCCCGACGTGACGGTCACCTTCTCGAGCCGGCCGCCACGCAGGACTTCGATTGCGATTTCGACACCGGCCTCCCCGCTTGACCAGAGCCGGCTGTAGAAATCGGATTGCCCTTTCACCGGCTGACCCTTGACGCTGACGATGACATCACCCTTGCGCATGCGCGCCTGGTCTGCCGGGCCTTCGGGCGACACGCGGTTGACGATGACGTTGCCATGCACCTCCTGGGTGTTGACGCCGATCCAGGGACGCGCGCTGCCTGGCCCCCTGCCATTCGCGATCAACTCGCCCAGCATGGGCTTGAGCAGATCAATCGGCACGAACATGTTGCCAGGCACCTTGGACTGCACCCCGGCCGCATCGCCGACCACGAGCGAGCCGATGCCGAGCAGCCGGCCCTCCCGGTTCAGCAGTGCCGCGCCACTCCAGTTGACGGTCGCGGGCGCGGTGTAGATTGCTTCCTCAAGCCGGTACTCCCAGTAGCCGACAAAGGGCCGGCGCGAGACGACATAGGCGGGCGCCACGCCGTCGAATCCGACGATCAGCACCGGCTCTCGATTCGTGATCTTCGACGAGTGTCCGAATTGAACGGGCTTGATCGGCAAGGGGCGCAACGCGCGTAGCAGCCCGAAACCACTCGCATTGTCGTACGCGATCACAGTGGCTGGAAACGCCCGTCCGTCGGCCGTGAAGAGTTCCACCGACTCGGCCTCCAGAATGAGATAGCCGATTGTGAGCACGAGGCCCTCGGAATCGATCACAACGCCGGTGCCCTCGCGCGAGGCCCCGAGGCTGCGGCTGGTGCGGGCGTCTGCGACCGCCGTGCTCCGGATCTTCACGACCGACAACGCGTCGACCGTGACCTCGGGGCGCTGGCGCGCTCCCGGCTGATCCTTTTCCTGCGCGGCTGGCGGCGCCGACCGTGAGCCTTGATCCTGTGCCGCGACCTCGGCCGCGGGCGCCGCAAGCGCCAGCGCAAGCACGCACGGCGCTGCGGCCCGGCACATCCTGATTGCTGCGTGACGCCGCAAGAAGCTATCCATGATCATCCTGTTATCGGTCGCATTAGCGGGTATCGTAGTCCCAAACCAAAGCCATTAGAATACGCCGGACACGCGCGGCGCATCCAGTCAAAGAACAAACATCTGCTCCGTGCTATTCCCGGACAGGCGCAAGCGACGGCAACGCTCTGTTAGCCGGGTTAGAATCGCATTGCTCGCGGCCTGCGAACCGGTAACGGGCGGTTTCAAGTTGGGCCTGAAGGGAAAAGTCGCCGCCATCACCGGCGGCACGGAGGGCATCGGTCGGGCATCCGCGCGTCAGCTGGCGCGCGAGGGGGCCAAAGTCGCGATCTGCTCGCGGCGCGCCGACAAAGTCCAGGAAACGGCGAGGGAACTGGAAAAGCTCGGTGCCGAGGCACTGGGCGTCGCGGCCGACATAGGCACGTCCGAAGGGGTCGAGCAATTCATCGGCGCAGTCATCAAGCGCTTCGGGCGGCTCGATATCCTCGTCAATAATGCGGGCACCTCCATGTCCAACCCGTTCGACAAGGTGACCGACGCGACCTGGCAGGAGGACTTCGATCTCAAGCTCTTCGGCGCAATCCGCGGCGCCCGGCTCGCCATCCCGCAGATGAAGCAACAGGGCGGCGGGCGCATCATCAACATCACCACCGTCGGCGGCAAGCAGCCCGGAGCCAATTCCGTGCCGACCACGGTCACCCGCGCCGCAGGCCTCGCGCTGACCAAGGCGCTTTCCAAGGAGCTCGCGCCGCACAACATCCTCGTCAACACCGTGTGCATCGGCAAGATCAAGTCGGGACAGCACGAGCGGCGCATCCAGCGCGAGGGCGTCAGCGCTGACGACTACTACTCGCGCGTCGGGAAAACGATACCGATGCAGCGGATGGGAG
>Ga0111145_1026_pt1 | contig 59790 bp, 64 predicted proteins | sample DeeMarSeWOR28_12_FD_80392 | JGI IMG/M metagenome (GOLD analysis project Ga0111145, IMG submission 80392) | Betaproteobacteria bacterium SG8_41 | reverse complement strand
ATCGTGCCGTTCATGAAGATGGAAACCGACGAGGACTTCGAGAAGATCCGCGAGCTCGCGGCCACCGTAATCGATTTCTGGGCGGAGAACGGCCTCGAGCACGAGCGCTGCGGCGAGATGATCGAGCGCATCGGTCTTGCCAACTTCCTGGAAGGCATCGGCATCGAGGTCGACCCCAACATGATCAGCCATCCGCGCACCAGCTCCTACGTGCGCATGGACGACTGGGACCAGGAAGCGCAGAAGTGGATCGAGCGCAAGGGTAAGCAGCCGGAAGCGGCCTAGCACTGCGATAGAGGAGATGGCAATGGCACAACAGGGGGCTCCGGTAGCGGAAAAGAAACAGATGCGCCCGCCGATCGAGAGCGGGTGCCCCGACGGCATGCAGTACATGCATCCGCTGATGATCAAGAATTTCGGCAACTGGAAATATCACGACCGGCCGCGCCCGGGCGTGCTGCACCACGTCGCCCATTCCGGGGACGAGATCTGGACGGTGCGCGTGGGCACGCAGCGCCAGCTCGGGCCCTACGAGATCAATCTCCTGTGCGACATCATCGACCAGTACGGCGAAGGCTACGTGCGCTTCACCATCCGCTCGAACATGGAGGTCATGGTCTCCAAGTGGGAGAAAGTCGGCCCGCTGATCCAGGCGTTCAATGATGCCGGCTACCCGGTCGGCGGCACCGGCAACTCAGTGACCATGATCTCGCACACCCAGGGCTGGCTGCACTGCGACATCCCGGGCACCGACGCCTCGGGGGTGGTCAAGTCGCTGATGGACGAGCTCTACGAAGAGTTCATCAAGGAGGAGATGCCGAACCGCGTGCACATCACGACCTCCTGCTGCCAGATCAACTGCGGCGGCCAGGGTGATATCGCGATCAACGTGCAGCACACCAAGCCGCCGAAGATCAATCACGATCTCGTCGCCAACGTATGCGAGCGCCCCTCCGTCGTGGCGCGCTGCCCCGTGGCCGCGATCCGTCCGGCGATGGTCAACGGCAAGCCATCGCTCGAGGTGGACGAGAAGAAATGCATCTGCTGCGGCGCCTGTTATCCGCCGTGCCCGCCAATGCAGATCAACGATCCGGTGCACTCGAAGCTCGCCATCTGGGTCGGCGGCAAGAACTCCAACGCCCGTTCCAAGCCGATGTTCCAGAAGCTGGTTGCGGCGGGGCTCCCCAACAACCCGCCGCGCTGGCCAGAGGTGGCGGAGGTGGTGAAGAAGATCCTCTATACCTACAAGAAGGATGCCCGCGACTGGGAGCGCGTCGGCGACTGGGTCGAGCGCATCGGCTGGCCGCGGTTCTTCGAGCTGACGGGGCTGCCGTTCACCAAGTTCCACATCGACAACTGGCGCGGGGCGCGCAACAGTCTCAATGCCTCCGCCCACATCCGCTTCTGAGCGCGCGGGCATGAAGCTCGGCATTCTGGTCAACGAAGGACCGTATACGCACCAGGCCTCGGACACCGCCTACCAGTTCGCAAAAGCGGCGCTCGCCAAGGGGCACGAGATCTATCGCGTGTTCTTCTATCACGACGGCGTGAACAACGGCACGCGGCTCACGGTGCCGCCGCAGGACGACCGCAACATCGTCAAGCGCTGGAGCGAGCTTGCCGCCGAGCACAAACTCGACCTGGTGCTGTGCATCGCCGCGGCCCAGCGCCGCGGCCTGATGGACAAGAACGAGGCCAAGCGCCACGGCAAGGACACCGACAATCTGGCGGCGGGATTCCGCATCTCGGGCCTCGGCCAGCTGATCGAAACCGGCATCCAGTCGGACCGCCTGGTGGTGTTCGGCGACTGAGCGGCCAAGGAGGACAGAGACGAGATGGACGAGGCAACGGAAGGCGGTGCGGTCAAGCGGTTCCTGTACGTGAACCGCAAGGCGCCATACGGCACGATCTACGCGCTCGAGTCGCTCGAAGTGGTGCTGATCGGCGCGGCCTTCGACCAGGACGTGAGCCTCGCGTTCGTGGGCGATGGCGTCTATCAGCTGACCAAGGGGCAGGACACCAAGGCGCTGGAGGTGAAGAACTTCTCGCCGACGTTCCGCGCGCTGGATGACTACGACATCAACAAGATCTACGTCGATGCGGATGCGTTGCGTGCAAGGGGGCTCACTGAAGCCGATCTGGTGATCCCGGTCGAGGTGGTGAGCACCGAGCGCATGGCCCAGATCATGGAAGGCCAGGACGTGATCCTGAGCTTCTGAGGAGAGGACGGATGCTGCACACGGTCAACAAATCGCCCTTCGAGCACAGCGCGCTCGAGACCTGCCTGCGCTACGCGCGGCAGGGAGCCGCGGTGCTGCTGATCGAGGACGGCGTCTACGCGGCGGCCCGCGACACGGCCGTCTCGAAGCAGGTTGAGGAGGCTTTGAAAAAGGTATCGATTTACGCGCTCGAGGCGGACCTCGCGGCGCGGGGAATGCGCAACCGGGTAATCGACGGCGTTCGCCTGGTGGACTACGAGGGCTTCGTGGATCTCGTAGTCGAGCACAACGCCGTGCAATCTTGGCTCTGAACCCAAAGGACAGACACGACATGACGATCGAAGTGAACGGCAAAGTTCTGGAAACCGATGAGGAAGGCTACCTTGCGGACCGCACGGACTGGTCCGAGGACGTGGCCAAGGAAATGGCGCGCGTCGACAACTGCGAGCTGACCGACGCCCACTGGGAAGTGATCAACTTCCTGCGCGAGTACTACGACGAGTACCAGATCGCGCCGGCGGTTCGGGTCCTGACCAAGGCGATCGGCAAGAAGCTTGGCGCCGACAAGGGCAACAGCAAGTACCTCTACGAGCTGTACCCCTACGGTCCCGCCAAGCAGGCGTGCAAGTACGCCGGCCTGCCCAAGCCGACTGGCTGCGTCTAGGGCGCGGCGCGCCCCGAACGGAGCGGACCCGTGTCCGCGCTGACCGTCTTCTACGCGCTGCTGTTCTACGCCGCGGCGGGGATCCTGGTGGCCGGCGTGCTCGCGCGCTGTTGGCGCTATGCCCGCACGCCGCAACCGCTGAAGATACCGATCCCGCCGGCGCCGACCACGCGCCGAGGGGTCGCGCTGCGCATGATCGCCGAAGTGACCTTGTTCCGGAGCCTGTTCCACTCCAACAAGTGGATCTGGCTCTTCGGCTGGGTATTCCATGCCGCGCTCTTGGTGGTGCTGCTCCGGCACCTGCGCTATTTCACCGAGCCGGTGTGGCTCTGGGTTGACCTGATCCAGCCCCTAGGGCTGTACGCCGCATTCGCGCTGCTGGCCGGGCTTGCCGGTCTGTGGGCGCGACGTTTCCTGGTCGACCGTGTGCGCTACATCAGCAGCGCTTCCGATCACCTGATGCTCGCACTGCTCGTTGCCATTGCTGCGAGTGGCCTCGCCATGAAGTACGTCGCGCACACCGATATTGTCGCGTTGAAGGCGTTCTTTCTCGGCTTGATGGCATTTGACTGGCAGCCACTGCCGGCCGACGCGCCGCTTCTCATTCATCTCACGCTGGTGGCCCTGCTGATGATCGTCTTCCCGGTGAGCAAGCTGATGCACGCGCCGGGCGTGTTCTTCAGCCCGAGCCTCAACCAGGTGGACGACGCGCGCGAACGGCGACACCTCGCAGGCTGGTCGGCGCGCCTTACCCAACCCGGCGCCACGCGCGGACACTGATGGCTGCCGCCTTCGAGACGCCGGCAATTGGCGAATATCCGGTCATTCCCCTGGTGCGCGAGGGGACGATGGCGCATTCGAAGCCGTTCGTCGCCAAACCCGAGCACCAGGCGCCGCTCGGGTTTCCCGGCGAGCTGGTGCCGGACTGGGAAAAGGTCGCGGTCAAGCGCCTCGGCGAGCTGGTGTCTGAATCGCGCGCGCTGCAGGTGTACCTCGATTCGTGCGTGAAGTGCGGCGCCTGTACCGACAAGTGCCACTACTATCTCGGCACCGCGGACCCGAAGAACATGCCCGTGGCGCGCCAGGACCTGCTGCGCTCGGTGTACCGGCGCTACTACACCTTCGCCGGGAAGCACTTCCCGAAGCTCGTCGGTGCGCGCGACATGACCAAGGGCGTGCTCGACGAGTGGTATGGCTACTTCCACCAGTGCTCGCAGTGCCGGCGCTGCTCGGTGTTCTGCCCGTACGGCATCGATACCGCCGAGGTCTCGATGGCGGCGCGCGACATCATGGACAGCGTTGGCGTGGGGCAAAAGTACTCCAACGAGATCATCGGCAAGGTCCACAAGATCGGCAACAACCTGGGCCTGCCGGAGCCCGCCCTGCGCGACACCCTCGAGGGACTGGAAGAGGACGTCAAGGAGGCGACCGGCGTCGATGTGCGCTTCCCGCTCGACGAGAAGGGCGCCGAGGTGCTGCTCATCACGCCGAGCGCCGACTTCTTCGCCGAGCCGCACATCGACGGATTGATCGGCTACGCCAAGGTGTTCCACGCGGCGGGCATCTCCTGGACGCTCTCGTCGCACGCTTCCGAGGCAGCGAATTTTTCGCTCTTCATCGGCAATCACGACAACCTGCAGAAAGTCGCCGCGCGCATCCGCGAGGCGGCGCTCGAGCTGGGCGCGAGGCGCCTCGTGGTCGGGGAGTGCGGCCACGCCTGGCGCGTTGCCTACAGCTTCTGGAACACGCTCATCGGGCCGTTTGATTTCCTCGATGCGCGCTATCCGGCGCCGCAGCACATCTGCGAAGTGACCTGGGACCTGATCCAGCGCGGCGCGCTCACGCTCGACAAGAGCGCGAACGACGACAAGGTGGTGACCTTCCACGACTCGTGCAACGTGTCGCGCGGCTCACGCATGGGCGGCGTGCCGGGGGGGCAGTTCACGATCCCGCGCGGGATCATCCGTGCCTGCGTCAACAAGTTTGTCGACATGGCGCCCGAGACCATCGGCGAAACCACGTTCTGCTGCGGCGGCGGCGGCGGCCTGCTCACTGACGACCTGGTCGAGCTGCGGGTGAAGGGCGCGCTGCCGCGCATGCAGGCTCTGCAGCAGGTGGTCGACGAGTACGGCGTCAACTACCTTGCGGCCATCTGCGCGATCTGCAAGAGCCAGTTCACAAAGGTCCTGCCCTATTACAAGCACCCGATGGACATGATCGGCAGCGTGCACGGCCTGGTGAGCAACGCCATCGTGCTCACGCCCAAGCCATAGAGCCACTCAACCGGAGCCAACCATGTCAGCACCCGTAACGAAGCCCGAAGCCAAGGCCGGACACACCTTCCGCCGCTTCAAGGACGGCGATCACGAGTGGAAATCGCTGCAAGAGCAAATCTTCAGCGGCGACGAGTCCGACAAGTGCCCGACCTACGTGCACAAGACGCCGCCCTGCCAGGCGAGCTGCCCCTCGGGCGAGGACATCCGCGGCTGGCTCAACATCGTGCGCGGTGTGGAGAAGCCGCCCAAGGGCACGGCAATGCAGGAATACGCGTTCCGCCGCTCCACCGACGCCAATCCGTTCCCGTCGATGATGGGGCGGGTGTGCCCGGCGCCGTGCCAGACGGGCTGCAACCGCAACAAGGTCGAGGACACCGTCGGCATCAACGCGGTCGAGCAGTACATCGGTGACTACGCGCTGCAGCAGGGCTACGCGTTCGAGGCGGGGCCCGAGACCGGCAAGCGCGTCGCCGTCGTCGGCGGCGGGCCGGCGGGGCTGTCGGCGGCCTATCAGCTGCGCCGCAAGGGGCACGGCGTGACGCTGTTCGACGATCACGCGGAGCTCGGCGGGATGGCGAAATACGGCGTGCCGGGCTACCGCCTGCCGCGCAAGCACCTCGACGGCGAGATCAACCGCATCATTGCCATGGGCGTCGAGGTCCGGCCCAATACGCGCATCGGCAAGGACGTGGCGCTGAAGGACCTGGAAAAGGACTACGACGCGGTGCTGCTCGCCCTTGGCTGCAAGGCCGGGCGGCCGCTGCCGGTGCCGGGCGCCGACGCGCCCAACTGCATCAGCGGCGTCGCCTTCCTCGAGGCCTTCAACCAGGGGCGCCTGGCGGCGGTCGCCGGCCGCGTGGTGGTCGTCGGAGGCGGCGACACCTCGGTCGACGTGGTGTCGGTGGCGCGGCGCCTGGGCTACGTCGAGAACGCTACGGAGACCGAGCGGCCCGAGTTCGTGGTCATGGGGCACACCGCGCACGACGTCTCCACGCTCGCCGCGCGCCAGGGCGCCGACGTGATGCTCACCTCGATGCAGCCGATCGAGGAGATGAACGCTGCCAAGCAGGAGATCGAGGATGCGCAGCGCGAGGGCGTGAAGATCCAGGGCAACCTCCTGCCCAAGAAGGTGATCGTCGACGAGAAGAGCGGTCGCGCCAAGGCGCTCCGGCTGATCGAGGTCGAGTGGTCCAAGGGCAACTTCAAGGAGAAGCCCGGCACCGAGAGGGACGTCGAGGCCGACCTGATCGTCGTGGCGATCGGCCAGGCCGGCGACCTGACCGGCATGGAAGAGCTCGACAACGGCAAGGGCCTGATCACCGCCGACAAGTTCTACCAGCTGCCGAACCGGCCCGGCGTCTTCGCCTGCGGCGACATCATCCGCCCGCACCTGCTCACCACCGTCATCGGCCAGGGCTCGATCGCCGCCGACAGCATCGACCGCTATCTGAACCGCAAGGAGATGCCGAAGCGGCCGAAGGTCGACGTGCATCACTTCAACCTTCTCGACAAGTTGCGCGAGGTGAACCTCGAGCCCAAGCCGTTCAAGCCGGTCGAGGAGGCGAGCCTGCGCGAGATCGATCGGGGGCTGCGCGGCACCTCGCTCTCCGGCAAGGCGGTGGGTGGCTACGCCATCCACAACTACGAGGACCGCAGCGCAGCCGAGGTGTGCATGTCGGGAGAGCTGTTTCTCGGCCACTTCCCCAACCAGGAGCGCATCAAGCGCAGCGAGATCGGGCCCTCGGCCGAGGAGGTGCTCGGGCATTTCGAGGAGCGCATGGTGGGTCTCACCGACAAGCAGGCGGTCGAGGAGGCCAAGCGCTGCATGAGCTGCGGCATGTGCTTCGAGTGCGACAACTGCGTGATCTACTGCCCCCAGACCGCGGTCAAGCGCACGCCCAAGTCAGAAGCGACGATGGGCCGCTACGTCTACACCGATTACGATCTGTGCATCGGCTGCCACATCTGTGCCGACGTCTGTCCGACCGGCTACATCAAGATGGGCATGGGCGATCACTGAGCGGCGGGGGTGCGATGGCGCGTATTGCTGCTGCGATCCTGGCCGCTTCTCTGGCGGCGGCGCCACTCGCCGACGCCGGCGAGAAGCGCGCCGGCCGCGTCGCGCTGCCGGTCGTGAAGATCACGAAGGGCGGGGACTGCGTGGCGCCAACCGATGAGATGCGGCGCAATCACATGGAGATGCTCCTGCACCAGCGCGACCGTACCATGCGCCAGGGCCTGCGCGAGAAGCGCTTCAGCCTTAAGAACTGCGTCGAGTGCCATGCAAGCCGTGATACCGGGAGCGTGCTCGGCAAGGAAGGCTTTTGCTCGAGCTGCCACGCCTACGCCTCGGTCAAGATCGACTGCTTTGAGTGCCACACGCCGATGCGGCAGGTCCCGACTGCGGGTGCGCCCCGGTGAAGCCTGAGCGCCGCCGTTTCCTGGGCTGGACCGCGGCCGCAGCCGCAGCCGCGACGCTCGGGCCGGGCCTGCGACTGGTCGAGCTGGCACTTGCGCGCTCGCCCGAGGAGGCCGCCTCCACCCTGCAGCGCTGGGGGCTGCTGATCGATACCGCCAGCTGCTCGGATTGCGACGCGTGCGTCACTGCCTGCCACGAGGAAAATGGCGTGAGGGGGCACAATCGCCCCTTGACCGACGCGCAGTGGATCCGCAAGGTGAGCCTGCGTGACCGCCGCACCGGCTTCGCGCAGACGCTGCCGCTCATGTGCCAGCACTGCGAGCACCCGCCGTGTGTGGACGTATGCCCGACGGGCGCTTCGTTTCGCCGCGCCGATGGCATCGTGCTGGTCGACAAGCACACCTGCATTGGATGCCGCTATTGCGTGATGGCCTGCCCGTTCGGCGCGCGCTCGTTCGTCCATGAGCCGGTCAGCGGTCAGAAGCCGGACGTGCCGCGCGGCAAGGGCACGGTCGAGTCGTGCACCCTGTGCGTGCATCGCGTGGACCGCGGCGAGACGCCGGCGTGCGTCGAGGCATGCAACCGCGATGGCGGCGCAGCCATGGTGTTTGGCGACTTGAACGACGCGGCGGGCGAGCTGCACCGCCGCCTGCGCACGGCGCCTTCAACGCAATTGCGTGCCGACCTCGCGCTCAACACGGGCGTGCGCTACCAGGGACTATAGTCATGGCGAGCGTCCAGTACCGCGAGATCGAGGGCCGCAGCGTCGGCTTCTACGGCCTGCTCTCCGGCCTTGCTCTCGTCATCGCGGGGGGCCTCGCCGCGGCCTGGGCGATGGAGCACCACGGCCACGTCATCACCGGCATGAGCAACCGCATCGTATGGGGGACGCCGCATGTGTTCGCGGTGTTCCTGATCGTGGCCGCTTCGGGCGCGCTGAACGTCGCCTCGGTCGCCTCGGTGTTCGGCCGGGAGCTCTACAAGCCGTTGTCGCGTCTCTCCGGCCTGCTCGCGGTTGCGCTGCTCGCGGGCGGGCTCGCGGTACTGGTGCTCGACCTGGGCCGGCCCGATCGCCTGATTGTCGCGATGACGCACTACAACTTCAAGTCGATCTTTGCCTGGAACATCTTTCTCTATACCGGGTTCTTTGCCGTCGTGGCGCTCTATCTGTGGACACAGTTGGAGCGCCGGATGAACGGGTACACGCGGCCCGCGGGGATGCTCGCGTTCCTGTGGCGACTCGTGCTCACCACCGGCACGGGCTCGATCTTCGGCTTCCTGGTCGCACGCCAGCCCTACGACAGCGCGCTGCTCGCGCCGCTGTTCATCGTCATGTCGTTCTCCTTCGGCATGGCGGTGTTCCTGCTGGTGCTGATGGCGGCCTGCCACTGGAGCGGCCGCGTCCTCGGTGATGCGCTGCTCGAGCGCCTCGGCCGCCTGCTCGGGGTATTCGTCGCCGCGGTGCTGTATTTCGTCGCGGTGCATCACCTGACCAACCTCTACATCGCACGGCAGACCGATCTCGAGCGCTTTCTTCTCTGGGACGGTGGGATCTACCCGCTGCTTTTCTGGGTGGTGCAGATCCTGATCGGTGGTGTCGTGCCGCTGGTGCTGCTCTTCTCGGGGCGCACGAGCCGTGCGCGCGGCGCGCTCGCCGCGGCCGCCGCGTGCGTGGTTGCGGGCGGCTTCGCGCAGGTATACGTCATCATCATCGGCGGGCAGGCCTATCCGCAATTGATCTTCCCCGGGAAGGAGATGAGCAGCAGCTTCCTCGACGGCGTGGTCGCGGGCTACGTTCCGAGCCTGCCCGAAGTGGCGCTGGGCCTCGGCGGCGTAGGCCTTGCGCTCGCGCTTACGGTCCTGGGGCTCAAGGTGCTGCCGTTCCTGCCGCGCAGCCTGGCGGACGGCAAACCGGATTCGGCGACGGCGTGAATCGCATCTTCGTCTCCGCCGCGCACAAGTCCTCGGGCAAGACTACGATCAGCATCGGGCTGTGCGCCGCCCTGCGGATGCGCGGCGTGGCGGTGCAGACCTTCAAGAAAGGGCCCGATTACATCGACCCGCTGTGGCTCGCGCTTGCCAGCGAGCGGCCCTGCTACAACCTCGATCCCTACCTCTCCGGCACGGAGGAGATTCGCGCCGAGTTCGCGCGGCGCGTGGACGGTGCCTCGCTCGGCCTGGTGGAAGGCAACAAGGGCCTCTACGACGGGCTGGACCTCGAGGGCAGCAACAGCAACGCCGCGCTTGCCGCGCTGCTCGGCACGCCGGTGGTGCTGGTGATCGACGCACGCGGCATGACGCGCGGCATCGCGCCGCTCATTCTCGGCTACCAGGCATTCGACCGGAACGTGCGCATCGCCGGCGTGATCCTGAATCAACTCGGCGGTTCGCGCCATGAGGCCAAGCTGCGCGCTGTGATCGCCCATTACACCGGCGTTCCGGTGCTCGGTGCGGTGCAGCGTGACGATCGCCTTAGCATTGCGGAACGCCACCTCGGCCTCGTTCCGAGCAACGAGACCTCGGCCTCGCGCGCGTGGGTCAGGCAGACCGCGGAGCGCGTCGCTGCCCAGGTGGACTTGGAACGGCTGCTCGCCGTCGCAAGAGAGGCGCCGCCGCTGGCCGGGTCTACAGCCGGGACCGGCGATCCCCTGGCGGGGCCGGGCGGCGCACCAGTACGCTTGGGCATCGCACGCGATGCGGCTTTCGGTTTTTACTATCCGGGCGATCTCGAAGCCCTGGGCGCGGCCGGCGCGGAGCTCGTGGCCTTCGACACGCTGCGCGACAAGCGCCTGCCGCGGGTGGACGGTTTGTTCCTGGGCGGCGGGTTTCCCGAGACCCAGATGGACGCGCTTGCCGCGAACGCGGCGCTGCGCTCGGACGTGCGCGAGGCGGTCGAAGGCGGGATGCCGACCTATGCCGAGTGCGGCGGGCTCATGTATCTCGCGCGCGGCATCGAATGGAACGGACGCCGTGCCGAGATGGTCGGCGCCCTTCCGGCGGACATCGTGATGCATGACAGGCCGGTTGGGCGCGGTTACGTGCATCTGCGCGAAACCGGCCGCAGCCCCTGGCCGCGGACGCTCGCGCCGGATGCGCCACTGATTCGCGCGCACGAGTTTCACTATTCCAGCGTCGAGAACCTTTCTTCCGGGCTCGAGTTTGCCTATGAAGTCGAGCGCGGCTACGGCATCGACGGCCGGCACGACGGTATCGTGCACAAGAACCTGCTCGCGTCCTACGCGCATCTGCGGGATGTCGCGGGCAACCGCTGGGCGAGGCGCTTCGTCGATTTTGTCAGGAACCGCAGGCGTGCTGCTTGAGGTGGCGGGAAACAGGGTGCCGGTCGACGACGAGGGTTATCTGGTCGACCCTGCGGACTGGAGCGAGGAGATCGCTGTGGAGCTGGCGCGCCGGGAGGGCGTCCCGCTCACGGACGCGCACTGGGCGGTGATCGGATTCATGCGCGAGTATTACCAGCGGCGCCACATCGCGCCGGATGCGCGCTTCGTCCTCAAGTTCCTGACCGAGGCCCGGGGCGCGGAGCGAAACGAGTTGTTCCGGCTTTTCCCTTACGGCTACGTCAAGCAGGCCTGCAAGATCGCCGGCATGCGCAGACCCCGCGCGTGGAGCACCGGCTGAGCTAAGGGCATATGGGAGCATCCATGATCATCATTACCCCCTCCGCTGCAGCGCAGATACTCGAGTCCGCGCGGCAGCAGCAGACGGACCCCGCGTCGGTCTATCTGCGTCTGGCGGCGCGTCTGGGCGACGGCGGCGCGATCGAATACGGCATGGGTTTCGACGACAAGGCCGAAGATGACCTGGAGGCGGTCGCGAGCGACATCAAGGTCTTGATCTCGCCCGGGAGCGTCGAACTGCTGACGGGCGCAACCCTGGACTACGTCGAGATCAACCCGGGCGAGTGGCGTTTCATCTTCATCAACCCCAACGATCCCTCGCACAAGGCGCCGGAGCCGGCGCGCTGAGCCTCGGCGCTGGACAGGGCCGCGGCGGGGCGCTAGCCTGAACTTCGTCCGATTGTTCAGCCGCCTGCGGCGCTCCAGGATACCGTATGCCCGACCCCGCTTCGCCGAACCCAGGTGCGAAGGCCGACCCCGGCGCGCGCCGGGACCGCGCCGGCTTGCAGGCGCATACGGTGCGTCTTGCGCGCAAGACGCAGTCCCTCGATATCCTGTATGCAATCGCCACCAGCCTGAGTCAGCCCGGCAGCCTCGAGCAGCTGCTCGAAGGATTTCTCGACACCTTCATCGAGCTGGTCGACGCGCGCGCGGCCAGCGTGCGGCTCGCGACCGGGGACGGCCACACCCGGCTGATTGCGAGCCGCGGTCTCGCGCCCGAGGTGCTTGAGCGCGACCGGCTGATGCCGCTGGGGCACTGCCCATGCGGCCTGGCTGCGACCGAGGGCGGGTTGCGCGTCCAGAGTGGCACTGCGCCGTGCGCGAAGCTGATCGGCGGGCCGATGCTCGAGCGCGACTGCACGGAATTCGTGGTGGTGCCGGCGCAGTACCAGGACCGCGTCCTGGGCGTCTATAACCTCTTTCTCGACCGCCCGCTCGCCGCCATGGGCGAGGACATGCACGACCTGCTGATCAGCGTTGGCCGCCATCTCGGCCTTGCCATCGAGAAGGCGCGGCTGGAGGGCGAAGCGCGCCGCCTGGCCATCATGGAAGAGCGCAACATCATCGGCAACGAGCTGCACGACTCGCTTGCCCAGTCCCTCGTGGGCATGCGGCTGCAGCTTAAGATCCTGGGCGAAGCCCTGGCACGCAAGGACTTCGGCGCCGCCCGCTACGAGGTGAACGGCCTGCGCCGCGCGATGACGCAGGCCAATGCCGACCTGCGCGATCTGCTGACCAACTACCGGCTGAAGATCGACGAAGCGGGGCTGGCGCAAATGGTCGCCCATCTGGTCGAGCGCTTCAGCCGGGAAACCGGCATCGCGGTGTTCTTTCAGAACGAATGCCGGGCACTCGCGCTCACGCGGGCCCAGGAGATCCAGCTCTTCTTCATCATCCAGGAAGCGCTTACCAACATCCGCAAGCACAGCAGTGCGCACAACGTGCGCATCCTGCTCAACAATGAGGAGGATCTCTACACCGTGCTCATCGAGGACGATGGCCTCGGCATGACGGCGGCGCCCGAGGACATTCCCGTCGAGCACGCCGGACTGGCGATCATGCGCGAGCGCACGGCGAAGCTGCCAGGGCAGATCGTGATCGAAAGCGAGCCTGGCGAGGGTACTCGCATCGTGTTGATCTTCAACGCGCCACCGGTGCACACGACCGGCGGCGAAGAGCGGGGCTGAGATGCGGGTGCTCCTGATCGACGACCACGCGCTGGTGCGCAAGGGCATCGAGGAGCTGCTGCAGAGTCGCGGTATCCAGGTGGTGGCATCGGTCAGCTCGGGCGAGGAGGGCGTGCGGCGTGCGCGTGAGCTCTCCGCCGACATCATTCTGCTCGATGTGAAAATGCCCGGTATGGGCGGCATCGAGACCTTGAAAAAACTGCGCGAGAGTGGAGTGGCCACGCCTGTCGTGATGCTAACCATGAGCCGCGAGGATGCCGACCTGAGCGCAGCGCTGCGCGGCGGCGCGCAGGGTTATCTCTTGAAGGATATCGAGCCGGAGGAGCTGATGCCCGCGCTGGAAGCGGCCCTGCGCGGCGACAACGTCGTGGCGCAAGAAATGGTCGGAACGCTCGCGCGTATCGTGCGCAGCGACACCGGCGCGAAGCGTGAAACACAGCGTCTCGCGGCCCCATTCGCCGAGCTGACGCCGCGCGAGCTGGAGATCCTCGAATGCGTCGCCGACGGCTCGAGCAACAAGCTGATCGCGCGCGCGCTCGATATCACGGAGGGCACCGTCAAACTGCACGTCAAGGCGATCCTGCGTAAGCTCGGGATGCGCTCGCGCGTCGAGGCCGCGGTGACAGCGGTCGAGCATGGCCTGGGAAAGAAACGGAGAAGCTCCGGCACCCCTTCCGGCACGTGACGCATGAGCAAGCCGACGAGCCCGCCTGTCGATTGCGTGAAAGCGGCAGGCTCGCCTGCGCGTCAGACCTCCACAGTGCTGACGGACAATTGCGCAGGCGGCAGCCCGCCCTCCAGCAGCCCGCACTCGATCGCGTTCACCAACGGCTCGGGACCTGCGACGTAGATATCGTGATCGCCCAGCCGGGGATGATCCTGCAGCACCTGCCCAAGCACGCGCTGCACGATCGCGTCGTCCGCCAGCGTGTCGTCCGCCGTCAATGGGGTGTAGCGGAAATTGTCGAGGGCGTCGCTCCAGGAGCGGCACAGATTGTCGAGGTAGTGACCTTTGACGGAGGCGATCCAGTAGAGATGCAGCGACTCGGCCGCATCGAGCGCCATCGCGTGCTCGATCAGGCTCTTGACGGGGGCAAATCCGGTTTCGAGGGCAATGAACATGAGCGGACGTTGCGAGTCCTCCTTCAGCACGAATTGCCCGCGTGGCCCGTCGATGCGCACTGTGTCCGTGCTTTTCAGCCCCTCGAATACGCCCTCCGCAAAAGCGTTTCCCGCATACCGGCGTATGTGAAACTGCAGGTTGCGGTCATCGCACGGGCAGCTTGCCACCGGGCAGGACGCGGCGAGCCCGCCGGGTAGTTCGAGGGACACCGATTGGCCGGCGAGAAAGCGCAGCCGGTTGGTGCGTGGCGTCTGCAGATGCAGCAGCCGCATATCTTCTCCCATCGGGCTCACGGACTTGACCCGGGCCTCGATGTGCTGCAACGGCATGTCGGCGGCGCCGTGCGCCTCATGCGCCTCGATCACGAGGTCGGCGACGGCGGTGTTGCAGCACATCAGCACGACGCCGGCGCTTTTCTCGGCTGCCGTGAGGGCATGGTCGGAGTGCCTGATCTTCTGCGCCTCGCCCGAGAGGACCTTCGCCTTGCATTTGCCGCAGCTGCCGATGCTGCAGCCGTAATCGAGCGACAGCCCGGCGCGCAGCGCTGCCTCCAGCAAGCTGTCGTTGCCGTCGACGAAAAACTCGTGGCCGCTCGGCATCACCCGTACGTGCGCCGTCATGATCCTGAGGAAGCTGTCCTGCACCAGTAGCGCCTGCGGCTCCTCACCCTGCAAGCCGGCCTCTAGGCTGTGCGTTAGCCAGGCGAGCAGCCGCGCCGCGGTGGCCTGCGGCAGCGGCGCACTGCCCAGCTCGCGGAGTTTCCCCCGCAGTTGCTCGACGAGCGCCCGGTAGTGATCGAGCTGCACCCGGGCCCGTGCCCGCTCCCTGCTCATTTCGGTCAGGCGCGCCACCAGCACGTCGGGAGCGGGCAGCACGCGCTCGCGCACGCGCTGGGTAAAGGCGTCGTTCTTGATTGTCTCGAGCCGCTCGAGCGCGGCATCGTCCTCCAGCGTCGTTTCCGGATAGGCGCGCAGCAGATCTTCCGCCGATACCATGCCTTCGAACGCAGCCAGCTCGCCGCTGCGAATCTTGCGCTGGAGCGCGCCGCGACTGACCCCGACCAGACGCGCGGCACGTAACAGTGAAAGAAGCTGCGGCATACGCTTCGTGATGGGTTTCGCTCATGTATGAAGGTATTATAGCGAAGCCGATACGCCCAATCGCGAGCGTGGAACGCCATGGACTTTCTTCCGATCTTTCTCGACATCCGCGAGCAGCCTTGCCTCTTGGTGGGCGGCGGCGAGGTGGCGGCGCGCAAGTGTGCGCTGCTGCTGCGCGCCGGCGCGCGCGTCACGGTGCAGGCACCTTCATTGAGCGCGGCGTTCGACGCCGAGCTCGAGGCCGCGCGCGTGGTGCACCGCGCGGCGTGCTTCAGCGACGAGGACGTGAAGGGGAATGCGCTGGTGATCGCGGCCACGGACGACGAGGCGGTCAATCGCGCAGTCGCCGCAGCGGCGAAGGCGCAGCGCATACCGGTGAACGTGGTCGACCAGCCGGCGCTGTGCTCCTTTATCATGCCCTCCATCATTGATCGCTCGCCGGTGATCGTCGCGGTCTCGAGCGGCGGCGCTTCCCCGGTTCTCGCGCGCCTGCTGCGCGCGCGCCTCGAGACCCTGATTCCCGCGGGCTACGGCCGCCTCGCGACCCTGGCGGCAGCGTTTCGCGATCGCGTCAAGGCGCGCCTCGAGCCTTCGCAGCGCCGGCGCTTCTGGGAGCGCGTGCTGCAAGGTCCGATCGCCGAGCTGGTGTTCAGCGGCCGCGATGCCGAGGCCCAACAGGCCCTCAGCGCGTCGCTGGCAAACACGCAGCTCACCTTGAGCGGCGGCGAGGTGGCGCTAGTCGGCGCTGGTCCGGGCGATCCGGACCTGCTCACCTTTCGCGCGCTGCGCCTCATGCAACGGGCAGACGTCGTCGTGTACGACCGCCTGGTGGCGCAGCCGATCCTCGATCTGGTGCGGCGCGATGCCGAACGCATCTACGCCGGAAAGGCGCGCACCATGCATACGCTGCCGCAGGAAGACATCAATCATCTGCTGGTGCGCCTGGCGAAGGACGGCAAGCGGGTGGTGCGCCTCAAGGGCGGCGATCCGTTCATCTTCGGGCGCGGCGGCGAAGAGATCGATACGCTTCGCGCGCAAGGCATCCCCTTCCAGGTGGTGCCCGGAATCACGGCGGCGGCGGGCTGTGCATCCTACGCCGGCATTCCGCTCACGCACCGCGATTATGCGCAGTCGGTGGTGTTCGTCACCGGCCATCTGCAGGACGGCAGCATGAACCTGAACTGGCCGGCGCTCGTGCAGCCGCGTCAGACCATCGTGTTCTACATGGGGCTGGTGGGCATCGACATCCTGTGCCGCGAGCTGAGCGCCCATGGCCTGCCGGCGACGACCCCCGCAGCGCTCGTGCAGCAGGGTACGACGCCGCACCAGCGCGTGCTGACGGGATCGCTGGCGACCCTGCCGGGCATCGTGCACCGGCACGATGTCAGGGCGCCGACGCTGATTATCATTGGAGAGGTGGTGCGACTGCGCGAGCGGCTCAAGTGGTTCGAGCCCGCGGTCTGAGCCGCGCGCCACAGCCGAGCGAGGACAGATGCCAGAAAAATTGATCGATGCCGGCGAGGCGAGCGCGCTTCATCCGGGAAAAATGCAGCGATTCGACTTTGGTGGGCGACGCATACTGCTCGCCAACGTCGCCGGGCGCATCTGCGCCGTGGACGATACCTGCACGCACGAGGACGCTTCGCTATCGAGCGGCGTTCTCGAGGATGTATGGGTAAGGTGCCCACTGCACGGCAGCCGCTTCAACGTCTGCACCGGCCAGGCGCTGGAAGAACCGGCGGAGGAGAATCTGCGCAGCTACCCGGTGCGCATCGAAGGCGGGCGCATCCTGATCGCCCTGCCCGAGGGGGAAACGCCATGAGCGCGCCGGCGCCCGGCGCTGCGACCGACCCGGCGGTCCTGATGCATTCCATCCTCAAGCGCATCGCCACCGGCCCGGAGCTGAGCAAGGATCTGTCGCAGGAAGAAGCCTGCGCCGGAATGCGCTGCGTGCTGGAAGGCCGCGTCGACCCGGTGCAGGCAGGCGTGTTTCTCATTGCGCTGCGCATGAAGCGCGAGACCGACGACGAGAATCGCGGCCTTCTCGATGCCATCCGCGAAGCGACGCTGCGCGTCACAGCGCCGGTCGACGAGGTGGTCGATATCGGCGATCCCTACGACGGCTGCAATCGCACGCTGCCTGCCGCGCCCTTCCTGCCTGCGGTGCTCGCCGCCTGCGGCGTGGCCGCGGTGTCGCACGGCGTCCAGCGCATGGGTCCCAAGTACGGCGTCACGCACCGGCAGGTGCTGCGCGCCGCCGGCCTGCCGGTGGAGCTGTCGCCCGAGGCGGCCGCCGCGCGCCTCGGCGACCCCGCCGTCGGCTGGTCCTACGTCGATCAGGAGGCGTTCTGCCCGCAGCTGCATGCGCTCGCCGCGCTGCGCAGGCTGATCGTCAAGCGACCCGCGATTACTACGGCCGAAGTGCTCGCCGGCCCGTTGCGCGGGCGCGTCAGGACACACCTGGTCACCGGCTACGTGCACAAACCTTATCCCCGCATCTACGCCCTGCTCGCGCGCCACGCCGGTTTTGACTCCGCACTCATCGTGCGTGGCGTGGAAGGCGGCGTGATTCCCTCCCTATGCCAGACCGGGAAAGTGTTCCGCTACCGTGACCGGGGCGAGGAGTGGTCGGAGGAATTCAAGCCGGCGGACCTAGGCATCGATCAGACGCTGCGTGCGCCGCAGATTCCCGGCGGCATCCCGCTCGAGGAGAACGCAGCGGCAGAGGCCGGCACGGCGCTCGATCGGGAACGCCTCGCAGAAGCGGCTGCAGCCGCGGGACTTGCAGCGCTCGAGGGCAGAACCGGCCCGACCTATGACGCGCTGGTCTATGGCGCAGCGCTCTGCCTGTGGCACCTTGGTCGGGCTGATTCCCTGAAAGACGCCGCGCACGCGGCACGCGGTGCAATCGACTCGGGTCAGGCGCGCGCGCATCTGCGTGGCGAGCGGCCCTGACGCCGGTTCTCGCCGACGCGGCGCTCCAGGTCGCCCGTTGATTTTTCCCCTTCCGCGAGCTGGCAGCGGGTCAGCAGACGCAAGGAATTCGCCATTACCTTGAGCAGCGAGATCGCCCGGACAGCATTTCCTTGCAATTCGGCAACTTTCACGCGGAAGCTTTCTCGAAAAAAATTGATCAGAGTAGTGGCCCGATCAGTGCTAGTTGCATGCCACGCGCAGCGGCAACGGCGGGCTCGGTCGGCGGGGTTCGCGGGCGCGAAGGTCACGGCGATTCCAGGCAAAAGGGCCGCGACGGGCAACGGGACCCGCCCGCCAGCCCGAGCTGCACCTGCGGCAGGCCGGCCACTGCCTGCTGCATGGAGAAGTGCGATTCCGCTTGACAAGGGCCGGATGGCAGTTCCATATTCCCGCAATATTAAAAATAGCTAATGTTCGGGGTGGCGCACGGGCAGGAGGGAGCGATCACCCGCTGTTTCGACTCGATGAGGGGGAGCCAATGACCGGTGCTCGACGCGGAGGGCCTGAATTGCCCCCTGCCGATTCGCGAGACGAAGAAGGCCTTACAGGGCGTACGGACGGCTGGGCTGCTCGAGATCTGCGCCACCGATCCGGGCGCCGTCAAAGACTTCGAGGGATTCTGTCGCTCGACCGGGAACGAGTTGGTTGTTTCGAGCCAGGAAGGCAACATCTTCAAATTTGTTGTCAAACGCCTCAAACAGGAGCATCCCGATGGGTATGACCCCGGACACCGCATTGCTCGATGAACTGATCCGGCGCCGGCTCGACGAAATCCTGCCGCAGAAGCTCGAGGAGAAACTCGCGGAGCTGCGCGAGAAGAAGGGGGCCTCGATGACCATCATTGCGACCAAGGGCACCCTCGACTGGGCGTATCCGCCCTTTATCCTTGCCTCGACGGCCGCCGCTCTCGGCTGGAACGTGTCGGTGTTCTTCACCTTCTACGGGCTCAATCTTCTCAAGAAGGACATCAGCGATCTCAAGGTGAGCCCGCTCGGCAACCCCGGCATGCCGATGAAGATGCCGTTCGGTCCTGACTGGTTCAAAGCCATCAACTGGAACATCCCGAACGCCGTGCAGGCCGTCGTGCCGGGGTTCGAGTCGCTTGCGACCGCGCTCATGAAGCAGACGATCCGGAACAAAGGCGTTGCCGCGGTCGGGGAGTTGCGGGAGTTGTGCATCGAGGCCGGTGTCGATCTGATCGGCTGCCAGATGACCGTCGACCTGTTCGGTTTCACGCACAGCGATTTCATTCCCGAGGTCAAGGAGTACGTGGGCGCGGCAACGTTCCTGCCGATGGCGCGGGACGCCGACGTTAGCCTGTTCATTTAGGGTTGCTGCAAAGCGGAGGGGGGGATATGAGAACGCTTGCGATCTGCGCGGCGCTCGCCGCAGCCTGTGCGCCGGGCTTGGCGCTCGCCACCGACGGTTATTACGCGGATGGCTACGGGATCAAAAGCAAGGGCCGAGCGGGCACCGGCACCGGGATGGCGACGGACGCATTTGGTGGCGCGAACAATCCCGCCTCGATGGTATTCGTCGGCGACCGGATCGATTTCGGGGCGAGTCTGTTCAGCCCGCGACGCGACTCCACGCGCACGGGGAGCGCCGCCGGCATCGACGGGCGAGCCGACAGCGAAAGCAATTACTTCCTGATCCCGGAATTCGGCTATAACAAAATGATCAACGCTAACATGTCGCTCGGCATCTCCGTTTACGGGAACGGCGGGATGAACACTGACTATCCGGGCGGCCAGATTTCGTCGGGCACGGCATGCGGCCCTGCGACCGGCCCGGGGACAGGCTTCAACCCCGCGCCAGGGCCGTACAACCTGCTGTGCGGCAACGGCAAGCTCGGGGTGGACTTCATGCAGCTCTTCATCGCGCCGACGCTTGCCTACAAGTTCGCGCCCGATCATTCCTTGGGCATCTCGCCTATCATTGGGTACCAGCGTTTCTCCGCCGACGGCTTGCAGGCCTTCAGCGGGTTCTCGAATTCTCCCGCGAATCTCACCAACCAGGGCCACGACTCGGCGTGGGGTTATGGCGCGAGGATCGGCTGGTTCGGGCGGTTGAGTGACACGGTATCGGTCGGCGCCGCATACTCGACCAAGGTCTACATGCAGAAGTTCGATAAGTACAAGGGTCTCTTCGCCGACCAGGGGGATTTCGACGCGCCTGAAACCTACAGCGTCGGGATCGCATTCAAGGCAACACCAAAGCTGACAGTCCTCGCCGATTACCGGCGCATCAACTATAACGATATTCCGGCGGTTGGCAGACGGAGCGCCACCGTGGTCAACTGCAATTTGGTCGGCGGCACCGATTCAACGGCATGCCTGGGCGGGTCCAACGGTGCGGGATTTGGCTGGCAGAATGTGAACGTCTACAAGATCGGGTTCGAGTATCAGTACAACAGCGAAGTCACGCTGCGCGCTGGCTACAGCCGTAACAACAACCCCGTCGAGGCCCAGGACGTGACCTTCAATATCCTCGCGCCCGGCGTCATCCAGGATCACGCGACGCTCGGTTTCACTTACAAGACCAAGAGCGGCGGGGAGTTGACCATGTTCTACATGCACGCGTTCGAGAATTCGGTGACGGGCCCCTCGCTCTTCAACAGTTTCGGCGTCCCCGCCGGTAGCGAGACCATCAAGATGCACCAGGACGCCATCGGCATCGCGTACGGCTGGAACATGTGATCGGGCTCGTGGTCCTGGCCGGGGCATGATAAATTGAAGGCCGGGAGTACCGGCCTCTTTTTTTGCGCTGCCGTGCCGTGGAGAACGGGGGCGATGAGGGAACGATGGCGGAGATGTGGCGCGTGATCGATACTGGCTTGAGGCCCGCCGCGCAGAACATCGCGCTCAACCGCGCGCTCCTCGAAGCGCGCCACGCCGAGGAGATCCCGAGCACGCTGCGCTTTCTGCGTTTCGCGCCATGCGCGCTGCTCGGCTACCACCAAAGCGCCGAGCAGGAGCTGAACCTCGATTACTGCAACGCGCGCGCGATCACGGTCCAGCGCCGCATCACCGGCGGCGGTGCAATGTACGTCGACGAAGGCCAGCTCGGATGGGAGCTCTACCTCCACCGGCGCGACCTGGACACGGCCGACATGCAGGCGATCTCGCGGCGTCTGTGCCATGCCGCCGCCACGGCTATCAGCGCGCTGGGAGTGGATGCGCGTTATCGTCCCCGCAATGACATCGAGGTAGATGGGCGGAAGATTGCAGGCACAGGCGGCGCTTTTGACGGCGACGCGCTGCTCTTTCAGGGTACGCTGCTTCTCGAATTCGATGCCGAGAAGATGCTGAGTGCACTGCGCATCCCGCCTGAAAAAATCTCGCACAACGCCATCGCCTCGGTGTGCGAGCACGTTGCGAGCCTGAAGGATCTGCTTGGCCGCAGGCCGGACGGCGCGCTCGTCAAACGCTATCTCACGGAAGCGTTCGAAAGCGAGTTTGGCGTGGAATTCAGCGAGGGAGAGCTGACGCTCTCCGAACACAAGCGCTTCGAGGCGGCGCTGCGCGGGATCGATCACCCGGACTGGGTCCATCTTGTAGCGGGTCCCGTGGCGGCGCTGCCGATTCTGGAGGCCGAGCGCGAACTCGCAGGCGGGGTGCTGGGCGCAAGCGTCGCGTTCGACCTCCTCACGCAAACGCTGCGCCATGTGCGGTTCACGGGCGACATCGTCGCCGGCCCGCGGCGCCTCTTCGTGGCACTCGAAGCAACGCTGGAGGACACGCCGCTTGAGCGTCTCGAAGCCAAGGTGCGAGCGTTTTTCCGCGAGCGCGAGCACGACGCGCTCACGCTAACGCCGGATGACTTCATCAATGTTGTGCGCCTCGCGCTCAGGCAGCCGGTGGCGGCGCACAAACGATGAACCCGGTCTTGTGTGGCGTGCTCGCGGTCAGACCGGCTCCTGCAGGCAGCAATGCGGTTCGGCGCCGCAGCTGGACGGTTTTTCCCGAGTCCTTGGACAAGGAGGCGACATGCGAAGAGCCGGTCTGATTTTGCTCCTATGCTTGCTGGCTGCGGCGTGTGACAGCGGATCCAGAGCGCCGCCCCCCGACCCCCTCAAGAGCCAGCGCGAGGCAATGCAGAAGGCGAAGCAAACCGAGGCCGTTATCGACCAGGCGACCGCGGATCGTCTCAAACGTTCAGAAAAGGAGGCCAAATGAAACAACTTTCGTTGATGATTGTTGCATTGGCACTGGCGTCGCTCGTGCAGGCCGCCAGCGCTCAGGACGCGACCTACTCGATCCGTCTCATGACGCCCGAGACGGCACTCAAGGCGGCGCAGGCGGCGTTGAAGAGCTGTCGTGACTCCGGCTACCAGGTTGCGGTGGCGGTGGTGGACCGCGGTGGTGTTACGCAGGTGCTGCTGCGCGATCGTTTTGCGGGGCCGCACACGCCGCGCATGGCGGTCGACAAGGCCTGGACGGCGGTGAGCTTTCGTACCAATACCACTGATCTCGCGCAGATTACCGCGCCGGGCCAGCCCTCGAGCGGCGTGCGGCACCGGCCCCGGGTTGCATCAGTGGGCGGAGGTCTCATGATCCAGGGCGGCGGCGCGATACTCGGCGGCATCGGCGTGTCGGGGGCGCCTGGCGGCGACCTCGATGATGTGTGCGGCAACGCGGGCATTGCGGCGATCAAGGACAGCGTCGAGTTCTAGACAGATTGAGGCAACCGCCGATGAATCCCCAGTGACCTCCGCGGAGTCCTCATTATTGCTGGTCCGCGACGCGCCTGGATGATGGACATTGGAACGGGATGAACGCCGATGAACACGGCATCATTCAGATCGAAAATGGCAAGCGGGTAGCCGGTTCCGCCCGCGTTGGCTCGCGTCTGGCTGCGGGTGACCGGTATTTCTGATTCCGGGTTACGCGCGGTCAGGCGGGATGACCGAGCGCGCGGCGGATGGCGGTAAAGACTTTTCGGACCCCTTTTATCAGCCGGGGCGCGAGCAGCACGACGGCGATGATGAAGAGTGCGAGGCCGATTAGCAGCAGAAGAGGGTACTTGAACGCGGACCAGATTACGCCGAACGCCAGAGCATCTTCACCGAACGACGCCGCCCAGTTGCTGAAGGGTTCTGGCGAGGCGTTGATGAGCACGCGCCCGCCTGATTTCGTGAAATGCGCTCCCGCGGCGAACACGCCTCCCAGAAGCCCCGCCGCGAGCGCAAGGCCCTGGTCTCCCTGAGTGACGGCCGCGGCAGCAAGCAACGCGCCCCCCGGAATACGGATGAAGGTGTGCACGGCGTCCCAGATCGAATCGAAACCTGGAATCTTGTCCGCGAAGAATTCGGTGATGAAGAGCAGCCCCGAGACGACCATCACCGCAGGATGCGCGAGCAGTTCGAGATGCGGCGGCAGCTCGATGATAGCGGCGTGATGAAGTACGCCAAGAAAGAAAAGGACCGCGTAGAGCCGCACACCGCTGGCCCAACCGAGCCCCGCGATCAGTGCCAGTGTCGAGACCGCGTCCAAGGCATTAGCCGAGCCGCTGCAGCTGGTCTTCCACTTTCTCGAGCGTCGCCCGGAAGCGGGCGAGCCGCTCTTTTTCCTGCGCCACGATAAGGGGGGGTGCGCGCTCGACGAAGCTCGGGTTGTCGAGCTTGCCCTGGGCCTTGCCGATTTCCGCCTCCAGCCGCACGCGCTCCTTGGTGAGCCGCTCGCGCTCGCTTTCCAGGTCGATTTCGATCTTCAACATCAGCCGGTAATCGCCCACGATCGATACCGGTGCCCCGATCTGCGGCAGGTCCTGCTCGATCAGCATGACCTCTGAGAGTCGCGCCAGCGCCGTCAAGTAGGCAGCGAACGGCGCGAACGGCTCGCGCCGGCCCTGCACGAGCAGCGGCAGGCGCTGCCCGGGGCCAATGCCCATCTCGCTGCGGAGCGCCCGACAGGCATTGACGAGATCCTTCAGCATTGCGATCTGCTGTTCGGCGGCTTCATCGCAGCGCTCCGGCTGGGATTGCGGATAACGCTGGGTCATGATCGAGGGTCCCGATTTTCCGGCGAGACTGGCCACCTTCTGCCAGAGCTCTTCCGTGATGAACGGGATCACCGGGTGGGCGAGACGCAGGATGGTCTCCAGCACGCGCACGAGAGTGCGGCGCGTTGCCCGTTGCTGCTCATCGCTACCGCTGGCGAGCTGCACCTTGGCGAGCTCGACATACCAGTCACAGTACTCGTCCCAGACAAAGTGGTAGATCGCGCTCGCCACATTATCCAGACGGTATTCCTTGAAACCTTGCGCAACTTCGGCTTCTGCGCGCTGCAGCTGGCTGGTGATCCACCGGTCCGCCACCGAGAGCTCGACGCCAAGGCTCTCGTCCAGCCCCACATCGCGGCCCGCGCAGTTCATCAGCACGAAACGGCTGGCATTCCACAGCTTGTTGCAGAAGTTGCGATAACCCTCGCAGCGCTTGAAGTCGAAATTGACATTCCGGCCGAGCGTGGCGTAAGCGGCCATGGTGAAGCGCAGCGCGTCCGCCCCGTAGGCCGGGATGCCATTTGGAAATTCCTTCTGCGTTCGCTCGGCGATGCTTGGCGCGTCCTCCGGCTTGCGCAGTCCCGTAGTGCGTTTTTCCAGAAGCGGGGGCAGGTCGATGCCGTCGATGAGGTCGACCGGGTCGATGGTGTTGCCTTCCGACTTCGACATTTTCTTGCCATCTGCATCGCGCACGATGCCGTGGATGTAGACGTCGCGAAACGGGATGCGACCCGTGAAGAAGGTCGTCATCATGATCATGCGCGCCACCCAGAAGAAGATGATCTCGTAGCCCGTGACGAGCACGCTGGAGGGTAGGTAAAGGTCGTAAGCCGTTCGCTCGTCGCCCTGCGGCTCGGGCCAGCCTAGTGTGGAGTGGCACACCAGTGCCGAGGAAAACCACGTATCGAGCACGTCCGGATCGCGCGTGAGCTGGGCGCCCCCCGCTTTCTCCCGGGCTTCTTCCTCGCTGCGCGCGACATAGACGTTGCCGCGAGCGTCGTGCCAGGCGGGAATCTGGTGGCCCCACCAGAGCTGGCGCGAGATGCACCAGTCCTGGAGGTTCTTCATCCACTGGTTGTAGGTGTTCACCCAGTTGTCCGGGTAGAACCGGACCTCGCCCTTTTCCACCACCTCGCGCGCGATCTGGGCGATGGTCTTGCCGGGATGCAGCGTCCCGACGGGCGCCGGCTTCGTGACCGCGACAAACCACTGATCGGTCAGCATCGGCTCCACGACCGAATCCGTGCGCCCGCAGCGCGGGACCACCATGCGGTGAGGCTTTACGGATTCGAGCAGGCCAAATGCCTTGAGGTCGTCCACGATCCGGCGCCGCGCCTCGTAGCGGTCAAGGCCCCGGTAAGCCGCAGGCAGCAGCTCCGCCGCAGATTTTCCATACACGCTTGCTGTGCTCCCGCCATGACGCCCGCCCTCGACATCATCGAGCGGCGACTCCTTGAGCCGGGCATCTTTCTTGAAGATGCTGGGCGGATAGGCCTGCGTGTATCCTGATGAGCGGAGAGTCTGGCTGATGATCGGCCGGTGCCGCAGCCAGATGTCGAAGTCGTTGAAGTCGTGGGCCGGCGTGATCTTGAGGCACCCGGTGCCGAATTCCTTGTCCACGTGCTCGTCGGCGATGACGGGAATTTCGCGTTCGGCGAGCGGCAGGACGACCGTCTTGCCGACGAGTTCTCGATAGCGTTCGTCGTCAGGGTTTACCGCGACGGCGACGTCGCCAAGCATCGTCTCGGGGCGCGTCGTGGCGACCGTAACGTGGCCGCTGCCATCCTTGAGCGGGTAGCGGATGTGCCAGAGATGGCCGTCCTCCTCCTGGTTCTCGACCTCGAGATCGGAGACGGCGGTGAGCAGGACCGGATCCCAATTCACGAGTCGCTTGCCGCGGTAGATGAGACCCTGCTCGTACAGGCGCACGAAAGTCTCGGTCACGACGCGCGAGAACTTCTCGTCCATCGTGAAGTACTCGCGCGTCCAGTCGCACGAGGCTCCGAGCCGGCGCATCTGCTGCGTGATGGTCGACCCGGACTGCTGTTTCCACTCCCACACCTTGTCGATGAACTTGTCCCGCCCGAGCGCTTCGCGCGAGGTTCCCTGCTGCTCGAGCTGGCGCTCGACCACGATCTGCGTCGCGATGCCGGCATGATCGGTGCCGGGCAGCCATAGCGTATTGAAGCCGCGCATACGGTGATATCGGGCCAGCGCGTCCATGATGGTCTGGTTGAAGGCGTGTCCCATGTGCAGCACGCCCGTGACATTCGGCGGCGGCAACTGGATACAGAAACGATCGTTATTTTCCGGATCGAGGCCGGCCTTGAAGTAGCCGTTCTGGTCCCAGACTGAGTACCAATGCGCCTCGATCGCTGCCGGCTCGAAACTCTTGGCAAGCTCCATTTCGGGTGGAAGGGGGACGCTTTCGGGGAAAGCCGGAATTATACCGGACGCAGGCGGCGCGGCTTCCGGCGCAGGCGCTTTCTCGCCGGCGTCCTTGTCGTCGAGCGTCAGACGCAAAGTCTGCAGCTGGGCGCGCAGCGTCTCCTCGATCGAGGCGCGCACCATGTGGTTGATGTCGGTCTTCATGTTCTGCGTGACTTTCTGCAGAGCCTGATCAAGCGCGCCACCGATATCGGGCATGACGCGCTCCCGCATCACTTCCACGATCCGCTCGTCGAGCTCGCGCTTGAGTTTCTGGTAGACGCTGTGCTCAAGATTTTGCACCTGCACGCGCGACATGACTTCCGTCGCCTCCGGTGACGGCCCGGCTGGCGGCTGCGCGACGGCCGGCGCCACGCCCGGTCGCCCCATGACCGGAGGATCCTCGATGACGATCTCCGTGAGCGTCGGGACGTCGGCTGTCTCGCCCATATCGCCGGCCTGCGGGGGCGTCGCCATCTCGGATGTTGCCGGCGCGCTCTGCGTGATGTTTGCGCCGCGGTGCCGCGCAAGCAGGGCGTCGGCGCGTTCCAGGAGCTCGTCGCCGTCGTCTTTGCGGGGTGTGTCGTCGGCCATCAGCTCGGTGAGCGGCAAACGGTAAACAGTAGCCGGTCGACGGCAGACGGTGAGCGCACAATAGCAGCCGCAATTCCCGCGGAGGCTTTTCTGGGCGCGGTTGAGCGTTCGCGAATCATGGGTTCTGGGTCTTGCTCAAGTCGTGCGTGCGAATCTCGTAGCCGCGGTCGCGGTAGAAGCGAAAGCGTTGACGCGCCTGCGCCCGATCAGCCTCTTCCAGGCCGACGATCTCCACGAGCCGCTGGAACCGGCTGAAAAACGGAGGCCGCTCCGGATGCAGGTTGAGCAGCACGTCGTCATTGAGCAGATTCTCGCCGTGATAGTCGACGATGACGGGCGTCATCGCGGCGAGCGGGTCGTCCGGCGCGCAGTGTGGAACGAACCCAATGGCGGGTGTCGTCCAGAGCATCCGGTCGAAGCGCTGTGCGGTCCCGGCATCGGCGCAAAAGACTGTGACCTTGAGCCCGCGGGCGAAGGCCTTAGAGGAAAGAACGCACGCCGTGCGCAGCCTGTCGGAGACGTGAGTGTAGAAATCGATCTGCGTCATTTGCCGTAAATCGTAAATCCTACATCGTGACGCGCTTTCGCGCATCCACGAACGATCTAGCGCTCACGACTCACGATTTGCGAGCGCCGTGGGCGCGGTTGATGAGAAACTGCGTCAGCAGCGGCACCGGGCGGCCGGTGGCGCCTTTCTCCTTGCCGCTCTTCCAGGCTGTGCCCGCGATGTCTAGGTGCGCCCACTTGAAGGTCTTGGTGAATCGAGCCAGAAAGCATGCGGCCGTCACGGCGCCCGCCGCGCGTCCCCCGACGTTTGCAAAATCGGCAAAATTGCTGGAGAGCTGCTCCTGGTAATCTTCCCACAACGGCAGGTGCCAGGCGCGATCGTGCGCGGTTGCGCCGGCTTCCAGCACGCCGCCGGCGAGGGCGTCGTCGTTCGCGAAGAGGCCGGTGGCGACGTGGCCCAGCGCGACCACGCAGGCGCCGGTAAGCGTCGCGATATCGATCACCGCTGCTGGCTTGAAGCGCTCGACATAGGTTAGCGCATCGCACAGGATGAGCCGGCCCTCCGCATCGGTGTTGAGGATTTCGACGGTCTGCCCGGAGAGGCTCTTCACGATATCGCCAGGCCTGGTGGCGCGGCCGCCGGGCATGTTCTCTGTGGTCGGGATGACGGCGACCACGTTCACCGGGAGGCGCATTTCGCCGACCGCCTTCATCGTTCCCAGAACGCTTGCCGCGCCGCACATGTCGAATTTCATGTGGTCCATGTCGGCAGGGGGTTTGAGCGAAATGCCTCCCGTGTCGAAGGTGATGCCTTTTCCGACGAGGGCTACCGGGCGCGCGGTCTTGGGCCCGCCGCGGTGTTCGAGCGTGATGAACTTGGGCGGTTGCGCACTGCCGCGCGCCACGGAAAGCAATGCTCCCATGCCGAGCCGCTCCATGTCGGCGCGCTCCAGCACCTCGATCTTCATGCGGTAGCGCTTCGCCAGCTCGCGCGCCTGGTCCGCGAGGTGGGCGGGAGTGCATACGTTAGGCGGCAGGTTACCCAGGTCCCGTGCGAGCGCGACGCCATGGGCTACCGCGAGCCCCTGCTCGAGCCCCGCCGCGGCGCGCCGCTCGGCCGTGCGATCGCTGACGCTCAATACAAGCCGGCGCAAGGTGGTGTCATTTTCCTCCTGCTTGCTCTTCATGCGGCTGAAGCGATAGGTGGAGTCGCGCGCAACCATGACGGCATGCGCCACCTTCCATGCGGCATCGCGTTTGCCGACAGCCAGCTCCGTGAGATGCAATGAGGCTTCCTCGGCTCCGGACGTGCCCAGGGCGCGGATGGCGGCCGCCACGGCGCTGCGGAAGTTCTTCTCGCTGAACTCCGCTTCGCGCCCCAGTCCTACCAGCAGCACGCGGTCAGCCGCGGCGCCCGGAACGTTGTGTAGAAACAAGGTCGTGCCGAGCTTGCCCTGCAGGTCGCCGCGTCGCAGGACGGCGCTGAGATACCCTTTCGCGGCGCGGTCGAGAGCTGCGCCCGGGCGGGAGAGCTTCCGCGGCTCGAACACACCCACCACCAGACAACCGTTGCGGGCGGACTGCGGCGCACCGCTTTTTATGCTAAATTCCACTGAGGGCTCCGTACCGAGTTAGCTGTCTGATTATTTGCGCATTCCTGACGAAAAGTCAAAGCCGAGCCCGCCTTTCGATGATCTTCCGCACTTCCCTTGTTCGCGAGCTGGTGATTACCTCGCTGGCGATCTTCTTCGTACTCGTCGGCATCATTGTGACCACGCAGCTCGTGCGGCTTCTCGGGCAGGCCGCGGGCGGGACAATCGATTTGGGCGGGGTTGCGCTGTTGCTTGCTCTGGCGCTGCTCGCGTACCTGCCGCTCGTGCTCTCGCTCACGCTCTTTGTCGCGGTGTTGATGACACTCACCCGCAGCTACCGCGATTCGGAGATGGTCGTCTGGTTTGCGTGCGGCATGAGCCTCACCGAATGGATCCGGCCCGTGCTCATGTTGACCGTGCCAATTGTCGTCCTGATTGCGCTGTCCACCCTGGTGGTGCGTCCGTGGGCGGTGGCCAACGCTGAGGAGCTGCGCCGGCGCCTGGAAAACCGTGACGATGTATCGATGGTGACGCCCGGCGTCTTCAGGGAATCGAATCGGGGCGACCGCGTGTTCTTCGTCGAGAAGGTCTCCGGCAAGGAGAATGTCGTCGGCAACGTGTTCGTGAGTTCGATCCAGCACAATCGGCAGGGCGTGATGGTGGCTGCTCAGGGGTTCACGGAGACCGCGCCGAACGGCGATCGCTTCCTCGTTCTGCGGGACGGCCGGCGCTACGAAGGCGAGCCTGGCACGGCCGCGTACAAGATCTACGAGTTCGAGCGTTATGCCATGCGCATCGAGGTGAGCGAGGCGCAGCGTGCTCCCACCGAGAAGAGCGTGCCAACCCTGGAGCTGGTGCGAGATCCCACCCGGCGCAATCTGGGTGAGTTGTCGTTTCGACTCGGCGTTCCAATCGGGGCGCTCATCCTGGCGCTGCTTGCGATTCCCCTGTCCTTCGTCAACCCCCGCGCGGGGCGCTCGATGAACCTGCTCCTGGCGCTGCTGGTGTACATGAGCTACAGCAACATGCTGTCGATTGCCGAGGCGTCCATCGGGCAGTCACGCGTCAGCTTTGCCACCGGCGTGTTCGGCGTGCATGCCGTGATGTTCCTGCTGCTCCTGTTGCTGTTCTACCGCCGCCTGATGCTGTTCTCGCTGTTCCGCCTGACGCGATGAGAACGCTGCGTCGATACATTGCAACCGAGATCTTCGTCGCGACCGGCCTGGTCATGGTCGCGCTGGTGATGCTCTTTGCGTTTTTCGACATGCTGGAGCAGGTGAAGGACCTGGGCCGGGGCGCATATTCGCTGAAACTGATGGCGATTTATGTCTTGCTGTCGGCGCCCGGGCATGTCTACGAGCTCATTCCGATCGCGGTCCTGATCGGCGCGCTTTTTGCGCTCGCGCAACTCGTCGCGGGGTCCGAGTACACGGTCATGCGCACGGCCGGCGTGTCGACCGCGAACTTCGTCGTGACGCTCGTGGGGATCGGCCTCGTTCTCGCCGTGCTCACGTTCGTGTTCGGGGAATTCGTCGGTCCGCCAGCGGAGCAGTTTGCGCAGCGCCTGCGCTCGAAGGCGATTACCGGCGTGATCGCTCAGGAATTCCGCTCTGGCCTGTGGATCAAGGACGACCGCAGCTTCATCAACGTGGTCGAGGTGCTGCCAGATACCAGCCTGCGTGGCCTGCGTATTTATGATTTCGACGAGCAATATCGCCTGCGCTCGATCAGTTTCGCGCAGCGGGGAACGTATGAAAGCGACCGGCGCTGGTTGCTCCAGAACGTCGAGCGCACGAACTTCGCGGATATGCAAACCTCGGTGGAGAAGCTGGCGCAGGCGAGCTGGCAATCGGTGCTCGATCCCGATCTCATCAGCTTGCTCCTGGTAAAGCCTGAAAAGATGTCGGCCTCGAATCTCTACTCGTACACGCAGCACCTCAGGGAGAACCGTCAGCGGGCGCTGCGATACGAAATCGCGCTTTGGAACAAGCTGACCTACCCCCTTGCCGTAGTCGTGATGGTCGTGCTCGCGCTGCCTTTCGCTTACATTCAAAGCCGACAGGCTGGCGTCGGCGCCAAGATCTTCGCCGGCATCATGCTCGGCTTGGCGTTCCATTTCTTGAATCGGCTGTTCTCGCACCTCGGCCTCATCAATGACTGGCCGGCGTTTGCCAGCGCCATCGTGCCGACCGCGATTTTTTTCTCGGCGGCGGTGGGGATGATGTGGTGGCAGGAGCGTCGATAAGTCAGAAGGCAGAAAGCCGTAATAGCGGTGATGAGTGATGGGTGACGAAGAACGTGTTCAACGTTCAAAGCGAGGAACTGCCTGAAACTTGAAACTTGAAACTTGAAACTTGAAACTTGAAACTTGAAACTTGAAACTTGAAACTTGAAACTTGAAACTTGAAACTTGAAACTTGATCCCTCATCCCTCATCCTTGACGATGCGGGTGCCGGCGAGCCGGTCGTGCAGGAACTGGTGATCCCGGTCGAACAGGGCCCAGGCAAAGCCCGCGCCGAGCGCGAGCAATCCGGCAAGAGCGATGCAATAGCGCTGCAGGGCCTGTCCCAGGGTCAGCGCGCCCTCGTGGCGGGGCACGAGCCGCAGCCCCCAGGTCTTCATCGCCAGGGTCTGGCCGCCGCGTAGCCACTGGCAGACGAAATAGGCGCCTGCGAGGCCCACGAGATACAGCTGGAGAAGTGGCCGTGCGACGACATGCTCGACCCCGTCAGTCAGAGCAATGAATGGTGTCGCCCCCAGCGCAAGCACCGCAAAGAGCACGAGCGCCTCATAGGCGAGGCTGAGTAGGCGGCGCGCGAGTCCTGCTGGTGGCGCGCCATTTTCAAGCGCGGAAGACATCGGCTACACGCCAGCCCCGGGGTCAGCGAACCGTGGTTGCCGGCACGCGGGGCGCCGTCAACGGCTCGGGCGGCGCTGGCGCGTCCGATGGCGAGAGATCCGGCTGCGCGGCCACGGCTCGCTGATAAGCACGCCATTGTCGAGTGACCTGGCGCCGCTTTTCAGGCGAAAGCCGCTTGAGTTGCTGGTAGCGCTCGCGAGCGGCGCGGCGCTGTTCCGGCGTAAGCTTGGCCCAGTCGGCCATGCGTTTTCGCAGGCGCTCCTGCGCCTGCGGCTTCATCTTCGGATAACGCTTGGCGATGGCGACCCATTTTTTCCGGCGCTTCGAATCCAGCTGGTCCCACTCGCGCGACAGTGGGGCGAGGATCTCTTGCTGCTCGGGCGTGAGCTCCGACCAGGCGGGTCGTGCGCTCTGGCTAGTGACGGATTGGTTTTGGGCGGCGACGACTGGAAAGGCGAAACAGAGCCAGGCGATCAACGCGGCGCACGCTTTAGCCATGAATCGAAGCCCTTGTCGAGATAGGCGTTGATCGGCAGCTCATCCGTGAGCAAGCCGGCGTCGATATCGGCCAGCTCGTTGCTCGGGCCAAAGCTGTTCCAGATGGCGAGGCCGGCAAGGCCGAGCACGAGCGCGGTGACGGCGATCAGGTTGCGTGCGCTGTAGAAACGGTGCGCGGACACTCGCGCAATCGCATTTCCGGCCCAGGCCATGCCCAGGACGGGCGCGGGCCGCTCGCGGTAGCGACCAAGTGCGCGCTCGCGGGCAATCACGAGGCGCTCGCGCGTGGCTGGATCCATTTGATCCACGCCCGCGTCGAGCTGCTCGACTATGCGGCGCGCCAGCTCGTCGGCAGGCTGGTTCATGGCTTGATTCCCTGTTTCCCGAGCATCACGGAAAGGGCATGAGTTGCCCTCGAGCAGTGTGTTTTCACACTCCCCACGGAGCAACCCATTATTTTCGCCGCCTCGGCGACGTCCAGTTCCTCCCAATAACGCAGCAAGAAGGCCTGGCGTTGACGAGCGGGCAGTTTTTCCAACGCCTTTTCAATAAAAGCAATAAGTTGTGATTGTTCAGCCTGTTCAGCAGGCGAGCCCGACAACGAACCCGACAACTTGGAGCCCTCCGCCACCTCCAAAGTTTCGAGCGGGTCAGCGTCCTCGTCGCTTCCTTTGCCGAGCAGGCTCGAAATCGCCTGTGTCCATGTCGAGCGCACCTTCTGGCGGCGGTAAAAATCGAGGATCGTGTTCTGCAAAATTCGCTGAAACAGGAGCGGGAGCTCGTCCACTGGACGGGCGCAATATTTTTCGGTGAGCTTCAGCATCGCGTCCTGGACGATGTCCAATGCAAGGTGATCGTCACGCACTGCGAATACCGCCTGCTTGTACGCGCGACGCTCGACCTTGGCGAGAAAATGCGCAAGTTCTTGGTAGGTGGCCAGTCGTCCCGCCTTCTGGATCCCCGCGGCGGCGCACGCCCCGTCGGAGCGATCCCCCGCACCGTCCCGCGCAGGTCGGCGCATCTTAGCAACAAAAAAACTGGCGCGCGTGACGCGCGGCCCCAAGCCATGGAGGAGCTTTGCGCTATCTGGCTGTTTAAAGTATTGTTTTGCTTGACCAAAGTGCGGCCAAACGGTAACGTTACGGGTTTCCGCGTTTTTGGGCTGGCTGGGCCATGGAACTGACTGGCGCTGAGATTACCGTACGCTGCTTGCAGGAGGAGGGCGTCGAGCACGTGTTCGGCTACCCGGGCGGCGCCGTGCTCTTCATCTACGACGAGCTCTTCAAGCAGGACAAGGTCAAGCACATCCTGGTGCGGCACGAGCAGGGTGCGGTGCACGCAGCCGATGGCTATGCGCGGTCAACCGATAAGGTGGGGGTTGCGCTGGTGACATCCGGGCCTGGCGTGACCAATGCCGTCACCGGCATTGCCACTGCCTACATGGATTCGATCCCCCTCGTCGTCATCACCGGCCAGGTGCCGACGCACGCGATTGGCCAGGACGCGTTCCAGGAATGCGACGCTGTCGGTATCACACGGCCGTGCGTCAAACATAACTTCCTGGTGAAGGACGTGAAGGATCTCGCGGTCACCATCAAGAAGGCTTTCTATATTGCGGCGACCGGCCGCCCGGGCCCGGTCGTGGTGGACATTCCGAAGGACGTGACGGCGGCCAAGACGGAATTTCACTATCCCGAGACGATTGCGATGCGCTCGTACAACCCGGTGATCAAGGGCCACGCCGGGCAGATCAAGAAGGCGATACAGCTCCTTACCAAGGCCAAGCGCCCGATGATCTACACCGGCGGGGGCGTCGTCCTGGGCGGCGCCGCCGATGAACTCGCACAGCTCGTGCGCGCGCTTGGTTTCCCCTGCACGAACACCCTCATGGGACTTGGCGCCTACCCGGCGACCGATCGCCAGTTCCTCGGGATGCTCGGCATGCACGGGACTTACGAAGCGAACATGGCAATGCAGCATTGCGATGTGCTGCTCGCCATCGGGGCGCGCTTCGACGACCGCGTAATCGGCAACCCGCGCCATTTCTTTTCCGAGGAGCGCACCATTATCCATGTCGATATCGATCCATCGTCGATATCGAAGCGCGTCAAAGTCGATATCCCTATCGTCGGCAACGTGCGCGAGGTGCTCCGCGAGCTCATCAAGCAACTGGAGGCCTCGAAGGAAAGGAGTGATCCCGAAGCGCTCAAGACATGGTGGACGCAAATCGAGCTGTGGCGTTCGCGCGAGTGCCTGAAGTACGACCGCTCGAGCACGCTTATCAAGCCGCAGTACGTGATCGAGAAGCTATGGGAAGTCACCAGCGGCGATGCTTTTGTGACCTCCGACGTGGGCCAGCATCAGATGTGGGCGGCGCAGTTCTACAAATTCCAGAAGCCGCGCCGCTGGATCAACTCGGGCGGGCTCGGCACGATGGGCTTCGGCATGCCGGCGGCGATGGGCGTGCAGCTCGCGCACCCGAATGCGACCGTTGCGTGCGTCACGGGCGAGGCCTCGATTCAGATGTGCATCCAGGAGCTCTCCACCTGCAAGCAATACCGGTTGCCAATCAAGGTGGTGAACCTCAACAACAAGTACATGGGCATGGTTCGGCAGTGGCAGGAATTCTTCCATGGTAACCGCTACGCCGAGTCGTATATGGACGCACTGCCTGACTTCAGCAAACTGGCCGAGTCATATGGACATATCGGCGTAAAGGTCGAGAAACCCGAGGACGTGGAGCCCGCGCTCCGGGAGGCGTTCGCGCGAAAGGATGACCTCGTGTTCATGGACTTCGTGACCGACCAGACCGAGAACGTGTTCCCGATGGTGCCGGGCGGCAAGGGTCTCTCTGAGATGATCCTGGTATGAAGCACATCATTTCCGTTCTGCTCGAGAACGAGGCGGGCGCGCTCTCGCGGGTTGCTGGGCTGTTCTCCGCGCGCGGCTACAATATCGAGTCGCTGACCGTCGCGCCTACCGAGGACGCGACGCTGTCGCGCATGACGATCGTGACGGTCGGGTCCGATGAGGTGATCGAGCAGATCACCAAGCAGCTGAACAAGCTGATCGAGGTGGTGAAACTGGTTGACCTGTCTGATGGCGACCACATCGAACGCGAGCTGATGCTGGTCAAGGTCCGCGCCGTCGGCAAGGATCGCGAAGAGATGAAGCGCATGGCGGATATTTTCCGTGGTCGCATCATCGATGTTACCGATAAGGATTACACGATCGAACTCACCGGCACCGGGGCGAAGCTCGACGCCTTCCTCAAGGCGATCGACCGCGGCGCGATACTGGAAACGGTGCGCACCGGCGCGTCCGGCATCGGCCGCGGCGACCGGGTGCTCAGAGTCTAGAGAGGAAAGACGGAAGAGGGCCGAATGCCGCTCGGCATGAGGCCGATGGGGTCTCGTCCGGCGCCTCTCGCTGCCAACCGAAGGGGAAACGATGAAGATCTACTACGACAAAGATGCTGACCTGTCCCTCATCAAGCGCAAGCACGTTGCCATTATTGGCTACGGCTCGCAGGGGCACGCGCACGCGAACAATCTCAAGGACTCCGGCGTCAAGGTAACAGTAGGCGTGCGCAAAGGTGGCGCCTCGTGGAGCAAGGCGAAGAACGCCGGGATTCCGGTCAAGGAAGTGGGAGACGCAGTCGCGGGTGCCGATGTGGTGATGATCCTGCTGCCGGACGAGCACCATGCTGATGTCTATGCGGCCGAGATTGCGCCTAACATCAAAAAGGGGGCGACGCTCGCATTTGCGCACGGATTCAACATTCACTTCAAACAGATCGAGCCGCGCGCGGATCTGGACGTCATCATGATCGCCCCCAAGGGCCCGGGCCACCTGGTGCGCTCGACCTATGCCCAGGGCGGTGGCGTCCCGTCTCTCATTGCCGTATACCAGGACCCCAGCAAAAAGGCCCGTGATGTTGCGCTGTCCTATGCCGCAGCGATCGGGGCCGCCCGCGCCGGTGTCATCGAGACGACGTTCCGGGAAGAATGCGAGACCGACCTCTTCGGCGAGCAGGTAGTGCTGTGCGGGGGGCTCACGGCACTGATCCAGGCCGGCTACAACACCCTGATCGAGGCGGGATACGCTCCCGAGATGGCGTACTTCGAGTGCGTGCACGAAGTGAAGCTGATCGTGGATCTCATCTACGAAGGCGGTATTGCCAACATGCGCTATTCGGTCTCGAACACGGCGGAGTATGGCGACTTCACGCGCGGGCCGCGCATCATCAGTGACGAGGTGCGGGCGGAAATGAAGCGCATCCTCCAGGAGATACAGAATGGCCGGTTCGCGCTTGAGTTCGTTCTCGAGAACCGAGCCGGCGCGCCGGTTCTGAAGGCCATGCGCCGCAACGGGGCGCAGCAGTCAGTCGAGGTCGTGGGCGCAAAACTGCGTGACATGATGCCTTGGATCAAGAAGAACCGGCTGGTGGACCAGTCGAAGAACTAGCAATGAATGACGAGTGATGAGTGAAGAGTCGAAGATCCTTCCGGACAGGGCGCATTCACCGCCCCTGACATCCCCGGGCGTGAGCCGCTACCCCCATCCCATTATCGCCAGGGAAGGGTGGCCGTTCGTCGCGGGATCGATTGCTGTCGCGATCCTTGTTCATTGGCTCGCCGGCATGTGGTGGGCATTGCCGCTGTGGCTCGTGGCCGTATTTGTCCTCCAGTTCTTCCGCGACCCGCCGCGCGCCGTGCCGCCCGAGCCGCAGGCGGTCCTGTCCCCGGCGGATGGGCGCATCGTCACGGTGGAGCGCGCGCGCGACCCGTATCTGGAACGCGATGCGCTGAAGATGAGCGTATTTATGAACGTATTCAACGTTCATTCCAACCGCAGCCCGGTTGACGGGGAGGTGCGCGAGGCCTGGTACCACAAGGGTAGATTTTTCAATGCCGCGCTATCGAAATCGTCGCTCGAGAACGAGCGCGCCGCGCTCTGGATCCGCACGCCGGCCGGAGCGGACGTAACGTGCGTACAGATCGCGGGGCTGATCGCGCGGCGCATTCTCTGCTATGCGCGGTCGGGACAACGTCTTGCGCGCGGCGAGCGCTATGGTTTCATCCGCTTCGGTTCGCGGGTCGACGTCTACCTGCCGTCGGGTGCGCGTCCCGTCGCGGCGGTTGGCGACAAGGTCTTCGCCACAGAAAGCGTTCTCGCAATTCTGCCGTGAACGGTGAACGGTGAACGCTGAACAGAAAGCGGGGCGACCACTGCCGATGCCCCACCTTGTGCCGGTTACCGTTTACGGTTGAGCTCGTGTACGAACCGCGCGAGAGCAAGGTCTTCATCAAGTCGCGTTTTGCGCGGCGCGGCATTTACTGGTTGCCGAACGTCTTCACGACAATCGCTCTGTTTGCCGGGTTCTACGCGATCGTGCAAGCGATGAGCGGGCGTTTCGAGCACGCCGCGATCGCAATTTTCGTGGCGATGGTATTCGACGGACTCGACGGACGGGTCGCGCGGCTGACGCGAACGCAGAGCGCATTCGGGGCTGAGTATGACAGTCTTGCCGACATGGTGTCCTTCGGCGTCGCGCCGGCGCTCGTGGTCTACGTCTGGGCGCTCAAGGATTTTGCGCTGATGAAGAGCATACCGATGCTGGGGCCTTGGCTTACCAGCAAGCTGGGCTGGATCGCGGCGTTCATTTACTGCGTGTGCGCCGCTTTGCGGCTTGCGCGCTTCAACACGACGCTCGAGGTTGCCGACAAGCGGTTCTTCCAGGGTCTCCCAAGCCCGGCAGCCGCGTGCCTCGTTGCCGGTCTGGTGTGGGCGCTGAACGAATACCAGATCGAGGGCCGCGATGTGAAGTGGCTGGCATGGGCGCTTACGGTTTTCGCGGGGCTCACCATGGTGAGCAATTTCAAGTTCTACAGCGGCAAAGACATCAATGTCCGCAAGAGCGTGTCGTTTTCCGTGATCGTGGGCATCGTCCTGGGCATCGTCGTCCTCTTCATGCTCTCGAGCACGCTGCCGGAAATGCTGTTCCTGCTGTTCCTCGGTTACGGCGGGTCGGGTTATGCTCTCTGGGCGTATCAACACCTCAAGAAGCGGGCTGCCAGCCGCGCGCCGCCGCCCCAGTGAAGTTGCGTGCGATCCTGAAAGCCGTTATATTTCGAGAACATGAACTCGTCTACGCAAGCCTGCTTGTCCCTCGCCCGTGCCAGCCTGCTGCTGGCCCGTCTGCTGCTGCGCCTTCGCGGCGCATAAATCCTTTATCCTCTTTCGAGTAGTAGATTCAAGGCCCGGGTGCCGCAGCGGCGCGCGGAGCAGTTTGTAAACATTTTCATCTTGGCGGCAGCCATGATGGGCGGCAAGGATTGGAGGCGGTAATGTCTAAAGAACACCTGATCATATTCGACACGACGATGCGAGACGGCGAGCAAAGCCCGGGTGCCTCGATGACCCGGGAGGAGAAGCTGCGCATCGCACGCCAGCTCGAGCGGATGCGCGTCGATGTCATCGAGGCAGGTTTCCCCGCGGCAAGCGAGGGCGACTTCGAATCCGTAAAGGCAGTTGCCTCCATCATCAAGGACAGCACCGTTTGCGGGCTGGCGCGCGCCAACGAGCATGATGTCCGGCGTTGCGGGGAAGCCGTGAAGCCGGCATCCAGCCCGAGGGTGCACACCTTCATCGCGACCTCGCCGATCCACATGGAAAAGAAACTGCGCATGGAACCCTCGCAGGTGATCGAGCAGGCGGTGCGTGCGGTGAAATGGGCGCGCGAGTACACCGACAATATCGAATTCTCCCCCGAGGACGCTGGCCGCTCGGACAGTGATTTTCTGTGCCGTATCCTGGAGCGGGTGATCGCCGCGGGCGCAACCACGATCAATATTCCCGACACGGTGGGCTACACGTTTCCCGAGCATTTCGGGAAGCTCATTCGTGCGCTGCGTGAGCGCATTCCGAACTCGGACAAGGTGGTATGGTCGGTGCACTGCCACAATGACCTCGGTCTCGCGGTTGCCAACTCCCTGGCGGCGGTGCTGAATGGAGCGCGGCAGGTCGAATGCACCGTCAACGGTCTGGGTGAGCGGGCGGGCAATGCCGCGCTTGAAGAGATCGTCATGGCGGTACGCACCCGGCAGGATATATTTCCCTGCGACACGCGCATCGACTCAAGCCAGATCGTTCCGGCAAGCCGGCTGGTATCGGGTGTCACGGGTTTCCCCGTTCAGCCCAACAAGGCAATCGTCGGGGCAAACGCTTTCGCGCACGAGGCGGGCATACACCAGGACGGGGTGATCAAGAGCCGCGATACCTATGAGATCATGCGCGCGGAGGACGTGGGCTGGAACGCGAACCGCCTCGTCTTGGGCAAGCACTCCGGCCGCAATGCGTTCCGCCAGCGTCTCCAGGAGATCGGCATTATGCTGGAGTCGGAGGAGGCGCTGAACGTGGCGTTCAAGCGCTTCAAGGAGCTGGCCGACAAGAAGCACGAGATCTTCGACGAAGACCTCCAGGCACTGATTACCGAGGAGAACCTCGAGCAGGTCGAGAACGAGCACTACCGGCTCGTCTCGCTCACCGCCCATTCGGAGACCGGCGAGCAGCCCTTTGCGCGGCTTGTCGTGTCGGAGGATGGCGCGGAGCGCCACGCTGAGGCGCGCGGCAGCGGTCCGGTCGATGCGACCTTCAAGGCGATCGAGTCCGTCGTCGGCAGCGGCGCGGAGTTGCTGCTCTACTCCGTCAACAACATCACCACCGGGACGGATTCGCAGGGGGAGGTGACGGTGAGGCTTTCGAAGAACGGTCGTATCGTCAACGGGCAAGGGGCCGACACCGACATCGTGGTGGCGTCAGCGAAGGCTTACGTCAACGCCCTGAACAAGCTGCACTCCAAGGTCGAGCGCATCAACCCTCAGGTCTAACTGAGTGATGGGCAATGAGTGATGAGTGGCGATGGCGAAGTGGTTGATTACCATCGGGATTGTGCTGATCGCGGTGGGCGTGTTGTGGCCGGTCCTCGCGAAGCTGGGGCTTGGCAGCCTGCCGGGCGACATCAAGATCGAGCGCAAGGGCTTCACGTTTTATTTTCCGATCACGACCGGCATTCTGGTTTCGCTCGTCATCACGCTGCTCCTCTGGATCTTCCGGCGCTGAGCGTCATTTACCGCGAGATCGCACATAGGCGATTGCGGCACAGAAGAAGGAGACGGCCAGAATGGCCTCGGCAAGCGCGAGCTGCGCTGGCGCGCCGCGTTCACTCCATGCGCGAACGACGCCTTCTGCAAAGTAGGGAAGGATGAGAAGCATCGCCCAGCGGTACGTGTAGACCCGCCCGCGAAGGACGCCGCGCAAGGGCGCAAGCAGGGGCAGCGCCTTCAGCGCCAGCCAGGAGCCGCCGGGCCGCAACGGCGCGAGCCACAGCTCCCACACGAGACAACCTATCGTAAGCGCCACGAGACTTGCGCAGGCGGCGAGATAGGCGGCGCGCCGGCTCACGCGGCGCGGGCCCTGTTCGCAAGCGCAAGCAACTGGGTGCGCGCCTCGGCCGCGGTAATAACGGGGTGCTCGAAGTCAACGCGAAGCGCGATGCCTGGCGAGGCGTCCTCGGCTCGGAGGTCGAGTCCGTCGCAGTCGACGCCAACGACGGTGGCGCGCGCCGTCGCGCGGCCATGGAAGAAGCGGCAGCACTCACGCAAATCACACGCATGCTCCACACTGACGCGCGCCACGAAATCGTCCTCGTCGCCCGCAAGCTTGTTGCAGGGCGGCGCGAAGGCCGCGGCGCTTATCCAATGGATGTCGGCAAAACCGGATATGAAACGGACCTGCGACGGTTCAATGCGGTAGAAATCGAAGTCTCCGAGCGCGAGTAGCCGGTGAGCCCCGGGGAGGTAGCGCAGGTAACGTGCGCGCAACGAGGCGAAATCTCCCTCGATGCGCGCGGCATCGCCCACCAGCGTCAGCCGGGCACCGGCCTGCACGTCGCCGGACGGATCATTGACGAGCAGGCTCGCGCGGGGATCCGCGGCTATGTTGCGAGTATGCTCGGCGAGCCGGCTGGCGAGGATCACGGGGCGCGCCGCGTGGTCGAGCACGAACGGCACGACGGAGCCGAAAGGGTAGCCGCCAAGCCGGTGCGACAGCGTCGCAAGCATCCCGGCGTGATGGCGCCTCAGGTAGAGGCGCGCCGCTGCTCCCGGGCTGCTCATCCCACAGAAATCTTGAGCGCGATCTCGGACAGCCGGCGCCCGAGCGCAATGCAGAGCCTGCGCTCGTGATCCGTTATCGGCCGCCCGCCCTCGGCGCCCGACTGGTGGCTTGCGCCATACGGCGTGCCTCCGGCCGCGGTCGACATCAATTCGGGCTCGGTGTAGGGCAGGCCCAGGATCAGCATACCGTGGTGCAGGAGCGGCAGCATCATCGAGATGAGAGTGGTCTCTTGGCCGCCGTGCGGGCTCGCGGTGGATGTGAACACGGCGGCGGGCTTTCCCGAAAGCGTGCCCTTCAGCCACAGCTCCCCGGTGGAGTCCCAGAAGTATTTCATGGGCGCGGCCATGTTGCCGAAGCGGGTAGGTGAGCCGAGCGCGATACCGATGCATTCCACGAGGTCCTTGTGCTCCGCATAGGGTGCGCCCACCTCGGGCACGGCGGGCGCGACGGCTTCGGAAACACCGGACACCTTGGGCACCGTACGCAGACGAGCGGCGCATCCCGGCACCTGCTCGACGCCGCGCGCAACCAGCTGCGCCATCTCCTTCACGGCGCCAGTGTGGCTGTAGTAGAGAACAAGGATTTCGTGCATGGCCGCGGTCCGGGGAGATGGCAGGTATTATATAGGCGGGACCTCGGGGACCGGAGTCGCAAGCTTGCAAAAAAGGGCGCCATCTCTCGTCGAATTCGTTCGGATCGTCGCGCGGCGGTTCGTCGAGGAACGCTGCCTGCAAATTGCCTCGAGCCTCACCTACACCACGCTGCTTGCCATCGTCCCGATCATCACCGTGGCGCTGATTCTGATCTCGGCGTTTCCGGTGTTCCGCGAGCTGATGGACCAGGTCCATCAGTTCATGCTCAAGAACATGCTGCCGGAATCGGCCGGCGCCGTCGCCGGCTACGCGCAGCAGTTCACGAAGAATGCGGCCCGCCTCACGGCGGTGGGCCTGCTGTTTCTGTTCGTGACCGCGATGATTGTTCTGCTGACGATCGATAAGGCGTTCAACCAGATCTGGCGCGTGCCCCGCTCGCGCTCGCTGATCCAGCGCGTGTTCATCTACTGGGCCCTGCTGACCGTCGGGCCCGTGCTGATCGGCGCCAGCCTCTCACTCACCTCCTGGGTTGTGACGCTTTCGCTGGGGCTGGTGCGGGACGTGCCCTACGCGGGTCTCGTGTTGCTGAAAATGGTTCCGATCCTGCTCACCGGGGCGGCGTTCGCCCTGCTTTATATCACGTTGCCCAACCGGCGCGTGCTCGTGCGCGACGCGCTCTCCGGGGGCTTTATCGCCGCACTGGCATTCGAGGGAATGAAGCGGGCCTTTGCAGCCTACGTTACTCATTTCCCGACCTACACGCTTGTCTACGGAGCGTTCGCAAGCGTGCCCATTTTTCTGCTGTGGATTTATTTTTCCTGGCTGGTGGTCCTGCTGGGCGCTGTCATTACCGCAGTGATGCCCGAATGGCGAGAGCGCGCTTCACAGGTCGAGCCGGTGCCTGGTTCGCAGTTCCTGGACGCGCTGCAGATCCTGCGCCTGCTGTGGGAGGCACACCGGGCTGGCGATACCGTGACCGTGCACCAGCTGCACAGCGTCATAAAGCTGCCGATTGACCGGATCGAGGCCGTTCTCGACGCGATGAGTCGCGCACATTGGGTGGGGCGCGTCGGCCGCGGCTGGGTCCTCGTCAAGGACGCGGCGGAGGTATCCGTCGCGGACCTCTATCATCTATTCGTGTTCCGCACCGGGGCCCGTGTTGCCGCGCGACAATCGGGACAGGAACTCGATCAGCTTGCGCTCGAACTTGCGGGTGGAATCGAGGGAGGTCTTCAGCTCTCGCTCGAAGACTTGTTCCACAAGGCGGCTCCGGCCAGGATGGCCGATGACGAGGTGCCCGCGCAGGTGGCATGAGCACTGGCCGCGCAATGCGCTAACTGGCGTTGAACCGGACCCGGGCAGCCAGCGCCCTGGCGCCGCCGGGGGATCAGCTCTCAGCGCGGCTGCGTTGTGCGCGCTCCGCGGACTGGGTCGAATAGTTCCAGTCGCGCTGCCACGCGCGGACCACCAGGTTAGGGGCCTGCCCAGGCTGCCGTTGTAGCGGCCGAGCGCGCGATAGAGGTTGCCCTTCTCCATGTCGAGGTAGTGGCGCAGGATCACGCAACCGTAGCGCAGGTTGGTGCGCAGGTGGAAGAGATTGTGGTCCGTATTGCCGATGAGCTTGCGCCAGAATGGCATCACCTGCATGTAGCCGCGGGCACCGGCGCGCGACACGGCGTACTTGCGAAAATTGCTCTCGACCTGGATCACGCCGAGCACAAGCTGGGGGTCGAGCCCGGCGCGTTTGGCCTCGTAGTGCACACTGACGAGGAATGCCTCTCGCGCGTGACGGTCAGGCATGCGCTTGGAAAGTCGCTGCGACATGGCGCGCAACCAGTGTCGCGCCTGTGTTTCGCTCTCGAACGCAAGATAGGGGACGGCTTGATCGGCGATCGCCTTGTTGAGCACCGCCCGCACGCTCGCCGAGAGCGGCTCATACGCCTGCGCCCCGGCGCGCGCCGTTGCCGGCGTTGCCAGCACGAGCGCAGAACAAATCAACAAAACCCCCTGAGCTATGCGTCGCACACCTTTGATTTTACGTAATTTACGATGTCTTGCAAGGCAATAGTTGTCGCTTTGGCGTCGCGCCGCCCCTGATATTCGAGCTGCCCGGTCTTCAGACCCCGCTCGCCGACCACCAAACGGTGAGGAATTCCCATCAACTCGAGGTCTGCAAACATGACCCCTGTGCGTTCGTCCCGGTCATCGAGCAGGACGTCGAGGCCGGCCTGCTGCAGCTCCCGGTAGAGCCGCTCGGCGGTCTCGCGCACCTGGGCGCTCTTGCCGAGGCCGATCGGCGCCAGCGCGAGTTCGAACGGCGCAATGGCGCGCGGGAATATGATTCCGCGCGCATCGTGGTTTTGTTCGATGGCGGCGGCCGCGATGCGGCTCACGCCGATCCCGTAGCAACCCATTTCCATGATTTGCGATTTGCCGGACTCGTCGAGGAAGGTCAGATTCAGCGCGCTCGAATACTTGGTGCGCAGCTGAAAGATGTGGCCAACTTCGATGCCGCGGCAAATTTCCAGCGCGCCCTTGCCGTCGGGGCTGGCGTCGCCGGCCACGGCGTCGCGAATGTCCGCCACCACCGGCTCGGGAAAGTCGCGGCCGATGTTAGCGCCCGTGTAATGATGGTCATCGATATTTGCTCCGACGACGAAGTTTCCCATGGTCGCCACCGTTCGATCGGCGATGACAGTCCCGCGGAAACCGACCGGCCCGAGCGAGCCGGGATCGGCGCCAAAGGCCTTGCGGATCGCTTCCGGCGTCGCGAACGCCACGGGTGTTTTGAGCTGCGTCAGCTTGCCGGCTTTCACGAGATTGAGCTGGTGATCACCGCGCACCATCATCAGCACCGGTTGCCCGTCAGCGCCGTCCACGCAGACCGCTTTGACCGTATTCTCGGCGGGCACCTTCAGGAAGCCGCACAGATCGGCGATCGTCTTGACACCGGGCGTATGCACACGCTGAAGCTCTTGATCGGGTGACGGCCGGGTCGTGCCAGGTGCCATGGCCTCCGCGAGCTCAACGTTGGCTGCATAGTCAGATTCCGGGCAGAATGCGATTGCATCTTCGCCCGAATCCGCCAGCACATGGAACTCATGCGAGCCAGTACCCCCAATCGCTCCGGTGTCCGCCGCGACCGCGCGAAATCTGAGACCAAGCCGAGTGAAGATCCGGGTGTAGCAAGCGTGCATTTCCCGGTAGGTTTCCTGGAGACTCGCCTCGTCCGTGTGGAACGAATAGGCGTCCTTCATCATGAACTCGCGCGCGCGCATGACGCCGAAACGAGGCCGGATTTCGTCGCGGAATTTGGTCTGGATCTGGTATAGATTCAGCGGAAGTTGCCGGTAGCTCTTGATCTCGCGCCGCACCAGGTCGCTTACGACCTCCTCATGCGTGGGCCCGAAACAGAAGTCGCGTTGATGGCGGTCCTTGATACGCAGGAGTTCGGGCCCATACTGTTCCCAGCGTCCCGATTCCTGCCACAACTCGGCTGGCTGCACCGCGGGCATCAGGACCTCGATCGCGCCGCTCGCGTTCATCTCCTCGCGCACGATTGCCTCGATCTTGCGCAGCACGCGCAGGCCGAGCGGCATCCAGGTGTAGATGCCCCTGGCGAGCTGCCGCACGAGTCCCGCCCGCAGCATCAATCGGTGGCTGACCACTTCGGCCTCGGTTGGGTCTTCCTTGAGCGTTGCAATGAGGAACTGCGAAGCGCGCATGTCTGTCGCCGATCGGCAAAAGCCATTATTCTACCGAACTGCCTGATGTGAAGAGCGCACCCATGGGGTTTCTTGCAAAGTGGCTGCTGGGCAAATCGGCCGATGACCAGCAGTCCGTCTACGTGACCGAGCGTTTCGGGGTACGGTCCCTGCACATTGGCAGCGATACGATCCAGAGCTCGATGCGGCTCGCGCGCCCGAACGATCTCGAGCTCGCCTACACGCGCAGCATGATGGCTTTCCTGCTCTTTAACGAGCAGCCGAAACGGCTCTTGATGATCGGCATGGGCGGCGGCTCGGTCACCAAGTTTGTCTACCATCGGCTGCCTTGGGCGGCGATCGACGTCGTCGAGGTCGACCCCCGGGTGGCCGCGATCGCGCGTCAGCAATTCTTCGTGCCGCCGGACGACGAGCGCCTCAGGGTGCACATCGGCAACGGCGCGGAGTGGATCACGCGCGCGGGGGCGGCCGTGGACGTCATCCTCCTGGACGGCTACGACGGGGACTCGCAAGTCGAGGAGCTGTCAACGCGCGACTTCTACCAGGCATGCCTGCGGCGGCTCGCGCCCCACGGGATACTGGTCACGAATCTATGGGGCTCGGACCGGCGGTTCCACGAATATCTCGAGCGAATCGAGGTCGCGTTTCCTGCCGGCACGCTGTGCCTGCCCGCCGAAAAGCCAGGTAATGTCATCGTATTCGGCTTTCGCGACAGTCCGGGCAATCCGAACTGGGAAGAACTGGAGAAAAAAGCCCTCGAGCTGCGCGAGCGTTTCGGTCTCGAATTTCCCAGATTCGTTCAGAGTCTGCGCAAGATGAACCGTTGGGACGAGCACCGGCTTTATGCCGACCTGTAGCGTGATCGCAAGCCTTTCGCTTACCGCTGAACTATGAAAAAATCATTACAACTGACAGGGCTGCAGGGGATCTTCCATGATCGATCGTGACGGCTACCGCCCGAACGTCGGTATTATTCTATGTAATTGGAAAAACGAGGTTTTCTGGGGCAAACGGGTCAGGGAGCATTCCTGGCAGTTTCCGCAGGGCGGAATCAAGCCGGGCGAAAGCCCGGAAACGGCGATGTACCGCGAGCTGGAGGAAGAAATAGGCCTCCATCCGCGGCATGTGCGGATACTCGGTCGGACACGCGAATGGCTGCGTTACGAGGTGCCAGAACATTGGCTGCGGCGGGATTGGCGCGGGAATTACCGCGGGCAAAAGCAGATCTGGTTTCTGCTACGCCTCGTCGGTCGCGATTGCGATGTTCGGTTGCGCGCATCGACCAAGCCTGAATTCGATGCCTGGCGGTGGCATGACTACTGGATCCCGATGGAAACCGTGATCGAGTTCAAACGCGGCGTCTACCGGCGGGCACTCGAGGAACTCGCGCCGCTGTTGCGCCGCCGTCACGGACAGCGCCGGCCAGCCCGGGCGCGTGAACCCGCCGACGCCGTCGAGCGGGGATGATCCCGCTCCTCAAGCTTGCAGCGCGCAGCGCCTTCTAGCCGCCGGGCACCGTGCCCGCGTTGTTCTATTTCGCGGATCGCCAGGGCGGCGGGGCGTTGATCAACACGCCGCCCTTTTTCGCACAAGCCGGCGGGTCACCTCAGAAGCGTTGCTCCGCCTCGTTGTGTTGTGGTTCCCAGCCGGATGGTCGCGCGCCATGCCGCAGCGTGGCGTGAGGCAGGGGCGAAAATTATTGCCTACTGCGAAGAACTGGCAGGCTGCCGTGAGGTGGTCGACGTTGCGCTGGATCGGGGCTGGCGTTTCTCGCGCACCGTGGACTTCCTGCGAATGGCGGGGCCGAGCGCTCATTCCTGCGCGCTGCGCTGCAAGACCAAGCCGGCAATCCTCTTTCTCGGCCCCGCGCTGTCACGGGCAGCGTCGGGCTGGCCAGGCCTCGAACCGTGCTTGGACGACCATTCGTACGAGAACCGCCTGCTCGGCGCGGTGGGGCTGCGGCATCTCACGCCTTTACGGGCGATTTCGACCCGGTCAGGAGCCGAACGGCCGGGCGCCGGGCGTGCAATCCCCCTCGAACTCGACAAAGCGCTTCAGGCGGCATGACCGCGGCCACGTGTTGTGGCGCGGACGCGCGGCTGGCTCGGTTCAGAAAACTGCGGTAGGCACGGCAAGCCTTGCCCCGCGGGATGAGACTGCTGAGAGCGCCCGGCATTCCAACGCGACCGGTCTAACGCAGGCCCGAGGCGCCAGCGCCGCCGGGCTTAGGCTCCAAAGTTTGACGGGGCGCAAGGTGCTCACGATAGCATTGGGTATAGGCTAATCGTGCCTTGTGACGCCGTGAGTTCTGGGCCTCAGCGTGGGCGCGTGTTGACACCCCAAATACCCATCGCTATACTCGCTTCCTGACTTAGACCTAGTCTAAATCCTCTTCTCACCGTCCCAGTAAGTAAGCACTTCCACTGCGGAAAGTATTACTTAACCCATTGAATGAAAGGAGAATGGTATGCAACTCAAGGGATCCAAGACGCACGAAAGCCTCAAGGCCGCATTTGCAGGTGAATCACAGGCAAACCGCCGCTACCTCTATTTCGCAGCGAAGGCGGACGTGGAAGGTCAGAATGATGCAGCGGCAGTGTTCCGCTCAACGGCGGAAGGCGAGACCGGACACGCGCACGGGCACCTCGAGTATCTGGAGACCTGTGGCGATCCTGCGACCGATCTCCCCTTCGGAAAGACCAGTGACAACCTGAAAAGCGCGATTGCTGGTGAAACCCACGAGTACACGGACATGTATCCCGGCATGGCGAAAACGGCACGCCAGGAAGGTTTCGGTGAAATCGCAGACTGGTTCGAGACCCTCGCTAAAGCGGAGCGTTCGCACGCCAATCGCTTTAAGAAAGCGCTGGACGCCCTGCAAGACTGAGCGACGTCCCGAGTTCGGGGAACAGGTGGCGGGCGAACGGTCCGTGCACCTGTTTCCTGGCGATTCTTCTGACCAAGCCCCATCCAGATACGGCGACCCATGAGCGCACGCGAAGGAAGTCTCGAGGCCCCTACCCGGCATCCGCTCGGGTGGAAATCGGCGGAGTTCTACGACCAGGCGAAGCTCGAGCACGAGCTGGAGCGGGTTTTCGACATATGCCACGGCTGCCGTCGATGCGTGAATCTGTGCGGATCGTTTCCGACGCTCTTCGACCTCGTGGACGAGAGCGAAACCATGGAGGTGGATGGCGTCAAGAAGGAGGATTACTGGAAAGTCATTGACCAGTGCTACCTCTGCGACATGTGCTACATGACGAAATGCCCGTACGTGCCGCCGCACCAGTGGAACGTCGATTTCCCTCATCTCATGCTGCGGGCCAAGGCGGTGAAATTCAAGAACAAGGGGGCGAGCCTTCGTGACCGGCTGCTCTCGAGCACCGACGCCCTCGGCAAACTTGCTACGATTCCCGTTGTCGTGCATGCGGTCAATGCTGTCAACAAGAACGGCGCTGCGCGAAGCCTGATGCAACAGACGCTCGGTGTGCACAAGGACCGGGTGCTGCCCGATTACGCGTCTGCGAAGTTCCGCAGCAACGCTCGTCCTGGCCGTGACGTTGCAGTTCACGATGGCAAGAATACGCCCGGGAAGGTCGCGATCTTCGCGACCTGCTATGTGAACTACAACGAGCCTGGCATCGGACATGATCTGCTGAAGATTCTCGAGCACAACGAGGTTCCCGCGACCCTCGTCGAGAAAGAGGCGTGCTGCGGCATGCCCAAGTTCGAGCTGGGTGATCTCGAGGCAGTGGCGCGCAACAAGGAGTTGAACATCCCGGTGCTGGCACGTCTGGCGCGCGAGGGTTACGCAATCATGACGGCGGTTCCATCCTGCACGCTGATGTTCAAGCAGGAGTTGCCGCTCATGTTCCCGGACGACGCGGACGTCAAGGCCGTCGCCGAGGCCATGTTCGATCCCTTCGAGTATCTGGTGCTGCGCCACAAGGATGGCCTTCTAAAAACGCAATTCCCTACCGCCTTGGGCAAGGTTTCCTATCACATCCCCTGTCACCTCCGCGTCCAGAACATGGGGCAAAAGACGCGCGAGCTGCTCGAGATGATTCCCGATACCAAGGTCACCACGATCGAGCGCTGCGCGGGCCACGATGGAACCTGGGGTGTAAAGGCGGAATACTTCGAGAGCTCGATGAAGATCGGTCGGCCCGTGTTCCGGCAGATGGCTGAAGCGAGCCCCGACTACATCAGCTCGGATTGCGCTATCGCGGGTCGTCACATTCTCCAGGGAATGGGCGAGACCGCGGCACGCAAGCAACACCCCATTACACTGATACGGATCGCCTACGGACTATGATGCCACGGACTACGACGATGACCAATTTAAGCCGCGACAGTCTCATGACGCTGGAGCGCTACTCGAAGGAACGTCCCCAGTTCCGCGCCCGCGTTATGGAGCACAAGAAGAACCGCACAGTGCACTTGGGCGAGCATGTCTTGCTGATTTTCGAGGACGAGCTGACCATCCGCTATCAGATTCAGGAAATGCTGCGCGCTGAGCGTATCTTCGAGGAGGAAGGAATACAGGAGGAACTCGACGCCTATGCGCCCCTCGTCCCCGATGGCTCCAATTGGAAGGCGACGATGATGATCCAGTATCCCGATATCGACGAGCGCCGTCGCATGCTGGCGCAGCTGATTGGTATCGAGGACCGGGTTTGGGTTCAGGTCGCAGAGCATGATCGCGTCTTCGCGATCGCTGACGAGGATCTCGAACGCGAGACTGCCGAGAAGACCTCATCGGTGCACTTTCTGCGGTTCGAGCTGAATTCCGGGATGGTGAGCGCGCTCAAGCAGGGCGCTGCCATCGCAATGGGCATCGATCATCCTGCCTACCGCGCCTCCGTTGATATTGCGCCGGCGGTGCGCGAGTCTCTCGTGCGGGACCTCAAGGGCTGAGCGCAGCGGGGCGGGCCGTGGCTCCCTCGAGCGAGCCTGTGCTATCCTGATTAGCCCTATGCTCAGCTCGCGCCTGCTCAGTCAATTCGAGCGTCGTCTCAAGGCGGGCGATGTGCCGCTGGCCGTGCGTCTGTGGAACGGGACGACGCTGGTGGGCCACGCGCCGCCGAAAATGACGGTCGTGGTAAACACGCCGCGCGCTGTCGCGACGCTCGCCGACCCGACCATGGGCGCTCTCGCGCGCTGCTATGTCGAGCAGCAGATCGACGTGGAAGGCAAGGCCCGCGACATCATGCGCATCGGGGAGGCTTTCGCCGATGCCGTCGGCGCGGTGCGCACCGGGGGACGGCATTCGCACGACCGGTCCGAGCATACCCGGCTCTTCGACCGCGAGGCGATTCAGAGCCATTATGACGTCGGCGACGATTTCTTCGGGTTGTGGCTCGACCCGAAGCGTGTCTACTCCTGCGCCTACTTTCGCCGCGCCGACGACACGCTCGAGATTGCCCAGGAGCAGAAGCTCGATCATATTTGCCGGAAGCTGCGCCTTGAGCCGGGTGAGCGCTTCCTCGACATCGGTTGCGGGTGGGGCGCGCTCGTCATCAGAGCGGCTCAGGGCTTCGGCGTGAACGCTCTGGGCATCACGCTCTCGCAAAACCAGTACGACTACGCGCGCGCGAAGATCCGCGAGCTGGGGCTCGAGGGTCACTGTGAAGTGCGCCTGCTCGACTATCGCGATGTGCCCGAGGAAAACGGCTTCGACAAGATCGCGAGCGTGGGCATGTTCGAGCATGTCGGGCTCAAGAACTTTCCGGTGTATTTTGGCAAGATGTTTCGCCTGCTCAGGCCCGGTGGGCTGGTCATGAACCACGGCATTACGCACAACTGGCCGGGGCAACATGAGCTCGGCAGCGGCATCGGCGAGTTCGTCGACCGCTACGTTTTCCCCGGGGGCGAACTGGCGCATATATCGCAGGTGCTCGCCGCGATGTCAGAGGAGGGCCTCGAGCCCTGGGACGTCGAAAGTCTGCGACCGCATTACGGCCGCACGCTGTGGGAGTGGGTCGATCGCCTCGAAAAGAATCGTGCCGCGGCGGTGGCTGCGGTGGGGGAGAAACTCTACCGCGTCTGGCGCATTTACATGGCGGGGTCGGCACATGCGTTCGAGCGCGGCTGGCTGTCCGTCTACCAAGTGCTGGCGGGCAAACCCCGTGCCGATGGCGCCCTGGAGCTGCCACCGACGCGCGATCATATCTATGCGCGCTAGCGCGCTCGCGTGGCTCTTCCTACTGGCATTTCCTGCGGCGGCGCAGTGGAGCGGCTGGGACTACGACCGTGACCAGCCGAAGGAGCGGTTCACGGACGCTGAAGTGAAGCTGCCGGCATTGCCCAGGGAAGAGAATCTGCTTCAATTCAATGCGGGGCCCGAGACTCGGCACCGTTTTTTCATCGACACGCAGGCCCTGTCCATCGACAGCAATGGCGTAGTGCGATACACGCTGGTCGTGAAGACCTCAGGCGGTGCGACCAACGTTTCATACGAAGGCATGCGCTGTGACCTCAGGCAATTCAAGGTCTACGCATTGGGCCAAAGTCACGGGATCTGGATGCCGGCACGCGACCCGCAGTGGCAGGCCATCAATCACCTGAACCGCAGTGCGCACCACGGTGTGCTGCAACGCGACTACTTCTGCACCGGAAAATCGAGGAAGGCTCCGGTCGCGAGCGTCGAGGAAGCCCTACAGCTCATACGCTATGGGCCGCGTGAACACTACGGGGAGTAAAACACCGTCACCGCTGTGCATCGTTCGATCGTCTATTGCTGGCACGGACCCAGATATTTGCCGGCGTAGTGCATGGTCATGCTCTGGGCGGGAGCGCCGCGCGGCTTCATGGACATCTGGTTGGTGCCGGAGTAGGTGTTCCTGCTGAAGGTCATGGTCGTGGTGCCGCTCGCCGCCTCCTCTCCCTTGCAGCGCCAGTTCCAGCGCGCCATGTTCTCCTGGACCCTGTAGTCTGACACTTCGCAGCGCGCGTCCCCCATTCCCGTGCTGGGCGTCATCTTGCGCAGGTCTTCCAGATCCCGTTTGGTCACGCATTGCCGAATGGTCTGCGGCGGCATTGTTGCGGGCATACCGGGCATGTCCATTTTCACGGTGATTTCCCACAGCCCGTCTCTCATGTCGGGCCCGGCAGGATGCGCTGCGGCGGCCAGGCACATCGCGAGTGCAGCGAAAACAAAGCGCATGCATGTTCTCCTTTTCAGCGTTTCGAGTGGTGGATCATACCCGACCGGCGCCAGCGCGCATTGGTCCGCTGATGCTGCGCCCGGTGCCTCTAGAGCAGCACCAGGTTGTCGCGATGGATCAGTTCCGGCTCGTCGACGTAGCCGAGCTTTGCCTCGATCTCGCTCGAGGGTGTGCGCAGAATGCGGCGGGTTTCCGCAGAGTTGTAGTTGACCAGACCCCGGGCGATTTCACGGTGTCGCTCGTCGAGGCAACGCACCGCCTCGCCCCGCTCGAACTCCCCGGCGACCTCGTGTACGCCAATCGGCAACAGACTCTTTCCGCTGACGCGAAGCGCCTTGACCGCGCCGTCGTCGAGCACAAGGCTGCCCCGCACCTGCAGCTGATCCGCGAGCCACTGCTTGCGGGCAGCCATGGTGGGCTTCTCGGCGATGAGCCGCGTCCCGAGGGCCTCCCCGCGCGCGAGCCGCATCAGCACGTCGTCATCCCGGCCCGAGACAATGACCGTATGAGCTCCGCTGCGCGCGGCGCGTCTTGCCGCCAGCACTTTGGTCAGCATGCCACCCAGCGCGTAATGGCTGCCGGCGCCGCCGGCCATCTGCTCCAGCGCGGGATCGGCGGCCCGCGCTTCCGCGACGAGCTTCGCGCCGGGGTCCCTGCGTGGGTCCTTGTCGTAGAGCCCCGCCTGGTCGGTCAGGATCACGAGCGCATCGGCTTCGATAAGGTTGGTGACCATTGCAGCGAGCGTATCGTTGTCGCCAAAACGAATCTCGTCGATCGCAACGGTGTCGTTCTCGTTGATGATGGGAATCACGCCGAGCGCGAGAAGCGTGCGCAGAGTCGAGCGCGCGTTGAGGTAGCGTTTGCGGTCGGCCAGATCCTCATGCGTCAGCAAAATCTGCGAGGTCATGAGCTGGTGCTGGCGGAAGCATGACTCGTAGATCTGGATCAACCCCATCTGACCGACTGCTGCCGCGGCCTGCAATTCGTGCAACGCGTGCGGGCGCCGCTTCCAGCCGAGCCGCTGCATGCCCGCGGCGATTGCGCCGCTCGACACCAGCACGACGTCACGGCCGTCGTGGCGCAGCTGGGCGATCTGGCTCGCCCAGCGTGAAAGCGCGTCGTGATCAAGGCCCTGGCCCTGATTTGTCACCAGACTCGAGCCGACCTTGACGACAAGCCGCTTCGCGTTAGCTATGACGTTTGACATTGGTCATCACAAAACGACAGAGATACCCAGCAGTCGCTCATTTCGATGCGCGCCTTTTTGTCCTCCGCCTGCTCTCTTTCGTGGCATGCTCGGAGCTCTGGAGCTCATGCTGGAGGTAATCCATAACCGAGAAGACGAGCTCGCGGCAGCCGTCCCCGGCCAGCGCGGAAATGATAAAGCTTCTGCCTTTCCAGCCAAAGCCCTTGAGGAAGCTCTTTATGACGCGCTCGCGCTCCGCGGCGGGAACGAGGTCAATTTTGTTGAGTACGAGCCATCGCGGCTTGCGATAGAGCATCTCGTCGTAGCGCTTGAGCTCCCGCACGATCGCCTGCGCCTCGCGCACGGGGTCGATGCCGGGATCAACCGGCGCAATGTCCACGAGGTGCAGCAGAAGCCGGGTCCGTGCCAGATGGCGTAGAAACTGGTGTCCGAGGCCCGCGCCCTCCGCCGCCCCTTCGATCAGGCCGGGAATATCGGCCAGCACGAAGCTGCGGTTCATGTCCGCGCGTACAACGCCGAGGCTGGGCGCGAGCGTAGTGAAGGGATAATCGGCCACCTTGGGACGGGCTGCCGATACGGCGCGAATCAGCGTGGACTTGCCCGCATTGGGCATGCCCAGGAGCCCGACATCAGCGAGCAACTTCAGCTCGAATTTGAGCCGCCGGTGTTCGCCGGGTACGCCGCGCGTGAATTGGCGTGGCGCACGATTGGTGCTGGACTTGAAGTGGAGGTTGCCGAGGCCGCCAGCCCCGCCGGCGGCCAGCAGCGCTCGATTGCCATCATGGTTGAGATCGGCGAGCAACTCACCGGTTGCGGGATCGAGGACCATCGTGCCGACCGGCACGCGCAGCACGACATCGGGCGCTGATTTGCCGTACTGGTCCGATCCGCGACCGTTCTCTCCATCCCGCGCGCGGTGGATTCGTGCATAGCGAAAATCGATCAGCGTGTTGAGGTTGCGGTCCGCTGTCGCGTAGATGCTGCCGCCGCGCCCGCCATCACCGCCATCGGGTCCGCCGCGCGGAATGAACTTCTCGCGCCTGAAACTCGCGCAGCCGTCCCCGCCCTTGCCGGCGTGCACCTCGATCATGGCTTCATCAACAAACTTCATGGCGGCAAAAATAAAAAGGCCCTGCCGTTCCGGCAGGGCCTTTGCGTTGAATTCGATATCCTCAGGCGGGAACGACGCTCACTGTCTTACGGCTCCCCGGCCCCTTTTGGGCGAACTGAATCCGACCGGTGACCCTCGCGAACAGCGTGTGGTCGCGACCCATGCCGACGTTCTCGCCTGCATGAACCCGGGTTCCCCGCTGGCGGACGATGATGCTGCCCGCTGGGACCAGCTCGCCACCGAAACGTTTCACGCCGAGGCGTTTTGACTGTGAGTCCCGGCCGTTGCGTGAGCTGCCACCTGCTTTCTTGTGTGCCATGGTGTTCTCTCCTTACGCACCGATGCCCAGGATCTCGATCTCGGTGTAGTTCTGCCGATGACCCTGACTCTTGCGATAGTGCTTGCGGCGGCGCATCTTGAAGATGTGCACCTTGTCGCCGCGCCCTTGCGCGAGCACCTTGGCTTTTACGGCGGCCCCTGCGATGATCTGTTCTATCCGGATTTTTTCGCCGGCTTTGACCCGGTACTGCTTTCCGCCGGTTTTGACTACCGCGTACATGATGCGATCCGATTCGGGTTCCTAGGAAGGCGCGCATTCTACCGAAAGAGCGCACTTTAGTCAAAGCCGGAAACCGGCGGCCGGCGCGGAATGGCGCTTTTTGATCAGAGAGTTACCTCTTGAAGGCCTCAAACAATGCCCGCAGGCGCGTTCCCTCTGGGTTATCGGGGGCGCTGCGGGATTGCTGGTATCATCACGCTCTTTTTCGCCGGGTTCCAACCGTGTCCATCGAAGCCATCCGCGACTTTCTTGCGGCGGACATGCGCGCAGTGGACGCTGTAATCCGCGCCCGCTTGAGCTCGGACGTGGTGCTCATCCGGCAGGTTGCCGAGCACATCATCGGCGGGGGCGGAAAACGCCTGCGCCCGATGCTCGTACTGCTCTCGGCCGGGGCATTCGGCTACCGCGGGCGCGATCACCACGAGCTGGCCGCGGTCGTCGAGTTCATCCACACCGCAACGCTGTTGCACGATGACGTGGTCGACGAGTCCGCGCTGCGACGTGGACGCGCGACGGCCAACTCGCTCTTCGGCAGTACCACCGCCGTCCTGGTTGGCGACTTCATCTATTCCCGCGCATTCCAGATGATGGTTACCATCGACAGCATGCGCGTGCTGCAAGTGCTGGCCGATGCGACCAACGTGATCGCGGAAGGCGAGGTGATGCAGCTCATGAACTGCCATAACGCCGACATCGACGAGGCGGGCTATCTCGCGGTGATACGGTGCAAGACTGCCAAGCTGTTCGAGGCCGCGACGCGGTTGGGCGCGATTCTCGGCGGGGCGGCGTCCTCGCAGGAGGCCGCAATGTCCGATTACGGCATGCAGCTCGGTGTGGCGTTTCAGCTGATTGATGACGTGCTCGACTACTCTGGCGACCAGGCCGTGATCGGCAAGAATCTCGGCGACGATCTCGCCGAAGGCAAGCCGACGCTCCCGCTCATCCATGCGATCCGGCATGGCACGCCTGACCAGGCGAGCATCGTACGAGGCGCGATCGAGCAGGGGGGGCGGGATGATCTGGCGGCGGTGCTGGCAGCAGTCCGCGCTACCGGCGCGCTCGATTACGCACGCGAGAAGGCGCATGGCGCTTCCCGGGCTGCGTGCGCTGCCGCGGAGACCCTTCCAAATTCAAAATACCGTGATTATTTGTTACAATTAGCCGATTTCGCGGTGACGCGTTCTTATTGACGACCGGGGGCACGGTAGCGCGTGCCCCCGTCTTTTCTGCAAGTCGGGGTGTAGCTCAGCCTGGTAGAGTACTGCGTTCGGGACGCAGGTGTCGGAGGTTCAAATCCTCTCACCCCGACCAATTCCCGCGCAGCCCAATGCTCGCTAACCTATCGTTACGAGGCGAGTGCGCATTTCCATGACTCAGACGACCGAGGCGCTTTTGCAATACCTCGAGTGCCCGTACACGGGAAACGAGGGGTGGTAATGAGCGCGTTCGCTAACCTCTTCCCGGCAACCATTGCTTGATGTTACTCGCGGACGCCCTCAGGGATGTCGGAGCGCGGCTTGCCGCTTTGTTGCTTCGCGCAGATTCCCGGGCAAGCATTCTGGTGAATCGAGGTAATGCCCTGCGCGATTTGAAGCGGCCCGAAGACGCGCTGGCGATGTATGAACGCGCGTTGCGGCTCAAACCCGGCTCTGCCGAGGCTCTCAACGGCAGGGGCAAAACGCTGCTGGACCTGGGGCGGCCGGAAGACGCGCTTGCCAGCCACGATAGCGCAATACGGCTCAAACCCGACTATGCGGAGGCGTTCTACTACCGGGGCAACGCCCTGCTGTACCTCAAACGACTGGACGAGGCGCTCGCCAGCTATGAGGGTGCATTGCGGCTCAATCCCGACTACGCGGATGCGCACTACAACCGCGGCATTGTCTTGCAACGCCTCAGGCGGGCGGAGGAAGCGCTGGAGAGTTATGACCGGGCGCTTCAACTAAGGCCCGACGATGCAGAAGCGCTCAACAACCGCGGCAATGTTCTAATCGACCTGAAACAGCCCGACCTGGCGGTCGCCAGCTATGAGCGTGCGCTTTCGTACAGGCCCGATTATGCAAACGCCTGCTATAACCTTGGCCTAGCGCTTCAAGATGTGAACCGGCCGGAAGAAGCTGTGCCGTATTTTTCAAGAGCGCTCGAATTGGTCCCGGACTATCCGTTTGCAAAAGGCAAGCTGCTTCACGCGAAGATGCTGTGTTGCGACTGGGACCGGCTGTCCCAACTCCGGGATTCCATAGAGGCAGATGTCGGCGCAGGGAAAAATTCCTGTGAACCCTTTGAGTATCAGGCCATTTCAGGCTCGGCTCGGCAGGCCAGGCTCTGTGCCGAAATGTATGCTGCCACGAACTTTCCGCCTTCAGGAATCCAGCTTTGGGCAGGAGAGCGTTATGAAAATCCCCGGATTCGAATCGGCTACGTAGCAGGCGAATTCCGGGAACACGCGACCGCGATTCTGATAACAGGGCTCCTTGAACGCCACGACAAACGACGTTTCGAGACGTATGCCTTCGATAACGGGTGGGACGACGAAAGCGAAATTCGCGGCAGGATCAACCGGGCGGTCGGTGAAATCGTCGATATCACGCGTCTCGACGATGCTCAGGCAGCCGCGACCATAAGAGACAGGAAGATCGACATCCTGGTCGACCTGAATGGCTATGTTGGGCGCGAAAGGCAGGGCATTTTCTGCTATCGACCGTGTCCCGTCCAGGTCAACTATCTGGGGTTCCCGGGTACGCTCGGAGCGGATTATTTTGACTACATCCTTGCAGACCCGCATGTGATTCCGCCTCAACACGAGGCGTTCTACAACGAAAGGATCGTTTATCTGCCGGACACCTACCAAGTCAACGATTCGAAGCGGCGCATTGCAGAACGAATTCCCAGCCGTGCGGAGGTGGGGCTGCCGGAGACAGGCTTCATCTTCTGCTGTTTCAACAAGAATTACAAAATCACGCCAGAAATATTCGATGTCTGGATGCGGCTGCTGCGGGAGGTTGGCGGGAGCGTGCTGTGGTTGCTCGAGGACAACGTAGCGGCATCGCGGAATCTGAAAAGAGAGGCCGAGCGGCGAGGTATCGCGGCGGATCGCCTGGTCTTTGCCGGTAGAATGAAACCCGGTGAGCACCTTGCCCGTCACAGGGCAGCGGACCTCTTTCTGGACACGTTGCCCATTAATGCGCACACGACCGCAAGCGATGCTCTGTGGGCGGGATTGCCCGTGCTGACGTGCCTGGGTCAAACGTTTCCTGGGCGCGTGGCGGCCAGTCTGCTCAACGCGGTGGGTCTGCCAGAATTGGTTGCGCATGACCTGGAGAGTTACGAAGCTCGGGCGCTGGAGCTTGCGACCAAGCCGGCATGGCTCTCGGACATCAAGGCGAGACTTGACCAGGACCGCGCGAGCCGTCCGCTGTTCGATACCGATCGTTTCCGTCTGCATATTGAATCTGCATACGCCACGATGTGGGAGAGGGCTCGGCGTGGCGAGCCGCCGTCGAGCTTTTCGGTGAAGCCCATCTCTTGACGCGTTCCCTGGCAAGCGCGGCCTTGGCGTCCTTTCGCCGCGCGCTTGAAGGACGAAGTGCGTGGACCTCCTTCACGGACGCAACGGCCGGTGCTGGACTGCGACGATGGCGCGTCCGGCGATGCCCGCGTCTCA
>Ga0111145_1034_pt1 | contig 82976 bp, 74 predicted proteins | sample DeeMarSeWOR28_12_FD_80392 | JGI IMG/M metagenome (GOLD analysis project Ga0111145, IMG submission 80392) | Betaproteobacteria bacterium SG8_41 | reverse complement strand
CAAATGCTGAGGCACTAGATATGGCTTTCGATCTTATCCTGCGCAATGCGCGCCTGGGCAGCGGCGACGCCTCGCGCGGAACCGCAGACATCGCGGTGGCGGACGGACACATCGCTGCCATCGCGCCGCGCATCTCCGGCGACGGCGAAAATGTGGACGCCGACGGACATTTCGTCTCACCCGGCCTGGTGGAAAGCCATTTCCACCTCGACAAGTCGAGGATTCTCGACCGCGTTGCGCCGCTCCCGGACCGGCGCGCGACCGACCACATGGCGCGAACCTCCGCTATCAAGCACACCTTCACGGTCGAGGATGTTTACGCCCGCGCACGCGGCACGCTCGAGCAGTGCCTGCTAAATGGCGTCGGCCATATGCGCACGCACGTTGAAGTCGATCCCAATGTCGGATTGCGCGGCTACGAAGCCGTCGAGCGCCTGGCAAAGGACTACGCCTGGGGGCTCGACCTGCAACTGTGCGTCTTTCTCCAGGAGGGCTGGACCAACGTTCCGGGGGCCGAGGCGAATGTGCTGGCGGCCCTCAAGCGGGGGGCGCCGGTGGTCGGCGGCGCGCCGCGCTACGATGCCGACGGCCCGGGGCAAATCCGGCGCATCTTCGCGCTCGCCAGGGAATTCGACGTCGATGTCGACATCCATCTCGACGGCGGTTACACGACGCACGACATGGCAATTCACCTCGTCTGCGACTTGACCGATCAGATCGGCTGGGGCCAGCGTGTGGCAATCGGCCATGGCAACAAGTATTCGTGCCTGCCGCCGGCGGAGCTGGCCGCACTCGGGCGGCGGCTCGCCGATTCCGGCGTCGCCGTGTCCGTGTTGCCGGCAACCGATCTCTTCACGAGTGGACGCCATCTCGAGCACAGCGTCATCCGGGGCGTTGCGGATGCCAACGCGCTGGTAGCGCAGGGCGCGAACTGCTCCATCGCCACCAACAATGTGCTGAATCCGTTCACGCCGTACGGCGACTGCTCGCTGGTTCGCATCGCGAATCTCTACGCGAACGTCGTGCAGCGCGGGACGGACGAGGACCTGTCCGAGTGTTTCGCGATGCTCACGGATCGCCCAGCCCGGATCCTCCGTCGAACCGACTATGGCATTGCGGTCGGCAATCCGGCTGACTTCGTCGTGTGGAATGCCAAAACGCCGGCCGAGGTCGTCGCGACCGTGGCGCCGCCCGTGACGGGCTTCAAGCGCGGGCGGCGCGTTTTCACGCGCGAGATGCCCACGCTTCACCGCCCCTGACGGACCTTGTTATGCGAAATGGCGATGAGTACTGGTGATAGGATTTCCGCGCTACATCACCATTAATCATCACTAGTATTCATCACCAGCATTGCCAAGCCCGCGCGCTCAAGTTCCCTCAGCAGTTGCTCTCATCAGAGCCGTCGTTTTCATCCTCCCAGTCGTAGCGTTTGCGCGGCGGTATGTCCACATGCCGGAATGCAATTGCCATCGCCAGGCCGATCAATGCGGCCGCCAGGTGAGTTTCCCAGGAAACCCCGGCTCTGATCGGCAGCACGCCCCAGACCAGCGTGCCGTACAGAAAGTAGACCAGCATCGATGCGGCGATCGCGCGCCGGTCGCGCCGGATGACGCCGGCCGCAAAGATATAACTGACGAGCCCGTAAACCAGTCCGCTGGCGCCGATGTGGACGGAAAACGGCTGTCCGAAGAGCCATACGGCGACGCCTGGCCCCAGGTAAACCGCCGGCAGCACCTTTACCGCTGAATTCGGATAGAGATAGAGCATCGCCGTCCCCAGAACCAGCATCGGCGCGGAGTTGGCAATCAGATGGGACAATCCGCCGTGCAGAAGCGGCGCGAGCAGGATGCCAGGCAGCCCCGCGGACTGGCGAGGCCGGACACCGAAGCCCTCCAACTCGAGATCCAGCCCCCAGCTCAGGAACTGGACAACCCAGAGCAGAGCGACGAAGCCTGATGCGATCCTAGCCGCCAGCCAGAAGTTGGCTCGGGCGCGCTCGGAGGTGGTGTAGTCCGGATCCGGGATGTGTATCTGCATGAGGCACACCATACGCCAAAACCCTCCGAGTCATCGTTTGCGCATGCACGAACGACATCAGACCCGATTGAGTTCTTCATCGAACGTACGGAGGCAAAGCCTGTCGCGCGCGGCCCCTGGCCGGGCTCTCACATCACACTGGAGGCGGGTCGCAATTCCTCCGCGTCCGGTGCCGGGCGCGCGCGCCCCATCGCCTGCTTCGCGCGGATCAGGCGCTGCAGCTCCAGGCACCAGTGCTTCTTGATACTGAACCACACGTCCGCGGCCCACAGCAGATTATCGCTGTCGCCCTCGGGGATCGGCGGCATGTCCCGCGAGGATGGAGCGTAGTTGTTAATCCAGGCGCGCATTTTCGGATCGCGGGCGAGATGCCGTGTCACCGGCACAAAGACGTGGTTGTAGCTTTCGGGTAACGACACATTGCGCACCTTGGCCGTCCCGTTGTGGCGATACCCATCCGATTCCGCCGCGCCGGGCGCGTTCCACGCCCACAGGTCCACGCTGATGAAGAACCCGGTGAACTCCTGCGTGGTGTTGGGAATCGTGCGCAGCCGTCCAGCCATGATCCACTGGTTCGGGAGCAGGAAAGCCGCCCCGCCCGCCCCCACCGTCGAGACGTACGAGGTGGAAATCCCGATCACGGGACGCTCGCGCCGGGTGAATGGATCGATGATCGTCGTGCGGTCCTCCGCGGCGTCAGTCAGGGGATTCCAGACGGGTATGCTGTCCGAGAACTCTCCGTTGAGCTCGTGCAGAACCTTGATCGCCTGCATCCCGCCCTGGCTGTGCCCGATAATCATCGGGCGCAGCCCGTCACGTTCGTAATACCACGCGATGAGTCCCGCGATCTGCGCGCTGTTTTCGTAGGGACTGTGCGAAAGCCGCCCGTCGCCAGGATGCCGGATCCGGTCGTACGGATATCCCATGTCGCGCAGGAACCTCGCGAAAGTGGACATCGCCAGGTAAACCGGATAGATGCCGCCATGCAAACCGATGATTTGCGGAGCGGGCGCCGCTCCCAGGATCGTGCCCACGTCCGTATCCGAGATACGTTCCGGATCGAGCGCCAGGATCCGTTCCTCCAGGTCCGGCCCCAGACTCACCGACGACAGGACATCCCGCCTCGGCTCGAGCTGCGCGGCGGAAGAACCGCTCTTCGGTGCGACGGAACAGGCGCTCGCGGCGAGCGCCAGGACGACGACCAGGAGCAGGGGGAAAGGGTGAAACCGACGAATCATTGCAATGCACCTCTATAGCTTGAGCGAAATCGGGCAGCGAGATCTTCGATTGTCCTCCTCGAGAACGCGGACCGCCGATAGGAGATCCCCACTTGCAGGGCATCGCCCGCCGTCGTTAACGCGAATACGATCGGCGACAGCGGGCCGGTCGAGGCTGTGCGCAGATACTCGATTGGAGGGTTCGCGATCCCGGGCCTCGTCCAGTAGGCATTGATATTGAGCATGGTAACCCCGGCCCATACCGGATAGTGCTTGAAGAAAAAACCCCGACGCTGGCGATCGGAGAGCCGGGGCCACAACAACCCCGCCAGACCGATAGCCAATAACGTTACAAGGTAGAGCTTGCTGCGCTTGATGCGATCGGTCTCGACGTGAATGTCCTGGGCGAGCTTCCGCAGGTTGATTCCTTCCGGCACCAGGTGCGACACACGGAACGAGGCCAGGCACTGGCCGAAGGTCCGTCTCGGCTCGGGCTGCAGCTCCGGACGGATGTTGACGACGCTCGCCACCGCGAGTTCCCGCCGCCGCGGGGCCTTGGTCCGCGCGGCCGCAAGCGGCGACAGCGCGAGGAGCGCTGCGGCCAGGAAGATATCGTTGAGCGTTACGCCCCATTCTTTTCCTGTTTGGATGAGCGCGGCAAGCTCTCCCTCCTCCCCACGAAAATGGACGAAACCATTGGCGTCGTCGTCAGCCGCGGCAGCCGGCGGTCGAAACGAGCGGCGGCAGCTCGACATGATTCGCGGAAGGCTCAACACTCCGCGAAGCACAGTCGTCGCCTGCTGCAGGAACAAGCGCACAAAGGTCTCCGGATAAACGTCGAGCGGCCGCGCAATCCTGTCCGCAGTCACGCCCCCCAGGTAGCGATCCACGATACTGCCCAGGACCACGGCGATCGAGTCGCCACCGGCAAGGAAATGATCATAGGCGAGGCCGAGATCAAACGACCCGCCGCCGTCCACTGCAAAAAACCGGAATGGGTGCATCGGCCCCTCAACGGCAAACGATGCATTCAGCTCCGCCTCCATCTCCGACCGGAGCACATTCTCCGGATACTCGCCGCAGGCGGTGACTCGCAGCACGACACCCGCCGGGCCACCCTCAAAACGAAACCGTTGCCGATCACGCTCGAGCACGAAACCGGTCAGTCCGAGTTCGCGGAGCTCGTCATTGATCTCGCGTTCGAGGCGGCCGCGATCCAGCGGCTGATTGACCCTGACGACGTGCACTGCGTTGTACGGGTGCAGCGCCCGCCATCGCACCATCATGGCCTGGAACAGGTTCAGTCGGCCACTCATCTCAAACGCCCCCGCGGCCTCCGCTCCGGCGGGCCCGGATCAGACGCTGTGCCTGGATGCACCAGTGTTTCTTGATGCTGTACCACAGCTCTGCTGCATGCAGAATGTTCGTCGTGTCGGCATCGAGGCCGGTGGGCGCCGCGGGCTGGTCTGAGATCGGCACATACGCGTTAATCCAGTCGCGGGTGACGCGGTTGGTCGCCAGATGCATCGTCAAGGGGAGGCCGATGTGGCTGTAATCGGCCGGCAGCGTCACCGTACGCACCGCCGCGGAGCCGGTCGCCCGGTACGGTTCGGCGCCCTGGAAAGTTCCGGCCAGCAGGTCCCACTCGATGAAGAAGCCGGTGAACTCCTCGACGGTGTCCGGAATTGCGCGCAGTTTCTCCAGCATATCCCACTGTCCGAGCAGCACGCGAAACAGCTTTCCCGTGGCAATCGCGGCGGCATACGGAACCTTCAGTCCGCGCACCGGCCGCTCCTGCGCGCTCACCGGATCCCGGATCGTCGAGCGCGCTTCGCGCTGTTCGTTCATCGGATCCCACACCGGGATCGGACCGCGAGCGGGATCTGCGAGATCGTGCAGGGTCTTTATGACGATCATGCCGCCCTGGCTGTGCCCAATGAGCATCGGCATCATCCCCTCGCGCTCGTAATACCAGGCCAACATGCCCGCAAGCTGCTCGCTTTCGGCATAGCTGCTATAGGAAAAACTACCGTCCTTCGGATTCCGGACTTGCCCTTCCGGATATCCCATCGTGACCAGGAACTGCGCGAACTCCCGCATCGTTATGAGCGCGACGCTGCCGTGCAGGTTGATGATCCGCGGCGCCGGTCCGCGTGCGAGCGCCTCTCGCACATCGCGCTCGGCTATGTGCTCCGGATCGAGGGCGAGGATTCGGTCTGCGAGTGCCTCGTCGCGGGCACTGGCGTGTGCGTTTGCAGTAATCTCGCTCCGCGCCGCGACCTGGCCCGACGTCGCTGCCGATCCTGCTTCTGCACAGGCGCCGGTCGCAAGCGCCGCGCCCGCCAGCAGACCTGCAAGCACCTGGCCGGCCCGCCGGCGGGCACGGCGAGTCGATTTGGACGATGCTGAATTGGGCTCCCGCGAAAATGTCACGGCCGGCGCGAAGTTAACCGTGGAAAAAAGCGTCCGGTGCTCGCTGCATACGCTGCGTACGCATCACCGTGCGTCCTGCGCAGATGGCGCTCTTCATTCCGCGCCTTCAGGACCATCAGCGTTACGTGCATGGCCGCGATCACCAGCATCGGCAGGGTCGGAATGATCCCCACGGAGCAGAACATGAGCAGTATGCTCAGCGTATAGATCGGATGGCGGATGCTCCGGTAGAGTCCCTGCGTCACAAGCTCGGTATGCTGTTCGAGGCTCACCCCCATGCGCCAATTCCTTCCCATGCGCGCCCAGCATTCCACGGTCAATGCAAGCAGAAGCACCGCGCACACCGCCGCGAGCCAGCGAAATGCCGCATACGGCGCGAGCTCGCGCGCAAAATCCGGCACCGCGAGCAGTGGGTGAGTCTGCGAGAGCGCGAGGTAGGGAAGCAGGTTCCACGCGGCGACCAGAGGCACCCAGATCACCCACATGTAGCGCTCCAGCCTGTCCTCGGGCACGAGGACGCGGAGCGTGCGGGACTTCCGGGCATGGCGCCGGACGCGAACGATCATCACCCCCACGCCGAGCCAATAGGCCCAAATGGTCGCCGTCAAGATCTGAGCAGGGAGGTCCTTCAACTTTCACCATGTAATGCCGAGGCGCGACAAGGAACCGGTCATTCCGCGCCAGCCCGGAAAGTATCTCCGGCCGCTGACGTTGGGTCAATTGGGGATGTCACGTCGAAACTTTCTGAATAATAACCGAAAATGCACGGCGCGAAGCCCCGGGCGGATTTGGCGCGCCCGGCCGCGGCATTCTACCGGTAGCTGAAGCAGCCTCTCCGACGCGCCTGATACGTTTCCGATAATCGCCCGGCGCTTCTTCCTGCAGCGTGCGTGTGAAACGGCGAGCGTTATTACCGGCCCCGCTGCCAAGGCTGCCATCGCGGCGAATCTCTGTTAAGGGGGCCGCCGCCGTTCGGCGCTGCGTTCGGGAAGAGCGCCTAGACTGCCCTTTGCCCCTTGCTCCGCATCAGCCTCTCGAGACGCCGTATGACGGTTTCGAGCTCGGTCAGGTTCGGATTCACCTCGAGCGCGCGCCGGAAGTACTCGATCGACTTTTTGTACTCTTTCAGACGAAAGTAAATCTGCCCGTAGCCGGAGAGCGCGCCGAAATGCTGCGGGTTGCGCTTCACCACCTCATCGCAGTCGGCCAGCGAGGCGCGCAAATCGCCGGCCAGGAACAGGGCGGTTGCGCGCTTGTTCCAGCCCTCGGCAAAGTCCGGCTTGCGCTTGATGACGTTGCTGAACGTATGGATGGCCTCGTTGTACAGACCGATTTCCATCTCCTCGACACCCGCCGCCAGCAATTGGTCGGTCTCGGCGTCGCCCGAGCGGCTCCACACGCGCCAGACGCTCTGCTCGGCCACCGCCCGCACGACGGGATGCTCGTCGGACAGGCGTTTTACCAGCAGCGGCCCGTCCGCAGCAAGGCCCGTGCGCCCGATATAAAGCACGCCGGCGGCGCGATAGCGCGCGTCGTCGTCCTCCAGCGCTTCCAGGGCCGCAGCTCGTGACTCGAGCTCCGGGAATGACGGCTGGGCAGACGCGCTCAGCGCCAGGAAAGCAGCAAGAAGAAATCCCAGGATATATGGCATGGTTGAGCGGATCCTTTCGCTCTTTTGAAGAATCGGACCGGCGCTATTTTCCGCCCGCCACCCGTTAATCGTAAACCGGAACCGCGGCGGGCGCTGAGTTTCCCGGTCACGGGTCGCTGGTCGCCCGTCAGGCTTTCCCGATGCAGGTGGTAGACGAGGCCTTACACAAACCCCGGCAGCAAAGCGAACGGCCGCTGCGTCGCGAGCGCCGTGAACTCCTCCGCCGTGACCGGCGGGCTGAAGTAGTAGCCTTGGGCAAGCCCGCAGCCGTAGGCGCTCAGAACCGCGACCTGCTCCGCCGTCTCCACGCCCTCGGCGACGACCTCGATGCCGAGGGCATTCGACAGCATGATCACGGCTTCGACGATTGCAGCGTGTCCCTGCTCGCGCGGAATGCCCTCGATGAAACTGCGGTCGATTTTCAGCACGTCGAAGGCAAAGCGCCTGATGTAGTTCAAGCTGGCGAATCCCGTCCCGAAATCGTCGATGGAAATCAACACGCCGAGCCGGCGCAGGTTCGCAATATCTGCCGCCACCGCGTCCGGATCTTCGATGAACGTGCTCTCGGTGATCTCGAGCTCGAGGCAGCGCGGCGGGAGCCCCGTCTGCTCCAGCAGCCTGGCAATCGTGGCCGGCAGGTCCTGTTGCCGGAATTGGCGGGGCGACAGATTGACCGCGATCGGAAACTCGAAGCCCTGCCTGCGCCATTCGGCGCATTGCCGGCAGGCCTTTTCCAGCACCTGTTCGCCGATCTGCACGATGAGGCCGGACTCCTCCGCGATCGGGATGAACACGCCCGGCGGCACGTTGAACCCGCGATGAGTCCAGCGCACGAGCGCCTCCGCGCCGCGGATCGCGTGCGTCGCCAGATCGACCTTGGGCTGATAGGTGAGCTGGAAGCCCCCGTTCTGAATTGCCGCGCGCAATCCGGCTTCGATCTGGAGGCTCTCGTGAGCGCGCGCGTTGAGATCGGAGGTGAAAAACCGGAACGTTCCCGGGCCCGCGGACTTGGCGGCCGACATCGCCGCGTCCGCATTGCGCAGGAGCGTATCCGGATCACGCCCGTCCCCGGGATGCATCGCGACGCCGATGCTGGTCCCGACGACGACCGGTTGTCCGTCGACGTCGTAGGGCTCGGCGCAGACCTGCAGGATCTTTTGCACGGCCACCGCCACGGGCAGGTCTGCGGCGCCCGCCAGCACGGCCACGAACTCGTCGCCGCCGAACCGGGCCACCGTATCGGTATCGCGCACGCAGCCACGCAAACGCTCGGCCACCTGTCTCAACAGCTCGTCGCCGCCGCGGTGGCCGAGCGAATCATTGATCGCCTTGAAGCGGTCAAGGTTGGCGAAGAGCACGGCGACCAGCTCATCGCGCGCGCGCGCGCGGCTGAGGGCCTGGGTCAGACGATCGCGCAGCAGTGAGCGGTTGGGCAATCCCGTGAGCGAATCGTGGTGCGCGACGTGCCGGATGCGCTGCTCGGCGAGCTTGCGCTGGGTAATGTCGCGCGAGGTCAGCACGATGCCACCGATGCCGGCTTCGTGCAGGAGATTGGTGCCGACGCCCTCGAGATGAATCCAGCGGCCCTCCGCGTGACGGAAGCGGAACTCGATCGGGTCCGTTACCGACAGCCCCGCCACCAACGCCCGGAAGCCCGCCTGCACTGCCGGGCGGTCGCGAGGGTGGATGGCGTCGAAGGGGATACGATTGATCAGGCCGTTGGGGCCATAGCCGAGGATCCGCGCGGCGGACGGAGACTCGAAGATAGTGGTGCCGTCCTCGCGGTGAATGGTAATGATGTCAGCGAGGTTTTGGACGAGCGCCCGGAAGCGTTCGTCCTCGAGGGGGGTGTACAACGGCGGATCGCTCATCGCGGCGACCCGCTTCGTTTGGTTACGCCCCAGCCGGCGCTGTCGATCTTCTTGCATTCCCCTTCGCGACGTCCTCCCGCCTAGCGCGAGCTCCTCGAGCCCGCGTCTATCGGCGCCAATCATATACCGTGGGGCAGCCCGAGGGTACCCCAAAGCCGAGAATCCCCCTATTCGGCTGGCCCCGAGGGAGAATTCAGGGTATTCGAGGGTAAAAAAACAGCTTGCCAGAGGCTATTCAGCAGCGCGGACCCTACCCGGGGCGGCCTCGAGGAGTGCAATTGACCCCGTTTGCCACGTAAATAGCCTCAGGAATCGCAGATTTTAAAAAGACACCCCGCTCCGCTAAGATAACGCTCCTTCGAAGCCTGTCCACGCACATAGGCTTGCGCGGGCAATACCTGAAGACGATTGGGTGTCACCGGCGACCGACAGCCGGCGCCCGGAATTCCGGACGCACCCGATCGATTCACGATTCACGATTCACGATTCACGATTCACGATTCACGATAAAAGGGAGTCATCATGCCGTCCAAGTTTCTGCTCTGCAGCTTCAAGACCTGCCCCTGGGTTCAACGCGCCGCCATCGTGCTGCAGGAGAAAAAAATCCCTTACGACATCGCCTATATCGACCGGGACAACCGGCCGGCATGGTTCCTGGCCATTTCTCCGCACGCGAAGGTCCCGGTGCTGCAGATCGACGGCAAGGAATCGATTTTCGAGTCGAACGCGATCGCCGAATATCTGGAAGAAACGACAATGCCGCGCCTGCACCCGGCAGACCCGGTTGCGCGGGCGCGTAACCGCGCCTGGACCGATTTCGTGCCGACCTTTGCCAGCGCGCTGTCGACCACAATGTATGCCGACTCGGAGGAAGAATTCACCGCTCGCGCAGCCAAGATTCCGGGCCCTTTCGGCAAGCTCGAAGAAGCGCTTGCCAGGCAGGGCAGCACTGGTCCGTATTTCAATGGGCCGAAGCTGTCGCTGGTCGACGCGGCCTACGCGCCATTCCTCCAGCGCTATTCGTTCATGGACCGGCTGCGCCCGCTCGGCATCCTCGAGAGTTTTCCGCGCCTGTCAGCCTGGCGCGATGCGCTGCTCGCCGCGCCCGCAGTAAAGGCCTCTACTGTTCCGAACATCGAAGCCGTCTGGCAGGAAAACCTGATCCTGCGGAAGCGCTGGCTGGCGAAGTTCGTGTCGGAGAGCGTTCGAGGCGCAGCCGCGGCCGCCTAGAGCGCGAGAAAAATTTCAGCCGCAGATATACGCAGATGGGCGCCGATCACGGAATGAAAATCATGAATCAGGGGGGTGATGTCAAACATCCGGCTTTCAACGCAGGTCGATTCACGATTCACGATTCACGATTCACGATTCACGATTCACGATTCACGATTCACGATTCACGATTCACGAATCTAATCGGTGGCCGCATTCCCGCGCGTGAGTTCCTGGCAAAAAATAATGGGGGCAAAGCCCCCATTATTTTGTTGACAGCCGCCGGCTGATCAATCGGCCTTGATTACGCCGCAGGCAAGCCGCGCGCCGGCGTTGCCGGTCGGCTGGGTCCTGTAATCGTCAGGCTGGGCGTGAACGATGACAGCCCGACCGATGATGTTCGTCGGCCCCGGCTCCAGAGTGATGGTGTCGACCTGGACCAGGAGCCTGGCGCGTCCCCTCTTGTTATTTTTGGCCGGCGCGTTGAGCGACGGCAGATCTCCGGCGTGACGGTTGGCGCTATCGTATTTCCCGTGCGGCTCGCCATAAGGATTGAAGTGGCCCTTGGCGCTCATGCCGTCCGCGCCGCAGTCACCGACCTCGTGAATGTGGAAGCCGTACTCGGCTCCCGGCTTCAGGCCCTGAACAACCGCCTGAATCTGGACTGCGGCGCCCACCTGCTGAAAGGTCACCTCGCCATAGGTCTTGTTGCCCTTGGTCGGCTTCAACTGCGCTGATGCTCGTAACGGTTCGTCGGGCGTCGTCTGGCAGGCAGCAAGCAGAACAGCAGCGGCAAATGCAGCAAGTGCGATTTTGGTCTTCATGGGTTTCCTCCCTGCAAAATATAAATCTACTCATATCCTGGCCGCGATGGAAGCTTTCGCGCCACGCCCGGACCGTTCGATGATCCCCCAAGGGGGTGGGATAGAAAGTCAAAGGGGATAAGCCCCATTGAAAGAAGCTGCATATCAACGGGTTGGGTATTTACCCGCGATTTGCAAAGACCCTAAAAGAGGTCAGACCCCGTTGAAAGAAGACGAATATCAACGAATTGAATGTCCATACACGATCTACGTTTCAGGATTTACGGTTGCCGGCTGCCGGCTCTCGCGCCGGATGCTGTAGTAGGTCCCCGCAAAAATCACCCCCGCTCCCACGAACACGGCCAGCTCGGGCGGCTCGTTATAGAAGAGCATGCCGACCACGGCGATCAGCGGTAGCCGCATGAAATCGAACGGCACGACGAGCGTCGCATCGGCAATGCGAAACGCGCGTGTAAGGCACATATGGGCGCTGAGACCGGTCGCACCCACCGCGATGATCCAGGGCAGCTCAGCGAGCCCCGGCGTGATCCATCCGGGGAGCGCAAAAACGAAGCCAAGCGGGACCTGGATTGCCGCCATGTAGAAGAGCACGGCAAAAACCGTCTCGTGCCCGGCGAGACGCTTGGTCGCGATCATGGTCGACGCGTAGGCAAACGATCCGGCGAGCATCACCAGTGCCGCGGGCGGCACCTGCTGGAAGCCCGGCTTGAGGATAATGATGATCCCGGCGAGGCCCATGGCGAGCATGACGAGCCGGCCACGGTTCAGGCGTTCCCCGAGAATGAAGCTGGCGAGCACTGCGGTCCACACCGGCATGGTGAACTCGATCGCGAAGACGGTCGCGAGCGGCAGTGCGCCAATCGCGAAGACCCACGCGTACTGGCCGGCAAAGTGAAGCAGGTTCCGCACCACGTGCAGGCCGAAGCGTTGCGTGATCAGCGCGCGCCCGCCATATCGCGGCAATATGGCGAGCATGATCAGGAGAGAGACAATGCTGCGCAGAAAAAGAATCTCGAAGCTTCCCATCGCATGGTGCAGCTCGCGCACGGAGATGGCCATCAACGCAAAGGAAAGGAGCGCGCACCCCATCCACAGGGCGGCGCGCACGGCTACGGGTATTCGCGTTGGGTCGATTGCCATCGTTCGCAATACGGGGGTTCTTGGCCGAAGCCCGATGGGAACACGCCCAGGCACGAAAATCAAAAAATCAGCCCCTTGGCATCGAACCGGCCCCGTGCCTGGAGCGGCCCAAGGACGCGGCCACCGCCCGCGCCTCCCTTATGCTGCCCCCCGGGGAGGCAAAAGCCCGCGGAGGCGCCAACCGGTCGGAGAACAACGACCATGGGCGGCATTTATTGATAACATTGTGTAGCGGCAAGCATTAAGCGCTTTCGCAGGCACTCAATCAAGATCGTTTCCCGGGGAGAACATAATGAAGAGCTTATCTCGCACTACAGTGGCGTTGCTCGTGGTCGGGTTGACCGTTTTTGGCTGCGCAACCATGTCAGGCGGCGACTGGGTCACGCTATTCGACGGCAAAAACCTGAACAACTGGAACATGATTGGCGATGCCAACTGGCGGCTCGAGGGTGGATCCGTGGTCGCCGACAAGAAAACCGGCAAGAACAACGGTTTCCTGGTATCGAAGAAGAACTACAGCAACTTTCAGCTCAGGGTCGAGTTCTGGGCGAGTCACGACGCCAACAGCGGGATTTTCCTGCGCTGCAAGGACCCAAAAAAGATCTCGGATTCGAGTTGCTATGAGGCGAACATCTTCGATCAGCGTGGCGACCCGTATTTCGGAACCGGGGCGATCGTGAAGTTCGCCGGTGTAGACCCCATGCCCAAGGCTGGCGGCAAATGGAACACCTATGAAATCACGGCCGACGGCCCGAACCTTACCTTGGTTTTGAACGGCGTCAAGACCGTCGAACTCAACAACAAGAAATACAAGAAAGGGCCGATTGCGCTTCAGTACGGCAAGGGCGTCATGAAGTTCCGCAAGGTGGAAATCCGCGAGCTCTGAAAAATAGTGACCGTTAAACCAGAAGGCGGAACGCGTTAGACGCCGCGGACGGCTGACACCGTCCCGGCAATCCGCCAGTATTGAAATGAGAAGGGGTCAGACCCGGGTTATCCGGACTCTGACCCCTTCAGCTTTTCTTGACTTACCGGTCACCGGCCACAGGTCACCGGTCACGCTTTATCAAGCAGCGGCCTTGCGATTCGCCTCCAGCCGCGCGTCCACCAGGGCAACAGTTTCATCCACGACATTCAACTGCATTCCCTTTTGCGCCGCGATTGTCTTCACGAGGCGATCCACGCGCTCGATATTGGGCGCGCCGGCGAAGAGCGCGCGCGCTGCCGAAGACGGGCTCCCCAGCGACTGCGCCGCCGCGGCATATTTGTCGAAGGGCACCAGGTCCTTCTCTGCGGCGCCCAGCGACACGCACAGCTTGACCGTCCAGTTGTAGACCGAGCGCGAGGCTTCGATGTCGGTATGCACGGCATCCTTGATCGAACGCGGCCCGTCTTTCGTCACGCAACGATAGTTGCCGGCGATCAGCATGGGCCACTTTGCCAGCGGCACGAAGATCGAGTCGTGGACCTTGAGCTTGACCGGCAATTCGATCTTTGCGCCGTCGGCGTCGAAGCGAATGGCCTCGATATCCGATTCCAGCTGGCTCAGGATGGCCGTGTGCGCATCGGAATCGAACCGGGCCGCCTTGAAGTTGGTCGGAAGCCTGACCTGCAGCACGTTGACCTTTTCCTCCGGCGGACGGAACGCCTGCGGGTCCGGACTGCACAACGTCATCAGCTTGGGATCGAAATTGTCCCAGACGCTCGGGTCCGTGTAGCAGCCTCTCAAAGCATTGGTGTCGAGGCCCGTGATGCGTTTCAAGTACGTCAGCGGCGGCATGTTCATGATCGACATGCACGGCACTTTGGCCTTGGCCACCGCATCCAGCAGCTCGCGCACGCCGGATGAGCGGTATTGCGGCTCCTGCATGGCGAGCCCGACGAGATCATAGTCGGCCGGCTTGATGGCTCCCGGACCGTCGGCGGACATCTTGCCGGGCGCCTTACGGGTATCGATCTCGACCAGGCCTTCGCGGCCCTTGATCGGCATGCGCACGCGCGCGCCTTCCTTGTTGATCAACTCCACTTCGGCGGGCAAGCAGACGAGCTTGACGTTGTGCCCGGCCAGCACCAGCTTTGCACCGAGCAGCGAACCGTAAGAGGCGCCCAGAATCAGGATGTTGTATGAAGTCTTTTTCATGTGGAAACGTTTCCTTCGAGTGAGCAGAAAAACGCGACAGATTCGCGATTTTGCATTGTGATAAACATTCCCGCGGGGGTACTGCGATCCTATGCAATTACCTGCCCGGGTGCAACCATGCTTTGCACCCTTTCCAGGCAGCTCAGTGCGATTGCCATGGGTTTCTAACCGGCTGCAGGCGCCGGGGAATGCCAGTCAGGGGAAAGAGGTGATGATGACTGGTGATGAAAATTGGTGATGAGAAATGGTGATGAAGAAAGCGTGAGTCGCTGAACATCACCAATCATCATCACCCTCTTTCGCCACCACCGATCCTCAACGGTGTGTCGCCACCACTCACCGTTAACCGTTCACCGTTTACACAGCAAAAGAATCGGGCCGGCAACGGACTCCATGAGGAGCCCGCCTGCCGGCCCGGGCGTTTAACGCGAGCAGCTCAGAGTTTGCGCAACTGCTCGAGCAGCTCCTTGCTCTCCGGTATCGTCCCCGGTTCGTAGACCTTCGCGTAGCGGACAATCCCTTTGGCGTCGAGCACGTAGGCCGCGCGCTTGTCCATGCCGCGCTCCTCATTGAAGATCCCGTAAGCCTTGCCGACCGCGCCATGCGGCCAGTAATCCGACAGGAGCGGAAAAGGAACGCCGCCCAGCTTTTCCGCCCAGCCCTTGAGGCTGGCAACCGGATCGGCGCTGATCTGGAGGATTTCACAGTTCAGCTTCTTGAATTCTTCGTAGTTCGCACGGAACCCGTTGACCTGATTGGTTCACCCAGGCGTAAAGGCGAACGGCATAAACGCGACCACGGTCGGCCGACCCTTGAAGCTGGAGAGCGAGACCTTCTGATCGGTATTGTGCGCGGCAAGCGAAAAATCGGGCGCTGCCACGCCCTCCTTGATGTCCATTTGAAATCTCCTTCTTTCGTTTTACAGCGAGGCGCCAGAATACCCGTCCGGATCGATGTCGGCAATCGGACTGCGATAAAATTGCCCTCCAGCGAGGAAACGGGCCAAGCGCGATTTTGTGGTCATCGCCTGGAGTTCCCCTCGCCATTTTTCTCCGGCATCTGCGCCATTCAATCCTCCTTGCTTCCCGATCGGCTTCCGGCGGCGTTCAAATGACGGTCTCGCTCGAAGACTTTCGCACCCGGCGCGACGCCCTGATGGAACCCACGATCTGGGTGGCGATCGTGCTGTCGGCCCTCTTGCATGCCGCGATTTTCAGCGAATGGCTGCCGCAGATACGCTTTCCATCGCCGGAGGAGCTCGAGCAGCGGGACCACTCCCCACCGCTGGTAGTGAATTTGACCCCGCCTCGTATCATTCCGCCCTCTCCGCCCGCCGCCCCGGCGCCGCGGGTAAAGCCGCCCCCTCCGACCGTAACGCAATCCCCGCCGCCCGCCCCGCCCGTCATTGCGCTGAAGCGCGCGGCGCCCAAGGCGCCACGCCCTGCGCCGCCCGTTGCCGCTCCGCCGAAGCCGCCGCCCGTTGCCGACCCCACGCCCGCCCCGCGCCCGGCATTCGATGATCTCGCCTCGTATGTCGAGGCAAAGCGCCGCGCACGCGCTGCCCTCGCGCCTGCTGCGCCGCCGGAGCGCCCACCGGTTTCCCGCATCGAGGACGAAAATACGCGCGCCGCCCGCATCCTCGCGGAGAATCTCGGCTCGCAGCAAGAAATGACCTTCGGCTACGATCCCGATCGCAGCGGCGGCGTCTTCCAGATACAGCTCATGAGCCACGACTACGCCGAGTTCACCTTCATCGGCTGGAACACAACAGCGATATCCGCATCGCCGTGGTGCGCCGGATGATCGCGATCATTCGCGAGCACGTGCAGGAAGATTTTCTCTGGGATTCGCAGCGCCTGGGCTACCGATCGCTGTCTGCCCGGCCAAAAGACAACAAGGCGCTGGAGAATTTCCTGATGGGCGAATTCTTCGGCGAGGCCAGCCTGCCGCGCTAGACACTAACGCGTGACTCGTGAACAAAAAAATACAATTTCAACCGCAGATAAACGCGGATGAAATATTAGAAATCCTTCCGTTTTCCGATTTCTGACGCCTGGCCTCGGCTTGATCCGTCGCCGATCAACACTGCTAAGCCAGTCGACAGCAATTGCTGAGCGGTTAACGGAAACCTGAGCGTCAGTCCAGTCTTCGAGGTTACTGTTTGCCGGAATACATCGGCGTTTATCTGCGGTCAATAAGTTTTCGACTTTCGCGACAGGTTTTAGAACAACGTCGCCGCGGGCGCAGCCGGCGAGCGGGCGCGTGAGAATGCGGGCGCATCCGCCTTGCTTAGCGCGCCCACGCGCACGCCGAGCAGCCGGATGCGACGGTCGAGCGCGACTCGTTTCAGGCATTCGCCGGCGGCGCGACGGATGGCGGCGGCGTCCCCCGTCGGCTCATCGAGAGTGCGGTCGCGGGTGACGGTCTTGAAGTTGTCGTAACGTAGCTTCAAACCGATGGTCTTGCCCAGATAGCCCTTCCGCTTGAGGTCATCTGCGACCCTGACGCAGAGTTCGGTGAAGATCCGCGAGAGCCGCTCGCGGTCACGCACGGGATGCAGGTCATCCTCAAATGTTGTTTCGCGGCTGATGGACTTGGGCTCGCTGTGGGTGACAACCGCGCGCTCGTCCCGCCCGTGCGCGGCCTCGTGCATCCAGGCGCCGTAACTTGTCCCGAACTGGCCGATCAGGAGCGCCCGGTCGGCCTTCGCGAGCTCGCCGATGGTCCGGATCCCGAGCCTCTCGAGCCGTGCGTTCGCCTTGGGGCCGATGCCATTCACCTTACGCACCGGTAGCGGCCAGATTCGCGCAGGCACATCGCCTTCGGTGAGCACCGTCAGGCCGCCGGGCTTGTCGAGCTCGGAGGCAATCTTTGACAAGAGCTTGTTCGGCGTAATGCCGATCGAGCACGAGAGCCCGGTTGCGTCGCGCACGGCGCGCTGGATGTCCGTGGCGATCACCCGCGCGCGCGCCCAGGAATCCGGCGCCCCTTCCGCGGCGCTGGACAGGACAAGCGCCGTGAGATCGATGTAGATCTCGTCGATGCCGCGATCTTCGACGTGAGGCGCAACAGCGCGCACCGCCTCCTTGAACAGACGCGAATAGCGGCGGTACTCGTCGAAGTCCGCCGGAAGCAGCAAAGCGTCCGGCGCGAGCTTCGCCGCCTTCATCAGGCCCATGCCCGAGTTCACGCCGAATTTCCGCGCCTCGTAGGTCGCGGTTGTGATAACCCCGCGTCCGCTGTACTCGCGCAGCGTCCGGATCGCGGCCCCTTCGGCGCCGCGCCGCCGGCCGCCAATCACGAGCGGCCGACCGCGCAGCTCCGGGTAGCGGAGCAGCTCGACCGACGCGTAGAACGCGTCCATGTCCAGGTGGGCGATGAAGCGCGACGACATGTCGTTCGTGAATCGCGAATCGTGAAACGTGAATCGGAAAATCTACAAATTTAGCCGCAGATAAACGCAGATAAACGCCGATGTCTCTGACGAAAAAACCATTCTCCTTCTGACTTCGGGTGGCCGGTCACGGTTCAATGGTCACGCTCCCGGTGCGCCGGGCGGCAGCGCCAGGTATTCGCGGTTGAGGGCGGCGATGCCGGCGCAGCCGAGCAACGCGAGCGTGCGGTCGATCTCGTCGCGGAAAATCGAGATCGCGCGCGCCGCGCCGGCTTCACCGGCGGCGGCCGTGCCGTACAGCGTCGCCCGGCCGATCAGCACGGCGTTGGCGCCGAGCGCGAGCGCCTTGACGACGTCGGTGCCGCGCCGAAAACCGCTGTCGACCATGACGGTCATGCGCTTGCCAACCGCATCCACGATTTTCGGGAGCACCTCGATCGGGGCCACGGCGCCGTCGACGACACGTCCGCCGTGGTTGGAAACGATGACCGCATCTGCGCCGCTGTCGGCGGCAAGCGCCGCGTCCTGGGGGCGCAGTACGCCCTTGACCATCAGCGTGCGCGGCCACAGCTTGCGCAGCACGCGAACGTCCTCCCACGTGAGCGAGTCGTTGAGCTTCAGCGCCCGTCCCATGGGCCGGGCGCTGATGCTGCTTTTGACCGCCTCAGGATAATTTTCGTAGCGCGGCATGCCGGTGGTCAGCAGGTAGCGCATCCATACGCCCGCAAGCCAGCGCGGATGCCGCAGCACGTCCGCCACATTGCGCGGGGTGTAAGACAAGGGGATCGTGAAGCCGTTGCGGAGGTTGTATTCGCGGTTGGAAAACACCGGGCTGTCCACGGTGACCACCAGCGCTTCCAGACCGGCGGATTTTGCCCGCTCGACGAGCTGGTAGGAGAGGGACCGATCGGCGTACATGTAAAGCTGAAACCAGATCCGTCCGCCCGCCCGCGCCACTACTCTCTCCATCGCGGTCAACGAGCCGGTCGCCAGAGTAAACGGTATGCCAGCGGCCGCGGCGGCGCGAGCCAGAGCGATCTCGCCCTCGTGCCACATGATCCCGGCCGCTCCGGTGGGCGCGATCGCAATCGGCATCTTCTGACGATGGCCAAACAACGTGATTTCCTGGCTGCGCTGCGAAACATCTGCCAGCACGCGCGGTCTCAGCCGGATGCCTTCGAAGGCGGTGCGATTATTGCGCAGCGACACCTCATCCTCGGCGCCGCGATCGACGAACTCGAAGATTCCCTTCGGCAGCCGGCGCCGCGCGATCTCGCGCAGATCGGCGACGTTGAAGGCCCCTAGCGTGTCATCGTTCATGGCGCAATGCTCGCATCGCTTGACGGACCCCGGGGAAAGCGCGGGGCCGCGACCGCCGCAGAAAACCGGGTACCCGCTGCTGTCCGGGCGGGCTCAGTAGGTCACGAACCTGCCGGTCGTCGCCTTGGCGTTGGGGTCGGTCTTCACGTTGACCACGGCCGGGACACCTTTTCCGGCCGCCGCGCCCGCCCGCTGCAGCGCAGGGCGGATGTCCTGCGGTTGCTCGACGTATTCGGCGTGGCACCCCAGTGCTTCGGCCATCTTGTCGTAGCGCGTGAAACCGAGATCGCGGCCGACCCAGGCCCGCTTCGGATCCGACATCCAGCCCGCGTTGAGGCTGATGACGGTAATCACGGGAAGCCGGTGCCTGACAGCAGTGTCGAGCTCCATTGCGTTGATGCCGAATGAGCCGTCGCCGTGAAGGCAAACGACCTGCCGGTCGGCGCGTGCCGCCTGCGCACCAATGGCATAGGGTAGCCCCACGCCCATCGTGCCGAAGGTTCCCGAGTTGATTCGATGGCGAGGCATGTAGCAAGGAATCGACTGGCGGCCATAATTCAGGATCTCCTGCCCGTCGACCACCAGAACCGCTTCCCGGTCGATGAAGTCCCGGATTTCCTTGCAAAGGCGCAGAGGATGGATCGGAAGCTGATCCGTGCTCAAAGCGATCTCCTGCGCCTGCTGCCGCTGCCGGTGCGCCTGCGCCAGGTGCTGGCGCCACGCGCCGAACAATTCGGGACGGACACGGCCGTCGTTGGCCGCGTTTATCTGCTCCATGATGCGCCTTGCGTCGCCCACGAGACCGACATCGAGCCGCGGTGTTGACGCGATTTCGGCGGGATCGATGTCGATGCGTATGAACTTCGCATGCTCGCTGAAGCGTGGCGCACGCGCGTGGCTGATCACGTAATTGATCCGTGTCCCGACGATGAGGACAAGGTCCGCCTCCCTGAAGGCAAGATTTCGGGCGGTCAGATAACAGTACTGGTGATCCTCGGGGATGGCGCCGCGGCCCTGCGGCGTGGTGTAGAAAGGAATGCCGGTCTCGTCGACAAACGCCCGCAGCGCGGGGGCCGCATCCGACCAGTTCGCCCCGCTTCCCGACAGCAATACCGGCTGCTTCGCTTCAGCCAGCAGCGTGATGGCGCGCTCGACCATGGCCGGGTCGCCGATCGCATCCCCGAGCCGGGCACCGCGGTCGTATTCAGGCCAGACGATCGCGTCCTCCTCGACCTGCTGGTGCAGAATGTCCGCCGGCAGATCGAGGTATACCGGCCCCGGCTTGCCTGAAACCGCCATCGCGAACGCCTTGTTGACGAGCTCCGGAATCCGCCGCGCCTCGAAGACACGTTCCGCCCACTTGGTCAGCGGGCGCATCGCGGCCACCTGGTCGAACTCCTGGAATGCACCGGTGCCCAATTCCCGCAAAGTGCTGGCCCCGCCGATCGCGACGACCGGCGTGCAGTCCATGAGCGAGGTGGCGAGCCCGGTGCCAAAGTTAAGCGCCGCCGGGCCGGAGGCGGCCATGCAGACGCCAGGCCGGTTGAGAACCCGCGCGTAGGCGTGCGCCATCATTGCCGCGGCCTGTTCGTGACGGACATCGATTGCGCGAATGCCCTCGGCAACGCTGGCACTCTCGGCCGTGAACATCGGGCCGCCCATCAGGAAAAACATCGTGTCCACGCCTTGCCGCCTGAGGGCCTTGCCGACGAGTTGAGACGCGTGAATGGTCATTTTTTTCCTCTCGGTTTAACCCGCCTTCCGCGCACCGCGCCACGGCGCGGTTCCTGGCTTTGCGCTCGGAGCGCAACGAGGACTTTTCATTCTAACCCCGCCGCCTTTTCCTCGTCGCGCGCGAGGCTCCCGACGCCCGCGCACCCGGTTTGTGCCTCATGTCATATTCGCGCGGTTCGTCGCGGCCCGCCAGGGGGTTAAACTCGCTTTCTGTATCTGGATACGCTCCCACAGGACCGACCATGACCGATCGCCATCGCCACCCTGTCAAGGCTTACCGCAATCAGGGATTTCTGAACAGCAAGGAAGGGCGCGCCCTGCGCATCCTTTCCGAGTACCTCGAGCCAAAAAGTCGCTTCGAGCATCACCGGGTGGACGACACCGTCGTGTTCATGGGGTCAGCGCGAGTCAAATCGCGCGAGGACGCGGAAGCGGAGCTGCGCAAGGCCGAGGGCAGCGGCGGGGACCCGGACAAGGCGCGCACCGCGCTTTCGATGTCACGCTACTACGAGGCCGCGCGCGAGCTTGCCTTCCGCCTGACCCAGTGGTCCAAGGCACTGGATCCGAATGAACGGCGCTTCGTCGTCTGCACCGGCGGCGGCCCGGGCATCATGGAAGCGGCCAATCGCGGGGCCGCCGAGGCGCGCGGCATGAACGTGGGCCTGACGATCTCGATTCCCGCCGAGGAGTTCGACAACCCGTATGTGACGCGAGAGCTCGCTTTCCACTTCCACTACTTTTTCATGCGCAAGTTCTGGTTCGCCTATCTCGCCAAGGCGGTGATCGTGTTTCCGGGCGGTTTCGGCACGCTCGACGAGCTCTTCGAGCTGCTGACGCTGGTGCAGACGCGCAAAATGAGCAAGCCCATGCCGATCGTCGTTTTCGGCACGCAGTATTGGCGGGAGATCGTGGACTTCGACGCGCTCGTGCGCCACGGAACGATCAATGCCGAGGACCTGAAGCTGATGTACCACACCGATTCCGTGGACGAGGCCTACAACTGGGTCGTCGGGCAGCTCGCAGAGAAGGCGCTGGGGCAACCGGGACCGATGCTCTGAGCGCCGCTACGGCGCTCAGCGTTCCGGGTTCAAGGCTCCCTGTTCAAGGAGTCGGCGTCGAACCTAAAACCTGGAACGTTGAACGCGACCCGGGTGCGCGATCAGCGCACGACCGGGTCGATGCCGAGCAGCTTCGCCGCCGTCTCCCCGAGCATCATCCGGCGCTCCTTCGCGCTGAAGCCCGGCGCCTTGAGAATGTGGTCGACGGACTTGCTTTGCCAGGGAATCGGGTGGTCGGTGCCGATGACCAGGCGGTTCGAGCCCACCTCCGCAGCCAGGTGCCGCAGCGCTTCCGAGGTGAAAACCAGCGTGTCGTAATACATGTCTCTCAGGTATTCCGTCGGCTTCTTCTTCAGCTTGACGCCCGTGTCCATGTCGGGCGCCACGCGCAGGCAGTTATCCGAGCGCGGCGCGTAGGACGGCAGGAAGCCCCCGCCATGCGCCGAGCAGATCTTGAGCTTCGGGAAGCGGTCGAGCGTTCCCTCGAAGATCAGATGCGAAAGCGCGATGGTGGTGTCGAGCGGGTTGCCGATGGTGTTGGCGAGCCAGCCGTTGCCCCTGAGCCGGTTCGCAAGATCGGGCGTGCTTTGCGGATGGATGAAGATCAGCACACCAAGCTCTTGCGCCTTCGCCCAGAACGGGTGAAATTTCGGGTCGGAAAATTCCTCTCCCGCGACGCTGGCGCCGACTGCCGCACCGCGCAGTCCCAGCCTTTTCACGCCGTCCACGAGCTGCTGCACTGCGAGATCCGGATATTGCAGCGCGACCGAGGCAAACGCGACGAATCGGTCGGGGTAGGTTGCGCAGAACTCCGCCAGTTTCTCGTTCTGGATCCTGACCACCTCTGCGGCGAGATCGCGCTCCGTCCTGTACCAGAACGGATTGATGCTCAGCGCTTCCATGTCGATACCCTGCTCGTCCATCTCGCGTATGCGCCGCGCCCCGACCTCGTCGATGCCGGGACCGCGCTGGTCTTCGAGGCTCCTTCCGCACAGGGCGAGCGTCTCCGGTATCACGCAATGAGCATGCACATCGATCGTCTTGACGCGGCGTCCCCCCACCTTCACGATGCGGCGCCCCGCGGGCTTTGACCGCGCCTTCTTTTTCGCGGCCGGCCGTGCCTGGGCCTGCGTCTTTGCACGCGCAGCGGCTAGCACCTCGCAACCGGTAAAAACTATCTCGGGCATCGGCACGTTTGAATTCTGGTTTGGATCGGTGTGGGTATGCATGTTCGCGTTCCTGGTCAAATCGGTTGAAGTGATGAAGCAATGAATTGGCTAATGCGCGGCCCAAAAAAGCGAGGCCGGTTGCTCGGCATCGGATCCTCTGTTGCTTTCTTGAAATTGTTGCGGACGATTGGCGTGTTTCGCCCCAAAGATGCCACAGAACGCGGCGCCTGTCCCGTTCCCGCCATGAACCTTGAGAGCAGCGACGCCTTAAAACGGGCCGGGACCGCGCCCGCCAACGAACCGGACGGGCCTCCGGCCAGTCGTGGGGGCGCCGGAGCGGCGCTGGTATTTTCGTGGTCACTGAGTGACTTAGAGCGCGTAACAAAATGAAGCGGCTGTGCGTGACTCCCGCCGCCATCCCGTCGCCGCGCGCCGCCCCGCCGGTCCAGCCGCTCACAGGCAGCTGGCCTTCGTCGGCTTGAATGTGCGCGGGCACATTCTTCGAAACCCCGACTCAGCCTCGGGCAGGAAGGGAATCCATTTTGCTACCGGCCCTTGCTCGCGGGGGCGCCGCTGTCGTCGCCCGTGCTTTCGCGTACAGGTATGATCGCCCTCGTCCCGCTCATTGACCCCATGGAGAAACAAGAATGGCCGCGATCTACAACCCTGCGAGCAACCACCCGATCAAGGTCTGGGACGTCGAGTTCCGGCGCACGCCCCAACGGACCCTGATGGCCCGCATCTACCAGCCGCAGGGGCCAGGACCGTTCCCGACGCTGCTCGATCTGCATGGCGGGGCATGGAACAACAAGGACCGCCTCGCCAATGTGCCGATGGACGAAGCGGTCGCGAAGAGCGGCATTCTCGTGGTGGCCGTCGATCTGACGCTCGCCCCCGAGGCGCCGTATCCTGCCTCGGTCCAGGACGCGAATTACGGCGTTCGCTGGCTCAAGGCCAAGGCGAAGGAATGGAACGGCGATCCCTCCCCTCTCGGCGTGCTCGGGAGCTCGAGCGGCGGTCATGTCGCCCAGTTGCTTGCCATGCGCCCGCGCGACCCGCGTTACAACGCCCACCCGTTGCCCGAGGCCCCGAAAATCGACGCGACGCTCGCCTACGTTGCGACGCGCTCGCCCATCAGCGATCCGTACGCCCGATTCCTGCAGGCCGAGAAGATGAAGCGCGCGGAAATGATGCAGAAGTCCAAGACCTACTTCGATCCCTGGGACCTCGTCCACGAAGGCAATCCCCAGGAGATTCTCGACCGCCGCGAGGCGGTCTCATTGCCGCCGATGCTGATCATGCAGGGCGGGATCGACGACAACGTCATACCGCCAATCCAGGAGAAGTTCGCGGCGACTTACCGCGCGGCCGGCGGCGAGTGCGAGCTGGAAGTCTTCGAAGGCTGCGAGCACGAGTGGATCGCGCATCCCGGGCCGCAGACGGACCGCGCGCACGAGATGGTCAAGGCTTTCATCGCGCGTCAGCTGCAGGCGCTGCGGCGCGCCGCTTAATTGCAATAACTGGTGATGAGTACTGGTGATGAAAGATGGTGATGATTACTAGTGATAGGTGAAAACCGCGTGGGGTTACCAGCCTCGTATCACCATTTCTCATCACCATTAATCATCACTATTTTTCATCACCATTTTTGCGCCGAAGGCGCAGCGCATCGGGATTGACCACGAACTGCGCATCGGGCACGCCCCCATCGAGCACGATCAGCAGGTTGCGCGTCGTCGTAAGCGCTGCGCGATCGAGTGACTCGCGCGAGTTGCCTGCCATATGCGGCGCCGTGATGACGTTCGACAGCGTGAAGAGGGGATTGTCGGTGAGCGGCGGCTCCGGAGAAAAGACGTCGATTCCCGCGCCGCCGAGCTTGCCCGCGGCGAGCGCGGCGTAGAGCGCGGCCTCATCGACCAGGCCGCCGCGCGCGGTGTTGATGAGGTACGCCCCCGGTTTCATTCGCGCCAGCCGCGCGGCATCGAACATTCCCACCGTCTCCGGCGACTTGGGACAGTGAAGGGTGACGAAATCGGCGCGCGCCAGCGCGGCGTCGAGATCGCTCACCGGTTCGCAACCCGCCGCGCGCACCGTCTCCGCCGCGACGTACGGGTCGTAGACCTCGACCATCATCTCCATGGGCAGGCAGCGCTTCGCGACGCGCGTGCCGATGCGGCCGAAGCCGATGATGAGCAGCGTCTTGCCCAGCAGCTCGGTGGAAAGCTCGCGGTAGCGCTCCGACCAGCGGCCCTGGCGCGGAAGGGAATCGAGCAGGGCGCCGCGTTTGCAGAGCCAGAGCATCATGAACAAGGTGTACTCGGCGACCGTGGGCGAATTGTCGGTGCCGCAGGTCATCAGGGGGATCCCGCGGCGGGTCAGGGCCTCGACATCGACGGCGTCATACCCTACCCCGATCCTGCCGACCGCGCGCAGCCGCGGCGCCACCTCGAGGTCGCCGGCCTGTATGGGCGTGAACGTAAGCGCAACGCCGTCCGCATCGCTCAGCAGCCGCCGGAAATCGGCCGTCGGCATGCCCGGGGAAAAGGCGATCGCCTCCACGTCCGCGCGCGCCTTCGCGAAATCCCACCCTGGACGCGCCATTGCGTCGGGAAGGAGGAGCCGTTTTTTTTCCTTTGCCATCGTTTTATTCCTCAAAGGCGTGATCGGCAGCCAATGGACGCTGACCGGCGACAAGCGTGCTAATGGAAACTGCCGAGATTACTGGGAACGGGTAACGGGATTGGGAGCTGGCGACGCGCCGCGATCCGGACATCACCATTTCCAATCACCATCATCCATCACATTCCGCCGCTATTCTAGTCCGTCGCGCTCCAGGCGACCCGGCGGCTCAAAATTCCTTCTCTGCCGCGGCGAGGAATGCTGCGCGGTCTTCGTCGCCGTCGATCGCCTCGGCCAGCGCCGCGACGAAGTCCTCCGTTCCGCGCGCGTTCTTCGCTGCCTTCTTTACCAGGATTTTCGCCATCGGCCCGATATGAAGCGCCAGCAGGCGCTCGGCACGGTCGGCAACCCGCGGGCTGACGCCCGCCGCTGCCGGCTCGACCTCAGGCGGGGCGGCGTGCCGAGCGCTGGCGGCGGACGGCTCGCGCTTCGCCGGCGCAGCGCCCGCTCCGGCCTCGCTCAGAAACCCGGCGCGCCGCTCGGGAACAGGAATCGCGTCAGCAAGCGCGCGCAAGAGCTCATCGTGCGTCGCGCTCTTTCTTGCGGTCTTCTGCACGATCACCGCTGCAATCGGCCCGATATACTTCGCCAGGCTCGCGGCCAGTGCCGCCAGCAGCGACGCCTCGAACTCGGTCGCCGGGCTTTGCGCACCTGCGGCCTCGAGGGCAACCGTCGGCAGCTCGGCCTCGGGCGCCGGCACGGCCTGGTCATGCTGGCCCGGCGCGGAAATGAATACTTCATACACTTCGTGCGAGCGCACATGCTTGTCCTGGCGGATACCGTGGTAGTGGAAGAGCCGCAGGTACTCCTCCGACAGGCACGACACGACCTCGAAGTAGGAGCGCGAGACCAGTATCTGGTTGGGCTCGGCAAAGCTCATCACGCGCTGCGCGACGTTGATCCCGTCACCGAGGATATTGGGCCGGCCGTTGATGTCCCTCACCACCTTCACCGGCCCGAGGTTGATGCCGATGCGGAAGGAGAGCTCGGGATAGTCGCGCTCGATCAGCGAGACGCGCAGGCCGTTTGCGGTGAACAGCGCCTCCTCGGGGTCGCCCGGGAAGCAGATCGCCGCTCCGTCGCCGGTATCGAGAATGATGCGGTCCTCGTTCGCCGTGCTGGCCAGCGCCTGTCCCAGCAGCTCGTTGAACCAGCTCTTGATTGCGAGCTGCTTCGCAACGGTCTTTTTCGAATAGTCAACGATATCAACGAAGACGACGCTGCAGATCAGCGTTCGCCGCGCAGTGCCGGGCACCGAGCTTTCCATCGCCGCGTCAGCTCTCGATCATCTGCATGGCCTTCTGCAAACTGCGACGCATGCGGTTGAAGGAGGCGCCGAGCACGGCGATTTCGTCTTTCCCGCGCTCGGAGAATTCCTCGATCTCGAAGTCGCCCGTGCTGACACGGTCGGCCGCCCTCGACATCCGGTGAATCGGCCGCACGATCATCCAGCTCAGCATCAGGTTGAGCACGATGAAGACCGCCGCGAACACCGCCGCCAGGAGCGTCATGAAAGTCTGAAACGCGCGGTTGGCGTTCTCGATCGGCAACGACATCGGCACCGATACGACCTGTGCGCCCACGATCTCATCGTGCTTCCACCCAAAACCGTTCGCTTCGCCGTAGAGCTTGATCATGGATTTCGGCGCCGCGCTCGGAACGCTGTGGCACGCGAGACAGGCCGGATTCTTGACCTGGATCGGGCGAGCGATGTAGAGCGAGCGTCCCGTTGGCGTGTCGCGCTCGCCCATGATCTCCTTGCGGTCGGGATTGTTGCGGAAAGTCTGGACCAGGTCGGATTCCCAGTCCGTCGCGCGATTGCGCGGGTTGGTCGGGTTGAGCGTTGCCTCCTTGTAGCTGTAATCCGGATGCTTCTTTCGAAGTTCGTTGATGGTCTCCGTTGCGGCGTAGGCGGGCACCGACTGCGGCAGGAAGACGCGCATCAACTGCATCTCCAGGTGTGGCCGGATCTGGGATACGGTATAGCCGCGAATCGCCAGCGCGGCTTCCATCATCAAGCCCGCGTTGCGGACGATTTCGTCTCGCGCGTTGCGCTGCAATAGCTCGTTGGAGATCCAGCCGGTCACGCCGATTCCCATGACAAAGACGAGAAAAAGAATCAGATTGAACTTCAGTCGCAGCCCCATGGCCGTCTCCTCCGTTTTCTATCTGCAAGCTATCTCACGAAACCAGACTGCAGCTACCCCTGCGCGCCGATGGGCACGCACCGGAAAGAGATGTCCCGGCTTGAGCGGGTTTCCCATCTGGGCCCATCTGCAGTTCCCTGCAGCTGATGTTTTTTTGAGCTCTATTCTCTCTTGCGCCTACTCGCACTTGACGGCCTCGCCGTAAGCCTTCGTGAAACCCATCAGGCTGAACGACACCGAGTGCGCCCCGGTTGCAGGCCAGGTCGGCCAGAACCTCAACTGCACGCGAACGTCGCGCCCGTCCTTGAAGAGCTGGACGATCTTGGCGTACTGCTTTTCGAATACCGCCTGTTTCCGGTCGCGGACCTGGTCGGCCGGAATGAACGGATGCCTGGCGATCGCCAAGCCAATGTCCTCAAATCCGGGATCAAGCACGGAATCGCTGCTGACGACGACGGCGCCCTTGTCCACAACGATCTGCGCCTCGACCATCTGATAGCCGTCGCTGACCGGCTGCTTCGCGGAAACGAGCAGGCAGGTTTTCTCTCCCCCGCGCGGCGCTGGCCTGACCTCCCAGTTCTCCGCCGCCGCCGCGGTCACAAAGCCCGCCGCCAAGCAGCTCGCCGCGACGAGGCGCGCAGCGATCCGCGGCGCCACGAATCGCTGCAGGACAGACGCAGAATTCCCATTGGGATCCAAAAGTTAGCCTCCTCCGGCCGCTTTGTGGCAACCCGCGACTCGGGCGAGTTTATCACCCATGACCAACGCCTGCGACAGGCTGTTTGTTCCACCCGCTGTGCATCGCACCACGCGTCCGCGATTACGCTCGTCCACCACGTTTCGCGGGCGTGCTATTTGGAGTACCTTTACGCTCGTCGCATGAAAACTCACCCTCCAGAGGAGAATTTGATGGCGCCAAGCGAACGATTTCCGGGTCGGGGTTTCTCGAGCCTGCTGGCCGGCGTCCTCGTTCTTGGCCTGGCCGCATGCGGCGACAAGCCGGCGCCCGAGCCGACGTCGACACCGATACCGCCGGTGACACAGGCGGAGCCCAAGCAACCGGAAATGAAGATGGCCGAACCGCAACAAGCACCTGCGGTCGCCGCGGTGAACACCGATGCGGAGCTCGCCGCAAAGGTCAAGGATGCGATCGGGGCGGAGGGCAGCGTCAATGTGCACCGGATCGATGTGAATGCCGAAAACGGCGCCGTCACGCTCTACGGAACCGCAGAGACTGCCGATCAGCGCGCGCGAGCAGCGCAGATCGCCGCGGGGGTGGCAGGGGTCAAGTCCGTGCAGAACAAGCTGGCGATCGTCGCCGGCTCCTAGCCGCCGCGCCGCGGCGGCGGTTTCACGTTCAAGGTTTAAGGTTCAAGGTTACGGATTTACGACGTGAACCTTAAACTTGAGACCTGAAACTTTGAACTCGGAACGCGCCGCATGCGGCGCTCGTCACGTCATGACCAGTGCTGCCCGGCCGGTGACGAGGCTCTTGTCGACGCGCGCGTGGATCGCTTCCGCCTGCTCGAGAGGCACTTTCTCGGTCACGATCGGGAAGAACTCGCCGCGCGCCACCAACTCGAGCGACTCGATCACCTCCTGGCGCGTGGCATAGCGGCTGCCCATCACCTCGATCTCCTTTCGGAGGAGTTGCGCCGGGTCGAGCTGGAACGGCTCGCTGTGGCCGCCGAGGGTGATGAGGCGACCGCCCTTTGCCAATGCCCCGGCGCCCGCCTCGAGCGTTGACTTGCTGGAGACGAAGTCAATTGCAACATCGACGCCTTTGCCGCCCGTCAGTTCCATGAGCTGTTCCACGACCCGGCCTTCGGACGCATCTACCGTCGCGTCGGCGCCGGCCTTGAGGCACGTCTCGAACTTTGACGCCATGGTGTCGACCGCAATGACCTCCTTTGCGCGAGCCCAGCGCGCGACCATCGCCATGTGCACGCCAAGCCCGCCGCCCGCGCCGAACACGGCAACCGTGTCGGTAGGCATCACGCGTGCGCGCCGGATGACTTTCACGGGTGTCGCAATGGCATCGCAGATCACGCCGATCTCGGCCGGCTTCCCGCGCCAGTCGAGGCCCTCCGGCAGCCGCAGGAAATTCTTCGCGGGCAGCTTGATGTACTCGGCGTAGCCGCCGTCCACATCGCGGCCGACGTAGCCGCCGAAGTTGTCGCATAGCGACTCGCGGTTGATCCGGCACCAGTAACACTCGCCGCACGTCAGGTAGAAATAGGCGGTGACCGGATCCCCGACCTTGAGCCCGGTCACGCCCTGTCCCAGCGCCACGATCTCGCCGGTGATCTCGTGGCCGATGATGCGCGGATACTGGATCGGCACCCGCCCGGCACGCGTGTGGTGAATCGTGAGCCCGGCGCCGCAGGCCAGCACCTTCGCAACCGCCTCACCCGCGCCCGGCGCCGGGTCGGGTACGTTCTCGAGCACGAACGGCGTGTTCTTGGACTTGAGCACCATCGCTTTCATGAGCAATCCTCCTTGGCGCCGGCCATCTTACACCAGTGTCTGCGCGACCTTCACAGCCCAAAGCCGATTTCGATCGATGACCCGGCGCCGCTCTTGCAGCCACTTGATCCAGCGCAAGTCGCAGCGGTCCAACGCGTGGTGAGATCATGTTACTCACCAGCGTGACGGGTGCCTCGGTGTCAGATTCCGCGCGTCGCACCCGCGTCGTCATACTCGGCGCCGCAGGACGCGACTTTCACAACTTCAATGTCGTCTACCGCGACGATCCGGCCGCGGAGGTGGTTGCCTTCACGGCGGCTCAGATCCCGGGGATCGCTCAACGCCGCTATCCGCCGGCCCTGAGCGGGCCGCACTATCCGGCCGGCATCCCGATCGTCGACGAAACCGAGCTCGACGGACTGGTGCGCGCGCAGGGCGTGAACGAGGTCGTTTTCGCCTATAGCGATGTTGCGCACGCTCACGTCATGCATCTTGCGTCGCGTACGCTCGCGGCCGGCGCCGATTTCGTGCTGCTGGGTCCGGCACGCACGATGCTCAAGGCAAGCGTCCCCGTTATCGCGGTCTCCGCCGTGCGAACCGGATGCGGCAAGACGCAGACCGTGCGCTACCTGTCGCGCCGCGCGCGCGCCCGCGGCGCACGAGTGGCCGTTCTCCGCCACCCGATGCCGTATGGCGATCTTGAACGCGCCCGCGTTCAGCGGTTCGCCTCCCGTGCCGACCTGGACCTCGCCGCATGCACGATCGAAGAGCGGGAGGAATACGAGCCCCATCTCGCCGCCGGCAGCGTCGTATTTGCGGGCGTGGATTACGCCGCAGTCATTGCGCAGGCGCAGGTCGAGTGTGACGTCATTATCTGGGATGGCGGCAACAATGACTTCCCGATGCTGCTGCCCGATCTTCATATCGTGCTGGTCGACCCGCTGCGCCCCGGACACGAGACGACGCACCATCCCGGCGAGGCGGTGCTGCGAATGGCCCATATCATCGTCGTCGCCAAAACGAATGCAGCGATGCCGGACGATGTTGAACGGGTCGTCCTGAACGCGCAGCGCATCAATCCGCTGGCGACGATCGTGCGTGGGGCATCGCCCATCACGCTGGAGGATCCCGCCGCGGTACGCGGCAAGGCCGTTCTCGCGGTCGACGACGGTCCCACGATCACTCACGGCGGCATGCCGTACGGCGCGGCTTTCATCGCGGCCAGGCAGGCAGGCGCCGCGCACATCGTGGACCCGCGCCCATGGGCTGCGCCCCTGATAGCCGATGTCTACGCTGCCTATCCGCACATCGGTCCCGTGTTGCCCGCCATGGGGTACTCGCCCGACCAGGTCGCGGCGCTGCGCGAGACCATCGACGCGGCCGAGGCCGATGTCGTGGTGGCCGGCACACCCATCGATCTCGCCGCGCTGCTTCGCGTCGCGAAGCCGGTCGTGCGGGCACGCTATGAATATGCCGAGACCGGCACGCCGGGCTTGTGGGCGTATGTGGATGACTTCCTTACGCAGCGGCTGGAGCGCGCGCTGTGAAAGTCGTCGTCGCGCTCGGAGGCAACGCGCTGCTGAAGCGGGGGGAGCCGCCTAGCGCCCAGGCACAGCGGCGCAATGTGGCAAGCGCCGCAGACGCGGTTGCGAGCATCGCGCGCGCTCACGCCGTGGTCGTCACCCACGGCAACGGTCCCCAGGTCGGACTGCTCGCCCTGCAGGCGGAAGAGTCGGCACGTGTACCACCGTTTCCGCTCGATGTGCTCGACGCCGAAACCGAGGGCATGATCGGCTACCTGATTGAGCAGGAGCTTGCCTCACGCCTGCCCGACCGGCGCATCGCCACGCTTCTCACCCAGATCCAAGTCGACGCTGACGACCCGGCCTTCAGCAAGCCGGACAAGCCCATCGGCCTCACCTATACCGCGGAGCAGGCAAAGCGCCTCGCACAAGCACGCGGCTGGAGCATCGCGCCGGACGGCGATGTATGGCGGCGCGTCGTGCCTTCGCCCGAGCCGCGGCGTGTTCTCGAGCTCGCCACGATCCGCCTCCTCGTGGACGCCGGCGTCATCGTGATCTGTGCCGGCGGCGGCGGGATACCGGTCGTGGTGACGCAGGGAGGCGGGATTCGGGGCGTCGAGGCGGTTATCGACAAGGATCTCGCGGCAGCCCTGCTCGCGCGCGCGATCAAGGCGAACGCCCTGTTGATGCTCACCGACGTCGACGCCGTCTATCTCGAGTGGAACACGCCCGCGGCGCGCGCGCTGCGGGAGACGACGCCGCGGGAGCTCCGCCGCCACCCATTCGCCGCTGGCACGATGGGGCCCAAGGTTGAGGCAGCGTGCCGCTTCGTCGAAGCAACGCGCGGTGTCGCCGGCATTGGACGGCTCGACGACGCGATGCAAATACTGGATGGCCGATGCGGCACGACGGTTCGCGCCGGCTGAGGAGTCGCGCCCCGCGCGATGAAAGGTCTCCCGCGTTTCAGGTTTAATGTTTCAGGTCTCACGATTCACGATTCACGATTCACGATTCACGATTCAATTCACGATTCACGATTCACGATTCACGATTCACGATTCACGATTCACGATTCACGATTCACGATTCACGATTCACGATTCACGATTCACGATTAGTTGGAAACCGCCCGCTGCTCACCGTTCACCCTCAAACACAGGTCGTCACCATTTTCAGGAATTTCCCCCGTGAGCCAGCGTGATCAAGTCGGGCTCAAGCGCGCCCTCAATGTCGCGTTTCTCACGTTCTATGGACTGGGAACCATTCTGGGCGCCGGCATCTATGTCCTCGTCGGGAAGATCGCCGGAATCGCCGGCCTTTACGCGCCGGTTGCCTTCCTCGTCGCCGGGATCGTCGCAGCGGTGACGGCACTCTCGTACGCCGAACTTTCCGCGCGTTACCCCAAGTGCGCGGGCGAGGCCGTTTACGTCCAGGAAGGCTTCGGTTTACGCCCGCTCTCCCTCGTGGTCGGCCTGCTCCTCGTGATTTCCGGCCTGGTGTCCAGCGCAACGCTGGTGAACGGATTCGTCGGCTATCTCGACATCTTCGTCGAGTGGCCCCCCTGGGTGGTCATTACGCTGATCGTCGCCGGATTGGGCGCGCTCGCGACCTGGGGCATAAAGGAATCCGCGATCGTCGCCACCGTCATCACGCTCATCGAGATCGCCGGACTCTTCCTGATTCTTGCCGTCTCGGCCGAAAGCCTCGCGACCTTTCCGGCGCGCCTGCCGGAGCTTCTGCCGCCGTTCGAAACAGCGGCGTGGGCGGCGATCGCCGCCGCCGCGTTCCTCGCGTTCTATGCGTTCATCGGGTTCGAGGACATGGTCAATGTCGCCGAGGAGGTGCGGGATCCCCGGCGCGCCATGCCGCGCGCCATCCTCCTCGCGATGGTCGTCGCATCGGCACTGTATCTGCTGATCGCAACTGCCGCCGTGCTCGCGCTGCCGGCAGCCGAGCTGGCCGCTACCGATGCGCCGCTTGCCCTGATATTCGAGCGCGAGACCGGACAGGCGCCGGTGGTGATCGCGCTCATCAGCCTGTTCGCGGTGGTCAACGGCGCGCTGGTGCAGATCATCAAGTGCGCGCGCGTCCTCTACGGCATGAGCGAGGCGGGGTGGCTGCCGCGCTGGCTCGGGCGCGTTCACGCGCGGCGGCGCACCCCGCATTACGCGACCGCACTCGTGACCGTGGCGGTTCTGGTGCTAGCCCTGTGGCTGCCGCTCGTGACACTGGCCAAGGCGACCAGCTTCACAGTGCTCATCGTCTTCACGCTCATTCACATCACGCTCCTGCGCGTCAAGCGCCGCGAACCCGCCCCGCCGGGCGTTCGCGCCTACCCTGCCTGGATTCCGGTCGCGGGTTTTGTCCTGACGAGCGCGATGCTCGCGTTTCAGACGCTCAGCGCATTGGGCAGCTGATCACTACGCACGCGGCGGCAGAATTCTAGCGGGGCCGCTCGCCGGCGCCGCCGCGCGGCCGGTGCCGCTCGTCGCCGCCCGGATGGCACTCGACGAAGTGGCGCAGCACGAGCCTGAGCGCTGCCACGCGATCCAGCTTGCCGGCGACGCTGGCGGCCTCGATGTCGTCCACGATCATGCGCTTGATTCGCAGCTCTCCGGACGGCGAGCGGCAGAGGTAATTGCCCATTTCCGCGGCCGCAAGCTCGGGGATGTGCTCGTGCTCGGCGATCGCCGCGATTTCTTCCTCAGTCAGGCCCGACAGGGCCACGCAATCCTCATACGTCAGCATTTGCAGGTTGCCCCGGGTTCGCCGTCCGTTTCCGCTCGATCAAGCGGCCCACGCAAGATTATTCCCCGGCCGTAAAGTTACTTGTCCGCGATGCGCAATCTATTCAGATTGTCGCGTGCTTTGACCAGGTCCTCCTTGAGCTTCTTCTGCCGGGCCCAGTAAGCATCGTTAAGCCGGCTCGCGCCGCCCGCGGTGCCGATGCGTTCCCCGGGAAGAGGCTCCTTCCCGTTCGCGAGCGCCACCTCGGCATTGCGCACGGCCTCCTCGGCCTGGCGCAATTGTTCCTCCTTGGCCTCGCCGCTCTCACGCCTGGTCCTCATCTCCTCGACTTTGCGCCCGGCGCCGGGCGGGGTGAGTTGTACGCCCCTCTTGGACGTGTCGGGCTCGGATGATTCGACCTTCGCCGCCCCCGCCTCAGGGCGATCGCCAAAAATCACGCGGCCGTCGGGCATGGTGGATTTATATACCGTTTGCGCCGCAGCCGCCTGCGCGAGCAGTGCGAAAGCAACGAAGCATCCGGATGCCAAGATACGCGCGAACATGATCGCTCTCCCGTGGAAAGCCGCGCTCGCGGAACACGAGCGCCAAGGCCTATATTATATCTGTCTGCGGACTTTCAGACGGTCTCGCCGGAGACTGGGGCGCCGCGCTGCGTGCCACCGCGTAGAGCGCGCTCCTGACGCGCCTTGCCATGGCCTGCGGCAGGCATTGCGCCGGCACCGTTGGTTGCATTTTTCGAGAAAATGAATCCGCCGGGCGGTGACATCCATCACGCCCGCTTTGCCGTAAATGAAAATTGGGATGCGACGATGGCTTACAAGAAGATCGGCGATTACGGAGTCATCGGCAACGGCGCCACGCTCGCGCTGGTGGGCAGCGACGGCGCGCTCGACTGGATGTGCCTGCCGTTCATGGATTCGCCTTCGGTTTTCGCCTCACTCCTCGACGACGATAAGGGCGGGCGTTACAGCGTCGGCCCGGACAGGCCGTATGATTCCGCGCAAGCCTATCTTCCGCGGACGAACATACTGCAGACCCGCTTTCGCGCCGCGGGCAGCGAGCTGGAACTGACGGATTTTCTCGCGGTGGACAGCGCGCGTCCTCCCGGGGCCTCCCTGCTGATGCGCCGCGCCAGCGCAACGCGCGGCTCCATCACGTTCGAGGTCGAATGCGCGCCGCGGTTCGATTATGCGCGCATCGTGCCAGCACGCAGCGAGATGGGTAACGCCACGGTGTTCACCGGCGGCCAGGAGCGCCTCACGCTAGTGACCAGCCGCCCGCTCTCTTGGGAGGGCGAGCGCGCGCGTGTGACCCTCGCGCAAGGCGAGACGCTTTGGCTCGCGCTCGGCTTCGGCGAATGCGATCTGCCACGCGATCCGGCCAGCTTCGAGGGCATGCTCGAGGCAACGCAACGCTACTGGGAAGCGTGGGTATCACAGAGCGAAACGGGACGCGTGCCGCTCGAGGGCTGGTGGCAGGAGCAACTCGACCGCACTGCCCTCGTGCTGAAACTGCTGCAACTCCAGACCACCGGCGCGATCGCCGCCGCCGGCACGACCTCGCTGCCCGCCATCATCGGCGGCGAGCGCAATTGGGACTACCGGCTGAGCTGGATCCGCGACACCAGCATGACACTCGCGGCCCTGTACGAGCTCGGCCACGTCACGGAGACCGAGCATTACCTCGCGTGGTTAAAGGAGGTCGCCCGGCACGCGACCGAGCCGGGGCGGCTTTCCATCCTCTACCAGCTGCAGCAGCCGTGTCCGCCTGGTGACGAAACGGAGCTTGTTCACCTTGCCGGCTACAAGAACTCGCGCCCCGTGCGCATTGGCCAGTTCGTGGTTCATCAGCGCCAGCACGATATTTACGGCGAGTTGCTCGATGCCTTGTTCGCGCTCTCGCGACTTGTAGGAAAGATCCGCTTCGACCACTGGTCACTCCTGCGCCCGCTCGTCGACGAGGTGATCCGCATCTGGCGCGAGCCCGATGACGGGATATGGGAGGCGCGCATCGGCCCGCGTCATTACGTGCACTCCAAGCTCATGTGCTGGGTCGCGCTCGACCGCGCGATCAAGATCGCCGATCACTATGGATTCCCCGGGGACTTTGCGCGCTGGACCGGCGAGCGCGAAGCCATTCGCGCCGAGATTCTGGCGCGCGGTTTCAACCATCGGCGCGGCTGTTTCACGCAGCACTATGAAACCGAGGCGGTCGACGCCGCGCTGCTCCTCATACCGCTAAACGGCTTCCTTCCGATTGAGGACGAGCGTGTCGCAGGCACCATCGCCGTCGTCGAGCGCGAGCTGTTGCGCGAGCGCGCCATGCTGCGCTACGAGCTCGACGATGGCCTCGACGGCCAGGAGCAGGGCTTCATGATCTGCCTCTTCTGGTATTTGCACTGCCTGATTCTGCAGGGCCGGCTCGACGAGGTGGACGAGTACCTGCGCGAGATCGGGCGCTACACCAACCACCTTGGCCTCTTCGGCGAGCAGTACGAGCCGCGTTATCAGGAGATCACCGGCAATTTTCCGCAGGCCTATTCACACATCGGATACGCGGCTGCGATCCTGCGTTATCGCGAGGCGCGCCGGCCCCGGGTCGAGCCGCCTCCGATCAGCACCGGCCGCAAGCTCGCCTTGCTCCTCGGCCGCTCGGTGCTCAATGAGGGCGCGGAGCCCGCGGGCGAACGCGCTGCCGACCCGGCGCAGGCGATGAAGCGCGCGATGAATGTCGTGCGCGGCCAGTTCTACGATGGACACGCGCGCAGAATCGATTACGCGGGGATCCGCTGCAGCGCCGCCTACGGCACCTTCCGCGGTCTGGCCGCGCAGCTCGCGTCGTTCGACCCCGCGGCGCTTGAATCGGACACGCAGCGCGTCGCTTTCTGGATGAACGTGTTCAATACGCTCGTCATTCACGGCGTCGTGGAGCTTGGCATTCGCGAGTCCGTGCGCGAAGTACCATTCTTCTTTGAGTGCGTGCGCTATCGCGTGGGCGGCGAGAGCGTCAACGCGTCCGATATCGAGCACGGGATCCTGCGTGCCAATGCCGTGCCGCCCTACCGACTGCGCCGGCGCCTGCGCGGGAGCGACCCGCGCCGGCGCTGGGCCGTGCGCGAGATCGATCCGCGCATTCATTTCGCGCTGGTATGCGCAAGCCGCACCTGTCCGCCGATCGAAGCCTACGATGCCGCGCACCTGGAGGAACAGCTCGATGCCGCGGCGCACACCTTCATCAACGCGAGTACCCGCCTCGTCGGCGAGGAGTTGCACGTTTGCGAGATTTTCCGCTGGTATCGTTCGGATTTCGGGGCGGCGCCCGATGCCGTCCAGCGGCTGGTGGCGCGATATCTCTACGATCGAGAAGCAGCCGCGCGCATCGAGGACCGCGCGGAGCGGCTACGCCTGGTTTACACGCCCTACGACTGGCGCTTGAATCGCTAGGTTCTGGCCTCAGGCGCGCCGGCTTGAACTCGCTGCGGCCTTAGCGCTCTACTACTATTGGGTATCGGCGAGAGCGGCACGGGAGCCGGCGCAGCCGGAGTCAGCGGAGGAGAGAAGCATGAACATCGGAATGATCGGTCTGGGCAGGATGGGCGCCAACATGGCGCTGAGGCTCGTGCGCGGCGGGCACCGGGTCGTCGCCTTCGATCTCAATGCGGAGGCGCGCGAAAGCGCGGCCTCCCAGGGCATGGAGGCGGTGGAGAGCCTCGAGCAACTGGCCGCGGCCCTTCCTGCTCCGCGCGTGGTCTGGCTCATGGTGCCCGATGGCGCGCCCACTGAGGAAACACTCAAACAGCTCACGCCGAGACTGCAGCGCGGCGACGTGGTCGTCGACGGCGGCAACAGCAATTACCGCGACTCCCAGCGCCGTGCGGCGGCGCTCGCGGAAAGCGGCCTGCGCTTCATCGACGTCGGCACCAGCGGCGGCGTTTGGGGCTTGAGCGAGGGCTATTGCCTCATGGCCGGTGGCGCAGCGGATGACGTTGCCCGCCTGAAGCCCGTGCTGGAGACACTGGCGCCGGCAAAGGACCGCGGCTGGGCGCACGTCGGCCCGGTGGGCGCCGGCCACTTCGTCAAGATGGTCCACAACGGCATCGAGTACGGGCTGATGCAGGCCTACGCGGAAGGCTTCGAGTTGATGCAACGCAAGGAGGATCTCGCGCTCGACCTCGCCGCCATCGCAGAACTGTGGCGGCACGGCAGCGTCGTGCGCTCGTGGCTGCTCGACCTCACCGCCAACGCACTCAAGGAGAACCGCACGCTATCCGGCATCGCCGCCTACGTGCCCGATTCCGGGGAAGGCCGCTGGACCGTGCAGGAAGCGATCGATCTCGGCTGCTCGCTTCCGGTGATCACGCTCTCCCTTCAGAACCGCTTCCGCTCGCGCACCGACGCACCCTTCTCGGACAAACTGCTCGCGGCGATGCGCAACCAGTTCGGCGGCCACGCCATCAAGCGCGAGGACTGATCGATGGCCGACGAACACGCGCCGGCGTACCTCGCGAATAACATACGGCTCGACGAGCAGCGCCCGCAGCCGTGCGGAATCGTCGTTTTCGGCGCCCTCGGTGATCTGTCGCGCCGCAAGCTCCTGCCGAGCATCGCGCAACTATATGCGCGCGGCCTGCTGCCGCAGCGCTATTACGTGCTGGGCGTGAGCCGCGAAACCGAGCCCGGCGCCGCCTCGACGTTCCAGAACTGCGTCAGCGAAGCCGCTACGGCGGCTGGCCTCGGCAACTCAGCGCGCATGGCGTTCGCCGAACGCTGCACCTATATCGGGGGCGAGCTCGGCCAGACGGACTTTTATCGCGACCTTGCGCTGCGGCTCGCCGACCTTGACGCGAAACATGATGCCGGCGGCCGCCATCTTTACTACCTCGCGCTGCCGCCCACGCTGCACGCGCCCGTGGTGGAGGGGCTCGCCGCCGTCGGGCTCACCGCGGAAAACGACGCCGGGCAGGCTTGGAACCGCGTGGTCGTCGAGAAGCCTTTCGGACGAGACCTTGCCACCGCGCGCGAACTCGACCGGCGCCTGAAAGCCGTGCTGCGGGAGCACCAGATCTTCCGCATCGATCACTATCTCGGGAAAGACACGGTGCAGAACATCGTCATGTTCCGCTTTGCCAACCGGCTGTTCGAGCCGCTCTGGAATCACGAACATGTGGACCACGTGCAAATTACCGTGGCCGAGGCCCTGGGCGTCGAGCAGCGCGCGGCCTATTACGAGCGGGCCGGCTGCCTGCGAGACATGTTCCAGAACCACATGCTGCAAATGCTGGCGCTCGTGGCAATGGAGCCGCCAGCGGTATTCGAGGCCAATCGCTACCGCGATGAAAAGGTGAAGGTGCTGCGCTCGCTGCGCCCGCTGCCAACTGATCCCGAAGAGCTCGACCGCTTGATTGTCCGCGCGCAGTACGGGCCGGGAAGAGTCGATGGCAAACCGGCGCCGGGTTACCGCCAGGAGCCCGGCGTGGCGCCCGACTCATGGACCGAGACTTATGTCGCTGCCAAGCTCATGATCGATAACTGGCGCTGGTCGGGCGTTCCGTTCTACCTGCGCTCGGGCAAGCGCCTCGCGCGCCGCGTAAGCGAGATCGCGGTCTACTTCAAGCCCGTGCCCCACCGCATGTTCCCCTCCTCGGTAATGGAAGGCGCGGCGATGAACGCGCTCGTGATCAATGTCCAGCCTGAGGAGGGCATCTCGCTCACGATCGATGCGAAGCGCCCGGGCACCAAGGCCGATCTCGGCTCGCTCACGCTGCACTTCGACTACCGAAGCATCTTCGGCGGCGACCCGCCGGAGGCGTACGAGCGGTTGCTCCACGATTGCATGCTGGGCGATCAAATGCTGTTCGTTCGCACGGACGGCGTCGATGCGTCCTGGTCGCTGGTGACGAATGTGCTCGAGGTATGGGACCGTGGTGCGGCATGCGACCGCTGCCTGCTCGATGCGTACGACGCGGGGTCCTGGGGTCCGCCCGCAGCGGACACGCTGCTCGCGGCCGATGGCCGGCACTGGCGCGCGCCGCTGGCGGGGAGCCGCGCCTGAACTTTTCGCATTGGCCGCGATCATGACAGCAACTGTCCAGCGCTGCAGCACGGCCGATGAGCTTGCCAATGCCGCCGCCGCGCTCTTTTGCGAAGCGGCGTGCGAAGCGGTCAAGGCGCGCGGGCGATTCTGCGTCGTGCTGCCCGGAGGCAGAACGCCGGCGCTGCTCTTCGGGGCGCTGCGCGAGGCGCCGTGGGCCGAGATCGCGCCATGGCGCGACAGCCATTTCTTCTGGAGCGACGAGCGCTGCGTACCGGCGGACCACGCCGCCAGCAACTACGGTCTTGCGCGGCGCGAGCTGCTCACGCGGGTGCCGATCCCCGCCGGTCATGTCCACCGCGCGCCCACGGAAATCGGTGCGGCAAAACTGGCGGCGGCGGCGTGGGAACACGCGCTGCGCGAATTCTTCGGCGCCGCGGACCGCGCGCCGGCCCTTCCGGAATTCGACCTCGCGATACTCGGCGTCGGGGCCGACGGGCATACGGCATCCCTTTTTCCCCGCGGCCCCGAGCTCAATGTCTCCGGGCACTGGGTCGCCGCGGTGGCGCCCACCGGCACGCCCCCTGTGGCACGCTTGACGCTCACCCTGCCGGTGTTCAATCATGCGCGTCACGTGATGTTTCTCGCCGCCGGTCCGGACAAGCGGCACATCGTCGACGCGATCGCAGCCGGCCACGATGCGGCCCGAGGCGATTTTCCAGCCGCACGAATCAGCCCGCGCGAGCAACCGCTGTGGCTCTATACTGAAGCGCCACTGTAGCGCCAGGAGGACCCCACTTAGCCGCAGATAAACGCAGATACACGCAGATTCCTCGGTTAAGCGATAAACGCGACGACTCTGTCCGCGACGAGTTGCAGCCGCGGAATAAATGGAAGCTGATTCCTCTCCCCTTCTGAACCACCTGGTTTGCCACACGGCTGATGATTTCCTTTCGTTTCTCAAAACGGGTTTCAGTTTCCTGATTCTTGCAAATCTGATCCGCGTTTATCCGCATTTATCTGCGGCTAATATTCTTCAATGTCGTTGCGGGCTTTTGGATGAACAATACAATCCGCGTCTCTGGCGCACGCCAGAACAACCTGAAGAACCTGACGCTCGAGCTGCCCACGAACGAGCTGATCGTGGTGACCGGCGTCTCGGGCTCGGGCAAGTCCTCTCTCGTCTTCGACACGCTCTACGCCGAGGGGCAGCGCCGTTACGTCGAGACGTTCTCGCCGTATGCGCGGCAGTTTCTGGATCGCATGGACAAGCCGCTGGTCGACGCGGTCGAGGGCATTCCCCCCGCGATCGCCATCGATCAGACCAACCCGGTGCGCACCTCGCGCTCCACGGTCGGCACGATGACGGAGTTGAACGACCATTTGAAGCTCCTGTTTGCGCGGGCGGCGCATCTGCATTGCAGCGGTTGCGGGCAACGCGTCGCTCGCGACACCCCGGACACGATCCACGCCGATCTGCTGGCGCGCGGGCGCGCGGCCAGCGATCCGAGGGTCATCATCACGTTTCCGGTGCCCGTGCCGAAGAACTTCTCCGTCGCGGAAGTAAAACAGCTTCTCGAGCGTCAGGGCTACACCCGGCTTCATTCGGAGCAGAAAGGCCTGCTCGAGGTCGTGCAGGACCGCGTGCGTCTCGGCTCCGCCGAGCGCGCCCGTGTCGTGGAAGCGCTCGAGGCCGCGCTGCGCATCGGGCAGGGCCGCGTCAACATCTACCCGCTCGCCGAAGGCGGGAACTCTGGTCACGGGTCACCGGTCACCGGTCACGCTCCATGGCGTTACTCCACGGACCTGCACTGCGCCGACTGCGACATCCATTACCAGGATCCGACACCCAGCCTGTTCTCCTTCAACTCACCGGTCGGCGCATGCGGGGTCTGCCGCGGCTTCGGGCGCGTCATCGGCGTCGATTACGGCCTCGTTATCCCGGACGAGGGAAAAACGCTGCGCGACGGCGCCATCCGGCCGTGGCAGACCGAGTCGTATCGCGGCTGGCATGACGATCTCATCCAGTACGCGCGCAAGCGCGGGATACCGATCGATACACCTTGGCGCGAGCTGACCGGGGGCCAGCGCCGCTGGGTCCTCGAAGGCGATGAGGGCTGGGTGAGCTGGCGCAAATCGTGGCCCGGCAAGTGGTACGGCATCGACCGCTTCTTCAAGTGGCTCGAGACCAAGGCCTACAAGATGCATATCCGCGTGCTCCTGTCGCGCTACCGCGCCTACACGCCGTGCGAGGCGTGCAACGGCGCCCGGCTGAAGACCGAGGCGCTGGCGTGGCGGCTGGGAACGAAAGAGAACGCCGACGCGGCGCTTGCGCCAGGCGAGCGTTTTTTGCCGAAGGGAGTGCGTTTTTCCGGGGACGCGCTCGCGCGCCTGCCAGGGCTTGGCATGCACGATCTCGTCCTGCTGCCGATCGAGCGCTGCCGCGCGTTCTTCGACAGCGTCACCCTGCCAGCCCCCCTCGACGAGGCCACAGCGCTGCTGCTCGACGAGGTGCGCGCGCGTTTTGGTTATCTCGTCAAAGTGGGGCTCGGTTATCTCACGCTTGACCGGCAATCGCGCACGCTCTCCGGCGGCGAGGTGCAACGCATCAACCTCACGACCGCACTCGGCACCTCCCTCGTGAATACTCTCTTCGTGCTGGATGAGCCGTCCATCGGACTGCATCCGCGCGACATGGGGCGCGTCATCGGCGTGATGCAGCGCCTGCGCGATTCGGGAAACACGCTGCTGGTGGTCGAGCATGACCCGCAGATCATGTTCGCGGCCGACCGCATTCTCGACCTCGGCCCCGGGCCCGGCGAGCGCGGCGGCGAGGCTGTCTTCTTCGGCACGCCACGGGCGCTGCGCGAGACAAGGGGGTCGCTCACGGGCGACTATCTCGCGGGGCGCAAGCGCGTCGAGACCAACACGATCGCGCGCGAGCCGGGCCGTATCGGTTCGCGGCTCCAGATCGTCGGCGCGGCCGAGCACAACCTGAAGAACCTCGACGTGACGATTCCGCTCGAGCGCCTCGTCTGCGTCACCGGCGTCTCGGGCTCGGGCAAATCCACCCTCGTGCAGGACGTCCTCTACGCGGCGCTCCTTAAAGCCAAGGGGAGGCCCACCGAAGCGCCTGGCAAGCATCGCGCGCTCAAGGGTCACGAGCGCATCGGCGACGTCATCATGGTCGATCAGTCGCCCATCGGGCGAACGACACGCTCGAATCCGGCGAGCTATGTCGGCGCGTTCGACGCGATCCGCAAGTGCTACACCGAGCTGCCGCTTGCGCGGGAGCGGCGCTACACCGCCGGCACGTTCAGCTTCAACTCCGGCAACGGGCGCTGCCCGACCTGCGGCGGCAACGGTTTCGAGCACATCGAGATGCAGTTTCTCTCCGACGTGTATCTGCGCTGCCCGGACTGCGATGGCAAGCGCTACCGACCCGAGGTGCTCGAGGTCACGTACGAGGGCAAGAGCATCGCCGACGCGCTCGATCTCACCGTGACCGAGGCACTCGCCTTCTTCTCGGACATCCGCGAGGTGGCTGCCACGCTGCGCCCGCTCGCCGATGTCGGCCTTGACTACCTCCGGCTCGGCCAGCCCGTTCCCACGCTCTCCGGCGGCGAGGCCCAGCGCCTCAAGCTCGCCGGCCATCTCGCCGCCGCCCAGCGTCGATTCATCGGGTCAAGGGTCACGGGTCACGGGTCACTGTTTTTGTTCGACGAGCCTACCACCGGCCTTCATTTCGAAGATGTCGCGAAGCTGCTGCGCGCCTTTCGCAAGCTGCTTGCCGCAGGTCATTCGCTCATCGTGATCGAGCACAACCTCGACGTCATCGCCGCCGCCGACTGGATCATCGACCTCGGGCCCGAAGGCGGAGACGCCGGCGGTGAAATCATCGCCGCCGGCACGCCCGCCGAGGTCATGGCAGAGCCGCGTTCCCATACCGGCAAGGCGCTGAAGGATTATGCCGCCGCCCTGTCGGTCGCCACTGCAAGCGAACCTCACGCCGCCGCAGGCGGCACCGGTGACGGGTCACAGGTCACCGGTCACTCGATTCAAGTCCACAACGCTCGAGAGCACAACCTCAAGAACATCGACGTCGCGATTCCGCGCAACCGCTTCACCGTCGTGACCGGCGTCTCGGGCTCGGGCAAATCCACGCTGGCCTTCGACATCGTGTTTGCCGAAGGCCAGCGCCGCTACCTCGAATCCCTCAACGCCTACGCGCGCCAGTTCGTGGAGCCCGCCGCGCGTCCCGACGTGGATGCAATCTACGGAATTCCGCCTACCGTCGCCATCGAGCAGCGCACCAGCCGCGGCGGGCGCAAATCAACCGTCGGCACCCTCACCGAAATCCACCATTTCCTGCGCCTGCTGTTCATGAAGCTCGGCACGCAGTATTGCCCCGATTGCGAGGTGCCGATCGAGCCGCAGAGCCTGGACGCGATCACGGCCCGCGTGCTGCGCGAGCATCGCGGTTCGCGCGTGGGCCTGCTCGCGCCGCTGGTCGTCAATCGCAAGGGCTACTACACCGACCTCGCCAGATGGGCACTCGCGAAGGGCCACACGCATCTTCGCGTCGACGGCGCCTTCATCGCGACCGACGCCTGGCCGCGGCTGTCACGGTTCCAGGAACACACGATCGAGCTGCCCGTCGCCGACGTGCGCGCGACCCCCGAGAACGAGCTTGCCCTGCGCGAGGCTCTGGCAAGGGCGCTTGAGCACGGCAAAGGCGTGGTCCATGTGCTCGCGCCGCTCGAAGCACTCGAGCGCGCAATGACAAAACGCGATCCCGCGCTCGCGGTCATGTCAGAAACGGTGTTTTCGGCAAGGCGCGCCTGCCCCTCGTGCGGCACGAGCTTCCCGGAGCTCGATCCCCGGCGCTTCTCCTATAACTCCAAGCACGGCTGGTGCCCGAGCTGCTACGGCACGGGAGCAAAGCTCCCGGGCTTCGACGAGGAGCAAAGCGGCGAGGAGATCTGGTGGAACGACTGGTACGAGGGCGGCGAGAGCATTTGCCCGGCCTGCGAAGGCAGGCGCCTGAATCCGGCGGCGCTCGCCGTTCGTTTCCGCGATCGCTCGATCGCCGATTACGCGGCGCTTCCGGTCTCCGGGGTGGAGGCACTGTTCCAGTCGCTGCGCCTGGAGGGGCGCGAGGCCGAGATTGCGCGCGACATCGTGGCCGAGCTGCGCAGCCGGCTCGCTTTTCTGCGGGAGGTCGGGCTCTCCTACCTCGCGCTCGATCGCGCCGCGCCCACGCTCTCCGGCGGGGAGGCGCAGCGGATCCGGCTCGCCGCGCAGCTTGGCTCCAACCTCCGGGGCGTGTGCTACATACTGGACGAGCCCACCATCGGGTTGCATCCGCGCGATAACCGCATCCTGCTCGACACGCTGGACCGACTCGAAGCCAAAGGCAACACGCTCATCGTGGTCGAGCACGACGAGGAGACGATTCGCCGTGCCGGGCATGTCATCGATCTGGGGCCCGGCGCTGGCAGTCGCGGCGGCGAGGTGGTCGCGGCGGGCAGCGCCGACGATCTGGTTGGCGCCCCCGCCTCGGTCACCGGACGGTTTCTCGCGCAGCCGCTGCGCCATCCAATCAATGCGCGGCGCCCCGTGGCGGCCACGACACCGGCGATCGCCGTGGAAGGCGCCGTTCTGCACAATCTCAAGGATCTGCGGGTCCGCGTGCCGCTCGGGCGCCTCACCGCCATCACCGGCGTCTCGGGCTCGGGCAAATCCACCCTCGCGCGCGATATTCTCCATGCCAATCTCCAGCGCCTTGTTGCCGAGCGTCGGCCCGGCGGCCGGCGCAAAGCCAAAGGAAAAGCGCTCAGGCGCAAAGGCGATTCATCCGTCATCCCCCATCCTTCATCCCGCGGCCTGCTGGGCTGCCGCTCTATCAGGGGCGCGGAGCAGGTCGGTCGTGTTCTGGAAGTCGACCAGACGCCGATCGGCAAGACGCCGCGCTCGTGCCCGGCCACCTATATCGGTTTCTGGGACCAGGTGCGTGGGCTCTACGCCGAGTTGCCGGACGCGCGCATGCGCGGCTACACCGCGAGCCGGTTCTCGTTCAATACGGCCGGCGGACGCTGCGAGTCGTGCGAAGGACAGGGCCTCAAACGCATCGAAATGAGCTTTCTGCCCGATGTGAAAGTGACCTGCGAAGCCTGCCGCGGGGCGCGCTTCAATCCCGAGACGCTCGCGGTGCGATTCAAGGACAAGAACATCGGCGAGGTGCTTGCGATGAGCGTGGACGAGGCGGTCGAGTTCTTCGCCGCGCATCCCTCGATCCACCACGCGCTGACCCTGCTGCAGGACGTCGGCCTCGGCTATCTAACGCTCGGCCAGCAAAGCCCCACGCTCTCGGGCGGCGAAGCCCAGCGCATCAAGCTGGTGACCGAGCTCGCGAAGGTGCGAAGCGCCGATCGACTCACGACTCACGACTCACGACTCACGTTGTATGTGCTGGACGAGCCCACCGTCGGCCTGCACATGGCCGATGTGGAAAAACTCGTGCGAGTCCTGCACCGGCTCGTTGACGCGGGCAATTCGGTGGTGGTGATCGAGCACAACCTCGACGTCATCGCCGAGGCCGACTGGGTCATCGATCTCGGTCCGGAAGGCGGCGAAGCCGGCGGCCGAATCGTCGCGCAGGGCGCCCCGGAAACGCTCGCGGGGCAAACAAGCCGCTCCCACACGGCCGCAATCCTGAAGGAGTTTCTGCGCGAGCGCCGCGCGGTCGCGCCTGAGGAAGCGCTGGTGGCCAGCCGATAACCAATCGAGACCTGACGATTCACGATTTACGACTTACGACTTACACGACTTACACGACTTACGACAAAGGGATTGAAGAAAATGCCCGCTGCTCCAGCCATCCTCCAGCCACACACCAAGGACCTTGGCGGATTCGAGGTTCGGCGTCTGCTGCCCGCTCCTGCGCAAAAGATGATCGGATCGTTCATCTTCTTCGACCACATGGGACCGTCGCGCTTTCCGCCGGGACGGGGCATCGATGTGCGACCCCACCCGCACATCGGGCTTGCCACCGTGACCTATCTCTTCGAGGGATCCATCCTGCATCGTGACAGCCTGGGCACCGTGCAGCGCATCGACCCGGGCGACGTCAACTGGATGACCGCCGGCAGCGGCATCGTCCACTCCGAGCGCTCCCCACAGGAAAACCGCGCTGCGGGGTCGCCGCTGCACGGTATCCAGACGTGGGTCGCGTTGCCGCTCAAAGACGAGCAGACCCAGCCCTCTTTCACCCATCTTCCGAAAAAGACGCTTCCGACCCTGTCCGAAAAGGGGCTGGAAATGCGCGTGATCGCCGGGACCGCCTTCGGGGAGCGGGCGCCGACGCCGGTATTCTCCGATACGCTGTATGTCGCGGCCGACCTGGCCGCAGGCAGCAAGCTAGGCCTGCCGGCGGAGCACGAAGAGCGCGGCATCTACGTTGTCTCGGGCGACATCACCATCGACGGCACGGTCATCGCCCCGTTTCACGTCGCGACGCTCCCTGCTGGCGGCACGGTCGAGATCAGGGCCGCTTCGCCTGCGCGTCTCATGCTCTTCGGCGGCGCCCGCATGGATGGAAACCGCCACATCTGGTGGAACTTCGTCGCCAGCTCGCGCGAATTGATGGAGGAAGCCAAGCAGCGCTGGCGCGAGCAGCGCTTCCCGGCGGTGCCGGACGAAACGGAGTTCATGCCCCTTCCCGAAGACACGAGGAACTGACGCTTCGCTGAGAGAATCGGGTCGTCATGGAACCGCCAAGTCGCCGAGAATGCAGAGGAACAAGATGGTGATGAGAGATGGTGACGAATAACAGTGATGAGAAATGGCTATGTACAAATTAGCACGTACCGCCGGGATCTCCGTCCTCCGTTGCCATCACCAGGTTTCTGGCTGTTCAATGGTCACTGGTTTCAGGATTGCGATCGGCGATTATCTGCAGCGGTTCCCAAAGTCAGAAGGCAGAAGTAAATGCTGTTGAATCGGCGTTCATCGGCGGTGAAATCACCAGGCTTTACGGTCTTGCAGATCTGCGTTTATCTGCGGCTAAATAATTGGGTTTCCCATTCACGATTTACGATTTACGGGCCGCTTGCCGCTCACCGATAACAGACCCAGCCGGCGCCCCTGAAGATAAATCGGACGCGGCGGCTGGACTCGTGTATAGTTCGCGCCTAGGTTTCTGTTTCGCGTCACCCGGTTAGCGTCTCAGTCGTTTCACGGTCCATCCTGGACTGTCGAATCACCCAGCCTGAAATTGCATCTGCCTGAACCGGTTTGGAGGGCTTGCGCCTTCCCAGGTCGATACTCAGGAGATCATCATTAGTACCGCTTTTGCGAATCTCGGCCTCTCGGCCGAGCTGCTCCGTGCTGTCACCGAGCAGGGTTACACCACCCCCACCCCCATCCAGGCGCAGGCCATCCCCGTCGTGCTCTCGGGAAGCGACCTGCTCGGCGCGGCCCAGACCGGCACCGGCAAGACCGCGGGCTTCACGCTGCCGCTGCTGCAGCGGCTCGCGGCGCAAGCCAATGCCAGCTATTCACCGGCGCGGCACCCCGTTCGCGCCCTCATCCTGGTCCCGACCCGCGAGCTCGCGGCGCAGGTGCAGGAGAGCGTGCGCGCCTACGGCAGGCACCTCAAGCTGCGTTCGACCGTCATCTTCGGCGGCGTGGGCATCCATCCCCAGATCACCGAGCTGCGGCGCGGCACGGACATCGTCGTCGCAACCCCCGGGCGCCTGCTCGACCACGTCCAGCAACGCACGATCGACCTGCGCCAGGTGCAGATCCTGGTGCTCGACGAGGCCGACCGCATGCTCGACATGGGTTTCATTCCCGACATCCGTCGTATCCTGGCGCTGCTCCCGGCAACCCGCCAGAACCTGCTGTTCTCGGCGACGTTTCCCGAGGAGATCCGCAAGCTTGCCGGCTCGTTCATGCGCGACCCGGTGACCGTCGAAGTCGCCCCGCGCAACCGCCCGATCGAGCTCGTATCGCAAGTCGTCCATGCGGTGGACAAGGACCGCAAGCGCCCGCTCCTCGCGCATCTGGTCAAGACCGGCAACTGGCAACAGGTGCTGGTGTTCACCAAGACCAAGCACGGCGCGAACCGTCTGGCGCAACAGCTCGAGCGCGACGGCATCGAGTCGGACGCGATCCACGGCAACAAGAGCCAAAGCGCGCGCACGCGGGCGCTGAAGCGTTTCAAGGAAAACGAGCTGCAGGTGCTCGTGGCCACCGACATCGCGGCGCGCGGGATCGACATCGACGCGTTGCCGCATGTGGTGAACTTCGACCTGCCGAACGTTCCGGAGGACTACGTGCACCGCATCGGCCGCACGGGCCGCGCGGGTGCGTCGGGCGAAGCGGTCTCGCTGGTCAGCGCCGAGGACCGACCGCTCCTCGCAGCGATCGAGCGCCTGATCGGCCGGCGCATCGAGCAACGGGTCGTCGCGGGCTTCGAGCTGGGACAGCGGCATCATGCCCCGGTCGCGCAGGAATCCCGACCGCGCCACGGACAAAAGCAACAACGCCGGCAACACGGCAATGAGCCGGTGGGCCGCGATTCGCGGCGGCACCGCGGTCAACGCCAGCAACCGGCGCAGCATCGAGGCGAGGCACCGGCACACCGGGATGGCGGGGCAAAACGCGGCCAACACCAGCGAGGAGAGCAACGCGATTCTCAGTACAGGCAAGGCGCGAACAAGCATCGCCGGCACGAGCCATCACCCGACCAGCGCAGGACCATGAGCGACCAGCCGCAGGCGGTTCACGCCGCTGCGGATGGGGCGCCACGCCCGAGCGCGGCGCGGCAGCTGCTATCGCTGTTCGGCTCGTTCGCCCGCAAGTCAAACTGACCCGCTGGGGGCCGGCTCCCGGCCCCCGTTCGCTTCTGCTTCTCCCCGTTTTCGGGGGCGAGCAAATGACGCTCGCATCGAAGGGGCGGCGCATGGTACTCTTGCCTGACGGCACCGCCTTCGTTGAATCTGTTTCTTGATTTTGGTCAAAGTTCTACCGGAAAAACCTGAGAAACTGCTTCCGGTCGGGAGGGTGGGCTATTTTGTGCGCACGGGAGCCCGGCTACACACGAACTTAATCGGCGGGAGATGATGAAGCTCAACGACACCCAATTTGCATTGCCTCCGCAGCAAGTCACCCTCGACGTGCTGCTCGAAAAATACGCCAAGGCAGAGGAACGCAACGTCGAGGACGTGCGCCGACGGGTAGCCCACGCGCTCGCGGCCGTCGAGAAGGATCCCGCGCATTGGGAACCGGTGTTCTACGAAGCGCTCGAGAGAGGTTTCATCCCTGGCGGCCGCGTCAATTCCGCCGCCGGCACGCAGCTGGCGGCGACCCTCATCAACTGCTTCGTGCAGCCGGTGGGCGATTCGGTCTCGGAAACCGTGGACGGCAAGCCCGGGATCTATGTCGCGCTCATGGAGTCGGCGGAGACCATGCGCCGCGGCGGCGGCGTGGGCTACGACTTTTCCTCGATCCGACCGCGCGGCGCGAAGGTGCGCGGCACCGACAGCTCCGCGAGCGGTCCGGTCTCGTACATGCGCGTCTTCGACAAGAGCTGCGAGACGGTCGAGTCGGCCGGCGCGCGGCGCGGCGCGCAGATGGGTATTCTGCGCTGCGACCACCCCGACATCGAGGACTTCATCCACGCGAAGGACGAGGGCGAGCTCAAGAACTTCAACGTCAGCGTCGCGGTCACCGACCCCTTCATGCGGGCAGTCGTCGAGGATTCCGAGTGGGAGCTCGTCCACAAGTCGCCGCCGGGCGCCGATGCCGAGGGCACCCCCTACCAGCGCGCCGACGGCCTCTGGGTCTACCGCAAGATCCAGGCGCGCGAGCTGTGGCAGCAGATCATGGAGTCCACCTACGACCACGCGGAGCCGGGGGTGTTCTTCGTAGACCGCGCGAACAACGATAACAATCTTTCCTACTGCGAGACGATCGAGTCGACCAACCCATGCGGAGAGCAACCGCTTCCGTCTTACGGCTGCTGCTGCCTTGGCTCGATCAATCTGACGCCCTTCGTGCGCGAAGCCTTCGGCGCCAAGGCGCGCTTCGATTTCAGCGCGTTCGCCAAGGTCGTGCGGCCATCGGTGCGCATGCTGGACAACGTGCTCGAAGCGACGGTCTGGCCGCTCGAGCAGCAGCACGCGGAGGCGCGCGCCAAGCGCCGCGTGGGCCTGGGCTTCACCGGTCTCGGCGACGCGCTCGTCATGCTCGGCCTGCGCTACGACACTGATGAGGCGCGCCGGATGGCGGCGAAGATCGCCGAGGCGATGCGCGATGAAGCGTATGCCGCTTCCATCGAGCTCGCGCGGGAGAAAGGGGCATTTCCGGTCCTCGATGCGGAGCAGTATCTTGCCGCTCCCCGTTTCGCCTCGCGGCTGCCCGAGCGGCTGAAGACCGAGATCCGCAAGCACGGCATCCGCAACAGCCACCTGCTCTCGATCGCCCCCACGGGCACGATCTCCCTCGCTTTCGCGGACAACGCCTCGAACGGCGTGGAGCCCCCGTACTCCTGGACCTACCAGCGCAAGAAGCGCATGCCCGACGGCTCGATGAAGACCTACGATGTCGAGGACCACGCTTGGCGGCTCTACCGTCACCTCGGGGGGGACATGCAGCAGCTTCCCCAGGCGTTCGTCACGGCGATGGATATCGCCGCGCTAGACCACATGCACATGGTCGCGGCCGTTGCGCCGTACGTGGATTCTGCCATCAGCAAGACGGTGAACGTCCCCGAAGACTACCCGTACGACCAGTTCAAGGACCTGTATTTCGAGGCCTGGAAAGCGGGACTCAAGGGGATCACCACCTATCGGCCAAACGCGGTGCTGGGATCGGTGCTGTCGCTCGGGCCTTCGGCGGAAGCCGAGCAGCCGAGCGACCTCGACATGACGGCAGACCGGCGTATCCGGCTGGAAGCCGCGCCCCAGCCGGCATTGTCCAGCCTGCGCTGGCCGGGACGGCCGAAGCTCCCGGGCGGCAACCTGTCGTGGACCTACATGGTGGAGTCACCCTTTGGCGAGTTCGCGATCTTCGTCGGCCACGTCGACAACGGCGAGCCGCACCCCTTCGAAGTCTGGGTCAACGGCGCCGAGCAGCCGCGCGGCCTGGGGGCGGTGGCAAAGACGCTTTCGATGGACATGCGCGCGCAGGACAGGGCGTGGCTGCGCATGAAGCTCGACATGCTGGCGCGCACCTCGGGCGACGATGCGTTCGATTGTCCGATGCCGCCCGACGGAGAGGTCCGGCCGGTGCCGAGCATGGTGGCCGCATTCGCGCGCATCGTGCGCTACCGCGTCGATCAGCTGGGCGCGCTTGCCAAGCAGGACGGCAAATCACCGGTGCTCGATGCGCTTTTTGCGCGCAAAGAACCCAAGACCGGCACCGACGGCACGATGTCGTGGACGGTGGACGTGCACAACCCCGGCGCGGGTGACGACTTCGTGCTCATCGTGAAGGAGCTGATGCTGAAGGGCGATCAGCGCCGGCCCTATTCCGTGTGGATGGCGGGCGAATATCCGCGCGCGCTCGACGGCGTGTGCAAGCTGCTATCGCTCGATATGCGCGTGATCGACCCGGCGTGGATCGGCATGAAGCTGAGGAAGCTCCTCAACTACTCCGAGCCGCTCGGCGACTTCATGGCGCGCATCCCGGGAGAGCAGAAGCAGCAAAACTTCCCGAGCACCGTCGCCTATGTCGCAAGGCTCATCATCCATCGCTATGCGATGCTTGGCGTGCTCGACGAGCGCGGCTACCCGGTGAACGAGATGGGCGTGCTGGAGATCCCCGAGGACGATCGCGGTGAGGCGCGCGCCCAGCCCACCTTCCGCGTGCTCTACGGCAAGCGCTGCAAGGAGTGCGGCAACGCGGCGGTCATTCACAAGGACGGGTGCGAGTTCTGCACGGCGTGCGGGGCGATCGGGGCCTGCGGCTGACACCGCTGCCGTTCCGCGTTCCCGGTTCAGTGTTCGGGGTTCAATGTTCCGGGTTCAATGTTTTGCAATACGACTTTGAACCTTGAATGTTGAACAGTGGATTCGCCGCCAATGCGCTCACGCTCACCCAAGGCGGGAAATAAACCGACACCCCGGAAGCACGGAGAAGCGACGATTCCTGCGCCGGCGGCGAATCCGCGCCTTTCGGCGCAGACGCGCAAGGTGCTTTCGAAGCACTACCGCACGAAATACGGCGTGCGCAGCCGCGGCGGCAGGTAAACGAGCATTGGGGACCAGGCGACGACGACGGGTTTCCGGCCGTAGCGCGCGGCGCGTTCGAACGCCCGTTCCTGCGACAGCCGCTCAGATGCTGCAGTCCAGCCCGAATTTCCGGCGCAGCTCGGCGGCAACATCGGCCGGCTTTCGGGCCAGCAGCGCGCAGGCGGTGAAGTTGCCGTGTACCGTGCGCGTCTCCATGTCGATGTAAGTCCAGTCCACGATGTCCCCTCGCTGGAACTCGTAGACCTGCCCGGAGCGCACGCGTTTTACGAGCAGGGGGCGATTGTTTATCTTCCCAGAGAACAATTCGCCGCTCTGGATAAAGTCATTGATCCAGAAGTACTCGACGATGTCCGGCCCCTCGCTGATGCCGACCTTGAGCGCGAAACCGCGAAGATGAGGCGGCGGGATCCGCGCGAGCTCGAGGAACTCGTCGAGACTCGCGCGCGCCATCTTGAACGCGCGCTCCATGACGGGATCTACCTTCGGGGCATCGGACTCCCCCGGCTTCGCACGATCCGCCCGGCTTTGCGCATGGAGCGGGGCGCCGGGGACAATGACAAGCATCAGGACGGCCACGGCAAGCAAAGCGCATCGTCCCGTTCTCCAAATCCCGGTTTCGCGGCGCGCACCCGGATCGTCCCGCGCAATCATTCCCAGAGAGCATTTCGCCTTCATCGACTTCTCCCCCACTCGCGTTTCTGGTCGTTCCCACGACGCGCGAAACGCTCCATCTGCGGCCTGCACCGGGGCCGGTTCTTGGTCGTCTTCCCGGTCCGTTATTGTCCTCCGGCGCGCCTCCCTCCGGCCGATAAAGAATACCGCGGAGCGAGACAAATGCCACGGCGGATGAACCCGTGAGGCATTCACGCAACACGGAAAACGTGCCGCTTGTCACGGGTAGTCAAAGCTTCCCGACCCGCAGATAAAAACAGGCGGTTCAATGCCTTATGATTTCACTAGCGAAGTTCATTTTGGAGGCTACGCATGAGCGCCCCGATATCGGTTAAGGGTTTTGTGGCGGCCGCTACATTGGCTGCGGCTGCGCTGGCTGTGGTGCTGCCCGTTAACGTCTACGGCGATCCGCCGCCCTGGGCGCCCGCGCACGGCTGGCGCAAGAAAAACGACCCGTATTACACCGGTTACAGCGGCAGGCGGTGGGACAAGGATTATGGCGTCGTGCAAGGTCAATGCAATCGCGAGGCCGTGGGTGCCGCGGTAGGCGGCGTCGTGGGCGGTGCCGTTGGCTCGCAGATCGGGAAGGGCAGCGGCCGCGACGTCGCGATCGTGATCGGCACGGTTGCGGGCGCGGTGATCGGCGCCCAGATCGGTCGTGATCTCGACAATGCGGACCGCGCCTGCATGGGCCACGCGCTCGAGCTGGCCGGCGACAACCGGCGCGTCCGGTGGTCCAACCCGGACACCGGCACGACCTATCTCCTCACACCGATCAGAGGGTTTGCGCGCAGCGGACACCCGTGTCGCGAATTCAATCTGAGGACGACGCACGGCGGCCGCAGCGAGACCGGAAAAGGCCAGGCCTGCCAGACCGGGGACGGCACCTGGCAGATCATCAGCTGAAAGACTTGCTGGTGATGAGAACGGGTGATGAGAACGGGTGATGAAAAATAGTGATAGGTGCCGGCAATGCGTGCCGGGGCTTTCCTAAGATGCTTTTCCATCACCATCATTCATCACCATCACCTCATCACCATTACTCATCACCCTTTTCGAGCGCCCGCAGCCGTCGCGTCATCAGTTGCAAGTGACGCGATCACAGCACGGGTAATGTCCGCCGTGCTGCTGGTGCCGCCGAATTCGTAGGGCAGCGCCCGTCCTTCGGCAAAGGCCCGCCCGATAGCACCATGCAGCAACGCGGCTGCGCTGCGCGCCGCCGCGTCGCCGTGACGGTCGCCGAGCCATTCCAGCATCATCGCCGCCGACAACAACATCGCGGTCGGATTGGCGCGCCCGGTGCCGGCGATATCCGGCGCCGAGCCATGCGCCGGCTGGAACAGCGCGTGCTTGTCCCCGATATCGCCCGACGGCGCCATCCCCATGCCGCCGACGAGCCCCGCGCTCAGGTCCGAGAGAATGTCGCCGAACAGGTTCTCCGTCACCAGCACGTCGTAGTCCCAGGGCTTCATGACGAGATTGAGCGCCATCGCGTCCACGTACGCGCTGTCGGCCGTGATGTCCTCGAAATGCCTCGCGCGCTCCTCGAATATGCGCCGGAAAAACGCCATCGAGCCGAGAACGTTGGCCTTGTCCACACAGGTCACCCGTCCCCGCCGGCCGCGCGCCTTCCTTCGTTGCGCCAGACGGAACGCAAAGTCGAAAACGCGTTCGCTGCCCTTGCGGGTGATCACCATGGCGTCACGCGCTTCAGCGTCGTCCTCGATTTGCGTTTTCCTGCGCTCGAAGAACAGCCCCTCGGTCTGCTCGCGCACCAGCACGAAATCGATGTTCGCCGCGCGCGGATCGGCAAGCCGGGAGGCCAGCCCTTTGAGCGGCTGGATCGGGCGCACCCCCGCATAGAGCTCGAGATGTTCGCGCAGGTCGAGCTGCGGGGAGATCTCGGTTCCATCCCTGTAGCGGATGTGGGGCAGCCCCATCGCGCCGAGCAGGATCGCGTCTGCCTGCTCGCACGCACGGATTGTTTCGTCCGGCAGCGCGGTTCCGGTCTGCTGGTAAGCCAACGCGCCCGCCGGATAATCGCTGAACGCGAGGCGCGGGCCGCCTGCGCGCCGGCATGCGGCGTTCAGCGCCTCCTTCGCCGCTGCCATGACCTCGACGCCGATCCCGTCGCCGGCAAGCACCGCAATGTTGTACATGTCTCCCCGATTCTTCTGATTCTCAGGATTATTCCAAAAATGAGAATGCGCTGAGAGTGCAATACCAAGATGGCAAGGAGAAGGCGTCTCGATTCACGATTCGCGGTTTACGATTCACGGCTCTCAGCCGGCATGCTTGCCGACATCCCACCCGTGCTGCGCGAGGTGTTTCTCGCCGACTTCGATCGGCTCCTCTTCGAGCGGCGTCGCCATGGAGTCGTTCCAGCGGTTCATGAACCCGAACAGGGATACGACGGCCGCGATCTCCACGATCTGGCCTTCGGACCAATGCCGCTTCATCTGCTGGAACAGCTCGTCGGTGACATCGTTCGGAACCGCGGCGGCCGCGATAGCAAACTCGAGCGCGACGCGCTCCGCGTCAGTGAAGAGGGGGCTCGTGCGGAACTCCCACACCGCATCGAGCTTGTCTGCGGGTATGCCAAGTCGGAGCGACGCCCCGGCGGTGTGCGCCATTCAGTAGTGGCAGCCGTGCGTCTTGCTTGCCATGTAGGCGAGGAGGCGCTTGAAGCTGACCGGCACCTCGCTTTGCGGATCCCAGATCGCCGAGGCGAGCTGCGCCAGTGCCTTCACCAGTTTCGGCCGGCGCTGCATGATCAGCACGCTGTTCGGCACGAAGCCGAGCGATTTCACATACGCCTGGAACGCTTCGGCAAGTTCCGGGTTCGTGTCTCTTGGCAGCGGTGCAAGTCGAGGCATTCGGTCTCCTTTTAGGGATTGTTCAAGGGGTACGGTGCGTCTACGAGTCAGCCCGTATGCCTGCCGACATTCCAGCCATGAGCCGCCAAGTGCTTCTCGCCGACCTCTCTTGGCTCTTCCTCGAGCGGCGTGGCCATCGTATCGTTCCAGCGGTTCAGGAAACCAAACAGGGCGATCACGCCCACGATTTCGACGATCTGGTTCTCGCTCCAGTGCTCCCGCAGCTTGGCGAACAGCTCGTCGGTAACATCGTTGGGCTGAGACGCGGCCGCGATCGTGAAGTCGAGCGCCGCGCGCTCCGCCTCGGTGTAGAGCGGGCTCGTACGATACTCCCACACTGCGTCCAGCTTCTTCTCTTCTATGCCATGCCGGAGCGACGCCCCGGCGGTGTGCGCCATTCAGTAATGGCAGCCGTGCGTGCGGCTCGCGACGTGCGCCACGATCCGCCGGAACCCCGTGGGAACCTCTCCCGACGGGTCCCACACGGCAGCCGTGAGCTGCGTGAACGCCCGCAGCAGCTTTGGTTTGCGCTGCATGATGAGTGCGCTGTTCGGCAAAAAGCCGAGCGAGCGGGCAAAGCTGGCCTCCAGATCCTTCAGTTCCGGGGCGAGGGGCAAAGGCGCGAGACGCGGCACGGGACCTCCTGATGTGCTGGGTAAGCGTTGACGAACCGCTGATTCTACCAACTTGACCCTCGCGCCGGGCGACGCGCGGCGCGCCGACGCGGTAGAATTGCCGGCGTGCCGGACAAACTTCAATCGTTGAGCGAAGCCGAGGTCGCGCACGACCCGATCGCGCAGTTCGGAGAGTGGTACGAACGCGCGCTCGCCGTCGAAAAACCATTGCCGCATGCTGTCGCGCTTGCCACCGCAAGTCGCAGCGGCCGCCCGTCGGCGCGCATGGTGCTGCTGAAGAGCTTCGATGCGCGGGGTTTCGTTTTTTTCACCAACTATCGCAGCCGCAAGGGGCAGGAGCTCGCCCGCAACGCGCACTGCACGCTGCTCTTCTATTGGGGCAGCCTCGAGCGCCAGGTGCGCATTGAGGGGCGCGTGACCAAGGTCGCCCGGCGCGAATCGGAAGATTATTTCGCAACGCGCCCGCGCGGAAGCCAACTCTCGGCGTGGGCATCGCCGCAGAGCGAAACGGTGCCCGGTCGCCTGGCGCTCGAGCAGCGCATGAGCGAGCTGGCGGGGCGCTACCCGGACCAGGTGCCGCGCCCCGCCCACTGGGGCGGGTACCGGCTCGTACCCGAAGCGATCGAATTCTGGCAGGGACGCGAGGACCGGCTGCATGACCGCATTCTCTATCGCCGTACCCGAGGCGGCCGCTAAGTTTCAAGTTTCAAGTTTCAAGTTTCAAGTTTCAAGTTTCAAGTTTCAAGTTTCAAGTTTCAAGTTTCAAGTTTCAAGTTTCAAGTTTCAAAAAAGATTGGACGAACCATGAATACGAAGTTCCCAACATTGAACTTTGAACACGGAACTTGGAACCCGGAACTTGGAACATGGAACGTTGAACACGAACCCGTAGTTGGATAAGGAACTCAGCCAGCCACGGGTTCGCGCATGGTCACGAACTCCTCGGCCAGCGTGGGATGGATGCCGATGGTGGCGTCCAGCTGAGACTTGGTCGCCCCGCAGTTGAGCGCGACCGCAAAGCCTTGCATCACTTCGCCTGCCTCCGGTCCGACCATGTGCACGCCCAGAACCCGGTCGCTCTTCCGGTCCACCACAAGTTTCATCAGCGATTTCTCGGGGCGCCCGGTAAGCGTGTGCTTGAGCGGCGTAAAGTTCGAGCGATAGATCACGATATCGAGCCCTTTCGCGCGCGCCTCCTCCTCTGACAATCCCACGGTCCCGACATTGGGATGGGAAAAGATCGCCGTGGCGACGTTCTCGTAGCTCATGCGGCGGCGCCCCTTGTTGAAGAGACGGTCGGCCACGACCATACCCTCGGCCAGCGCCACTGGGGTGAGCAGCAGGCGGTCGGTCACGTCACCGATGGCATAAATCGACGGCACGCTGGTCTGGTAATGCTCGTTGACGATGACGGCACCGTTGGCGCCAAGCTCCACGCCCGCGCCCTCGAGCCCAAGTCCCGCGATATTAGGCGCGCGGCCGGTCGCGAGCATGACGCCGTCGCTCTCGATGACGGTGCCGTCGGTGAGCGCGCTGTGAAGCGAGCCCTTGCGCGTGATCGCCGTAATGTTGCACTCGTAACGGATTTTGATGCCCTTTGCCGCCATTTGCTCGCCCAGGAACTGGCCGAGATCCGCGTCAAACGAGCGCAACAGCCGCTTGCGCCGGTAGATGAGCGTGGTCTCCACGCCGAGACCGTTGAAGATCGATGCAAACTCAACTGCGATATAGCCGCCCCCGACCACTGCCACGCGCCGCGGCAACTCGGCCAGGTGAAACGCCTCGTTCGAAGTGAATGCAAGGTCGGCACCAGAGATGTCCGGCTTCACCGGCCAGCCTCCGGTCGCCACCAGGATATGCCCGGCGGTGACCCGTTTGCCGTTGACCTCGATGGTATGGGGATCGACGACGTTTGCACGTGCATTGAAGAGCTCGACGCCGGAGCCTTTGAGGAGCCGCTCGTAAACGCCGTTCAGGCGCTGGATCTCGCGGTCCTTGGCCGCGATCAGCGCCTCCCAGTCGAACGCAGTCTGCATCGGCTGCCAGCCGTACGCCGCCGCGTCCTCGAAGTCCTCGTGGAAATGCGCCGCGTAGGAGAAAAGCTTTTTCGGAATGCAGCCGACGTTGACGCAAGTGCCGCCCAGGTAGCGCTCCTCGGCAACTGCCACGCGCGCGCCATATCCGGCGGCGAAGCGGCTGGCCCGCACGCCGCCGGAACCTGCGCCGATGGTGAAAAGATCGAAGTCATACTTGGGCATATCATTTCTCCGGCCTTGGAACGTTTCGAGGCATTTCACGGATACCGCCGCGTTACTTGGAAGCGGTAAACGGCAAGAGCTGCCTGGTGCAAAAAAACAGTAAGGGAGCGTGACTTTTTCCCCTTACCCCTCATGGCTTACCGCTTACCGCTGACTGTTTAGCAATTGCCTGACCCGTAGGAATTTACTCGTAATACTGAAACGCGTTCCCACATAAGTCACGCGGGCAAGATCGTCGCACATCGGCGACAGGTCGATCAAACTGCCGGCATTCCCAACGCGGCTCCCGCTATAATCGCCGCATGCGCCCCGGACTCGATCGGCCGACTGCGGTGCGGCGCACGGTGCCGTAATGCCCGCCCTCCTCGGGGGTCTCGCACTCCTCGCAGTTCCCGCCGCGGTGCTGGCGGGGGCGTTCCTCTTCGTCTTCTACAGTGCCGCGCTGCCGCGCTGGCTGGCAGGGCTCGAGCTCTACGGGCCGTACGTGCTCTTCGCGATAGGGGGCGCTCTGGGTTTGACGTTCAAGCGCGGGCGGGTGCTCGCGGCCCTCATCGTCCTCCTCATCGCCTATGTGGCGCAGCAGCTCTGGCTTCAGCATGGCCTGATCGGCCTGCGCGCTCGAACGATCTATCTGGCGCTGGGACTGTTCGTGCCGCTGAATCTAGGGCTGCTGGCCTTCCTTCCCGAACGCGGCACGTTGAACCGCCACGGCGCGGCGCGGCTGGGGGTGCTCGCGGCACAGGCCGCGCTTACTGCGTGGATCATCTTCGGCGGCGGCACAGGCATTGTCGATGCGGCTTACCACAAATTTATGGGTCCGGTCCCCATCAGTGCCGGGCACTTGCCGCAGCTCGCGATCCTGTTCATCGCGCTCGGCGCCCTCGCCGCAATCGCCGCCACGTTTTTGACGCGCTCGGCCATCAACGCGAGCCTTGCGGGAGCGATCGTTGCATTCGCCGTCGCCGCGCACGTCGTCACCGCCTCGACGATCTTCTCGGTCTTCATCGTGGCTGCGGAGTTGATGGTGACGATCGGCGTCCTCCAGGACACGTTCCGCATGGCGTTCCGCGACGAGTTGACGGGCCTGCCGAGCCGCCGTGCGCTCAACGAGCAACTGATGGCCTTGCCGCGCACGTACACGATCGCGATGCTCGACATCGACCACTTCAAGAAGTTCAACGACACGTATGGGCACGATCTCGGCGACCACGTGCTGAAAATGGTCGCGGCACGCATCGCCCGCGTGGGCGGCAGCGGCCGGGCCTTTCGCTACGGCGGCGAGGAGTTCACGGTGTTGTTCCCGGGCAAGAGCATCGCCGAGACGATCCCCTTTCTCGAGGCGCTGCGCGAGAACGTGGAAGACTATCAACTCGCGCTGCGCGCCTCGGACCGGCCGAAGAAGGCCAAGGGCAGCAAGCGGCAACGCGGTGGCTGGCGCGGCAAGCGCTCGGTTTCCGTGACGATCAGCATTGGTGTCGCGGAGCGGAACGACCGGCTCGGAACGCCCGAGGAAGTGACGCAAGCGGCCGACCGTGCGCTCTATCGGGCGAAGGAGAAAGGTCGCAACCAGGTGAGCCGATGAATCCGTTGACGCAACTCGCCCTCGCCTGCGGGGCGTTCCTGGTGACGCATGTCGTATCGAACACGCCCCTGCGCGCAGAGCTTGTCCGCGCCGCGGGGGAAAGAGCCTACCTCGCGCTCTACAGCGCCGCTGCGTTCGCGACGCTCGGCTGGATGATGTTCGCATACAATCGGGCGCCTTACGAAGGCCTCTGGCATGCGCCCGGTCTGCGCTACGTGCCGCTCGCCGTCATGCCCTTTGCGCTGATCCTGGTCGTCTGCGGTCTGCTCGCGCGCAACCCCACGATAGTCGGGCAGGAGCGCCTGCTCGAGGCCGGTGATCCGGCCCGCGGCATCCTGCGGGTAACGCGGCATCCGATGATGTGGGGCGTCGCGCTGTGGGCCGCGGCGCACCTGCTCGCACGCGGCGATGCCGCCGCGACGTTATTTTTCGGGACGTTTCTGCTGCTGGCCCTGGGGGGCACGGCGTTGAGCGACCGCCGCAAGGCGCGCGCGCTCGGCGAGCCCTGGCAGCGCTTTGCGAGAGTCACCTCCCACGTTCCGTTTGCCGCGATCGCCGCCGGGCGCAACGCGTTCAGGCCGGGGGAGATCGGCTGGGGAAAGCCCGGGCTCGGCATTGCGCTCTATGTCGCGTTCATCTTCCTCCATCCGGTAATCTTCGGCGCGCGACCGTATTGACGAGGCGCGCGGGCGGTCGCCGTCGCCGACCGTCGGTTACAATCCCGCCCTTCGCCTTTTTTCGTGCGGGCCATGCCGCAGCCCTCCTTCCTGCAAAGCCGCGCGTTCGAGACGTTGCTCGCGTGGTACTTCGTCTCGGTCTGGGGCTCGGGTTTTCTTGCGACCAAGATCGGCCTGCAGCACGCGGCGCCCTTCACGTTCCTGACCCTGCGGTTCGCGTTCGGCCTGGCGTGTCTCATCCCGATCGTCCTCATCACGCAGCCGCGCTGGCCGACATCGCGGCGGGAGCTGGGGCATGTAATCGCCGGGGGCCTGCTCATGCACGCGGTGCATCTCTCCGGCAGTCACTACACGCAATACCTCGGCATTTCCGCCGGAATCACCGCGCTCATCCTTTCCGTGCAGCCCCTCGTGACCGCGCTCATCGCTGCGCGCTGGATGGGCGAGCGCCTCTCCCCGCGCCAGTGGTGGGGCGTTGTCGCGGGCCTGGCCGGCGTTGCGCTCATCGTCTGGCACAAGGTGGACGTGCGCGAGGCGAGTATCGGCAGCCTGGTGGCGGTAACGGTTGCGCTGGCCGGCGTCACGGCGGGAACGCTCTATCACCGCGTTTTCTGTCCCGTGGTCGATTTGCGCGTTGCCGCCTTGGTGCAGTTCGCCGTGACGATCGCCGTGCTCTCACCGCTGGCCTGGCTGGTGGAGGGGTTCGTCGTGAAATGGTCGTGGGCGCTGGCGGGCTCCGTCGCCTTCCTCGTGATCGGCGCCTCGATCCTGGCAGTCAGTGCGCTACATACGCTCATGCGGCGGGGCCAGGCAACCCGCGTCACGAGCCTTGTTTATCTGACGCCAATTTTTGCCGTCGGGCTGGAGCTGCTCATGTTCGGGGAAGTCCCGAGCGCGCTGTCGATCGTGGGCATCGTCGTCACCTGCTTCGGCGTCGCCCTGGTCGCGTGGCGGCCCCCGCCAGGCGGGAACGCCGCGGCTTGATTAAGATCAAGACGGCTCCAGCCGACAGGGCGCATGATAATTGCGTCAACAAAGTGGCCTTTACCCTTAGCCATGTTGAGAATCCTCGTTCCAATCGACGGTTCCGAACACGCGCTGGTCGCGGTCCAGGAAGTGATCCAGTTGGCGGCGAAACTCGCGCAGCCAGCCGAGGTGCTGCTCCTCAACGTGCAGCATCCGGTGCCCGCCAAGTTTCTGTTGCTCGGAAAAGGCACGCCGTCGGACAAGCGCGAGCTCGAGGCTCCGCTGCGTGAGGCAGGTGAAGAGACGCTGCAGCCCGCCCGCGATCTGCTCGAGCGCGCCAAGATTACTCATGCCTGCCACGTCGAGCTTGGCCACCCTGCCGAGACGATCGCGAAGTTTGCGCGGACGTTTCACTGCGAAATGATCGTGATGGCAACGCGGGGACTGAACGCAGGCGCGGGACTGTTGCTCGGCTCCGTCGCGACGAAGGTCGTGCACCTCGCCGAAATCCCGGTGCTTCTCGTGCGCTAGCGCGGCTCTTCGCAGCACCCGGCTCCACAATGTGAGCCGCCTGTTCGCGGGCAGGTAGAATGCCGCTTTTTCCTCTCCCGCGTGTCCCTTGGGCATCTGGCTCCTCGTCTTCCTGACGGTTTTCACCCATCTGTCGTTCGCCGGCTGCCGCGTGATCCTGTCCCTCACCGCGATTCATTATGAGGCTTCGCCGTTCACGATCGGCGTCATTCTCTCGCTGCTCGCAATCGTGCCGATGATCTTCGCATTGAGCTGGGGCCGCTTCATCGATCGCGTCGGCGTGCGCGGCCCGATGCTCGCAGGTGTCGCCGCCATCCTCGCCGCCATGGTCCTAGGCTGGGCGTTGCCTCAGCTGGAAACGCTCTTCATCGTCAGCACCGTCTCCGGCTCCGGTTTCATCCTTTATCACATCGCCGCGACCCAGGCTGCGGCCGCCATCGGCGCGCCGGAGCAGCGCATTCGGAATTTCAGCCTGCTCGCGCTCGCGTTCTCGACCGCCGCCACGCTCGGCCCCATACTCGCGGGGCTCGCCGTCGACAGTCTCGGACACGGCGGCGCATTTCTCGCGCTGGCTTCAGGCGTGCTGGTGAATCTACTGGTTCTCGCCAGGAAGCGGTTTGCGACGCCGCGGCACGAGGCAGCTGCGTCCCAGCCAGGCAAACGGCGGCTGATCGACCTTTTGCGCATGCCCGGCCTCATGCCGGTCTTCGTGGTGGCCGGCAGCCTTTCCATCGCGTGGGACCTCTTCACTTTCGTCATGCCGATCTACGGCACGCGCATCGGTCTCTCTGCCTCGGTGATCGGCCTCATCCTCGGCGTGTTCGGGGCCGCCGTTTTCGTCGTGCGGTTGATTCTGCCGCTGGTCGCGCAGCACGTGCGCGAGTGGAACACGTTGATCGCGGCGATGTTCCTCACTGGCGCGGTGCTGGTCCTGTTCCCGCTGGTCGAAGGGGTGCCGCTCCTGATGACGCTCGCGTTCCTTCTCGGTCTCGGGCTGGGCGGCACGCAGCCCCTCGTTCTGGCATTGCTCTACGAGCGCGCGCCACCCGGGCGCGGCGCCGAGGTTGTCGGCGTGCGCACGCTGCTGCTGAATTTTGCACAGGCGAGCGTCCCGCTCGCCTTCGGCGCCATGGGTGCCGCGCTCGGCATGGTGCCCGTGTTCTGGGCCATGGGCGCCGGGTTGCTGGCAGCGGGTTATGCCGTTACGCGCAAGCGATGACGGCGCCAAAAAGTAACGGGGCCGCAAGAATGCGGCCCCGTTAATTTCCCTGCCGTTGAGCGGATGATTAGCCGAGGTGCTTGCTCACCAGCTTGGTCATCTCGAACATCGAAACCTGGCCGCGGCCGCCGAAAACGGGGCGCAGTTTCTCGTCGGCATTGATCATGCGACGGTTGTTCTTGTCCTGCAGGCCGTTGCGCTTGATGTACGCCCAGAGCTTTTTGGTCACCTCGGTGCGCGGCATCGAGCTGCTGCCGATCACCGCGGCGAGCGTCGAGCTCGGCGTCATCGGCTTCATGAAGGAGGGGTTCGGCTTGCGCCCGCTCTTCTTCTTCTTCGCCGGCTTGCGCGCGACCTTGCGAACCTTCTTCGCCTTCTTACTGCTCTTCTTCCTCTTCGCCATAACTATCTCCCAGTGTGGCGCCGGTGCGGCGCGTGTGGTTGGAAACGACAACTAACGATGAATTAAGAGCGAAGGATGCCAATGTCCACGCGACCTTGCAAGAGCTTTTTGGGGTTGACATGCTCGCCACAGCCCGTGCAGGCACCGGGGGCTTGCCGCGGAGTGAGCATGCGCTGCGAAGCAATGCCACGGTCATGGTCGCAACCGGCGCGTCCCGTGGCATAGCGCGCTACAATCCGGCGACGGCATGAAGTCAAGGACTTAACTGAACAAGTTCAAGTCTATGGGTCCGCTCGATCACCGCGCGATGCCATGAGCGCGGCACCATTCGTTCTCGCCGTGCACGGCGGTGCGGGCGCCCTGGCGCGGGGCCCGCGGAGCCGCCGGCACGGCGCCCACCGCGCTGCGCTCGCAGCCGCGCTCCGCGCTGGCCGCGCGGTATTGGCCGGCGGGGGATCGGCTGTCGACGCGGTAATCACGGGCGTCGCCGCCCTCGAGGATTCGCCGCTGTTCAACGCCGGTCACGGCTCCGTGTTCACCGCAGCGGGAACGCACGAGCTCGACGCCGCGGTGATGGACGGCGCCACGGGACGAGCCGGGTCCATTGCCGCCGTGACGCGTATCCGAAATCCTGTCGTCGCGGCAGCCCTCGTGATGCGGCACTCGCCCTGGGTGATGCTGTGCAGCGCCGGCGCCGAGCGTTTCGCGGCCGATCATGGCGCCCAGATGGTCGATCCTGCCTACTTTTTCACGCGCGCTCGTTATGAGCAACTCGAACACGCACGCCAACGCCAAAGCGTCGAGCTCGACCACGATGGCGCGGCGCGGGCGCAGCCACGCGACGCGGAGGACGGGACAGTCTACGGAACCGTCGGTGCGGTAGCCCTCGACGCCGCAGGCAATCTCGCGGCGGCAACGTCGACCGGCGGCCTTACGAACAAGCCGCTCGGACGAGTCGGCGACTCGCCGATCATCGGGGCTGGCACCTACGCGGAAAACGCCTCAGTCGCTGTCTCCGCGACCGGGGTGGGCGAGGTCTTCATGCGCCTGGTCGCGGCACATGATATTGCCGCACTCGTGCGTTACCAGGGGCGCAGCGCGCGTGACGCCGCGAAGGAAGTCATTCTCCGCAGGGTTCCCCGGGCTGGCGGACGCGGCGGCGCGATCGTGCTCGACCGGCGCGGCAATCTCGCCATGGTCTTCAGCACCGAGGGAATGTACCGCGGCGCCATGCCCGAGGTGGACGTTTGATTCCGCGCGCTGCGCGAGAAACCGAGTCAAGACCCGCAAGACCTATTCAGCCGCAGATAAACGCAGATACACGCGGATAGAAAACCGGGGGCAATCGAAATGCCCCTCCTTCATCGGCGTTTATCGGCGGCCAATAAACGTCTTTCGGGGTTCGGTGTTCGCGGTTTCGTATTTCTTTTATGTATTGATCTGCGTGTATCTGCGTTTATCTGCGGCTTATAAGTCTTTCGGGTTGCGTCGCGCGTTCTAGCCGGACTTCTTGCGCTTTGACAGAAATTCCTTGCGGAACTTGATTACTTTCGGCGCCACCACGAACATGCAGTATGGCTGCCCGGGATTGCGCGCAAAGTACTCCTGGTGGTAATCCTCGGCCGCGTAGAAGGTCGACGCGGGCGTCACTTCGGTCACGATCGGGTCATTCCACAACTTGGCGGCATTCATGCTCGCGATCACCTCTTCGGCCACCGCCTTCTGCTCCGGCGAGTGATAGAAGATCGCCGAGCGGTACTGGGTGCCGGCATCGTTGCCCTGGCGGTTGAGCGTCGTCGGGTCGTGGATGACGAAGAACACTTCCAGCAGCTCCCTGAACGAGACGATCGCTGGATCAAACGTGATTCTCACCACCTCGGCATGACCCGTTTCGCCGTCGCACACCTCACGATAGGTCGGATTCGGCGTGCGCCCACCCATGTAGCCGGATTCGACCGAGTCGACGCCCTTCATCTCGTCATACACTGCCTCCAGGCACCAGAAACAGCCGCCGGCGAGTGTCGCAATATCCTTGCCATCCGGCACCGCAGTCGTGGAATTCAAGCGCGTGGCTCCTCGTGAAATGCGTCGGGAATGCTGATACGGTCTGCGGAGTCTATCGGATTCGCGGCGCGTTCGGCACCCGCTGCCGCGCGCCGCACCCCTTCGCTCAGGCCGCCGGGGTCAGCCAGCGGCCTTGAGCGGCCACTGTGGCGCCCGCGCGCTTACGCCGCGGCTCTCGCTGCCGGGCGGCAGCGCAGGCACCGCCCGGCGCAACCAGGTGCTGAACAACAGGCGCTCGACACGCCCGAGCTCAGCGTGCCGCCGAATCAGTCGCGCCATTCGCCCAACGAACTCCTGGTATCGGAGCTCCGTCACCGTGGGTGTCCCGTACCAGTGCGCAGCGAGCGGATGGAAGGCGGCGGCGACATCGATATCGCGCGCGGCGCGCGAGCTATCCAGGACCGCGCGGCAGCCTGCGGCGAATCCGACCGGCCGACGTTGCGCGCAGCGATGGAAAAGGGACTTGAACATCTCGAAGCACGCGCCATGGTCGCGCGCGGCCGCCCGCGCAAGTTCGCGCAGGGCCGGGTCGTCGGCACTGCTTGCGATCGCTCGATAGAAAACCGCCGCCTGCGACTCGAGTGCGCAACGCCCCAACGCCTCGAGCGCGGAATTGGTGCGCCCACCAGCGCGACCGGGGCGCTGCCTGTAGCCATTGCAGAACTCCTCGTAGGCGGTGGTCCAGTCGAATTCCGGCCAAGTGGCCTCGATGTAGCCGCGCAGCTGCCGACCGCATGCGCTCCGCTGGGGCCGCCAGACCCCGTCGAGCCAAATCGCAAAATCCGGATCGGCCGCCAACGCGTCGACGAGGCGGTTCGCGCTGAGCGGCGCCGCCGATTCGAGAAATGACGCTGCTGCGAGACCGTGGAACAACAGCGCATTGAAGCGGATGAGCGCGCGCGCCCGGGTGCTGTCGCCTGGTTCATGCGCGGGAATGACGTTCGTGGCAGCTTGCATGGCTCCTCTCCTTTTTTTGATGCGATGCTTGTTTTTCCCTACGCCCGCGTTTTGCGTCGCGGCGTGGCCGCATCATCTCCGCGGCAACCGGCGGAACCAAGCGAAATTCCCGGGGTTGCGACCCGTTTGCCCGGCGGTAGCATTAGGTGATACCTTGCTCGGCACCCAAAAGGAACGGGGAGCGCCATGGCACACAGCGATTCGATGGTGGATGTGCTCAAGCGTGAGCTCAAGGCACGCGGCGTTACCTACGCTCAGGTCGCCCGCAAACTGAGCCTGAGCGAGGCCAGCGTAAAGCGCATGTTTTCCCGGCGGAGCTTCACGCTCAAGCGGCTGGACCAGGTCTGCGAGCTGGCCAACACCGAGTTCTCCGATCTGGCGCGGGCCCTGCAGCAGGAGGAAAAGCTGATTTCCCAGCTGACCCATGAGCAGGAGAAGGAGATCGTCTCCAACCGCAAGCTGTTCCTGGTCGCCGTGTGCGTGTTGAACCACGTCAGCCTGGAGCAGATCCTCGCCACCTACGAGCTCACCAAGGCCGAGTGCATCCAGCTGCTGGCGCGGCTCGACCGCCTGGGGTTCATCCAATTACAGCCCAACAACCGTATAAGGCTTTTGGTGTCGCGCAATTTTGCATGGCTGGCGGATGGGCCGATCCAGCGCTTCTTCAAGCAGCAGGCGCACAACGAGTATTTCCGGTCGCGGTTCGACCGACCCGACGAGTACATGATCGTGGTGAACAGCATGCTCTCCAAGGCATCGAGCGCCGCAATCGTCGCGAAGTTGAAGCGTCTCGCGCGGGAGTGCTCCGAGTTGCACGGCGAGGACGCCCGCTTGCCGCTCGGGGAGCGCTCGGCGATGAGCCTGCTGCTCGCCGTCCGCCATTGGGAATTGCAGGCGTTTGCCGAACTCAGGCGCAGAAAACTTAATACGACAAGGAGTTGAGCAATGATTAGAGCACGAGCGTTGTGGATAACCTGGCTGGCCGCGGTCGCGCTTTGCGCTCCCCTGCTCGCCGGCGCGCAGGGTAAGCCCGCCACCGCAAAGGCAACGTTTGCGGGCGGCTGCTTCTGGTGCATGGAGGAGGCCTACGACCCGGTGCCGGGCGTCGTGGCAACCGTCTCCGGTTACATGGGGGGCCGGACCAAGAATCCGACCTACGAGCAGGTCTCGAGCGGAGGCACCGGGCACGCCGAGGTCGTCCAGGTGGAGTACGACCCCTCCAAGGTGAGCTACGCCAAGCTCGTCGAGGTCTTCTGGCACAACATCGATCCCACACAGCGCAACGCGCAGTTCTGCGATTACGGCTCGCAGTACCGCAGCGGCATCTTCTATCACAACGCCGAGCAGAAGAAGATCGCTGAAACCTCGAAAGCGGCCCTCGTGAAAAAGAAGCCTTTTCGCGGCGAAATCGTAACCGAGATTACCCCGGCCGCCGAGTTCTACCCCGCCGAGGACTATCATCAGAACTACTACAAGACGAATCCGGTTCGCTACAAGTTCTACAAGAGCGGCTGCGGACGCGCGGCGCGGCTCAACCAGTTGTGGGGCCCCAAGGGTGGCTGATCGCCCTCGAGGCCGCGGCTGGTGAACGGTTGGCGGTTAGCGGTTGATGCTTCTTGATTCGTTGCGGCTTGGCAAAGACGTTTAAAGCAAAAATGTTGCTCGATGCGGCGGCGGCCGACGCCATCCGGGCGCGCGTTGCCGGACTCGAGGCCGCCAGCGGGGTCGAGGTGGTGACTGCGGTGATTGCGCGCGCCGACTCGTACCCCGAAGCGCCGTGGAAAGCGTTCGCTCTGGGCGCCTCCCTCGCCGCGCTCGCGGCAACGGCCATGGCGCTCTTCGAGCCGGGCTGGGAAGCCTTCGAGGCGGTGGTCGAAACTGCCGTCGCGGTGCTTGCGGTCGGCGGCTCGTTTGCGCTCGGAACGGTATGGATCACGCCATTCGCGCGGGTTTTCATCCCGGCTGAGCGCCGCGAGGTAGAAGTCAGGCAATATGCCCAGGCGCTTTTCGTGGAACAGGCGCTCCATCACACCCAGCGCCGCGACGGAATCCTCATTCTGGCAAGCTTGCTCGAGCATCAAGTCGTCGTCCTGGCGGACCGTGCCGTGCGCGACAGGGTCCCTCAGTTCGAGTTTGACTCGATCGTCGCGACCGTGGCGGCTGCGATCTCTCGCGGGAGCCTTGCTGATGCGCTCGTGGCCGGACTCGAGCAACTGGACGCAATCCTTGCGCGACACGGCTTCCGCGCGCAAGCCGGGGAGACGAACGAACTTCCCGACACAGTGATACAGCAGCGGGGGCCGGCGTGATGCCTCCGGCTGCTGCACTCCTTGCCGCGCTCCTTGTGCTGGCTTCCACGGTCGCGGCGCAGCCCGCTGAAGTGCCGTACCTCACTGGCCGCGTCGTCGACAACGCCGAACTTCTGAGCCCTGACACCCGGCGGCGCCTCACGGAAACCCTTCGGCGACACGAACAAAAGACCGGCAACCAGGTCGTCGTGCTGACCGTGCCGACGATAAAGGGTGAGAGCATCGAGGAATATGCAGTGCGTGTTTTCGAGCAGTGGAAGCTGGGCCAACAGGGCAAGGACAACGGCGTACTGGTGGTCATCGTGCCGCAGGACCGGCGCATGCGAATCGAGGTCGGCTACGGCCTGGAGGGGGTGCTGACCGACGCGCACGCGAGCCGCATCATCCGCAATCTGATGACGCCGCGTTTTCGCAAAGGCGATTTCAGCGGCGGCGTCGCGCGCGGCGTGGATGCGGTCACCGCGCGACTCGAGGGCAGGCCCGCAATGGCAGGCCAGGAGCGCCCGGAGAGCGGCAAGAAGTCCGAATTCATCAAGGCGCCCGGCATGGCGTTCCATGAAAAAGTGCTGTTCGGCGCTTTCATCTTCGGCATCATCGGCCTCTTCACCTTCATCGGCGTGGTGACCCCGGGCATGGGCTGGTTCTTGTATTTCTTTTTGATCCCGTTCTGGGCAATGTTTCCCGTGGTCATTTTTGGCAGCGGCGTCACGTTCTACGTCCTCCTCGCCTATCTCATCGGCTTTCCCATCGCAAAGATTCTCATCTCGCGCTCGGATGCCTATCGGCGCGCGGCCGAGGAGATCAGGAAAAAGGGCGTGGCGCGCATCGGCGGCTTCACGATCGGCGGTGCCGGCGGCAGTGGATGGAGTTCCCGCGGTTCGTGGAGCTCGGGTGGCGGGTTTTCGGGCGGCGGCGGCAGTTCCGGCGGCGGCGGAGCCTCCGGCAGCTGGTAAGGCCCCGCTGAAAACGAAGGGCGCTGGCACACTTGCAACGTTTACTACTCCTGGGAGGCGGGCACAGCCACGTCGAGGTCATTCGCCGCTTTGGTGAACGGCCCCTGCGCGAGGCCGCCATTACACTGCTCAGCCCCGAGCGCCATACGCCGTACTCCGGCATGCTGCCGGGCTACATCGCCGGCCATTACAGCTACCATGACTGCCACATCGACCTCGAACCGCTGTGCTCGGCAGCCGGTATCGTGTTCCGCCGCGCAGAGGCGCGCGGCATTCAACCCGAGGCCGGTCGCGTGGCGTGCTCGGACGGAAGCCTCGCTGACTATGACGTGCTCTCTATCGACGTCGGCTCCACATCCGACGTGCATGACATGTCTGGCGCCCTCGAGCATGGCATCCGCGTCAAGCCGGTCGCGGCGTTCTTGAGTGCATGGGAGGGCATCCACGCTGCCCTGCGCCAGGGTCGCCAGCTGTCGCTCGTCTTCGTCGGCGGCGGCGCTGGCGCAGTGGAGCTCGCCGCGGCAATGCACCACCGTCTGGCCAAAGAAACCTCTGCGGGATCGGCTCGCATTGCTATGCTGACCGACACGGCATCCATACTCCCCGCGCATCCCGCGCGCGTGCAGCGCATATTCGAGCGCGTTCTGAGCGGGCGCGGAATCAAGGTCCACTGCAATGCAAAGGTCGTGCGTGTTTCGCCGGGCCGGATCGAATGCGCCGATGGATCTTCGGTAGACGCCGACCACGCAATCATCGCAACCGGGGCAGGCGCCCCCGCATGGGTGACAGCAAGCGGATTGAAAGCAGACGCACGCGGCTTTATTGCGGTGAATGCTTACCTGCAGTCTCTCTCACACCCGAATGTGTTCGCGGCGGGAGACGTCGCCACAATGATGGACTATCCCCGCCCCAAGATGGGAGTGTACGCCGTGCGACAGGGTCCGATCCTGCACCGGAATCTGCTTCATGCTCTCCGCGGCGAATCGTTGCGCAGCTACGTGCCGCAAAGAACTGCGCTGGCGCTGATCAGCACGGGCGACAAGCATGCCGTCGCGTCGTGGAACGGAATCGCTTTCGAAGGCGACTGGGTCTGGCGCTGGAAGAACCGCATTGATTGTCGCTTCATGGCGACGTACCGTCGTTAGCCTGCGTGAGATTGTTCCGCAGCAACGCGGCTACCCCGGTTTGTAAGCGACGAGTAAGCGCGCAGTAAGCGTCGTGTAATGTTCGAGTAACACTCGCGTAAGCCAGCGTAAGTCTAAAGAAAGTAGTGAAACACTTTGTAATACCTCGTGCCCGGGGTGGAGCGCAGGACTAAAGTTCGCTCGTTGGAAATTTCTCCAACCCAAATTCTCAAAGGAGCACACGATGAAACGTAAAACCCTTATTGCACTGGCAGTGGCTTCGCTTTTCGCGGCCCCGCTGGCTATCGCTTCTTCGCCGGATGCGGACGAAGGGCAGCGCGATATGCAGGATCTTATCCGGGTTCCCCACTCGATCTTGATTGCTGCTTCGCCCGATGCGGATGAAGATCAGCGTGATGTTCAGGATCTTATCCGGCTCCCGCACTCCGCCCTGATCGCCGAAGGTGAAGACAAGGAAAAGAGCGAGAAGGCTGAACTGATCGCTGAAGGTGAAGACAAGGAAAAAAGCGAGAAGGCTGAACTGATCGCTGAAGGTGAAGACAAGGAAAAAAGCGAGAAGGCTGAACTGATCGCCGAAGGTGAAGACAAGGAAAAGAGCGAGAAGGCTGAACTGATCGCCGAAGGTGAAGACAAGGAAGGCACCGAGAAAGCCGAGCTGATCGCCGAAGGTGAAGACAAGGAAGGCACGGAGAAAGCCGAGCTGATCGCCGAAGGTGAAGACAAGGAAGGCACCGAGAAAGCCGAGCTGATCGCCGAAGGTGAAGACAAGGAAGGCGGCGAGAAAGCCGAACTGATCGCCGAAGGTGAAGACAAGGAAGGCACCGAGAAAGCTGAACTGATCGCCGAAGGTGAAGACAAGGAAGGCGGCGAGAAAGCCGAACTGATCGCGTAAGGGACTTAAGCCCCCCCACCAGACCCCCTCTGGTGACTCGGGCGCACCGGCTGCAAAGCCGGTGCGCCCTTGTTTTGTTTGCTACCGGGAGCGCCCCTACCGGCCACTCGGACCGGCACGGCCATCAGGCGATGGTCACCCGGGCGAATTTGCGCTTGCCCACTTGCACGACGCAACATTGCCCGCGCGCGAGCATCAGAGCCTTGTCGCTGACCTTTTCTCCGTTGATCCTGACGCCGCCCTGCTCGATCATGCGCAGGGCCTCGGAAGTGCTGGCGGTGAGCCCGGCCTGCTTCAACACCTGCGGGATCGCCAGCCCGCCGCCCCGCGCGGAGAGGCTGACCTCGGGGATGTCTTCGGGAATCTCGTCGCGCTTGAACCGTGCCTCGAAATCGGCAAGCGCCGCGTCGGCCGCCGCCGCCCCATGGAAGCGCGCGACGATTTCCTTGGCGAAGTTCACTTTGACCTCGCGCGGATTGCTCCCTGCCGCGACCCGCTGTTTCCACTCTTGAATGGTCGCAAGCGGCTCGAACGAAAGCAGCTCGATGTAACGCCACATGAGCTCATCGGAGACCGACATGAGCTTGCCGAATATCTCGCCAGGCGGCTCGGTGACCCCGACGTAGTTGCCGAGCGACTTCGACATCTTGTTCGTGCCGTCCAGCCCCTCGAGCAGCGGCATGGTAAGAATGCATTGCGGCGGCTGGCCGAAATGCTTCTGCATCTCGCGCCCCATGAGAAGATTGAACTTCTGGTCCGTCCCGCCCAGCTCGAGATCCGCCTTAAGCGCAACCGAGTCATAACCCTGCACGAATGGATACAGAAACTCGTGCACGGCGATCGGATGCCGCGCCTGGTAGCGCTTGTGGAAATCGTCGCGCTCGAGCATCCGGGCCACCGTATACGTCGACGCCAGGCGAATCATGTCCGCGGCGCCGAGCTTCTCCATCCAGGCCGAGTTGAAAGCCACCTCCGTGCGCGTGCGGTCCAGGATCTTGAAGACCTGTTCGGAATAGGTCGCCGCGTTGGCCTGCACATCCGCGCGCGTGAGCGGCGGCCGCGTCGTGTTACGCCCCGAAGGGTCGCCGATCATTCCGGTGAAATCGCCGATCAGGAAGATGACGTGATGCCCGAGGTCCTGCAAGTGCTTGAGCTTGTTGAGCAGCACCGTGTGCCCAAGGTGAAGGTCTGGCGCGGTCGGATCAAAACCGGCTTTGACGCGCAGCGGGCGGCCGCTTTTGAGCTTGTCTTTCAACTCGGCTTCGACGAGCAACTCGTCGCAGCCGCGCCTGATGATCTCAAGCTGTTGGTCGATCGAGGTCACACTAACCTGTCAGTAAGAGTGCGTGATTTCATGATGCGGTAAACCGGGTTTGCCCTCGCGGACAATTCTGCTAAGCTTGCGGCACCTTGAAAAAATTCAGGGAAATCATGCAGCAAGAGCAGGGGACTAGCGCGATTCTAGCGCAAAAGGCGGTGCGTCTCATCGGCAGTTTTGGATGGCGGCGCTGGCTGGTTGCCTTGGTCCTCCCCTTCCTCGGCGTCGTCGCGGCATTCGGCATCGCGCCCAACACGGTGCCCAATCGGGTTGCCACGACGCGGGTCGTTCAGGAACTGGAGCTGCCGCTGCCGTCAAACGGCGCGGCAACCGACGCCGGGTACTGGCGCGAAGAGCGCATCGTGCGTGGCGACCGGGCCGCATCACTGCTCAGGCGACTTGGAACGAGCGACGCGGATGTGCGGGCGTTTCTGCGCGCGACCCACTCGACCAAAATGCTGCGCCAGCTCATTCCCGGGCAATCCGTTCGCGCCTACCAGGACGCGCACGGTAAGCTGCTCGCCCTGCGGTATCAGAACGATGGTGACCTCCTCAACGTCGAGCGCGACGGTGACGGTTTTCGCGTAAGCGAAGGCGCAATCGAGCTTGAGCGGCGGGTGCTCGTGGCCTCGGGGGAAATTGACACCTCCCTGTTCGGCGCCACGGACGCCGCCCACCTCCCGGACGCGGTAGCCATCCAGATCGCCGACGTCTTTGCGACGGACCTCGACTTCCACCGCGATTTGCGGCGGGGCGATCGTTTTACTGTCGTCTACGAAGCCTATTACGACCAGGGCGAGCCGGTCCGGTCGGGGCAGATCCTGGCCGCCGAGTTCATCAATGACGGCAAGGCGTACCGCGCGCTCTGGTTCGAATATGCCAAGGGACACGGCGGATATTACACACCGGATGGCTCGAACATTCGCAAGGCGTTCCTGCGCTCGCCGCTCGAGTTCTCGCGGGTGACGTCACGCTACACCAACCGGCGCTACCATCCGATTCTGCGTGAATGGCGCGCACATCGCGGTGTGGACTACGGTGCGCCAGTCGGCACCCGCGTGCGGGCCACTGGCAATGGTGTGGTCAATTTCGCCGGCCGCCGGGGCGGCTATGGCAACCTTGTAGTCCTGCGCCACCAATCTCGGTACACGACGTGGTACGGACACCTGTCGCGGTTTGCCAAGGGCCTGCGCTCTGGCGCACGCGTGCAGCAGGGGGAAACCATCGGCTATGTCGGGATGACCGGTCTCGCCAATGGACCGCACCTGCACTATGAATTTCGCGTCAACGGCGTGCACCGAAATCCGCTGAAGGTTGTTCTCCCCCCGGCGCCGCCGATCCAGGCCGCGCAGCGGCCAGCTTTCGACGCCGCGGCGGCGCCTCTCGTGGATATGCTGAATCTCCTGCGCGGCACTAACCTCGCCCGGCTCGAGTGAGCGCCACCAATCTTACAAGACTATTTTCAGCCGCAGATAGACGCAGATAAACGCGGATGGAAAACCCGCGTAGATCGATGCACTTCTGTTTTATCAGCGCGTATCGGCGTTCGTCGACGACTTGATTGCGGGTTTCCGGAACAGCTTCTGATCACTCCTTTTAGCGAAACGGGATGGCCGAGCTCTATATCGGCTTGATGTCGGGCACCAGCCTCGACGGCATCGATGTCATTCTTGCCGCGCCGCGCCGACGGGGGTTTCATCTGCGGAGCGCCCTTCACCGTCCCTTCTCGCCCCAGCTCCGCAAGCAGCTCTTCGCGCTGCAGGCATCCGGTCCCGACGAGCTGCGCCGGGCTTCGCTCGCCGCCAATGAGTTGACACGGGCCTGCGCCGCCGCCGTGCGCTCGCTGCTCTCGCGGGCACGGGTTGCCGCGGGGGCAGTGACCGCCATCGGCTGCCACGGACAGACGGTACGGCACCAGCCCCGTGCCGGCTATACCGTTCAACTCATCAATGGCGCCTTGCTCGCCGAGCTCACCGGGATCAGCGTCGTGTGCGACTTTCGCAGCCGCGATATCGCCGCTGGCGGCGAGGGCGCGCCGCTGGCGCCGGCGTTCCACAGTGCCCTGTTTCGCACGCCAAATCGCGACCGCGCAGTGGTGAATATCGGCGGCATTGCCAATGTGACGAGCCTTCCCGCGCGGGGAAGGGTAACCGGCTTCGATTCCGGGCCCGGCAACTGCCTGCTCGACGCCTGGATCAACGCGCACCAGCGGCTGCCGTACGATCGCGGCGGAGCCTGGGCGGCGCGCGGGCGCCTCGCGCCCCGATTGCTGGAGAGACTGCTCGCCGACCCGTACTTCCGCCGCCGCGCGCCCAAGAGCGCAGGACGCGAAACATTCAATCTGGATTGGCTCCGGCAGCGGCTAACGGCAAACCCGCGCGCCGTCGACGTGCAGGCGACGCTGCTGGAGCTTACGGCGTGCACGATCTCGCGTGCGGTGCAAACCTATTGTCCTGACGCGGGCGAAGTGCTGGTCTGCGGTGGCGGCGCGCGAAACCGCGCCCTCTTGTCCCGGCTCGCCGCATTGCTGCCCGGATCGGCGCGTTGTGGTCACGGACGCGCTGGGCGTCGCAGCCGAGCACGTCGAAGCCCTCGCGTTTGCCTGGCTCGCGCGCCAGACCCTGCGGCGCAAGCCAGGCAATCTGCCCGCGGTCACGGGCGCGCGCGGCCCGCGTGTGCTGGGCGCGATCTACCCGGCCTGAGAATTATTGAGCCGCTGGGGCGCCAAGCACGCCAGGAATTCCATTCGGCTTTTTTAATCAGTAATCAGCGTGTATCTGCGGCTGTAACTACGGTGACCAGTGACCGGCAAGACTAAAGGCAAAAAGTCGAACGTTGAAAGATGGGGGGCCTTGTTTTCTTGTCTCGATCTATCTGCGTTTATCTGCGGTTAAATGTCTTTGGTTTTACGATTTACGATTTACGATTCACGGCTCTTCGGCGGAGTCGCGCTTGCGCGGACGCGCAAGCCCTGTCTTGCTTGCAGTTGCAAAGTTAATGGTTTCACCCACGCTGGCGCTGCGTCATTTGAAGCCATAAAAAAAGGCGGCATAGCCGCCTTTCTTGTGCGCCCGACGTCTCGCTTACGCAGAAAACGAGGAGCCGCATCCGCAGGTTGAGCTCGCGTTCGGGTTCTTGATCACGAACTGCGCTCCCTCGACGTTCTCCTGGTAGTCGATTTCCGCCCCCGTCAGGTATTGCAGGCTCATCGGATCGATGAGCAGCGTCACGCCGCCCCGCTGCATTGACGTGTCATCGTCGTTCACGGTCTCGTCGAAGGTGAATCCGTACTGGAATCCGGAGCACCCGCCGCCGGTCACGAACACGCGGAGCTTGAGCTCGGCATTGCCCTCCTCGTCAATCAGCTGCTTCACCTTCGCCGCGGCAGCCTCCGTAAACACCAGCGGTTCGGGCATCTGTTCGGTTACAGCGTTCATCGTCTACTCCTGAATGAATTCTTGCCTGACGCTAGTCGGCAGACGCAGGCTTGAATGGCACGACCTTTTCGGCCTTGCCATCGGTCTCGAAAACCAGCCGGCCCTGAACCACCGCACCGAGGTGCATTTCCAGTGTTTTGTAGTGCACATCACCTGTGACATTGGCCTTGGCCTGCAGTTCAACATACTCGCCGGCGTAGACCGGGCCGATGATGCTGCCGTTAATGACCACGTGGGAGACGTGGATTTCGCCCTCGATTTGCGCCTGCTCCGACAAGACCAGCGTGCCGGGCTTGCCATCCGCCGATGAGACGTTACCGCGCACCCGTCCATCCACGCGCAGTCCGCCGGTGAAAATGATGTTGCCCTCGACCGTGGTGCCGGCGCCGATCAGGCAATCAATGCGGCTTTGCGGCTTGGTCTTTCCCTTGTCTCCGAACATGTCCCGCTCCTCAGGAAACCGTTACGGTTTGCGTTAGTTTAGGCTGAGTCGCACCTTTTTCAAAGACCCGGACTTGCATGCTTTTCACGACCGATTCGGGCGACACCTTGAACGTTCCCTGGATGCGGTGAAAAAATTTGAAACTCAGCTCGTAATCCTGGGCATTTTTCTCATTTTCCGGGGGCAGCGTCAGCACGTATTTCCGGTCCCCTTGCTCGAGATTGAGAACAAACTGCAATTTTCCCTTGAACTCCGCGACGCGCTGGCCCGTCTGGACGAGGAGCAACCGATACCGGTATTCCCCCGGCACGGTCGCGCGCCTCACGCGGAACCGGTTCACGGTCAGCGCAGCCGATTTGCTCTCCGCCGCCATGAGGGACTGGAAGAACTCGAGGTCTTCCCTGAGCGCGGCATTTTCCGCCGAGAGTGTTTTGACCTGCCGCTCCAGATCTCCATAGGTTGCACGCTCGATCTGGAGGTTGCGCTCGGATGCGGCGACCTCGCGCCTCATCTCGGCAATGGCGTCATCGCGCTGCCGCAGCTCATCCCGCAGCCGGCTGAGCTCATGCGCGGATTCGCTCTGGCGGAACCCGGCTAATTCCATCCCGTACCGATAGGTCGCCCACCCTACGCCGGCAACCAGAATGCCGATCGACGCGAACGTCAGCGCCCGCCAGTACCACGGCACGTGAACGCGCACGGCCATGCGCCGCGCGGTGATCCCGAACTTGCGCCGTAAGGTGGAGGGGCGTGACATCGCGCGCTGCCTCAAGGCAACAGGGGGAGCTGCTCAAGCCCTGTGCTCTCATGAAAGCCGAACATGATATTCATGTTCTGGATCGCCTGGCCCGACGCGCCTTTCACCAGGTTGTCGATCACCGACAGCACGACGACGGTGTCGCCTCCGCGCGGCTGATGCACGGCGATCCGGCAACTGTTCGCACCGCGCACCGAGCGCGTGTCGGGATGGCTGCCGGCTGGCATGACGTCCACAAAAGTCTCTTGCGCAAAGCGGCTTTCGTACAACGCCTGCAGGTCCGTCTTTGACGTCAGGCGCGCGTACAGCGTGGCGTGAATGCCGCGAATCATCGGTGTGAGGTGCGGCACGAACACCAGGCCGATCGCGCGCCCCGCTATGGCGGACAACCCCTGCGTGATTTCGGGCAGGTGGCGATGGCCAGTGACACCGTAAGCCTTGAAGTTGTCGGAGGCCTCGGCAAGCAACGTGTGCACCTCGGCTTTCCGGCCTGCGCCCGACACACCGGATTTGGCGTCGGCAATGAGGCGGTCGATATCGACGATGCCGGCCTCCACCAACGGCAGAAACCCCAGCTGCACCGCGGTTGGATAACAACCGGGATTCGCCACGAGACGCGCCTCCCGGATGCGTTCGCGGTGAATCTCCGGCAAGCCATAAACCGCCTCGGCCACCAGCTCCGGGCAGGCATGCTTGACGCCGTACCATTGTTCCCACAGCGCGACGTCCTTGATGCGGAAATCGGCCGCAACGTCGATGATGCGCACCCCCGCATTCAGCAGCGCGCGCGCCTGCTCCATTGCAACGCCGTTGGGCGTCGCGAAGAACACCAGATCGCAAGCCGCCAGCTCGGCCTTGGCGGGATCCGAAAACTTCAGTCCAATCCGCCCTCGCAGATTAGGGAACAGTTCCGCGACGCCCATCCCCGCCTCTTTGCGCGATGTGATGGCCCTCAGCTCGCATTGCGGATGCTGGACGAGCAGGCGCAACAGCTCGACGCCGGTATACCCGGTGCCACCGACGATGCCGACTGTAATGCCCTTCTTCGCCATACCGCTGCCTTCCGGCTCCAGAGACGACAAAGCCGCCCGCAGGCGGCTTTGTTGCGGACAATGTTTGTTACCGCTTCGAGAACTGCTTGCGGCGACGCGCCTTGTGGAAGCCTACCTTCTTGCGCTCCACCTCTCGCGCATCACGCGTCACCAGGCCCGCCTTCTTGAGCGGCGGCTTGAGCGCGGCGTCGTAGTCGATCAGCGCCCGCGCGATGCCGTGGCGCACAGCGCCGGCCTGGCCGTTCTCGCCGCCACCGCCGACATTCACGATGATATCGAAACTCGTGGTGTTGTTCGTCACTTCGAGGGGCTGTCGCACGATCATGCGGCCGGTCTCGCGCGAGAAGAACTCGTCGACCGGTTTGCCGTTCACCGTGATGTCGCCTTTACCCGGCTTGATGAAGACCCGCGCTACCGCGCTCTTGCGCCGGCCAGTACCGTAGTTGTGCTGCCTTTGGATTGCCATGATGCCTCTAGATATTCAGTGGTTTGGGCTGCTGTGCGGAGTGCGGATGGGCCGCCCCTGCGTATATCTTCATTTTGCGCAGCATCGCGTAGCCAAGCGGTCCCTTGGGCAGCATGCCCTTCACCGCCAGGCGCAGCACGCGGTCGGGATGGCGCGCGTGGAGCTTGGCAAAGCTGGCGCTGTAGATGCCTCCCGGATACGAGCTGTGCCGGTAGTAGATCTTTTGGTCCGCTTTCTTGCCGGTCACGCGCAGTTTGTCGGCATTGACCACCACGATATAATCCCCGGTGTCGGTATGCGGCGTAAATTCGGGCTTGTGCTTGCCGCGCAGCCGCCGCGCAATCTCGGCCGCCAGCCTGCCCAGCACTTTGCCGGAGGCATCCACGACAAACCAGCCGCGCGAGACTTCGTGCGGTTTTGCGGAAAACGTTTTCATCGTCTTTCTTGCTCGCTTGCGCGTTTGGCGGAAAAGGGCGAATTCTATTGCAAATCAGACGCCTGTGTCAAATTCTGGTCCGCAGCGCCTGGCGGGCTGCGGACGGTCCGACGCGGGCGGAGAAAAAAACCCTTTAGCAACTTGGTATTGTCTCCACCTGCTGCTCTTTGTCGATTGATTAACGGAAGGCCCGAAGCACCATGGATTGGCTGATGACGAATGCGATCGCGGCGCTGCTCCTGCCGCCAGGAATCGTGGTGCTCATCCTGCTGGTGGCGTTGGTGGCGGCCTGGCGCCGGCCGCTGTCAGCCTGGAAACCGCTTCTGCTTGGTTTCCTCGTGCTCTACGCTCTCTCGACCCCGTTCCTGGGGCGCACATTGCTGCACATCCTGGAACCGGCCTCGGCCAACCCGGCCGCCGATCAAAGCGGCGAGGCCATCGTCGTGCTCGGAGGCGGCACGTACTTCAGCGCGCCGGAATATGGCGGCGATACCGTCAAGGCCAAGGTGCTTGAGCGCCTGCGTTACGCCGCCCACCTGCAACGTGCGCTGCAAAAGCCCATTCTGGTGACAGGAGGGGCGCCACAAGGCAACCCGATGCCCGAAGCGCGGCTGATGCGGGACGTTCTGCAGCGCGATTTCCAGGTGCCGGTCGAATGGGTCGAGGAGTCTTCAGGTAATACGCTGGAGAATGCGCGCGCGAGCTTCCTCATGCTCAACGCGGCCGGCGTGCGCCGCGTGTATCTCGTCACCCACGCATGGCACATGCCGCGGGCGCGGCTTTCGTTCAAGAGTACCGGCTTCACGGTGATCCCGGCCCCGACCGGTTACGCAACGCGCTTCGAGCTTACTGCACTCGACTTCCTGCCGCGGGCGAG